>Ga0075163_10000205_pt1 | contig 70525 bp, 64 predicted proteins | sample JI1023141ADNA_FD_71478 | JGI IMG/M metagenome (GOLD analysis project Ga0075163, IMG submission 71478) | Wastewater effluent complex algal communities from Wisconsin, to seasonally profile nutrient transformation and Carbon sequestration -... | ecosystem: Engineered > WWTP > Effluent > Algae... | reverse complement strand
GGCCATGCAGGGCTGCGAATCGCTCATCGCCGCCGTGATCTCGGCCTCGCCATGGCGCATCGCCGGGCTGCATGGACTGGCAGCACGGGGCGGTGTCCGGCGGTCAGGAAGGGCGCGCCGCCCGCGTCTGCCGCAACCGTAGCCGCACGTGCGCGGTGCAGGCGGCGAACAGCGCCAGCACCAGCGCCACCTGTGCCAGCGCCAGCCAGGAGGAGGGCGGCGCATCGCCGGCCGCGCGCACCGCGCCCTCGGTGAAGTACAGCCACACCAGCAGCGCCACCCAGCGGTAGGTGAGCATGCGATAGCGCAGCAGGCCGGGCAGCGCCGGCAGCAGCGGCAGCACCTTGAGCGCCCACCATGAGCCGCCGGGCCGCAGCGGCGCCAGCCAAAGCTCCCACGCCAGCCCCAGCGCGATGAGCGCCAGCAGGCCCAGCACGGCGGCGGCGCGCGTGGCGCGGACGGCGGGCGAGGGCGTGGCGGCGGGGGTGTCGGACATGGGGCGATGGCATCATACGGGCATGAATCTCACCGCGCTTCGGGCCCGGCTGCGCGACTTCGTCACGGGCGTGACGGACTTTCCGGTGCTGCCCACCGCCGCCACGCTGTGGGAGCGCTTCCAGCAGGACCGGCTGGGCCTGACGGCCAGCTCGCTCACCTTCACCACCACGCTGGCGCTGGTGCCGTTCTTCGCCGTGGTGCTGTCGGTGTTCACGGCGTTCCCGATCTTCGGGCGCCTGCAGGACGCGCTGGAGCAGTACCTGGTGGCCAGCCTGATCCCCAAGGGCATCGCCAGCAACGTGATGGACTACCTCACGCAGTTCGCCAGCCAGGCCAGCCAGCTCGGCCTGGCGGGTTTCGCGGCGCTGACGTTCACCGCCGTGTCGCTGGTGATGACCATCGACCACACGCTCAACGACATCTGGCGCGTGCGCGCCCAGCGTCCGCTGGGCCAGCGCGTGCTGGTGTACTGGGCGGCGCTGACGCTGGGGCCGCTGGTGATGGGCGCCAGCCTGGCGATCACGTCCTACCTGGTCACGCACTCGCGCGGCTGGCTGCCCGATCTGCCGGGCGGGGTGGACTTCGCCCTGGGCGTGCTGCAGTTCGCGCTGATGGCCGGCGGGCTGGCGCTGCTGTACCGCTTCGTGCCCAACACGCCGGTGAAGTGGAAGCACGCGCTGGCCGGCGGCGTGTTCGTGGCCCTGGGGCTGGCGCTGGCGCGGCAGGTGCTGAGCTGGTACCTGGCCAGCATTCCCACCTATTCGATGATCTACGGCACCTTCGCCACGGTGCCGATCCTGCTGTTGTGGATCTACGTGTCGTGGCTGATCGTGCTGTTCGGCGCCGTGATCGCGGCCTACCTGCCCAGCCTGCTGTCCGGCGTGGCGCGGCGCGGCGGCGGGCCGGGCTGGGACTTCCTGCTGGCCAGCGAGGTGCTGCAGGCGCTGGCGCGCGTGCGCCGCACGCGCACGCGCGGGCTGACGCTGCCGCAACTGGCGCGCTGGCTGAAGGTGGACACGCTGCAGCTCAGCCCGGTGATGGCGGTGCTGGGGTCGCTGGACTGGGTGGGCCAACTGGCCACCTCCGCCGGCAACGAGGAGCCGCGCCACGTGCTGCTGGCCGACCCCGCGCTGACGCCGCTGGCGCCGCTGATGGCCCGGCTGCTGCTGGCGTCGGACCGCAAGCTGGACGGCGCCTGGCGCCGCAAGCCGCTGGCCGATCTGCTGCTGGCGGACATTCTTCCGCCCGAGGAAGAATCTCAAGACAAATCGGCCTGAAGCCTGCGTGGATATTGGGCTATAAGCTATCAAACATGAAGCAAAGGCGCCGCCCGGCTAAGCGGCCAGGAAGTCCCGCAGCGCGAACAGCACCGCGTCGGGCGCCTCGCTCATCAGCGCGTGGCCGGCGTCCACCTCCACGGTGCGGCCCTGCCGCGCGAGCCGCGCCAGCGCGCGGGCGGACCGGGGCGGCGTCATCTGGTCGTGCCGGCCGATGACGAACAGCGTCGGGCATTGCACGGCCGCCATGGCCTGCTCGCCGTTGGCGTAGTCGTCGCAGGCTTTGAAGCCGGTGTGGAACACGTTGGCCTGGGCGTTGCCGGCCAGCACGCGCCGCATCAGCGCGCGCGAGCTGCCGTACAGCCAGGTGCCCGGCCCCAGCGCCGAGGGCGGCGGCGCCAGGGTGGAGTGCGAGAAGGTGTTGACCAGGGCGATGGCCTTTTCCGGCGTGTTGAGCGAACTGTCCAGCAGCGTGGGGGAGACCTTCATCGGGCAGGCGGTGCCCAGCAGGGCCAGGTGCGTCACGCGCCCGGGCGCCTGGGCGGCGGCCTCCAGCGCGATGAGCGAGCCGAAGCTGTGCCCCACCAGCGCGGCCCGGGGCACGCCGGCGGCGTCGAGCAGCGCCAGCACCGTGCCGGCCGCCGCTTCGACGCTGGCCGGCGGCGCGCCGCCGCTGCGGCCGTGGCCGGGCAGGTCGATGGCCAGCACGTTGAAGCCGTGGTGGGCCAGGTAGCGGCTTTGCAGGATCCAGACGCCGTGGTCGTTGAGCACGCCGTGGATGAACACCACGGTGGGCTGGGCGGGGTCGAAGGGGCGCCCGCCGGTGTAGGCGTAGAGGTCGTGGCCGTGGACGGTCAGGCGCATGGTCAGGCCCCCGCCTTCTCGGCCGCCTTCAGGGCGCGCTGGAGGTCGTCGATCAGGTCGTCGGGGTCTTCCAGCCCGATCGACAGGCGGATGGTGCCGGGGCCGATGCCGGCGGCGGCCAGGGCCTCGTCGTTCATGCGGAAGTGCGTGGTGCTGGCCGGGTGGATGACGAGGCTGCGGCAGTCGCCCACGTTGGCCAGGTGGCTGAAGAGCCGCAGGCTGTCGATGAAGACCTTGCCTTGCGCGCGCGAGCCTTTCATGTCGAAGCTGAACACGCTGCCGGCCCCTTTCGCGCCGTGCTTGAGCAGGCGGCCCGCCAGCGCGTGGCTGGGGTGCGATTCGAGCAGCGGGTGGCCGACGCGGGCGACGAAGGGGTGGTCGGCCAGGAAGCGCACCACGCGCTCGGTGTTGGCGATGTGCCGCTCCATGCGCAGCGGCAGCGTCTCGATGCCCTGCAGGATCAGCCAGGCGCTGTGCGGGCTCATGCAGGCGCCGAAGTCGCGCAGCCCCTCGCGCCGCGCGCGCAGCAGGAAGGCGCCGACGGTGCTTTCCTCGCTGAACACCATGCCGTGGAAGCCGTCGTAGGGCTGCGTGAGTTCGGCGAACTTGCCCGAGCGCTCCCAGTCGAAGCTGCCCGCGTCCACCAGCACGCCGCCGATGACGGTGCCGTGGCCGGAGAGGAACTTGGTGGCCGAGTGGTAGACCAGGTCGGCGCCGTGGTCGAAGGGCTTGAGCAGGTAGGGCGTGGTGAAGGTCGAATCCACCAGCAGCGGCACGCCGGCGTCGTGCGCGATCCGCGCCACGGCGGGAATGTCCAGCACGTCCAGGCCGGGGTTGCCCACCGTCTCGCCGAACAGCAGGCGCGTGGCGGGGCGGAGGGCGGCGCGCCAGCCGTCCAGGTCGCCGGGCGCGACGAAGGTGGTCTCGATGCCGAAGCGGCGCAGCGTGTAGTGCAGCAGGTTCTGGCTGCCGCCGTACAGGGCGGTGCTGGCGACGACGTGGCCGCCGGCGCCCATTAGCGTGGCGACGGCCAGGTGCAGCGCGGCCTGGCCGCTGGCGGTGGCGATGGCGCCGATGCCGCCTTCCAGCGCCGCCACGCGCTGCTCCAGCACGGCGGTGGTGGGGTTGCTGATGCGGCTGTAGACATGGCCGGCGCGCTCCATGTTGAACAGCGCGGCGGCATGGTCGCTGGACTCGAAGACGAAGGAGGTGGTCAGGTGGATGGGCACCGCGCGCGCGCCGGTGGCGGGGTCGGGCCCGCTGCCGGCGTGCAGCGCGAGGGTGTCGAAGCCGGGGTCGGCGTGGCCGGGCATGGGGTTTCCTTGGGGGCTGGGCTGGGCCCATTGTGGGTGATTTGTGGGCTATATTCCCCGGCGGAGCACCAGCATGCAAGTCAGCGACATCCTGCGTTTGAAGGGCCAGGCCCTCTACACCATCACCCCCGAGGACAGCCTGGCCGACGCCGCTCGCCTGATGGCGGACGAGGACATCGGCTCGCTGGTGGTGCTGTCGCACGGCCGCGTGGTGGGCATGCTCACGTTCCGCGAGGTGATCCAGGCCGTGGTGCGCAACGGCGGGCAGTTCGGCGGCGCGTCGGTGTACCGCGTGATGGATTCCGGGCCGCTGATCTGCACGCCCGCCACCGAATTGGACGAGGTGCGGCGCATGATGCTGAGCCACCACGCGCGCTACCTGCCGGTGATCGAGAACCGCGAACTGGTCGGCGTGGTCAGCTTCCACGACGTGGCCAAGGCGGTGGTGGACAGCCAGGACTTCGAGAACGGCCTGCTCAAGGCCTACATCCGCGATTGGCCCGCCGAGGACGGCCAGAGCGGGCCGGGCGTTTCCTGAAGCAGGCCGTGCGCGGCGGGGCGGGCGTGCCGCTCTGGAATAATCGCGCGCCATGAGCGGCAACACCCTAGGCAACCTGTTTGCCGTCACCAATTTCGGCGAATCGCACGGGCCGGCCATCGGCTGCGTGATCGACGGCTGTCCGCCCGGCATGGTGCTGTCGGAGGCCGACATCCAGCCCGAGCTGGACCGCCGCCGCCCCGGCACCAGCAAGTTCGTCACCCAGCGCAACGAGCCGGACCAGGTGGAGATTCTCTCGGGCGTGTACGAGGGCCGGACCACCGGCACGCCCATCTGCCTGCTGATCCGCAACACCGACCAGCGCAGCAAGGACTACAGCGAGATCGCCCGGACCTTCCGCCCCGGCCACGCCGACTACACCTACTGGCGCAAGTACGGCCTGCGCGACCCGCGCGGCGGCGGGCGTTCGTCGGCGCGGCTGACGGCGCCCACGGTGGCCGCCGGCGCGGTGGCGCGCAAGTGGCTGCGGGAGAAGTTCGGCACCACCTTCCGCGGCTGCATGACGCACGTGGGCGAGCTGGCCATCGGCTTCGAGAGCTGGGACCACGTGCCCGACAACCCTTTCTTCGCCCCGGTGGCCGACGTGTCGGCCATCGAGGACTACATGAACGCGCTGCGCAAGTCGGGCGACTCCTGCGGCGCGCGCGTGCGCGTGACGGCGCAGCGGGTGCCGGTGGGCCTGGGCGAGCCGTTGTACGACCGCCTGGACGCCGACATCGCCCACGCGCTCATGGGGCTGAACGCGGTCAAGGGCGTGGAGATCGGCGACGGCTTCGCCAGCGCGGCGCACAAGGGCAGCATGCACGGCGATTCGCTGCGGCCCAGTCCGCCCGGCGGCTTTGCCAGCAACCACGACGGCGGCGTGCTGGGCGGCATCAGCACCGGGCAGGACCTGGAGGTGGCCATCGCCATCAAGCCCACCAGCTCGATCCTGGTGCCACGCCAGTCGGTCAACACCGCCGGCGAGGCGGTGGAGCTGGTCACCAAGGGGCGCCACGACCCCTGCGTGGGCATCCGCGCCACGCCCATCGCCGAGGCGCTGCTGGCGCTGGTGGTGATGGAGCACGCGCTGCGCCACCGTGCGCAGTGCGCGGACGTGCCGGTGCCGGCTGGTTTCTGAGCCGTTTCGGCCAGTAACCCGTGCCAGTGTTGAGCCAGAAGATATATTTTCAATAGCAAACAGATGCCTGGCCCGAACTCGGAGTCCACCGCGCGCTGCACCGAGTCGGACTGGCTCGAAGCGGCCAGCATGACCACGGTGATGCGGGGCCTGAAGAATTCGCAGGTGCTGGCGGTGGGGGGCTGGGTGGTGCTGGCGCTGCTCGCGGTGGGCTTCGCGCCGCTGCCGGTCTGGGCGGCCGTGGTGCCGCTGTCCGGGCTGGGGCTGGTCCTGCGGGCGCGGCTGCTGCGCGGTTGGCGCCGGCTGGCCGGGACCGGGTGGACCGACGCCGACGCGCAACTGGCGTTCCTGCGGCGCCACCGCTGGTTCTGGTGGACCTACGCGGCGGCGCTGGGCTTGTGGCCGCTGACCATCCTGGAGGACATGCCGTCGTGGGCCACGGCCACGTCCTGGATACTGTTGCTGGGCACGGGGCTGATGGTCAGCACCTGGATATCGGCCCACCTGGGCGTCGCCCGCGTGTTCCTGCGCGCCTTCGTCCTCACCCTGATCGCCAGCAACTTGCTGCAGGAGGTGCTGCCCTATCACGAGCCGCTGGCGAGCGGGCTGCATTTCTGGGTGCCGTGCATGCTGCTCGTCTACTGGGGGTTGATGCACCGCCACGTCGAGCGCCTGCACGAGACGTACCAGGCCAGCGCCGACCTGAGCTACCAGAACGAGCGCCTGATCCAGTCCCTGCGCGAGCAGACCCGCGCCGCGCAAGAGGCGGCGCGCTTCAAGGACCGCTTCCTGGCGAGCGCCGCGCACGACCTCAAGCAGCCCGTCAACGCCCTGAGCATCTACGCCGAGTGGCTGAGCGCCGAGCCCATGCTGGTGGACGAGCTGGCCCCCAAGATCGCCCAGGCGGCCCAGGCGGTCAACGGCCTGTTCGATTCGCTGTTCGACCTGGCGCGGCTGGACACGGGGCGCCTCGACGCCGACCCGCGGCCCGTGGACGTGGGCCGGCTGCTGAGCGAACTGGAGGTGCAGTACCAGCCCACGGCCCTGCAGAAGGGTCTGCGGCTGCGCGTGCGCGCCATCGACGTCACGCTGTCCGCGGACCCGGTCATGCTGCGGCGCATCGTCGGCAACCTGGTGGCCAACGCCATCCGCTACACCCCGCGCGGCGGCGTGCTGGTGGCGGCGCGCCGGAGGGGCGAGGCGGTCAGCTTCGAGGTGTGGGACACCGGCATCGGCATCGCGAGCCACGAGCAGCAGCGGGTCTTCGGCGAGTTCTACAAGGTGCCACGGAACGGCACCGAGGAGGGCTTCGGCCTGGGGCTGGCCATCGTGCAGCGGCTGTCCGACCGCCTAGGCTACACGGTGTCCATGTGCTCCCAGCCGGGGCGCGGCTCGGTGTTCAAGGTGCTCACTGACCCAGCAGGCCGTTCATCCGCGCGAAGTGCAGCGCCTGCGTCCGGCTCTTGACGCCCAGCCTGCGGAACAGGCGCCACAGGTGCACCTTGACGGTGTGCTCGCTGATGCCCAGGCGCTCGGCGATGTCGCGGTTGGACAGGCCTTCGTCCAGCATCACCACCAATTGCTTCTGGCGCTTGGACAGCTTGGTGTCGGGCTTGAACTCGCCCGGGTCGTCCAGCTCGCCGAGTTCGCTGTCGCTCTGCAGCATGGCGCGCAGGGCGGTGGCGATCTCGCTGGCGCCGGCGGATTTTTCGATGTAGATGTCGGCGCCCGATTCGCGGCACCATTCCTCGACGTCGGCGGCGGGCGTGGCGGAGATCACCGCCAGCGGCACGTCGGGGTACCGTCCGCGCAGCAGCCTCACGCCGGAGAGGCCCAGGGTGTCGGGCAGCTTCAGGTCAAGGCAGAACAGCTCGGGCGCGCCGTGCGTGGCGACGGCGCGCTCCAGTTCGGACAGTTGCGACAGCTCGACCACGTCCGAGCCCGGGCGCACCCGCCGCAGCAGCATGACCACCGCCTCGCGCATCAAGGGATGGTCGTCGATCACGTAGATTGCCAATGCCGAACTCCCTGGCTGTAATGTTGTGTCCCATTGTGGCCCGGGGGGTTCGGATATTCGGCGTTTGAACTATCGAATGTATAAGTGAGCGTTGATTAATAAGCAATAGTTCACACCATGGCCTCCTGCGCCAGCCGTTCCAGCGCTTGGACGAGGGCGGGAGGCGCTTGCTCCGCGGGCAATTCGAGTTGGCCGCCCAGCGCCGCCAGCGCGGCCGGGCCCTCGGTCTGCAGGCGCTTGACCGCCTGGCCGGCGTCGCGCGGCGAGTCGAAGCCCTTGCTTTGCAGCAGCACCTGGCCGCCAGCGTCGGCCAGCTTGAAATAGAAGCGCCCATCCTTCTCGCGGTACTGCTTGAAGGTGGGCAGCGCCGCTTTGGGCGCGGGCGCAGCCTGGGCCAGGGCGGCCGGGGCCTCCAGCGGGCGCAGGCCCACGGCGTGCCGCAGCGTGCGCATGAAGGGCGCGGCGATGGCGCGGGCCTTGCGCGCGCCGGCCTGCAGCGCGGCCTCGACTTCCTCGGGGTGGGTGACCAGGTGCTCGTAGCGCGCGCGCATGGGGCCGATCTCGCGCTCGATGCGCTCGAACAACTGCTGCTTGGCGTCGCCCCAGGCGATGCCGTCCGCGAACGCGCGGGCGAAGGCGGCGGCCTCGTCGTCGGCGGCGAAGGCGCGGTAGATCTGGTAGAGCGCCGAGCCCTCGGTGGCCTTGGGTTCGCCCGGCGCGCGCGAGTCGGTGACGATGCCCATGATCTGCCGGCGCATCTGCTCGCGCGGGCCGAACAGGGCGATGGTGTTGTCGTAGCTCTTGCTCATCTTGCGGCCGTCCAGGCCGGGCAGCAGGGCCACGTTGTCGTCGATCAGCGCCTCGGGCGGCACCAGGTGCTCGCCGTACAGGTGGTTGAAGCTGGCGGCCATGTCGCGCGCCATCTCGATGTGCTGGATCTGGTCGCGCCCGACCGGCACCTGGTGGGCGCTGAACATCAGGATGTCGGCGGCCATCAGCACCGGGTACATGAACAGGCCGGCCGTGACGTCGGTGTCGGGGTCGGCGCCGGTGGCGGCGTTCCTGTCCAGCATGGCCTTGTAGGCGTGGGCGCGGTTGAGCACGCCCTTGCCGGTGACGCAGGTGAGCAGCCAGGTCAGCTCCGGGATCTCGGGGATGTCGGACTGGCGGTAGAAGGTGACCTGCTCCGGGTCCAGCCCGGCGGCCAGCCAGCTCGCGGCGATCTCCAGCGTGGAGCGCTGGATGCGCGCCGGGTCGTCGCACTTGATGAGCGCGTGGTAGTCGGCCAGGAAGTAGAAGCTCCGCACGCCCGGCCGGCGGCTGGCGCGCACGGCGGCGCGGATGGAGCCGACGTAGTTGCCCAGGTGCGGCGTGCCGGTGGTGGTGATGCCGGTGAGGACGCGGGTCGGGGTGGGTGAGGTCATGGCAGGAGCGCTTCGAGCGGCGAGAGGACGAGGCCCAGCAGGCCGAAGGTGAGCTGCATCAGGGGCCGCATCCAGAGGTTGCTGATGACGCCGGCCACGATCAGCGCCATGACGATGAAGAAGCCCCAGGGCTCGACGCGGCTGAGCGCCATCGCCGGGCCGTGCGGCAGCAGGCCGACCAGGACGCGGCCGCCGTCCAGCGGCGGCAGCGGGAACAGGTTGAACACGAACATCACGACGTTCACCAGCATGCCGGCGCGGCACATTTCCAGGAAGAAGCGCTCGGTCACGCCCGCGCCCGCCAGCACGTACAGCAGCACGCCCCAGCCCAGCGCCATCAGCAGGTTCGAGGCCGGTCCGGCCAGCGCGACCCAGACCATGTCGCGCTTGGGGTTGCGCAGGTTGCCGAAGTTGACCGGCACCGGCTTGGCGTAGCCGAACAGGAAGGCGCCGGCCGTGGCGACGTACAGGAACAGCGGCATCGCGATGGTGCCGATGGGGTCGATGTGCTTGAAGGGGTTGAGCGTGACGCGCCCCAGGAAGGCGGCCGTGCCGTCGCCGAAATGGCGCGCCACGTAGCCGTGCGCGGCCTCGTGCACGGTGATGGCGAAGAGCACCGGCAGGGCGTAGATGGCGATGGTCTGGATGATGTTGGCGATGTCCACGGCGGGGATTGTCTCAGACGCCCGCCAGGGCGCCGGGCGGCTACAGGCCCAGCCGTGCCGGATCGCCGCGCCCACGCCGCAGCATCCGGGGCACGTCGCCGGTCAGGTCGATCACCGTGGTGGGCTCCAGCGGGCAGGCGCCGGCGTCGATCACGCCGGCCACCTGCTTTTCGAGGCGGTCGCGGATGTCTCGCGGGTCGTTCAGCGGCGCGGTTTCGCCGGGCAGGATCAGCGTGGTGGCCAGCAGCGGCGCGCCGTGCAGCGCCAGCAGTTCGAGCAGCACCCGGTGTTCGGGCACGCGCAGGCCGATGGTCTTGCGCTGCGGGTGGCTGACGCGGCGCGGCACTTCCTTGCTGGCCTCCAGGATGAAGGTGAAGGGGCCGGGCATGCCCAGCTTGAGCAGGCGGAACTGCGCGTTGTCCACCCGCGCGTAGCTGCCCAGCTCGCTCAGGTCGCGGCAGATCAGCGACAGCAGCTGCTTGTCGTCCAGGCCGCGGATGCGCCGCAGCGCGTCGGCCGCCACCTTGTCGTCCAGGTGGCAGACCAGGGCGTAGCTGGAGTCGGTGGGCACGGCCAGCACGCCGCCCTGGTGCAGCAGCGCGACGGCCTGCTTGAGCAGGCGGGGCTGCGGGTTGTCGGGGTGGACGGTGAACAGCTGGGCCATGGCCGGATCGATGATATGCTATTTGATTAATAGCTGTCTGCGCAATATCGGCGCTGGCTACAGCCAGAAAACGTTCAAAAACTCATGCGCTGGCCGCCCCGTGCACCCGCCCGGCCAGCAGCGACCACACGGGTGTCAGGTCGGCGGGAAGGGCGGGCAGCTTGCCCAGGTCGGTGTGGCTCTCGTCGGGGCTGTGGAAGTCGCTGCCGCGCGAGGCGGCCAGGCCGAACTCGCGCGCCATGTCGGCGTAGCGCAGCGCCTCTTGCGTCGAGTGGGCGCCGGTGATCACCTCCACGCCCTGGCCGCCGTGCTGCCTGAACTCGGTGAACAGCGCGTATTCCTCGATCGGCGTGAACCTGTAGCGCGCCGGGTGCGCGATGACGGCCAAGCCGCCGCTCTGGACGATCCAACGCACCGCGTCGCCCAGCCGCGCCCAGCGGTGGGGTACGTAGCCGGGGTTGCCCTCGGTCAGGTACTTGCGGAACACCTCGGCCGTGTCCCTGCACACGCCGGTCTCGACCAGGTAGCGCGCGAAGTGCGGGCGCGCGATCAGGCGCGGGTTGCCGACGTACTTGAGCGCGCCTTCGTAGGCGCCGGGGATGCCGGCTTTTTCGAGTTGCGCCGCCATCTCGCGCGCGCGCGGGCCGCGCCCGTCGCGCGTGTCGGCCAGGCCCTCGGCCATGCGCGGGTCGGCGTGGTCGAAGCCCAGGCCGACGATGTGCACCGTGGTGTCGGCGAAGGTGACGGAAACTTCCACGCCCGTCACGCAGTCCAGCCCTTGCGCCCGCGCCGCCTCCAGGGCACGCTGCTGGCCGCCGACCTCGTCGTGGTCGGTCAGGGCCCACAGGTCCACGCCGTTGGTCTTGGCGCGCGCGGCCAACTCCTCGGGCGTGAGGGTGCCGTCGGAGAACACGGAGTGGCAGTGTAGGTCGGGGTTGAGGGGGGTGGTCACACGGTCATTCTACGAAGCCCGGGTCGGTCGTGCCCCGCGTGCCGGCGCGGAGACAAGGGCGGAGGGGCTTGGGGCCGCGGTGCGGGCCATCGTCAAGCCGCTGGCCAGTCTCGCTGCGCCCCCCGCATCTGCTCGAACGCTCGCGCCACCCGCAGCACGCCCAGGTCGTCGAAGCGCGCTCCGGCGATCTGCAGGCCGATGGGCAGGCCGCTGGCCGAATAGCCGCAGTTGATCGACGCCGCCGGCTGCTCGCTCATGTTGTAGGGCACGGTGAAGGCGATGTGCTCCAGCGCGCGCAGCGGGTCGTTGGTGGGCGAGGGGGCCTCGGCTGGCGCGGGCATGTTGGGGGACACGGGCGAGATCACATAGTCGAAGGGCGCGCAGGCGGCCACCGTGGCGACGCGGGTGGCGTGGGTCTGGCTGTAGGCCTGGAAGACGTGCGCGCCGCTGAAGCCGGCCGCGCTTTCGGCCCATTGGCGGATGAAGGGCAGCAGCCGGTCGCGCTGGCCGGGTTCGAGCGCCTGCAGGTCGACGCAGGAGCGCGTGCGCCAGAAGTGGTCCAGGCCGTCGAGCATCTCGCGCGTGAGGAAGGGGCGCATGGGCGTGACGAGGGCGCCGGCCTGCTCGAACAGGCGCGCGGCGGCATCGACGGCGGCGCGGATCCCGGCGTCCACGGGCAGGCCGCAGCCGGCGTCCAGCAGCAGGCCGATGCGCAGGCCTTTCAGGTGCTCGGGGCCGGCCTGGGTGGCCGAGGCCCAGTCGATGGCCTGCGCTGGCAGGCTCATGCTGTCGCGTGCGTCGGGCTGGCTCAGCACCTGCATCATCAGCGCGGCGTCTTGCACGGTGCGCGTCATGGGGCCGGCGCAGCGGCCCATGTAGGGCGGGTCGATGGGCACGCGCCCCAGGCTGGGCTTGAGGGTGAAGATGCCGCACCAGCCGGCCGGCAGGCGCAGCGAGCCGCCGATGTCGGTGCCCACGTGCAGCGGGCCGTAGCCGGCCGCCGCCGCCGCGCTGGCGCCCGCGCTGCTGCCGCCGGGCGTGCGGCTCGGGTCCCACGGGTTGCGCGCCAGGCGGTGGAAGCTGGACAGGCCGGAGGACAGCATGCCGTAGTCGGGCATGGTGGTTTTGCTCACCACCACCATGCCTGCTTCCTTCAGCCGTGCGGCGGGCGGGGCGTCCTGCGCGGCGATGCGCGGCGGCACGGCGGCCGTGCCGGCGGGCAGGGGGTCGCCGACGGTGGCGATGTTTTCCTTCAGCGTGCCGGGCACGCCGTCCAGCGGGCCGATGGGCTGCCCCTTCAGCCAGCGCGCCTCGCTGGCGCGGGCCTGTTCCAGCGCGGCCTCGGGGCGGTACAGGTAGGTGGCCCGCAGGCGCGGCTCCCAGCGGTCGATGTGGGCGATGACGGCCTGCGTGACCTCGGCCGGCGAGAAGGCGCGGATGCGATAGCCCGCCAGCAGTTCGTGGGCGCTCAGGTCGTGCAGGTGGGTCATGGCGTGCTGCTTTTTGAATGAAATAGGCCGTTTGCCAGTGCCCGTATTACGCCGGATGCTACTGAATAGATAGCATATGCACCTGGCCGAAGGGTCGGTGGCATTATCAACACAATCCCTGGTGGCTTGGACGCCCGTGCGGCGGCCGGGGGATAATCCCGGTTTCCCTATGCCACGCATCCCTGGAGCCCCGCCATGGCGCTGATGATCACCGACGAGTGCATCAACTGCGACGTCTGCGAACCCGAGTGCCCGAACGAGGCGATCTCGATGGGCCCCGAGATCTACCAGATCGACCCCCGCAAGTGCACCGAATGCGTCGGCCACTTCGCCGAGCCGCAGTGCGTGCAGGTGTGCCCGGTGGAGTGCATCCCCCTCGACCCGCGCCACGCCGAGGACCAGGACACCCTGTGGCGGAAGTTCCACCGGCTGCAGGCGGCCGGGCGCGCCGAGGCCTGATCCAGCGGGCGAGGGCGCCTGCCGAACCTTGGCTTCGAAAGCAGGTCAAGGGCAGCGCGGGGTAACGTTGAGTTTCTAAACGTTACAATGCGACTCTTCATCAAGCTGTACGGCGAACCATCCGATGCTCCAGGCTTTTTTGCCGCAAGCAGCCTTTCCGAGTACCGGCCGCGGCCGGCGCGGCGTGGGCCTGACCGTGGGGCTGGCGGCGCTGCTGGCCCTGGCGGTCGGCCTGCTGCTGGCCCGGGCCATGCTGCCGCCGGTGGCCGAGTTCGAGACGGGCCAACTGATCGAAATGCGGGGTCTTGAATCCGCGCGCGGCCGATTGCCCGGCCACACGCCGTCCGGCGGATGGGCGCCCGTCGTCCTGCCCGACGCGTGGCACCAGCGCTGGCCCGGCCACGAGGGGCGCGTGTGGTACCGATTGCGCTTTGCCGTGCCCGCCGACTGGCCCGCCGACCGCGACGTGGGTCTGCTGATGACCTATCTGAACATGGCCGGCGCCGTGACGCTGGACGGCGTGCCGATCTGGCGCGACGCGAGCCTGTCCGAGCCGCTTTCGCGCAGTTGGAACCAGCCGCGCCTGTGGCGCCTGGGACGCGGTGGCGTGGGCGCGGCCGGGCCGCTGGGCCGGGGCACCGAGCACACGCTGCTGATCGAGGTGGCCGGCCATGCCGAGTACCTGGGCGGCCTGGGCCGGGTCTGGCTGGGCGACGCTGGGCGCCTGCAGGCGTTGCACGCCCAGGAGCAATGGGCGCGCCTGGGCTTGCAGCAGTGGAGCCTGGGCATGAACCTCGCGGTGGGGCTGTTGTTCCTGATGCTCTGGGTGTGCTGGCCGCGCGAGCAGCTGTACGGCTGGTACGCCGCCGCGTCGATGTGCTGGGCGCTGTTCAGTTGCAACCTGACCGCGCGCAGCCCCTGGCCGCTGCGCGACACGCACCAGTGGCAGATGGCGATGGCCCTGGTGGCGCTGGCTTTCGTCGTCTGCTTCACGAAGTTCGCGTTCCGTTTCGCGGAAGCGCGCCACCCGCGCATCGAGCGCGGGTTGGCGGCGGTGTTCGTGCTGGCGGTGGCGCTCGGCGTGCTGGTGCTGGTGGGTCTGCCGCAGGCGCGCGGCGCCATGCGGCTGGGGCTGCTGCTGGCGGCGGTGGCGGGCTTCATGGCCGTGGCGGCGTACCTGGTGGCGCATGCCTGGCGCGTGCGCGAGCCGCCTGCCGTGGCTCTGGCCGTCGCCGTGCTGCTGCCTTGCGCCGCGGGCCTGCACGACATGGCCGTGGTGCTGCAGTGGCTGCCGGGCGACCGCCACTACCGGGTGAGCGCCTCCACGCTGCTGATGATGTCCATGGCCCTGATCATGGCCTGGCGCCTGCGCCGCGCGTTCGAACGCGAGGCTTTCTACAGCGCCGATCTGCGCCAGCAGGTGAGGGCCGTCCAGGCCGAGCTGGGCGCCGCGCTGCGGCGTCAGCACGAGCTGGAGCTGGCCGCCGTGCGCCACGCCGAGCGCCTGAACCTGGTGCGCGACCTGCACGACGGGCTGGGCGGCTCGCTGGCCAGCGCCATCGCCCGCCTGCGGGTCGGGCGCGCCGAGCCGCGGGCGCCGGTGGTCTCCCAGTCGCTGGAGGTGCTGCAGCAGATCGACGACGACCTGCGGCTGATCATCGACAGCGCGCGGGCGGCGGCGGACGCCGATTTCATCGCCCTGCTGGCACCGGCCCGCCTGCGCCTGCAGGAGCGGATGGAACAGTTGGGCATCGAGACCCGCTGGGACATGCAGGGCCTGGAAGGCCTGCGCCTGGCCGGCTCGCGCGGCCTGAACGTGCTGCGCACGCTGCAGGAAGCGCTGACCAACGTCGTCAAACACAGCGGCGCTCGCCGCGTGCGGGTGCTGCTGCAGCAGCATGGCGGCGTGCTGGGGCTGGTGGTCGAGGACGATGGCGCCGGGTTCGACCTGGAGCGCGCGCCAGGGCAGGGGCTGGGCCTGGGCAGCCTGCGCGAACGGGCCCACGCGCTGGGCGGCACGCTGCACCTGCAGTCGCGGCCGGGCGAGGGCACCCGGCTGGCGCTGCGCATGACGCTGTCGCCGCGGGAGCGCGCAGCCGGGCTGGTCAGCCCGCCGATGGATCGGCCGGCGGACCCGCCGACGCAGTGGCCGGCGTAGCCACCGCCGGGCGCGGCGGTTTGGGCCGCGGCGGCTTGGCGGTGTGGATCAGCAGGGTGGCCTGCGCCATGTCGCCGGCCGACAGCGGTGCCAGCGCGGTGGCCGAACGGTCGATGGCCTGGTCGATGGCGATGCGGTCGTCCAGCGGCGGCTTCTTCAGCACCCAGCCCACGACCTCGCTCTTGGCGCCGGGATGGCCGATCCCCAGGCGCAGGCGCCAGTAGTCGGCGCTGCCCAACTGCGCATGGATGTCGCGCAGGCCGTTGTGGCCGGCGTGGCCGCCGCCCTGCTTGAGCTTGGCCTGGCCGGGCGGCAGGTCCAGCTCGTCGTGGACGACCAGGATTTCCTCCGGCGCGATCTTGTAGAAGCGCGCCAGCGCGGCCACCGACCTGCCGGACAGGTTCATGAAGGTCTGCGGCTGCAGCAGCCACACGCCGCGCCCCTGCACGCTGGCGCGCGCCACCAGGCCGTGGAAGCCGCGTTCGAGGGCGAGGTGCGCGCCGAGCGCGCGCGCCACTGCGTCGATCCACCAAAAGCCGGCGTTGTGCCGCGTGGACTCGTATTCGGGGCCGGGGTTGCCCAGGCCGACGAGGAGCTTGATCATGGGGCGATTATCCTGGCCCAAACGAAACGGCCCGCCGAAGCGGGCCGTGGGGTGCCGTGGCGGCGGACGCGGGCTTACTTCTTGTCGGCGTCGGCCGCGGGCGCGTCGGCTGCAGGCTCGGCCTCGGCGGCAGGCTGCACCACGGAGACGAGCACCGGGTTGTCCTGGCCGTGCAGCACGGCTTCCACGCCCTTGGGCAACTGGACGTCGCTCAGCGTCAGGGTGGCGCCTTTTTCCAGCGTGGACAGGTCGACGTTGATCGCCTCCGGCAGATCGGCCGGCAGGCAGGAAACTTCGAGTTCGGTCAGGATGTGGCTGATCAGGCATTTGTCCAGTTTGACGGCAGGCGACTCTTCCTCACCCTGGTAGTGCAGCGGGATCTTCATGTGGATCTTCTGCCTGGCCGACACGCGCTGGAAGTCGATGTGCAGCACCTGCTGGCGGAACGGGTGGACCTGCACGTCGCGCAGCAGCACCTGGCTGGCCTGGCCGGCCAGTTCCATGTCGAGCACGCTCGAATGGAAGGCTTCTTTCTTGAGGGCCTGCCACAGGGCGTTGTGGTCCAGTTCGATGAGCTGGGGTTCGCCCTCGCCGCCATAGACGATGCCGGGCACCTTGCCGGCGTTGCGCAGACGGCGGCTCGCACCCGTACCCTGCTTGGTGCGCTCGAAAGCGACGAATTTCATGGTGTAACTCCTGGATGAGCCGACCGCGACCAGTGCGGCTCCGTTTGAAAAAGACCGCGAGCGCCCGATGGGCGGCGCGGCCGCTGGACGTTCCTCAGAACAGGTTTTCCTGCTCCTGGAACAAACTCATCACCGATTCGCCCCGCGCGATGCGCTGGATGGTCTGCGCGATCAGCGGCGCCACCGACAACTGGCGGATCTTGCCGCACCGGGAGGCGCCGTCGCTCAGGGGAATGGTGTTGGTGACCACCACCTCGTCGAGCGCCGCGCCCTTGGCGATGCGCTCGATGGCGGGGCCGGAGAAGATGGGGTGCGTGCAGTAGGCGTACACCTTCTTGGCGCCGCGCTTCTTCAGCACCTCGGCCGCCTTCACCAGGGTGCCGGCGGTGTCGATCATGTCGTCCATGATGACGCAGTTGCGGCCCTCGATGTCGCCGATGACGTGCATCACCTCGCTCACGTTGGCCTTGGGGCGCCGCTTGTCGATGATCGCCAGGTCGCAGCCCAGCTGCTTGGCCAGCGCCCGCGCGCGCACCACGCCGCCGACGTCGGGGCTGACGACCAGCAGGTCGTCGTAGTTCTGCTGCCGCAGGTCGCCCAGCAGCACGGGCGAGGCGTAGATGTTATCGACCGGGATGTCGAAGAAGCCCTGGATCTGGTCGGCGTGCAGGTCCATGGTCAGCACGCTGTTCACGCCCACGGCCTGCAGCATGTTGGCCACGACCTTGGCCGAGATCGGCACGCGCGTCGAGCGCGGGCGGCGGTCCTGGCGGGCGTAGCCGAAGTAGGGGATGACGGCGCTGATGCGTTCGACCGAGGCGCGCTTGAGCGCATCGACCATGATCAGCAGCTCCATCAGGTTCTCGTTGGTCGGCGCGCAGGTGGGCTGGACCACGAAGACGTCGCGGGCGCGCACGTTCTGCTTGATCTCGACCGTGACCTCGCCGTCGGAGAAGCGGCCGACGTCGGCCGCGCCCAGCGTGATGCCCAGGTTGCTGGCGATCTCGGCGGCCAAGGCCGGGTTGGCGTTGCCGGTGAACACCAGAAAGTCAGAGGTAGATGACGGCTGCATGCGCTTTCCGGCGGATCACAAGAGACCCCGTGGGTCCCCGGGCTGCCCGCCCGGGACGGTGGTTTGGCAGGGGAGGAAGGACTCGAACCCTCGCATGCCGGAATCAAAATCCGGTGCCTTGACCAACTTGGCGACTCCCCTACACCGGCTGCCGGCTGCAACGTGCTGCCGGCCACCTTTTCAATCGTCGCTGGCGGCCCAGCCGCTGAGCGGATGAACCTCCAAATTGCTGCACAGACGCATCCGCCAGTCCGGCGGGGCCTGGAAGGCGATGCCTTCCTGAACCTGCATCTGCGGCACCCGCGCGAAAACCGCGCTGCCCGAGCCGGTCATCCTGCCTGAAAGGCCGTGCCGCGCCAGCAGCCCGAGCCCTTCGGCGACCTGCGGGCAAAGCCGCTCGGCGACCGACTGCAGATCGTTGCGGCCAAAGCCGTATGGGTCTGCAGCAAAGCCCGAGAGTATAGCAGGCTCCGTGTCACGTTTCAGGTCCCAGGCCTGAAAAATCGCTGCCGTGTCCAGCCCCTGGGGTGGTTTCAGCACCACAAAATGCGCGCGAGGCAGGGCCAGGGGCTGGATGTGCTCGCCGATGCCCTCGACCCAGCCGTGGCCGCCATGCAGGAAGAAGGGCACGTCGGCGCCCAGCCCCAGGCCGATGCGCGCCAGTTGCACCCGGCGCAAGCCCAGCCCCCACAGCCGGTTGAGCGCCAGCAGCGTGGTCGCCGCGTCGGAGGAGCCGCCGCCCATGCCGGCTTGCGCGGGGATGCGCTTGTGCACGCCGATGTGCGCGCCCTCGGCGCAGCCGGTGGCCTGCCGCAGCGCGTGGGCGGCGCGCAGCACCAGGTCGTCGGGCGGCAGGGGGGCGCCGAGGTCCTCGCGCGTGACGGCGCCATCGGCGCGCCGCTCGAAGTGCAGGGTGTCGCACCAGTCGATCAGCATGAAGGCCGATTGCAGCAGGTGGTAGCCATCCGTCCGCCGGCCCGTGACGTGCAGGAACAGGTTGAGCTTGGCCGGCGCCGGCACGTCGTGGAGGGCGCGCATGGTCAACTGTCCATGGCGCCGCGTGCTGCCTGCTCGCGCCTGGGGTGGGTCATCGATCCAGCACCACGCGCAGCTCCGCCGCGGGCGGCGGCGCCAGGCGGCGGGCCAGCAGCCGGCCGTCGGGCAGGCGGCTCAGGTCGGCTTCCCAGCCTTCCACGGCTTGCGGCAGGCCGCGCAGCCAGGCGAACAGGGCGCGCACGGGCAGGGCGGTGCCCGTGACCTCGGCCGCCAGGGCGTCCAGGGAGACGTAGTGCCGCGTCTGCTCGCCCTGGCGCAGCACCGCCTGGCCGGGCTGCCACTGCATGACGGCCAGGGTGCTGCCCAGCGGCGAGGTCAGGCTGAGTTCGCCGGCCTGCGGGCCGCCGCTGAGGCTGAAGCCGGCGGAGAACTGCTGGGGCGGCTCGGCGGCGACGGTGAGGCCGAGGCGTCCGCTCCAGGGCCCGGTTTTCGAGTCGAATTGGCCTATAGCCGGCGCCGGTGTTGCGCATCCAGCTATTAAAAATGTAGCAACCGCAAGCAGGCAAAGGCCGGCGCGCACGGCCCTGCTCATGGCGCCACCTGGAGGCGCTTCAGCGTCTTGACCAGGGTGTCGTTCTCGGGATCCAGGCGCAGCCCCTCGCGCCACATGGCGTGGGCCGCCTCGCGCTCGCCCAGCGTCCACAGCACCTCGCCCAGGTGGGCGGCGATCTCGGCGTCGGGGCGTTTCTTGTACGCGGCTTCGAGGATGCGGCGGGCTTCGCGCGGGCGGCCCAGGCGGAATTCGACCCAGCCCAGGCTGTCCTGGATGTAGCCGTCGTCCGGCGACAATTGGACGGCCTTCTCGATCAGCGTCTTGGCCTCGGTCAGCCGCACGCCGCGATCGGCCAGCGAATAGCCCAGCGCGTTGTGGGCGTGGGCCGCGTTGGGCTTGAGCGCGATCACGCGGCGCAGCAGGCGCTCCATCTCGTCCATGCGGTCGATGCGCTCGGCGGCCATGGCGGCGTCGTAGAGCAGGCCGTCGTCGTCGGGGTTCCGCTTCAGCTCGTTGCTCAGCAGCTGGTAGGCCAGTTGCGCCTGGCCGTGGTCGCGCAGCAGTTGCGCCTCGGCCAGCAGCTTGAGCCGGGCATCCTCGGGCTGCTGCTCGGGCACGGACTGGATGGCCTGACGCGCTTCCTCGATGCGGCCCTGGCGCGCCAGCAGGTTGGCGCGGCGGGTCTGCACGGTCAGCATCTGGTCGGGCGAATCGACGGCGGCCAGCAGCTTCTCGGCGGTGGCGTAATCGCCCCGCCGCTCGGCGATGCGCGCCAGCGCCAACTGCGCCTGGTTGCGGCCGGCGCCGCCGTCGGCGCCAGGCTCGTCGGCCTGCTCGCGCGACAGATCCAGGTAGCGCTGCAGCGCCTGCTCGGCCTGCGCGTCCTGGCGCTCGTCGGCGTAGAGCGCGCCCTGCACCAGCCAGCCATCGGGGTAGCGCGGCAGGCGCTGCGTCAGGGCGGACAACTGGGCGTGGGCATCAACTGGGCGGCCCAGCTCGGCCAGGGCGCGCGCGTAGCCGATTTGTACCTCGGGCTTGGCGGCGGGGCTGGCCAGGTGACGCCGGATCAGCGGCTCGGCCTGCGCCTCGCCAGCGCCGGCCAGCAACTGCAGCGCCAGCAGCGCGGGCCATTCGGAGTGGGCGTCGGCGTCCTGGCCCAGCGTGGCGGCCGACAGCGCGCCGGCCTGGTCACCCGCCTGCAGGCGCATGCGGCCGATCGTGGTCCAGGCCGCCGGCGCCAGCGCGGGGGTCTTCAGGGCCTCGGCCAGGCCGCGCTCGATGGCCTGCGCGGCCTCGTTCTTGTCGGGCACGCGCTGGTAGAGCGCGGGCAGGGCGGTGATGAAGGACACCTTGTCGGCGGCGGGCAGCGAATTCAGCACCGCGCGCAGCGGGCTTTCGGACTCGGCCACGCGGCCCAGCACGATCAGCACCTGCAGCTCGTAGCGGCTGGCGTCGGCGGAATCCGGGTGTGCCTGGCGCCAGGCGCGCGTGGCCTCCACCGCCGCCGGGCCCGAGCGCGACTGAATCGCCATTTCGGTGGCGCGCCGGAACAGCGACTCCTCGCCGGTGCGGCGGGCGGCGTTGAGCATGTAGGCCGAGCCGGTCTGCCCGTTGCCTTCGTCGAAGGTCAGCTCGCTCAGCAGCAGCTCGTACATCAGCCGCGCGGTCAGGCGCGAGCGCAGCGGGGCCTCGGCGCCGCCGGCTGCCGGGGCGGATGCGGCCGGCGCGGCGGGCGTTTGCGACAGCGCGGGCAGGCTGGCCAGGGACAGCGCCAGCCAGGCCAGGACACGGGTGGAATGGAGCATCGAATCATAATAATCCATGCCCCCTTTTTCATGTTCCATGCCCTGCCGCGACCATGCCCGAACTGCCTGAAGTCGAAGTGACCCGGCGCAGCTTCGCCGACCGCATCCAGGGCGCCCGCATCGTGGCGGCGCGCCCTGGCCTGCCCCTGCGCTGGCCGCTGGGCCTGCCGCCCGAGGCCCTGGCCGGGCGCATCGTGCAGGACGTGGGGCGGCGCGGCAAGTACCTGCTGCTGCACCTGGACGAAGGGGTGCTGCTGGTGCACCTGGGCATGTCGGGCAGCCTGACCTTCCAGCCCACGCCGCCGGCGCCCGGCTCGCACGACCACTTCGACCTGGCGACCAGCCAGGGCGTGCTGCGCCTGCACGACCCGCGCCGCTTCGGCGCCGTTGTCTGGTCGCCCGGCACCGAGGTGGAGCCGGCGCGCAAGCTGCTGGCGCGGCTGGGCGCGGAGCCGCTGGGCGACCAGTTCGACCCCGCCGCCTTCCACGCGGGGCTGAAGTCGCGCCGCGCGCCGATCAAGCAGGTCTTGCTGGCGGGGGACGTGGTGGTCGGCGTGGGCAACATCTACGCGTCGGAGGCGCTGTTCATGGCCGGCATCCGGCCCACGGTGCGCGCCAGCCGGCTCTCGCGCCCGCGCGCCGATCGGCTGCACGCCGCCATCCGCGCGGTGCTGGCGCGGGCGGTGGAGCGGGGCGGCAGCACCTTGCGCGACTTTTCCAACGCGGCGGGCGAGGCCGGGCATTTCCAGCTCGAGGCGGCGGTCTACGGCCGGGCGGGACAGCCCTGCCACGGCTGCGGCACGCCGATCCGGCTGCTGCGCCAGGGCCAGCGATCGACCTATTTCTGCCCGCTGTGCCAGCGTGCCTGAGCACCCGTCGTCCGGGGCACCCTGCGCAAAGGCCCGGTGTAATATGCCGCGATCATTGGAAGGGGCGCCGGCCGTGACAGGTTTCACCGAACAGTTCGACAGACATGGCACGTGGCGCCGCGAGATGGGATTGCGCCTGAAGGTGCTGGGCGACTGGCTGCGGGAGCAGCATCTGTTCGGCGACGGCGCGCAGGAGGGCATCCAGCGCCTGATCGAGTTGCTGCGCTCCGACGAGGTGATGCTGGGCAAGGAAACGCCGGGCGCCCGCCAGCGCATGCTCGCGGAGCAGGACGCCGCGCCGATGGGCGTCGAAGCCCGCCTGGCGCGCCTGACGGGCGAGCTGCAGGTCTCGACGCTGCGGGCCGCGCGGTCCGAAGAGCCCGAGGCCGTCGCCGCGTGAACTGGGCGCCGGGCGAATTCGCCGAGCGCATCGTCACCTGGCAGCGCCGCCAGGGGCGCCACGGCCTGCCCTGGCAGGGCACGCGCGAGCCGTACCGCGTCTGGCTGTCCGAGATCATGCTGCAGCAGACGCAGGTGAGCACCGTGCTGGACTACTACGCCCGCTTCCTGCAGCGCTTTCCCGACGTCGCCGCGCTCGCCTCGGCCTCGCAGGACGAGGTGCTGGCGCTTTGGAGCGGGCTGGGCTACTACTCGCGCGCCCGCAACCTGCACCGCTGCGCGCAGGAGGTGGTGGCGCGCTTCGGCGGCCGGTTTCCCCGCGCGGCGGCGGACTTGCAGACGCTGCCGGGCATCGGCCGGTCCACCGCCGCCGCGATCGCGGCGTTCTGCTTCGGCGAGCGCAGCGCCATCCTGGACGGCAACGTCAAGCGGGTGCTCACGCGCGTCCTCGGCATTGGCGACGACCTGAGCGTGGCGGCGCACGAGCGCGCGCTGTGGCAGCGCGCGCAGGACCTGCTGCCTGCCGCGGAACGCGACATGCCCGCCTACACCCAGGGCCTGATGGACCTTGGCGCCACCGTGTGCACGCAGCGCCGCCCGGCCTGCACGGTCTGTCCGGTGGTGGACCGCTGCGCCGCCGCGCGCGAGGGCCAGCCCGAGCGCTACCCCGTCAAGACCCGGCGGCTGGTGCGCCGCCAGCAGACGCTGTGGCTGCTGCACGCGATCGACGGGGGCGGGCGTGTCTGGCTCGCGCAGCGCCCCGCCAGCGGCATCTGGGCGCGCCTGTATTGCCTGCCCGCCCACGACGACCGCGACGCGCTGCTGCGCGGCGTGCCCACCGGCGCGCGCGATGGCGTGGTGGAGCATCCGCCGTTCACGCACGTGCTGACGCACCGCGACCTCCTCATCCACGTGCTGACGGCGACGCTGCCGGAGGGCGCGCCGCAGGGCGGCGACGGCCGGTGGTACGCGGTCGGCCAGTGGCCCGCGCTGGGTCTGCCCGCGCCCGTGCGCCGCTTTCTGGCCGCTCAGGCGGAAGCGGCCCGGCCGGGCGCCGTTTCTTGAATCAAACAGGCCTCAAGCCGGCGCGGATATTGCGCGAGTAGCTATCAAAAGAGGAGTATTCAGGGCGCGCCCAGTTCGCGGTGCCGCCGCAGCGTCAGCCACTCGCCGCCGAACATCGCCGCCAGTTTCTCCACCAGGTAGACCGAGCGGTGCTGGCCGCCCGTGCAGCCGATGGCGACGGTGACGTAGCTGCGGTGATCGCGCGCCAGCACGGGCAGCCAGGTGCGCAGGAAGGTGGCGATCTGGTCGAGCATCAGCGCCACCTCGGGCTGGCGTTCCAGGTACTCGATCACCGGCTCGTCGCGCCCCGTCAGCGGGCGCAGGCCAGGTTCGTAGTGCGGGTTGGGCAGCATGCGCACGTCGAACACGTAGTCGGCGTCCAGCGTGATGCCGCGCTTGAAGGCGAAGGACTCGAACACCAGCGTGAGGTTCGAGGCGGGCGCCGCGATCAGGTCCTTGACGAAGGCCAGCAACTGCGCCGGGCGCAGGAAGCTGGTGTCGATGACGTGCGAGCGCTCGCGCAGGTCGGCCAGCAGCTCGCGCTCGCGCGCGATGGCCTGCATCAGCGCCTGCTGCGCGTCGCCGTCGCCCGGCCGCGACAGCGGGTGGCGGCGGCGGGTTTCGGAAAAGCGCCGCACCAGCGTCTGGTCGCTGGCGTCCAGGAAGATCAGCCGCAGCGCGATGCCTTTGTCGCGCAGCCCGTGCAGCAGCAGCGGCAGTTGCGGCAGCGCGTGGCCACTGCGCACGTCCATGGCGATGGCCAGCTGGCGCGCGCGCAGCTCGTCCTTCAGCCCGATGAAGGGCTCCAGCAGCTCGGGCGGCAGGTTGTCCACGCAGTAGTAGCCGGCGTCCTCCAGCGCGTGCAGCGCGATGGACTTGCCCGAGCCGGACATGCCGGTGATGACGACCAGTTCGGTGCTCATCGAAACACCTCCGCGCTGCGCGCCGAGGTGTTCGCCTTGGGATCGGCCCGGCGGCTCACGCGCGCGCCTTCGGCCGCGACGGCGGCGACGGCCTGCCTTTGCCCGCGGGGGCTGACGTCGGGGGTTGGAGCATCTCCAGCGCATGCGCCAGCGTGGCCGCGGAGATGTGCTCGCCGCCGAGCATGCGGGCGACTTCCTGCGTGCGGGCCTTGCCCTCGATGGGCGTGATCGAGCTGACGGTGGCGCCGGCATCGTCCCGCTGCTTGCTGACCCGCAGGTGGTGGTCGGCGCAGGCGGCCACCTGCGGCAGGTGGGTCACGCACAGCACCTGCCGGTCCTGACCCAGGCGCCGCAGCAGGCGCCCCACGGCGGCGGCCACGGCGCCGCCGACGCCGGAATCCACCTCGTCGAACACCAGCGTGCCGGCCGGGCCGAGCGTGCTGGTGGTGACCGCGATGGCCAGGGCCAGGCGCGACAGTTCACCACCGGATGCTACTCTTTCGATAGCTCTTGGCGCAGATCCGGCGTGGGCTGAGACCAGAAAAGACGTGTTTTCGAGGCCATGGGCGGCAGGTTCCGCCAGCGGCTCCAGCCGCACCTCGAACACGCCGCCGGGCATGCCCAGCGCCTGCATCGCGGCGGTCACGGCGGCGGCCAGGCGCGCTGCGGCCTGGCGGCGCAGGCGGGACACTTCTCCAGCCGCCTGGTCGTAGGCGGCGCGGGCCAGCGCGGCGGCGGTTTGCAGGCGCTCCAGGTCGGCGGACGATTCGAGCCGGGCCAGGTCTTCGCGCCAGCCGGCCAGCAGCGCGGGCAGGTCTTCCGGCGGCCGGCGGTAGCGGCGCGCCAGGCCGATCCACTGGCCCATGCGCTCGTCCAGCGCGGCCAGTTGATCCGGGTCCGGCTCGGCGCGGCGCAGGTAGGTGTGCAGGCTGTGCGCGGCGTCGCGCGCCTGGGCCTCGCAGGCTTGCAGCACCTCCAGCAAGGCGGCGAACTCGGGCTCGATGGCCTGCTGCGCGGCCAGCGCGTCCTGCGCCCGCGCCAGGGCGGGCAGCGCGCCGGCGTCGCCTTCGTCGCCCTCCAGCGCGGCGCCCGCGGCCTGCGCGGCGTCGATCAGGGCCTGGGCGTGCGACAGCCGGGCATGGCGCTGGTTCAGCTCGTCCCACTCGCCGGCCAGGGGGGCCAGCTTGTCGATCTCGCCGATCTGCCACAGCAGGCGTTCGCGCTCCTGCGCCAGGCTGTTCTGGGCGGCGCGGGCCTCGGCCAGGGCGGCCTGGGCGCGCTGCCAGTCCTGCCAGGCGGCGGCCAGCGCCCGCGCGTCGGCGCCGGCGTAGGCATCGAGCAGCGCGCGCACGGCGGCGGGCCGCGTCAGGCTCTGCCAGGCGTGCTGGCCGTGGATGTCCACCAGCCATTCGCCCAGTTCGCGCAGCTGGGCCACGGTGGCGGGCGAGCCGTTGATCCAGGCGCGGCTCTTGCCCGAGGCGTCGATGGTGCGGCGCAGCAGCAGCGTCCCGGCGGCGGTGTCGAAGCCGCGCTCTTCCAGCCAGGGCTGGGCGCTGGCGGGGGTGTCGAACTCGGCGCCGATCTCGCAGCGCGGCTGGCCCTCGCGCACCCACAGCGCGTCGCCGCGTCCGCCCAGCGCCAGTTGCAGCGCGTCGATGAGGATCGACTTGCCGGCGCCCGTCTCGCCCGTCAGCGCCGAGAAGCCCGCGCCCAGCGCCAGGTCGAGCGCGGGCACGATGACGAAGTCGCGCAGGCTCAGGTGGCGCAGCGCCATGGCTAGACGCCTCCCTCGTTCCAGTGCAGCTTGGCGCGCAGGGTGTCGAAGTAGTTCCAGCCCCGGGGGTGCAGAAAGCGCACGCGGAATTCGGAGCGCCGCACGATGATGCGGTCGCCGTGGTGCAGCGAGGTCACCGACTGCATGTCGAAGCTGGCGTTGGCGTCGCGCCCGGCGACGATCTCGATGGCGATCTCCACCGGGTCGGCCAGCACGATCGGCCGGTTCGACAAGGTGTGCGGTGCGATCGGCACCAGCGCCCAGCCCGGCAGCAGCGGGTGCAGCAGCGGCCCGCCGGCCGACAGCGCGTAGGCTGTCGAACCGGTCGGCGTGGCCACGATGATGCCGTCGGCGCGGTGGTTGGCGACGAAATGCCCGTCCACCTCCACCCGCAGCTCCACCATGCCGGAGGCCGCGCCGCGGTTGACGACCACGTCGTTCATGGCGAAGGTTTCGAAGACACAGGCGCCGCCGCGCATCACCCGCCCGTGCATCAGGGCGCGGTGGTCTTCCTCGAAGGCGCCGGCCAGCATGCGCGGCAGCACCTCGCGGTATTCGCCCAGCGGGATGTCGGTGATGAAGCCCAGCCGTCCCTGGTTGATGCCGATCAGCGGCGTGCCGTAGCACGCCAGCTGGCGACCGACGCCCAGCATGGTGCCGTCGCCGCCCACCACCACGCACAGGTCGCACTCGGCGCCGATGCCGGGCACGTCGAGGGAGGAGAAGCGCGCCAGGCCGGTGATGGCGGCGGTGCGTTCCTCAAGGTTCACCTGGCAGCCCTGCGCGGCCAGGAAGTCGCCGATCTCGGCCACCAGTTCGAGGGTCGATTCCACGGGGTTGCCGGTGACCGATTCGTGGTACTTGCCGACCAGGGCGACACGCGGGAACTTCAGGCTCATCGGCAAATTACATCATAATGATTCGACACTTCTCGCCCGCCGCGCGAGGGCGCTGAACCGGAAGCTGAATTGGCGACACACCCAGGCTCCATGCTCGATGACCGTTCCCGGCGGCTGCTCAAGACCCTGATCGAGCGCTACATCGCCGATGGCCAGCCTGTCGGCTCGCGCACCCTGTCGCGCGCGTCGGGGCTGGATCTGTCACCCGCCACCATCCGCAACGTGATGTCCGACCTGGAGGAGCTGGGCCTGATCGCCAGCCCGCACACCTCCGCCGGGCGCGTGCCCACGGCGCGCGGCTATCGGCTGTTCGTGGACACCATGCTCACGGCCCGGCGCGCCGAGCTGCAGACGCCGCAACTGCCGGCCGAGCAGCCGCAGAAGGTCATCGCCAACGCGGCGCAACTGCTGTCCAACCTGTCGCAGTTCGTGGGCGTGGTGATGGCGCCGCGCCGCTCGTCGGTGTTCCGCCACATCGAGTTCATGCGGCTGTCGGAGCGGCGCCTGCTGCTCATCATCGTCTCGCCCGACGGCGACGTGCAGAACCGCGTGCTGTTCACCGAGGCCGACTACTCGGCGTCGGAGCTGGTCGAGGCCTCCAACTACCTCAACGCGCACTTCTCGGGCATGGCCATCGAGCAGGTGCGCGCCCGCCTGCGCCAGGAGGTGGACCGGCTGCGCGGCGAGATCGCCACGCTGATGCAGGCCGCGGTGCAAGTGGGCTCGGAGGCCATCAGCCAGGCGCAGGACGAGGTGGTGATCTCCGGCGAGCGCAACCTGCTGGCGGTGACCGATTTCTCCAGCGACATGAACCAGCTTCGCCGCGCCTTCGGCCTGTTCGAGCAGAAGGCGCAGCTCATCCGCCTGCTCGACGTGTCCAGCCAGGCCGAGGGCGTGCGCATCTTCATCGGCGGCGAGAGCCAGATCGTGCCGGTCGAGGACCTGTCGGTGGTGAGCGCACCCTACGAGGTGGACGGCCAGGTGGTCGGCACGCTGGGCGTGATCGGCCCCACGCGCATGCCCTACGACCGCATGATCCAGATCGTGGACATCACCGCGCGCCTGGTCAGCAACGCCCTGAGCCAGAGCAAATAGAGGGGAGAGGGTGTAGCGGCTTGCTATTCCTCTGCCGTATCACGGCGTTCGCACCGTGAAAGGGCTGCGCGCCGCTGGGGCTTGTGGCCCGTGACCGTCCTTGACCTTTGACGGCTTGTACCGCGCCGTAACCCAAGATGGCGGGCAATTCCACCCGGCATCCTTCAAGGTTTGCCGTAGACGACGCATTCTTCATCGGCGAGCAGCGCACGCTGCTGCTGACCGATGGCCGCGACGTTCTCGGAACCCGGACTTCGATACGGCGTCCGGGGCCAAGCTGTTCACGCTGGATGCCGGCGCAGCCTGATGGTTGGGGCTGGGTCAGCCTGGATGAACCGGCGACGGTGCAAGGCCGCTTGGGTCCCGCCGCCGAAATTCCTACTTCAACGTGAAACGTGCCGTCGCCGCCCTGCCGTTGATCGTGACGACCGCCACGGCCTTGGTGCCAGGGCCAACCTTGAAGCTGCCGGTGGCCTCCAGCTTGTCGCCAGCCGGCTTGAGTTCGACCTCCTGCTTCTCGGCCCCGGTCAGCAGGGTAACTTTCGCACTGGCCTTCGAGACATCGGCAGGCTTGCCGTGGTCGCGCACGTGGAGTTGGATCGTGACAGGCGTGGCGAGGAGTTCGTAGCCCATGTCCCTGACCTCGACCACGACGCCGCCGTGCATCGGCTGGTGTTCATGGGCATGGTCATGTTTGCCGCCAGCGGCGAAAGCCGCGCTGGCGAAAGTCAGGGTGATGGCAGCGACAACAGCATGCGTCTTCATGGCGTTTCCTTTCGGGTGGAGGATGGAAAAACGGATAACTTGGGAATCACAGCGCCTCGACATCCTTGTCGTTCTCCAGCCGCTCGGCATCCTTGCGGCCGAACAGCCAGAACATCGCGGGCGTGAGGAAGGTGTCGAGCAGCGTCGAGCTGATCAGGCCCGAGAAGATCACCACGGCCACCGGATGCAGCACCTCGGTGCCGGGCTGCTCTGCCTCGAACAGCAGCGGTGCCAGCGCAAAGGCCGTGACCAGCGCCGTCATGAGCACCGGGCTCAGCCGTTCGAGAGAGCCGCGCACGATCATCTTCTGGTCGAAGCTCTCGCCCTCGAAGCGCATCAGGTTGATGTAGTGGCTGACCTTGAGGATGCCGTTGCGCACCGAGATGCCGGCCAGCGTGATGAAGCCGACGAGCGCGGCCACCGACAGCGGCTGGCCCGACATCCACAGTCCGATCACCGCGCCGACCAGGGCCAGCGGGATGTTGACCATGATCAGTGCCGAGAGAGTGCTCGACTTGTAGCGGCTGTACAGCACCACGAACATCAGCACCAGCGACACGATGGACAGCAGGCCGACGAGCCGCGAGGCCTCTTCCTGTGCCTGGAACTGGCCGCCCAGCGTGATGAAGGTCCCCTCGGGCAATCGGGTTTCGGCGACGACCTTGCGAATGTCCGCGACGATCTCCGACAGCGCACGACCTGACGCGTTGGCCGACAGCACGATGCGGCGCTTGCCGTCGTCGCGGCTGATCTGGTTGGGGCCGTCGCCGTCCTCGATCGTCGCGACCTTCGAGAGCGGGATGCGGCCCGTCGGCGTTTCGATCAGGATCTGGTTCAGCCCGTCGATCGACCGCGCCGCCTCGGGCAGTTTCACCACCAGCGCAAAGCGCCGCCCCCCTTCGACGATCTGCGCGATCTTCTCGCCTTCGACCAGGCTCTGCAATGTGGCCAGCACCTGCGGTGCCGGTACGCCGTACTGCGCGGCCGCGGCGTAGTCGATATGCACCTTGATCTGCGGCGCGAGCACCTGCTTCTCGACCTGCAGGTCGGCGATCCCGGGAATCGCCGCCAGCCGCTGCCGCAGCGCCTCGGCTTGCCCGCGCAGTGCATCCAGATCCTCGCCGAAGACCTTGATCGCGATCTGCGAACGCACACCCGAGAGCATGTGGTCGATGCGGTGCGAGATCGGCTGCCCGATCTCGATGGCGGCCGGCAGGTTGGCCAGGCGTGCGCGGATGTCGGCCCTGACCTCATCCATGCTGCGTGTGAGTTCGGCGGTTGGCTTGAGGCCGACATCGAGTTCGCTGACGTGCACGCCCTCGGCATGCTCGTCCAGCTCGGCGCGACCGCTGCGCCGCCCGACATGCGTGACCTCCGGCACCTGGCTCACCAGCACCTCGGCCTGGCGCGCCACGGCGGAGCTTTCGGACAGAGTGACTCCAGGGTTCAGCCGCAGGCCGATCAGCAGCGTGCCTTCGTTGAACGGCGGCAGGAAGGTGGTCGGGAAGAAGGGCACCGCGGCCGTGGCGGCCATCACCGCGATGGCCGCCGCGGCGAGCGCGGCCTTGGGCCGTTCCAGCACGGCCTCCAGGCCGTTGCGGTAGCGCGCCTTCAGCCAGGCGAGCACCTTGGTGTCACCGTGATCGAGGTTCTTCATGCGTGGCAGCAGGAAGAAGCTCAGCACCGGTGTGATCGTCACCGACACCACCAGCGAAGCCAGTGTCGAGACGATGAAGGCGATGCCCAGCGGCACGAACAGCTTGCCTTCCAGCCCCGGCAGCGCGAACAGCGGGATGAAGACCAGCACGATGATCACCGTGGCATAGAGAATGGCCGAGCGCACCTCCATCGTCGCGCGGCCCACCACTTCGAGCGGGTGCAGCCGCTTGTCGGCATGCTTCGCCCGGTCCTCCTTCAGCCTGCGCAGCACGTTCTCCACGCCGACCACCGCATCGTCCACCAAACCGCCGATCGCGATGGCCAGGCCGCCGAGCGTCATCGTGTTGATCGACAAGCCGAAATAGCGGAAGACCAGGGCGGTGATGAAGATCGAGACGGGAATCGCCGTCAACGCGATGACGGTCGGCCGCAGCGTCCCGAGGAAGAAGAACAGAATTGCCGCGACGAACACCGACGCGCCGATCAACTTGCCCTGCAGCGTGGTGATCGATGCCTCGATGAAGCTCGCCTGGCGGAAGGTGACGCGGGGCGCCTCCATGCCCGCGGGCAGCGAGGCCTGCAGCCCGGCCAATGCGTCTTCGATGGCAGTGGTCAAGGCAATCGTGTCGGCGGTGGGCTGCTTCTGGATGCCCAGGATCACGGCCGGCTTGCCCTCGAAGCCGGCATCGCCGCGCTTGATGGCGGCGGCGAAACTCACCTCGGCGATCTGGCGCAGCAGGATGGGCTGGCCCTGATGGGCGGTGAGCGCAAGGTTCTTCAGATCATCCAGGCGTGAGGTGCGGCCGAGGTTGCGGATCAGGTACTCCCGACCGTTCAGCTCCAGGAATCCACCCGAGGTGTTGGCCGAGAAGCCCTTGAGCGCGGCTTCAAGCTGATCGTGCGTGATGCCCAGTTCGGCCATGCGGGCCGTGTTCGGCTGCACCTGGAATTGCCGTACCTCGCCGCCGATCGGGATCACCTGCGCCACGCCCGGCACCGACAACAGCCTGGGACGCAGTACCCAGTCGGCGTATTCGCGCACGGCCATCGCGCTGATTTTTTGCGGATCGACGGGAATCGCGATCTGCATGATCTCGCCCATGATCGAACTGATCGGCCCCATGCGCGGCACGACACCTTCGGCCAAGCCTTCCTCCATCGAGGCCAGCCGCTCGGAGACCAACTGCCGGGCGCGGAAGATGTCCGTGCTCCAGTTGAACGTGACGTAGAGGAAGGACAGGCCGGCCGATGAGGTCGAGCGCACCGACTCGACGCCGGGCAGCCCGTTCATCGTCGTCTCCAGCGGGAAGGTGATGAGCTGCTCCACTTCCTCGGCGGCCATGCCGCCGGCCTCGGTCATGACCGTGACGGTGGGCTTGTTGAGGTCCGGGAATACGTCCACCGGTGTTTGGGACAGCGTGAATGCCCCGTAGGCCATCAGCACCACGCTGGCGATGATCACCAGCAGCCGGTTGGCCAGGCTGTTATCGAGAAGCCACTTGAACATGTGGACTCCTCAGCGCACCTGGTTGATCAGTGTGGCCCCTTGCGTAGCCACACGGTCGCCGGCCGCCAAGCCCGACGTGATCGCCACGTTCACACCGTCCAGCGGCTCAGCCGTGACAGGGCGCGGCTCGAATCGCTCGGGTGCGGTTTTCACCCAGACGATGGTCTGGTTGGCGGAGTTCTTCATCAGGGAGGCCACCGGCACCGCGATGCCCTTTACCTTTGCCTTGCTCTGAACGAAGACGCGTACCGGCTGGCCGACGGCCAGCGCCGACAGCGCGGCCCCTTCCGCGCGGAACGCCAGCGGCAACGCTTGCTCGCGCAGGCTGCGCGCGGCACCGACGAAGGTCAGTGACACGCGCTCCTTGCCGACGGCGAGCGTGGCGCTGCCGATGTCCGAGCCGATCGTCGTGTCGAAGGCGAGCGCTTCGATGCGCAGCCGGGCCGGGTCGACGATCTCGAAGACGAGTTCGCGGGCATCGACCACCTGGCCTGTCACGGCGTTGGCGGAGGCGATCACGCCCGAAACAGGTGCGACCAGTGCCTCGCGGCTGGAGAGGCCTCGGCCAACGGCGGCGACGCGCTCGGTCAGGCTGCGTGCCTCGCTCTCGGCCGCCTCGATGTCCTTGCGTGGCACGGTGTCGGCCAGTTCCTGCAAGCGCGCGACGCGCTTGTCGGCCAGGCTCTTGGCCGCGCGCAGTTCAGCCAGTTGCGCGGCCTGGTTCGAACGTTCGATGGGCGCTGAGGAGGGCACGACATAGGCCAGGACCTCGCCCCTGCGCACCACTTGGCCGGGGTTCGGCAGACCTCGGGGCCCCGGTTCGAGGCGGCCGGCGTTCAACGGCTGTACCTTGCCTCCGGCGTTGGGGTCCATCGCCACCTTGCCGTTCAGCTCGAACGAACGCGGCAACGCTCCCTCGTCGGTGAGCAGGGTGCGCACGCCGAGTTGCCGTTGCGCGGGCTTGGGCAGGAATACGCCGCCATCGGGCAGGCGCTGGGGGCCATTGGCGTTCGGCGCCGCGGGCGCGCCGCCGTGGTCATGACCTTCGCCAGCGAATGCGCAGGAGGCCGCGCCCAGTGACAGCCCGGCGGTGACTGCGAGAAGAATGTGCTTCGAGGTCATGCGGCATCTCCTGCGCGGCGTTGACGAGAGGCCGTCAAGCGGCGGCCGATGACGAACAGGATCGCCAGCGCAGCGGTCACGCTTGCGGCCCAGGCCGCATGGCACATCCAGGGTTTGGCGGGCGCGGTCGTATCGGCATGCGCATCCCCGTGATGGTCGAATTCACCGGCAAGGAGATCGACGTCGCCTCCCGCGGTGACCGTCGCTGTGATCGGCAGTAAACCCGGCGCGGGCTCGGCCGCCAGCACGACCTCGTAGACGTCTTCATGTTTCTCGGCGGTGTGCTTCTCGCCCGCGACTTCGAGTTCGATCTGGGCGTCGGTCACTGGCGCGTTGTCGATGGCGCGGTCAAGGTAGAGGGTGATGTGCTTGCCGTTGAGCACTCCGACAAGCTCGAAGATGTCGGAGACGGCGGCGAATCGCGGGAGTGCGGGCCCGGTGGCGACAGGGGTGGCATCGCCATGGTCATGGCCATCATCGGCGTGCGCCAGCGGAGACAGTAGGAGAGCTGTGGTGACGCTCAGCACTGCCAGTAAGGAGGTGAATTTCATGTTGAAGATCCGGAAGAAGGTTCGTGGCCGGTCAGCGGGTTCATTGCGGCAGCAGGCCCAGCGCCTGGCGCCATGCGGAAATCGCCGCGGCCAACTCGATGCGGCTGCGTGCCGCTTGGCGTTCGGCCTCGGTGGCTTCAGCCTCGATGCGCAGGCGTGTCGGAAGATCGGTCTCGCCCAGGCGGAAGGACTTGTCGAAGAATCCGCGGGTCTCACGCGCCAGAGTGGAACGGCGTTCGGTGGCTGCGAGTTGGGCGCGAGCGGCATCGACGCGGACGGCGGCGGCCTCTCGCTCGGACTGCAACCGCGCCCTGTCCAGCGCGAGCTGGGCTTGCGCTTCCACCGCATCGGCCCGAGCAGCCGCCACGCGGCTGTCGTGGCGAGGGCTTGCGCCGAGCGGAATTCGAATCCCCAGCGTGATGGTTTGGTCGTAACGCTCGCCGAGCGCCCCACGGTCGCGTGTGGTGGACAGCATCAGCTCCGGGTTCGCGCGTGACTGCCTGGCAGCCAGGGCCGCGGTGCGCTCGGCCACGGTGGCACGGTCCTGCAGTTCGCTCAGCGCGGGATGTGCGGACGTGTCTTCCGGCGCAGGTTCAGGCTCGGCAGATGACGTGTCCGCAAGCGTTGGGAGGGCAACGCCACCGGTCAACGCTTTCAGTTGCTGCAACGCCGTCGTCGCCCCTGCCCCGGACTGCGCCACGCTGGCTTCGGCCGCAGCGACGGCGCCATCGGCCTGGTGCTGGTCGGCCCGTGCCAAGTCGCCGGCCTTGGCGCGCCGCGCGACGTCGGCGGCAATGCGACGCGCATTGTCCAACTGCGCGCGCGCCATTTCGGCACCTGTGTGTGCGAGCTGCCAGTTCCACCACGCCTCACGCACCGTGGCGGCGAGTCGCAGTCGCGTCGCTTCCACCCGGCTCGCCAGTGCTGCCGCTTCGGCATCCGCCAGCGCACTGCTGCCGCGCTGTTCGCCTGGTAGCCACAGGGGGATGGCAATGCCGATCTCGAACTCGCGGGCACCGTTGTTGCGGTTGAGCCGATCAGTCTTGTGGGTGACTTCGAGTGCGGGTGCCTCCGGCGCCCAGGCCGCCGCCGCACGCCGCTGTGCCTGCACGGCGTCCCTGCGCGCCAACAGTGCCTGAGATTCGGGCTGCTGCGCCCAGGCCGCGTCGAAGAGATCCTTCAGGCTGGCTGGCGGCTTTGTTGATTGGGCATATGTGCCGGCATTCATGCCGGCCACGGTGATGGCAAGCACGGCTTGCCGCAGACGGATCGGTATTCGTGTTTTCGGATGCATCCGATGCTCCAGTGTTGAGGGGGACACACAGGAGATCGGCGAACAGCGACCAAGCGGCCGCGCCGGATTCGAACGCCCAGCGTAGAGGACGCTCGGATACGAACGGGAATCAGGGAAAAGAAGATCCCGCCTCGCCGATCAGGCGAGGTGAACCCATTTGGGGCGCTCGGGTCTGGCTGGCGCGGATGCAGTCTCTAGATCATCGCTGGCCGAAGCGGATGAACCTGGAATGAAGTCGAGTCCAAGCGGCTCGACACGGAACGGCATGGCCGCGTGTTGCCCGTGGCAGTGCTCGCAGTCGTGACTGGCGCTGGCCGTGGCATTGCTGCTGGGATCCGGCGTGCCCGATCCATCGAGCAGGGGGGAAGTGTGGCCATGCGAGCCGTCCTCATGGTGCCCGAGGTGGCTTGCCGCCGCGCCTGGCTGGTGGGCGCAATAGCTGGCCACCACTGCCCAGGTCGTCTGGGCAGGCAACAGCACGAGCAAAAGAATGGCGAGCCAGCGGCGCATGGAAAAAGGTGTGCGGTAACGAGGTCAATCCAGTGGCATCGGCAGGGGGTTCGGCCTGTTGATCACGTCGGTACCCGATGAAGTGCGGCCTGCCTGGGGCCGCGAGGATGACCAGGGCGTTTCGGCTCAGGATGCGCGGATATTAACAGCGTCAACCACCGGTATGCAGCGCGTGCCGCGCGCGCCACGCTGCATCAGCGCAAGCGTGCCGTCCTTGCGAGCTGCCTTACCTCGACCGGCATCTGAGTGCGATAATCAAAAGCTGTGGGCCGTTAGCTCAGTTGGTTAGAGCAGAGGACTTAACGGGAGGATTCCTGCCCCTTGGCGTTGCCAAGGAACGGAAGCATCCCATCGGGTTGCTCAAGGTAAGTTCACTCTGCCTTGATGGTAGAACTTCTCAAATTCGGTGAACGCTAAGGCGCTGAGGCGCTATGCCAACGCCGAGCGAAGCCTTCGTCAGAGGGAACGTGTAGAGACTCGACGGGAAGGCCGAAAGGCAAGACAGAGTCCAGACCACGAACCGGAAACGGGCGGTGAAAACCGAAGTGGCAAGCATAATCCTTTGGTCGCTGGTTCGAGCCCAGCACGGCCTACCACTTGGTATCATGAAGCCGCTGACGAGATCGTCGTCAGCGGCTTTGTTGTTCGCGGATGGCTGCCCTCGATCTTCTGGTGCTCCGGCGAGGTTTTTTGGGAGTTTCGCCACCGGGCCGCTCCACGCCAGAAGCGTCTCATCCGGGGCAGCGCACCACGCACGGCGGGGGAGCGTGGGGCATTTTTTTGAGGGGCGCCGCTCAATGTTCACAGGCATCATCACCGCCGTCGGCCGCATCGCCGACGTGCGCGATCTGGGCGCGAGCAGCGCGCACGGCAAGCAGTTGGCGGTCGAGACGCCGCCCGGCTACCTGGACGACGTGGGGCTGGGCGACAGCATTGCCATCAACGGCGCGTGCATGACGGCCACGGCCGTGGACCGGCCTGCGGGGCGCTTCGCCATCGACATCTCGGCCGAATCGCTGGCGCGCACGGCGGGGCTGGACCGGCTCGGCCCGGTCAACCTGGAAAAGGCGCTGCGCGCGCACGACCGGCTGGGCGGGCACATCGTCGCGGGGCACGTGGACGGCATCGGCCAGGTGACGCACTTCGCGCCGGTGGGCGAGAGCTGGGAGCTGCGCGTGCTGGCCCCGAGCGCGCTGGGCAAGTATCTGGCCTACAAGGGCTCGATCACCGTCAACGGCGTCAGCCTGACGGTCAACCGCGTGGCCGACCTGGCGGCGGGTTGCGAGGCCAGCATCAACCTCATCCCGCACACCGTGCAGAACACCGCGCTGCACGCGCTGGCGGCGGGCGCGCCGGTCAACCTGGAGATCGACCTGATTGCGCGCTACGTGGAAAGAATGCTCGCAACTGGCGCCAGCCAAGCACAAGGCGCTCTGTAAATCATAGCTATCGGCCGAACAGACGGATCGCGCCCGTGGCCAGCGCGGTGCCGCACAGCACGACCAGGCCGCACAGCAGCATCCAGGGCGTCAGCGTTTCGCCCAGCAGCGTCACGCCGTAGAACACCGCGAACACCGGGATGGCGAAGGTCACGGTGATGGCGCGCGCCGGGCCGAGCCGGTCGATCAGACGGAAGAACAGCACGTAGGCCACGGCCGTGCACAGCAGGCCCAGCGCCAGCAGGCCCAGCCAAGCCTGCGGGCGGGGCATCCGCGCGGGCCACAGCAGCAGCGTCGGCAGCGCCAGCCCCAGCGCGGCGCCGATCTGGCTGCCGGTGGCCGTCATCAGCGGGTTCAGGCCGCCCAGGTAGCGCCGCGTGTAGCTGGCCGACACGCCGTAACTGAGGGTGGCCAGCAGGCAGGCGGCGATGCCCCAGAAGGTGGCCGACGCCGAGGCGCCCGGCCTGAAGCCGGCCTCGCCGCCCGCCAGCATGGCGACGCCGACGAAGCCGATGGCCAGCCCCAGCGCGCGCGAGGCGCCCGGCCGGTCGCCCAGCCAGCCCCAGGCCACCAGCGCGCCGAACAGCGGCACGGTGGCGTTGAGGATGGACGACAGTCCGGTGCTGATGGACAGCAGCGCATGGCTGAACAGCGCGAACGGCACGGCCGAGTTGATGACGCCGCAGAACAGCACCGGCTTCCAGTGCTGGCGCAACTGCGGCCCCAGGCCGCGCGCCAGCATCACCGGCAGCAGCGCCAGCGCGGCGATGGCCACGCGCAGCCCCGCCGTGGGCAGCGGCCCGAACTCCAGCGCACCCATGCGCAGGAACATGAAGGAGGCGCCCCAGAGCGCCGCCAGGAGGATGAATTCGAGTGCGACCGATGCCGGCATGGCCGAGAGTATGGGCGAGGCGGCCGCCGTGGCCGGCGCCGGCGGCGATGAAATTGCCGCCTTGCTTTGATGTCGGCGCGGCATCAATCGAATTGCCCGGCGGCCAGTCCTGGGCAAAGGGGGGCGCGGTGAGGGCAGGGTTTTTCATGGTTTTCGCGGTTTTGCCGGCGCGGGTCCAGCGGTGGCAGCTATCGAATTCATAGTCCGGCGGACACGGCCTGGTGCGCGCCGTGCCAGGCGCGGACCACGGCATGGCCGCGCCACGGGCGCCAGCGTTCGGCCAGTGCCTCGGCGGCGCGCGCGCTGGGCACGCCCAGGGCCTTCTGAAGGGCCACGTCGCCGGCGGGAAAGGCGTCGGGCCAGTGGTGGAGGTGACGCCGGTGAAGAAGGCGCCGTCGAAGCGCGCGTCCCGCGACTCGAGGGCGCGGTAGCAGGCGTCGGCATCGAGCACGGGGGCGAGCGGGCCCACGCTGGCCATGATAGGCGGCGTGCGCGGCGCGGCTGGTCGTTTCCGGACCTGTCCACCGGCGTGGCGGCGGTCACCCCAGCCGCTCCAGCAGCCGCGGCAGCGACGACGCCAGCATCGCCAGCCCCGAGGCCGTCAGCAGCCCCAGCACGATCTGCCTGAAGCGCGCCTCGCTGATGCCGATGTACACGCGCGTGCCCAGCAGCGTCGGCACCAGCATGGCTGGCGCCACGACCGCGAACATGGGCAGCATCTCGCGCGTGACGATGCCGGTGGCCAGGTAGATGGCCATGGTCACCGCCAGCATCGACAGGTTGAAGTTCTGGATCACGGCGCGCTGCGCGTCCTTGGGGTAGCCGCGCAGCGTGCACCACAGCGTGGGCAGCGCGCCGGTGAAGCCGCCCAGCCCGCCCATCACGCCGCCGGCCAGGCCCACGGCGCCGTCGGCCACGCGCCCGCCCGCCGTCAGGCGCGGCAGCCGGGCCGACAGCAGCATCGCCGGGCACCACAGCGCCAGCAGCGTGCCCAGCACGGCCCGGAACCACACCATGTCCAGGTGCGGCAGCAGCGCCACGCCCAGCGGAATGCCGGCCAGCCCGCCCAGCACGAAGGGCAGCAGGCGCCGCCCGTCGAAGCCGCGCCGCACCGTCAGCGCCGCCAGCACCTGCCCCAGCAGCGCGCCGAACACCGCCAGCGTGGCGGCCAGGCGCGGCTCCAGCACCCAGGCCCAGAACGACATCGACACCATGCCGAAGGCGAAGCCGGACAGCCCCTGCACGAAGCCCGCGACCGCGGCGCCCAGGGCCACCACGAGAACCACCGATTCCATCCCCGTCCTCCTCCGGTTCGTGCCCGCCAGCGTCGGGTTTCAAGTCATTCCGGGCTTCAGACCGCTCGCACACTGCGTAAGATGCTATTGAAAGTATAGTTCCCCGCGCTGCCTACAATGCCGCCTCATGCAGCTCCATCCCGCCATCTTCAAAGCCTACGACATCCGCGGCACCACGCCCGCCACGCTGGACGAGGGCGTGGCCGAGGCCCTGGGCCTGGCCTTTGGCACGCGGGCCCTGGCCCTGGGCGAGCGCGTGGTGGCCGTGGGCCGCGACGGCCGGCTGTCCGGGCCGGCGCTGGCCCAGGCGCTGATCCGGGGGCTGGCGGCGGCCGGCGTCGAGGTCATCGACATCGGCCTGGCCACCACGCCCATGCTGTACTTCGCCGCGCACACGCTGGCCACGTCGGGCATCCAGGTCACGGGCAGCCACAACCCACGCGACGACAACGGCTTCAAGATGGTGCTGGGCGGCCGGGCGATTCACGGCGACGAGATCCAGGGCTTGCGCGCCGTGATGGAGGCTGAAGGCTGGCAGCGCCGCGAAGGCGGCTCGGTGCGCCGGCACGACGTGTTTGACGCCTACCTGCGGCGCATCGTGGGCGACATCCGGCTGGCGCGGCCGATGAAGGTCGTGGTGGACTGCGGCAACGGCGTGGCCGGGGCCAGCGCGCCGGCCGTGCTGCGCGCCATCGGCTGCCAGGTGGTCGAGCTGTTCACCGAGGTGGACGGCCGCTTTCCCAACCATCACCCCGACCCCAGCAAGCCCGAGAACCTGCGCGACGTGATCGCCGCGCTGGCCGCCACCGACGCCGAGCTGGGCCTGGCCTTCGACGGCGACGGCGACCGACTGGGTATCGTCACCAAGGACGGCCAGACCATCTTCCCCGACCGCCAGATGATGCTGTTCGCGCAGGACGTGCTGGCGCGCGTGCCGGGCGGCACCGTCGTCTTCGACGTCAAGTGCTCGCAGCGCCTGGCGCCCGCCATCCGAGCCGCCGGTGGCGTGCCGCTGATGCACAAGACCGGCCACTCGCTGATCAAGGCCCGCATGAAGGAAGTCGACGCGCCGCTGGGCGGTGAGATGAGCGGCCACATCTTCTTCAAGGAGCGCTGGTACGGCTTCGACGACGGCACCTACGCCGGCTGCCGGCTGCTGGAGATCCTCTGCCGCCACCCCGACCCCAGCGCGGTGCTGAACGCGCTGCCCACCAGCTTCTCGACGCCCGAGCTGAACGTGCCCTGCGCCGAGGGCGAGCCGCATCGCCTGGCGGCTGAATTGCAGGCGCTGGCCGGCGACGTGTTCGCCGCGCCGGCGCCGAGCGCCGCCGGGCTGTCCCAAGGCGCGAGCGGCCCCTCGGGGGGCAGCGAACCACGCGCAGCGGGGAGCGTGGGGGCGCCGGTCGTTTCGACCATCGACGGCCTGCGCGTGGACTGGCCCGACGGCTTCGGCCTGATCCGCGCCAGCAACACCACGCCCGTGCTGGTGCTGCGCTTCGAGGGGCAGAGCGAGGCCGCGCTGGCGCGCATCGAAGCCGACATGCTGGCGCTGCTGCGCCGCGTCAAGCCCGACGCGCGGGTGGGCGGCGCGGCGCATTGAAGTTCAAGATGATTTTGCCTTTCAGCCGGCGCCGGCATTGCGCCGGCAGCTCTTGAATCAGTAGCATCCACCGGCCATGCTGCGCGCCCTCTACGACCTCGCCACGTGGCTGGCCCAGCCGCTGCTGCGGCGCAAGCTGCGCCGCCGGGGCCAGGCCGAGCCCGGCTACCTGCAGGCGGTGGACGAGCGCTTCGGCCGCTACGGCGCGGCGCCCGAACGCCCGCAGCCGGCCGATGGCGCGCCGCTGGTGTGGCTCCACGCCGTGTCGCTGGGCGAGACGCGCGCCGCCGCCGCGCTGCTGCCCGCGCTGCGCGCGCAATGGCCGGGCATGCGCCTGCTGCTCACCCACGGCACCGCCACCGGCCGCGCCGAAGGCGCGCAGCTGCTGCAGCCCGGCGACGCCCAGCTCTGGCAGCCCTGGGACACGCGCGCCGCCACGCGCCGCTTCGCGCGCCGCTACCGGCCCGACATCGGCGTGCTGATGGAAACCGAGGTCTGGCCCAACCTCGTGCGCGCCTGCGCGGACGAGGGCGTGCCCCTGGTGCTGGCCAACGCGCGCCTGTCCGACCAGTCGCTGCGCGGCGCCCAGCGCGCGGGCCGGCTGCTCAAGGCCGCCTACGCCGGCCTCGGCGCCGTGTGGGCGCAGACCGACCAGGACGCCGACCGCCTGCGCCAGTTGGGCGCGCCAGTCGAGGGCGTGCTGGGCAACCTCAAGTTCGACGCCCAGCCGTCCCAGGCGCTGCTGGCCCAGGGCCAGGCGTGGCGCGCCCGGGCCGGCCGGCCGGTGCTGCTGCTGGCCAGTTCGCGTGAAGGGGAAGAGGCCGAGTTTTTCAAGCAGATTCGGGCTCTGGCCGGCGCGGAATCTGCGCCACAAGCTATCGAAAAAGAAGCTAACGAGGCGATCCGCCCGCAGTGGCTGGTCGTGCCGCGCCACCCGCAGCGCTTCGACGAGGTGGCCGCGCTCGCCGGCCAGCACGGCCTGACCGTGGGCCGGCGCAGCCAATGGGCGGACGGCCCCGAACCCGCCGATGTGTGGCTGGGTGACAGCCTGGGCGAGATGCCAGCCTACTACGCCCTGGCCGATGTGGCGCTGCTGGGCGGCAGCTTCGCCCCGCTGGGCGGGCAGAACCTGATCGAGGCCGCCGCCTGCGGCTGCCCGGTGCTGATGGGGCCGCACACCTTCAACTTCGCCCAGGCCGCCGAGCAGGCCCGGGCCGCCGGCGCCGCCGAGCGCGTGCCCGACCTGGCCGCCGCGCTGCGCCGCGCCCAAGTCCTGCTGGCCGACGGCGCCGGGCGCGCACGCATGGCCGAGGCCGGCCGCGCCTTCGCGCGCCAGCACCAGGGCGCGGCGGCGCGCACGGCGCGGGCGATGGCGCTCCGGGTGGGGGCAAAAGGACAACACGATGCTACAGTCGCCGCATCGCCATCATGCGGGGACGCGCCCGACGGCCGTTCCCCAGCCCCCTGATCCACCATGTTCCGTTTCTTCCTGATCTTCCTGGGCGTGCAGGCCGTGCTGTTCGGCGTCGAGATGCTGCAGCCGGTGCAGCAGGCCGTGGTGCAGCCCTGGACCGGGCTGGTGGCCAAGGCCAGCGCGCTGATCGTGCACTTCTTCGACCCTTCGGTCATCTCCTACGGCCGGGTGCTGCAGAGCGCCAAGACGGGCTTCGGCGTGTCGATCGAGCCGGGCTGCAACGGGGTGGAGGCCACCATCGTGCTGCTGGCGGCGATGCTGGCCTTCCCGTCGAGCTGGAAGATGAAGCTCTGGGGCATCGGCCTGGGCTTCATCGCGGTGCAGTTCGTCAACTTGCTGCGCGTGGTCAGCCTGTTCTTCATCGGCCAGTGGGACCTCAAGGTGTTCGAGTTCGCGCACCTGTACATGTGGCAGGCGCTGATCATGCTGGACGTTCTGGTGGTGTGGCTGCTGTGGATGCGCTACGTGGCCAAGCGCGACCCCCAGCCCACGCTGCGCAAGGCCAGCCATGCGGGCTAGCCTGATCGGCCGCTTCCTGCTGCTGGCCATCCTGTGGCTGATGCTGCTGCTGCCGCTGTGGTACTGGGCGGCGCGCTGGCTGGCGGTGCCGGCGATCTGGCTGGCCGGCACGGTGATGCAAGGCCTGTTCTCCTGGGTGGACGGCTGGGCGCAGGACGGCGTGAACGCGGTGCTGCACACCCTGGTGCAGGTGCGCATGACCGGCCCCCAGGGTGACGCGCTGGGCGAGCTGGCGCCCGAGGTCAGCTACCCGACCTACGGCTATGGCCTGGTGCTGCTGTGGGCCATGCTGCTGGCCTCGCGCACCGAGCGCTGGTGGCTCAAGGGGCTGATCGGCAGCGTGCTGCTGCTGCCGGCGCAGGCCTGGGGCATCTGCTTCCAGTGGCTGCGCGACGTGGTGCTGCTGTCGGGGCCCTACGGCGCGGCGTATCTGAAATACCCGTCCTGGGTGGCCGAGGTGGTGGCCTACGGCTACCAGTTCGGCTTTCTCATGCTGACGCCGGTGGCGCCGATCATGCTGTGGCTGCTGTTCAACAAGCGCTTCGTGGCGGCGCTGTGGCTGGAGGCGGCGCTGGAAGAGGCGCCCGAGCAGCGCGCCAGCACCCCAATGAAATAAGCCACCCCCCGTGGCTCCACTCGCTGCGCGATGTTGCGCTTCCCCCCCAAGGGCGCGCACCCGCTGGCCGGGGAGACCCCGGCCAGGAGTGCACTGGCATGGCCTGCTCTGCGGCCGTTGGACTCCTGGGGGATCGTGCGCTTCGGGTGGAGCGCGGGCCAGGAACGGCTGAGAACCCGAGGTCGCTACTTTATTGATAGCTTCCGGCGTAATATCCGCGCGGGCTTGGGCCCGATTCGTCTTGAAAATCGGGGCCGTGGCCCGCTCAGGGCGCCAGCATTTGGTTGACCGGCCCCAGGTCGGCCGCCGTCAGCGCCCCGGCCGCCTGCTTCAGCCGCAGCAGGCCCACCAGCACGTCGTAGCGCGCCCGCGCCAGGTCGCGCTGGGTCTGGTAGAGCTGGCTTTGCGCGTTCAGCACGTCGATGTTGATGCGCACGCCCACCTGGTAGCCCAGGCGGTTGGCTTCCAGCGCGGTCAGGCTGGACCGCTCGGCCGCCTCCAGCGCCTTGACCTGGCCCAGCCCGGAGCGCACGCCGAAGAAGGCCGCGCGCGTGGCTTGCGCGACGGTGCGCGTGGCGTTGTCCAGGTCGGCGCGGGCGCTTTCCTCCAGCGCGAGGGTCTCGCGCACGCGGTTCTCGACCGCGAAGCCGGCGAACAGCGGCCAGTTCAGCACCACGCCGATGCCGGCATTGGTGGTGCGGTAGCGGGCGCTGGGCGCGGCCGAGAGGCTGGGATTGCCGTCCGGGTAGCGCGTCTGGCCGACGCTGGCCTGCAGGTCCACCGTGGGCAGGTGGCCGGTCTTGGCCTTGGCGGTTTCCAGCCGGGCGATGTCCAGCGCCATGCGCGCTTGCACCACGCCGGGGTGCTGGTCGGTGGCCTGGGCGACCCACGCGTTCACGTCGTCGGGCCGCGGCGCGGGCAGCACGATGGGTTGGGCCAGCGGGCGCGGGTCGATGCCGGTCTGGCCGACCAGTTGGTCGAGCGCCAGCTTCTTGACGCGCAGGTCGTTGTCGGCGGCGATCTCCTGCGCCATCGCCAGGTCGAAGCGCGCCTGCGCCTCGCGGCTGTCGGTGATGGTGGCGTTGCCGACCTCGAAGTTGCGCTTGGCCGATTCGAGCTGCTCGGCGACGGCCGCTTTCAGCGCGCGCACCGAGGCCAGCGCGTCCTGCGCGCCCAGCACGTCGAAGTAGGCCTGCGACAGGCGCACGATCAGGTCCTGCCCGGCGCCGGCCAGGTTGACCTGCGCCGCCTCGGCCGCGCGCCGGCCCTGGTCCCAGGTGATGCGGTTGGCGGGCCGGTACAGCGGCTGCGAGCCGACCACCGCCGCGTTGAGCACGTTGAACACGCGGCTGCCGCGGTTGTCCAGCACGCTGGTCTCGGCCCAGTTGCGCTGCGCCCCGGCCTGCAGGCCGACCTGCGGCAGCAGCCCGGCGCGCGCCTGGTCGGCGCGGGCCTGGCGGGCCTGCGCCTGGGCCAGGGCCGACTGGTAGGCGGCGTCGTAGCCGTGCGCGGTGTCGTAGAGCTGCAGCAGCGACTGCGCTTGGGCGCCGCCACCGGCGGCGAGCGCGGCGGCGAGTGCCAGGATTTGGAAGCAGCGCAGGGACGAGGGCAGGGGCATGGACGGCTTTCGGCGGCGGATCAGTAGCGCGGCACAGTGGGATCGACTTGCAGCGACCAGGCGTCGATGCCGCCGGCCACGTTGGCCACGCGGGCGAAGCCGTGCCGCTGCAGGAACATCGCTACCTGCATGCTGCGCCCGCCGTGGTGGCACAGCACGGCCACCGGGCGGTCGGGGTCGAGCTGGGCCAGCCGCGCGGGGACGCCGTGCATGGGGCATTGCAGCAGCTCGGCGCCGGCCGCGCGCACGCTGGCGGCCTGCCATTCCGCGGGCTCGCGCACGTCCAGCAGCAGCGGCGCGCCGTCCTCGGCCGCGGCGTGCAGCCAGGCCGGCAGGTCGCGCGGGGTGATTTGCTCGATCATGGTAAAAAGTGGCTCAAGCTCGCGTCCTGCCTGCGCGGAGCGCTTCAAAAACGGAAGCGCGCCGGCTCCGGGAAGTTGGCCAGCCGCGGTGCCACGACGTCCCAGGGCTGGGTGCTGACCAGGCCATTGCCGGCGTGGTGCACCAGGGTGGCGCGCATCATGGGCTCGTCGCCCACGATGGCCATCAGGCGGCCACCGGGCTTGAGCAGGGCGAGCAGCGGCTCGGGCAACTGCGCGACCGAGCCGGACAACACGATGGCGTCGAACGGGCCGTCGGCCGACAGGTCGGCGCTGGCGCCGTCGGCCACGCGGACCTCGACGTTGAGCACGCCGGCGCGTTGCAGGTTCGCGTGCGCCGCCTGGGCCAGGCCGGGGTCGATCTCCAGCGTCAGCACGCGCTGGGCGCGGTGGCCCAGCAGCGCGGCCATGAAGCCCGAGCCGGTGCCGATCTCCAGCACCTTCTCGTGCTTGGCCACCTGCAGGTCCTGCAGCATGCGCGCCTCGACGCGCGGGGCCAGCATGACCTGGCCGCGGGCGATGGCGTCCTCGCCGCCGCGCAGCGGGATCTCCAGGTCGGCGAAGGCCAGCGCGCGGTGCGCGGGGGGCACGAAGTCCTCGCGCCGCACCACGGCCAGCAGTTCGAGGACGTGGGCGTCGAGCACGTCCCAGGGGCGGATCTGCTGCTCGATCATGTTGAAGCGGGCTTGTTCGACGTTCATGGCGCTGTGCTCCGGAAAGGGTGCGTGGGGGTGACGGGGAATTCTATCGGGCGCCTTCCGGCGCGGCCGGGCGGGCGCGGCGCTTGAGCCACGCGGCCAGGTCGTCCAGGAGGCAGTACACCACCGGCACCACCACCAGGGTCAGCAGCGACGAGGTGATGACGCCGCCGATCACCGCCTGGCCCATGGGCGCGCGCTGCTCCGAGCCCTCGGAGACGGCGAAGGCCAGCGGCACCATGCCGAACACCATGGCCAGCGTGGTCATCAGGATCGGGCGCAAGCGCACGCGCGCGGCGGCCAGCAGGGCTTGCTCGCGCCCCATCGGGCCGGCGTGGCCGGCCTCGCCGGCGCGGCCCTCGCGCGCGCGGATGGCGAAGTCCACCAGCAGGATGGCGTTCTTGGTGACCAGGCCCATCAGCATGACGATGCCGATGATGGAGAACATCGACATGGCCGAGCCGAACAGCAGCAGCGCCAGCACCACGCCGATCAGCGTGAGAGGCAGCGAGGTCATCAGCGCCAAGGGCTGCAGGAAGCTCTTGAACTGGCTGGCCAGGATCATGTAGATGAAGATGATGGCCATGGCCAGCGCCTGCAGCGCGTAGGCGAAGGACTCCTGCATGTTCTTGGTGGCGCCGCCGAAGGTGTAGCCGTAGCCGGGCGCGAAGGCCATCCGGTCCAGCGCGGCGCGGATGTCGCTGGACACCTCGCCGGTGGCGCGGCCGTGCGTGTTGGCGGTGATCTGGATCTCGCGCAGCATGGCGCGGCGGTTGATCTGGTTGGTGCCGGTGGATTCGGCCAGCGTGGCCACCTGGTTCAACCGCACGATGCGCGGCGTGCCGTCGGCGTTCAGGCCGGCGGCCAGCGGCAGGCGCTCCAGATCCCGCGGCGTGGTGCGGGCCTCGGGCGCCAGCCGCACGATCACGTCGTAGGTCTGGTCATCGGGCGCGCGCCAGTTGCCCACCGTGGTGCCGGCCACCAGCGTGCGCAGCGGCGCGGCGATCTGCGCGGTGGACAGGCCCAGCTCGGACGCGGCCTCGCGCTTGACCGTGACCTCCACCGTGGGCTTGTCGGGCTTGCTGCTGGAGTCCAGGTCCACCAGGCCGGGGATGGCGCGCAGGCGCTCCATCAGCGGGCGCGCCAGGCGCTCCAGCTCGGCCTGGTCGGGGCCCTGCAGCGAGAACTCGATCTGCTTCTGCCCGCCCACCGGCTCCAGCAGGCCGGCCTGCGTCACCGTGATGCCGGGCACCTGGCGCAGGCGCTCGCGCAGCACGGCCGACATCTCCTCGGCGCTGCGCCGGCGCTGGTGGCGGTCGGTCAGGCGCACGTAGATGCTGGCGTTGGTCTTGCCCTGCGCGGCGCCGGTGTTGAGGGTGGCGAGCGTGTAGCGCACTTCGGGAAAGCCGCGGATGACCTCCTCGACCGCGCGCGCCTTGGCCTCGGTGGCCTCCAGCGACGAGCCCTGCGGCGTGTGGAAGGCGACGCTGGTCTCCGAGAAATCCGCCTTGGGCACGAACTCGGTGCCCAGCATCGGCACCATGACCACGCTGAGCGCGAAGATCGCGCCGGCGATCAGCAGCGTCGCCAGCCGGTGGCCCAGCGCCCAGGCCAGGATGCGCTGGTAGCCGCCCGCCAGCCGCTCGGCGGCGCGGTCGAACCAGCCGGTGACGCGGCCCAGCGTGCGGTCGTAGAGCGTGCGCCGGGGGGGCGTGTGGCCGGGCGCGTGGATGCTGGGGTCGCGCCAGACCGAGGACAGCATCGGGTCGAGCGTGAAGCTGACGAACATCGAGATCAGCACCGCCGCCACGATGGTGATGCCGAACTCGTGGAAGAACTTGCCGATGATGCCCTGCATGAAGCCGATGGGCAGGAACACCGCCACGATCGACAGCGTGGTGGCCAGCACCGCCAGGCCGATCTCGCGCGTGCCTTCCATGGCGGCGTCGAACGCGCCCTTGCCCATTTGCGCGTGGCGCACGATGTTCTCGCGCACCACGATGGCGTCGTCGATCAGCAGGCCCACGCACAGGGAGAGCGCCATCAGCGTGATCATGTTGATGGTGAAGCCGAACAGCTGCATGAAGAAGAAGGTGCCGATGATCGAGATCGGCAGCGTCAGCCCGGTGATGACGGTGGAGCGCCACGAATTGAGGAACAGGAACACGATCAGCACCGTCAGCAGCGCGCCCTCGACCAGGGTCTGGCGCACGTTGCTGACCGCCACGCGGATGGGGCGCGAGGCGTCGTTGATCGGCGCCAGCCGCACGCCGGGCGGCAGCTCCTTGCCCAGCGCATCGACGGCCCGCAGCAGCCCGTCCACCACTTGGATGGTGTTCTCGTCCTGCGCCTTCTGCACCGTCACCAGCAGCGTGCGCTGGCCGTTGTAGAGCGCCAGCGACTCCAGCTCCTGCGCGCCGTCGTGCACGGTGGCCACCTGGTCCAGGAAGATGGGCGAGCCGCCGCGCCGTGCGACGATGATGCGGCCGAAGTCCTCGGGCCGTTCGACGCGGCCATCGAGCTGCACCACCAGCTCCTGCGCGCGGGTGCGCACGGCGCCCAGCGGCTGGTCCTGGTTGTCGCCGCGCACGGCGGCCATCACCTGCTCGGGCGTCACGCCCAGCGCCTCCAGCGCCCGCGGCCGCAGGTAGATGTGGATCTCGCGCTTGGCGCCGCCCACCAGGTTGACGGCGCCGACGCCGCGCACGTTTTCCAGGCGCTTCTTCAGCACCTGGTCGGCCCAGTTGGTCAATTCGACGGCGGAAGGGGCAGGGCGGCCGGGCGCGGCCTCGGGTAGCACGGCCACCGACCAGATCGAGCGGCTGGCCGGGTCGAAGCGCAGCACGCGCGGCTCCTTGACCTCCTCGCGCAGCAGCGGGCGCACCTGGCCGATCTTCTCGCGCACGTCGTCGGCGGCCTTGCGGCCCTCGATGTGGAGCTGGAACTCGATGATGACGACCGACAGCCCCTCGTAGCTGCGCGAGTACAGAGCGTTGATGCCGGCGATGGAATTGACCGCCTCCTCCAGCTTCTTGGTGACCTCGGCCTCCACGATGGCGGGCGAGGCGCCGGGGTATTCGGCCGTCACCACCACCACCGGGAAGTCGATGTCGGGAAACTGGTCCACCTGCAGCCGCTGCAGCGAGAACAGGCCCAGCACCACGAAGGCCAGCATCACCATGGTGGCGAACACCGGGTTGTGCAGGCTGACTCTGGTGAACCACATGGCGGCGGGGCGTCACCGGCGCGGTGGCCGGTTTTTTGAAAGAAAAGCGCCTAAAGCCAGCGTGGATGCTGCGCCAGAAGCTATCAATTCAGAAGCAAAAGAGGTGTTCATGGCGCCGTGCCCGCCGACAGCCGCACCCGCGTGCCCTCGCGCAGCGCGCCGGCGGCGGCGCGCAGCACCAGGGCGCCCTCGGGCACGCCGGCGACGGCGACCACCGTCTCGCCCTCGGCCGTGCCGCGCGCGCCGGGCTCGACCGGGCGGTGCGCGACGCGGCCGTTCTCCACCACCTGCACGTAGGGCACCGGCTTGTCGGTGCGCACGGCCGACAGCGGCACCGTCAGCGCCTGCTGGCGCGCGGTGGCCAGTTGCCCCTGCGCGAACAGGCCTTGGCGCAGGCCCGCGCGCGGCTCGATGGCCAGGTACACCAGCACGCCGCGGCTGCCCGCCTGCGCGCTGGGGTTGATGCGCGCCACCGTGGCCGCCACCGGCTCGGGCGCGCCCTCGACGGCCAGCGTGGCCTGCTGGCCCACGCGCACGGCCACCGAATCGGCGGGGCTCAGGGCGGCTTCCAGCTCCAGCCGGCTCAAATCCACGATCTCGACGATGCGCGCCTCGGGCGCCACGCGCTCGCCCGGCTGAGCCAGCCGCTGCGCGATCTGGCCTCCAATGGGCGCCTTCAGCACCGTGTCGGCCACCGCCTTGCGCGCCACCTCGGCGCCGGCCTGGGCGGCGCGCACGTTGGCGCGGGCGGCGTCCAGGTTGGCGGCCGAGGTGTCCAGCGCGGTGCGGGAAATGAAGCCCTGCTCCACCAGCGCGCGGTTGTTGTCGTGCTGGCGCCGGGCGATGTCGGCCTGCGCCTGGGCGGCGTCCACCTGCCGCTGGGCCTGGCGCAGGCGCTCGGCGTACTCGGTGGGCTCGACGCGGGCGATGACCTGGCCGGCCCGCACCGTGTCGCCCTCGCGCACCGCCAGGCCCTGCAGCTCGCCCGGCACGCGCGCCTTGACCACGGCGAAGTTGACCGCCTTGAGCGTGCCCGAGATCGGCAGGCCGGCGCTCAGCTCGCGCACCCGCGCGCGGGCGATGTCCAGCGCGCCCAACTCGATCACCGGCACCGGGGCCGGCGCCGTCCGCGCCTGCCGGGCGGTTTGGCGGGCGCTCCAGCCGTACCAAGCCAGCAGCAGGGCGGTGGTCAGCACCAGCAGCGTCAGCGCGGTCTTCAGCGGGCGGGTCATGTCGCTTTCAATCCATCGCGCTGCGTGCCACCGGCAGCCATCCCACCCCAAGAACCAGGAGGCCGCGGAGCAGGCCATGCCAGTGCACTCCTGGCCAGGGTCTCCCCGGCCAGTGGGTGCGCCCCCTGAAGAGGGGGTGCCGAAACATCGCGCAGCGAGTGGAGCAACGGGGGTGGGCTCATTTCAGGCCGCGCACCATCATCTCGGCGTGCAGCTCCAGCAGCGCCACGGGGTCGATTTGCTGCGCGCTGGGGCAGCAGGGCGCCAGCGAATAGCGCCAGGTCACCATCTGCACCAGCGGCGCGATGATCAGGTGCACCAGCGGCGGCACGTCCACCGGACGGAACTCGCCGCTGTCGATGCCGCGCTGCACCACGCGGCGCAGCAGCTCGTGGCTGGGGCCGACCACCTCGTCCTGGTAGTACTGCGCCAGCTCGGGAAAGTTGGCGGCCTCGCTCACCATCAGCTTGGTCAGGCCGGCGGCGGGCGTGCCGCCGTACTGCGTCCACCAGCGGCGCACGAACTCGCGCAGCAGCTCGGCGCTGGAGCCGGTGAACCCGGCCATTTCGCGGAAGGCGTCGGCCACGTGGCGGCCGGCGTTCTCGTGCACCACGGCCTTGAACAGTTCCTCCTTGCTGGGGAAGTACAGGAACAGCGTGCCCTTGGAGACCCCGGCGCGTGCCGCGACTTCCTCCACCCGCGTGGCGGCGAAGCCCTTCTCGACGAACAGCGCCAGCGCGGCGTCGAGCAGCTCGCCCGGCCGCGCCTCCTTGCGGCGCGTGCGCCGGGGCGCGTCGGGAACGGGGGAGGGTGTGGAACTCATTTAATGACTGACTGGTTAGTAATAATAGAAACTCTCCTTGGATGCGTCAAGCCGGCAGGGCAAGGGCAGCCGCCCTCACGCGACCAGCGGCGGCGCCTGCATGGCCTCGGTTTGCTCGCGCAGCATCTGGATCTGGCCGCGCCAGTAGTCGGGCGTGCCGAAGCCTGCGAAGGCGGCGGGAAAGGCCGGGTCGTCCCAGCGCCGCGCCAGCCACGCGCTGTAGTGGATCAGGCGCAGGGTGCGCAACGGCTCGATCAGCGCCAGCTCGCGCCGGTCGAAGGGGCGCACCTGCTCATAGCCGTCCAGCAGGGCGCCCAGCTGGCGCTGGCTTTCCGCGCGCTCGCCCGCCAGCAGCATCCACAGGTCCTGCACGGCCGGGCCGCCGCGGCAGTCGTCCAGGTCGACGAAGTGCGGGCCGCCGCCGGGCCGGTCGGTGGGTGTCCACAGGATGTTGCCCAGGTGGCAGTCGGCGTGCAGGCGCAGCGTGGCGACGGGGCGGATTTCGGGGTCGAAAGTGCCAGGAGTCGGCGCCAATAAAGCGCTGTCAGCTATGCTATCGATAGCTTCCTGACTGGCTTCGGCCCATTCGCGCTCCACCTCCAGCGGCAGCGCGCCGTGCGCCAGCAGCCAGTCGCGCGGCTCGGTGCCGTAGCCGGCCACGTCCACCGCCGGCCGGTGCGCGAAGGGTGCGCGCGCGCCCACCGCGTGCAGGCGGGCGAGGAAGCGGCCGATCCATTCCAGCGCCTCGTCGTCGCCCAGCTCGGGCGCGCGGCCGCCGCGCCGCGGGCTGATGCTGAAGAGGAAGTCGCCGTGGGCGTGCAGCGTTCGTCCCGCGATGGCCAGCGGCGCGACGACCGGCACCTCGGCGGCGGCCAGTTCGAGGGCGAAGGCGTGTTCCTCCTCGATCTGCGCCGCGCTCCATCGGTTTGGGCGGTAGAACTTGAGCACCACCGCCGGGTGCGCGTCGGCCAGCGGCGTGCCGGGCTCCAGGTGAGCGAGGTAGACGCGGTTCTCGTACGAATTGAGCGCCATCAGCCGCCCGTCGCCTTCCAGGCCGGCGCTGGCCAGGGCGTCGAGCACGAAGTCGGGGGTGAGGGCGGCGAAGGGATGGGGGAGATGGGGCATGGGCGGCATTGTCGGCACAATGCGCGCCATGCCCTCCACGCAGCACTGGCTGATGAAGTCCGAGCCCGACGAATGCTCGATCGACGACGCGCTGACCGCGCCCGGCCGCATCGTGCCCTGGACCGGCGTGCGCAACTACCAGGCGCGCAACTTCATGCGCGACGCCATGCGCGTGGGCAACGGCGTGCTGTTCTACCACTCCAGCTGCGCCGAGCCGGGCATCGTGGGCATCGCGCGCGTGGCCTCGGGCAGCCGGGCCGATCCGACGCAGTTCGACCCCGCGTCGCCTTATCACGACCCGGCGTCGAAGCCCGAGTCCCCGCGCTGGCTGCTGGTGGACGTGCAGGCGCTGCGCAAGACGCGCCTGCTGGGCCTGGCCGAGCTGCGCGGCGTGCCGGCATTGGCCGGCATGCGTGTGCTGCAGCGGGGCAATCGGCTGTCGATCACCCCGGTGACGCCCGCCGAGTGGCGGGCGATCGAGGCGCTGCTGGCGTAGCGCCGGGTCAGAAGAACGCCTGCAGCCCCGTCTGCGCGCGGCCCAGGATGAGGGCGTGCACGTCGTGCGTGCCCTCGTAGGTGTTCACGGTTTCCAGGTTGATCATGTGGCGGATGACGTGGAATTCGTCGTGGATGCCGTTGCCGCCGTGCATGTCGCGCGCCATGCGGGCGATGTCCAGCGCCTTGCCGCAACTGTTGCGCTTGATCAGGCTCACCATCTCGGGCGCGGCCTTGTCCTCGTCCATCAGCCGGCCCACGCGCAGGCAACCCTGCAGGCCCAGCGCGATCTCGGTCTGCATGTCGGCCAGCTTCTTCTGGATGAGCTGGGTCTGCGCCAGCGGGCGGCCGAACTGCACGCGGTCCAGCGTGTACTGGCGCGCGCGCGTCCAGCAGTCCTCGGCCGCGCCCAGGGCGCCCCAGGCGATGCCGTAGCGGGCGCGGTTCAGGCAGCCGAACGGGCCTTTCAGGCCGCGCACGCCCGGCAGCAGGTTGTCCTCGGGCACGAACACCTCGTCCATCACGATCTCGCCGGTGATGCTGGCGCGCAAGCTCATCTTGCCCTCGATCTTGGGCGCGCCGAGGCCCTGCATGCCTTTCTCCAGCACGAAGCCGTGGATGGTTTCCTGGCCGCCCAGCTTGCCGTCGGCCTCGACCACCTTGGCCCAGACCACGAACACGTCGGCGATGGGCGCGTTGGTGATCCACATCTTGGCGCCCGTGAGACGATAGCCGCCGTCCACCCGCTTGGCGCGCGTGACCATGCTGCCGGGGTCGGAGCCGTGGTTGGGCTCGGTCAGGCCGAAGCAGCCCACCCATTCGCCGGTGGCCAGCTTGGGCAGGTATTTCTGCTTCTGGGCCTCGGAGCCGTAGGCGTTGATGGGGTGCATCACCAGCGAGCTCTGCACGCTCATGGCGCTGCGGTAGCCCGAGTCGACGCGCTCCACCTCGCGCGCCACCAGGCCGTAGGTGACGTAGTTCAGGCCCGCGCAGCCGTAACCCTCGATCGTGCTGCCCAGGAAGCCCATGGCGCCGAACTCGTTCATGACCTCGCGGTCGAAGGTCTCGGTGCGCGCGGCCATCAGCACGCGGGGCTGCAGCTTGTCCTGGCAGAAGGCGTGGGCGGCATCGGCCACGGCGCGCTCGTCGGCGGTCAGTTGCTCGGTCAGCAGGAAGGGGTCCTGCCAGTTGAATCGGCCTTTCATGCGGGTCTCCTCGGGGTGAATGGGGTGACGCGATTGTGCGTCGGGCATGAATAGTTGTCTAATATCAAATAGCAATCCGGCAATACGATCTGACTATCCATGGAACTGCGCCACCTGCGCTATTTTCTCGCGCTGGCCGACGAGCTGCACTTTGGCCGGGCCGCGCAGCGCCTGGCCATCAGCCAGCCGCCGCTGACGGTGGCGATCCAGCAACTGGAGGCCGAGGTCGGCGCGCCCCTCTTCTTGCGCAACAGCCGCGGCGTGCAGCTCACGGCGGCGGGGCTGGCGCTGGTGCCGCGGGCGCGCGCCCTGATCGACAAGGCGGGCGAGGCGCTGCGCGAGGCGCGCGACGTGGCCGCCGGCCAGGCCGGCCGCTTGATCATCGGCTTTGCCGGCACCATGCTCTACCGGGGCCTGCCGCGCATGCTGCTGGCCTTCCAGGCCGAGCACCCGCGACTGGCGCTGAACCTGCGCGAGCTGGGGTCCAGCGAGCAGCTGGTGGACCTGCTGCACGGCCGGCTTCATGCCGGCTTCGTGCACACCACGCGCGTGCCGGCCGGGCTGTCGCAGCTGCTGGTGTCGAGCCAGCCCTTCATGGCCTGCCTGCCGGCCGGGCACGCGCTGGCGCGCCGGCGGGCGGTGGCGCCGGCGCACCTGGCGGGGCAGCCGCTGGCCGTGGTGTCGCGCGCGGTGTCGCCGGATTACCACGAGCGCATCCTGGCGGTGTTCGGCGAGGCCGGCGCCGCGACCGGTCCGGTGCACGAGTTGCAGCACTGGCTGAGCGTGGTGTCGCTGGTGGCGCAGGGCCTGGCGGTGGCGCTGGTGCCGGCCGCGCTCAAGCAGGCGGGCATCGCCGGCGCGGCCTTCGTGCCGCTGGCCGGGCTGGCGGGCGAGCCGCCGCGCTACGACACGCACTGCCTGTGGAAGACCGGGGCCGACCAGCCGGCGCTGGCGCTGTTCCTGCGCGCGGTGGCCGACGTGGCGCGCGGCTGACGGCGCCCGAGCGATGGACGGGCGCGGGGGCATCCCGCACAATCGCCGCATGAAGAAACGCTACTTCCTGAAGTCGGCGGCGCTGGCCGGCCTGCTGCCTGCGGCCCATCCGTCCTGGGCCGCCGGCAAGGCCGCCGCGTCGCCGGGGCTGCTGACGGTGAGCGGCCTGGTGAGCCGGTCCAACCGGGGCCCCGTAGATCCGGCGCTGGATCAGTTGATGGCCAAGCACGGCGTCCGGTTCGACAAGGCCTTCGTGTTCGACGCCGAGGCGCTGCGCCGCCTGCCGGCGGTGACGATCCGCCCGACGCTCGAATATGACGGCCGGCCGCACACGCTGTCCGGGCCGTTGCTGACCACCGTCCTGGAGGCCGCGGGCGCGCCCGGCGCGGGCGACGTGCGGCTGGCCCTGCGCGCGGTGGACGGCTACGCCGCGCCGGTCAGCCTGGCCGATGCGCGCGCCTGGCGCATGGTCGTGGCCACCCACATCGACGGCGCCCCATTGGCGCTGGGCGGACTCGGCCCGCAGTGGGCGGTCTACGAGGCCGACACGCTGGCCGCGTTCAAGGACAAGCCGCTCAAGGAGCGCTTTGCGCTGTGCCCCTGGGGGCTGTACGGCATCGAAGTGGCGCGCGGCTGATCCAGTGGAAGATCGAACGGCGGACAGGGGCAAGAAACCATCGTGCTGAGTGGCGGCTGTTCCGGGGCCTCCACCCTCCATGCTCGGCGATCCAGATACCACCCAGCACCATCGCGGGCGCCAGCGCGTGGTACGGCGCCAGCGGCTCGCCCAGCAGCAGCACTGCCAGCAGGGGGCCGAGCACCGGCGTCAGGTTCAGGCCCCCCCGCCCGCCCCGGCCCGATCAGCGCCACCGCGTGGATGACAGGATCCGTGCCACGAACGAGGGCAGCAGCCCCACGAACGGCACCAGCGCCCAGCCCCGCGCGCTGGGCATGAAGAACCGGCCCGTGGCCGTCTCCGCCGCCAGCAGCGGCAGCGAAGCCAGCGCCGGAGCGAACCGCGCGCCGGGGCGGACGTGGGGGGAGGGCCCGCGGGCGAGCGAATCAGCGCGCGCGTCCCGGCGCCGCGACCGCGCGGCCGCCTGCCCGATATTCCAGTCGATTGACCCGATATCCAGCGTCCCTTAAGGACTTGATGCTATTAAATAAATAGTGATCGGCGCCACGACCGCCGCCACGGCGGCGCGGGGATAATCGCGCCCATCCGCCATGACGCCGCACGCCGACCCTCACGATTCGACGCCGCGCACGCCGCTGGCCGCCGCCGTGGTGGCCGAGGCGGTGCGGCGCATCGAGGCCGCTGGTCCGCTCGACGACCAGGCCGAGCTGCGGCAGGCCTTCCACGCCCAGCCCACGCGCGCCGCCCAGGTGCTGGCGCGCGCCTGGCTGCTGGGCCAGCGCCTGGGTCTACCGGCCGGGCTGGCGCGCTGGCGCCACCTGGGCGGCTGGGTGGTGCTGGGGCTGGCGGTGGCCGTGGCGCTGGCGGGCCTGGGCGTGGCGCGGGGCGTGCTGGCGCCCGATGGCGGCATCAACGCCGTGGCCGCCTTCGTCGGGCTGCTGGGGCTGCATGCGCTGACGCTGCTGGCGTGGCTGCTGGGGCTGGCTTGGTCGCTGTCGGGGCGCGGCGGCGGGGCGGGCGGCTGGTCGCTCGGCCGGCTGGCGCTGGGGCTGGCGGCGCGCCTGCCGCTGGACCGCGGGCCGCACGCGCTGACGCTGCTGCGCGCGTTCAGCGGCCTGGTGCAGCGCCAGCGGCTGTGGCCCTGGCTGACCGGCGCGCTCAGCCACGCCATCTGGACCCTCGCCCTGGCGCTGACGCTGGGCGCGCTGGCCTTCGGCTTCGCCTTCCACGCCTACCGCCTGTCGTGGGAGACCACGATCCTCAGCGCGGACTTCTTCCAGCGCTTTGTTCAACTCACCGGCCGGCTGCCCGCGGCGCTGGGCTTCCCGGTGCCGGACGCGTCGGCCGTGCAGCGCGTGGGCCAGGCGGGCGCCTCCGCCGGGGCGGACGCCGCCGTCCAGCGCGCATGGGCCTGGTGGCTGATGGGCTGCGTGGCCGTGTACGGCGTGCTGCCGCGCGCGCTGCTGGCGGCCCTGAGCTTCTGGCGCTGGCGCGCCGGCCTGGCGCGGCTGTCGCAGGTGGACATGGCCGACCCGTATGTGCACCGCATCGTGCAGCGGCTGGACGCGCTGGAGCCGCCGCCCGAGGTGATCGACCCCGAGCACCGGCCCGACCGCGCCCCCGCGCCGCCGGCCCTGCCGCCCGGCGCGCCGGGCACGCTGGCCGTGATCGGCTTCGAGCTGCCGCCCGAGCTGGACTGGCCGCCGCCCGGCCTGCCCGCCGCCAGCGGCCCGGCCCCGCGCATCGCCGGCGGCGCGCGCGAGCGCGAGCAGGCGCTGGGCCGGCTCATGGCGGCGCGGCCCGCGTCGCTGCTGCTGGTGTGCCACGCCCCCTCCAGCCCGGACCGCGGCACGGCGCGCTTCCTGCGCGAGGCGGCATTCCAGGCCGGGCGCAGCGCCCTGCTGCTGATCGCGGCGCAGAGCGGGGAGGGCGCGCCGGTGCCCGAAGCCGCCGCGCGGCGCTGGCGCGACTGGCTCCAGGCCGAGGACCTGCCCGGCGTCGCCTTGCTGGACTCGGTGGCGGCCGCCGACGACTGGGTAGCATCGTTGGATGTCTGAACCCGCCCTGCGCATCGCCATCGTCGGCCACACCAACGCCGGCAAGACCTCGCTGCTGCGCACGCTGACGCGGCAGGTGGACTTCGGCCAGGTGTCCAACCGCCCCGGCACCACGCGCCACGCCGAGGCCATCGACCTGCGGCTGGACGGACAGGTCGCCGTGCGCTTCATCGACACGCCGGGGTTGGAGGATTCGGTCGCGCTGCTGGACTTCCTGGGCACCCTGGAAGGCGACTCGCGCCCCGAGCGCGTGCGCGCCTTCCTGCGCGGCCCCGAGGCGCGCGCCGCCTTCGAGCAGGAGGCCAAGGTGCTGCGCACGTTGCTGGAGCAGGCCGACGCCGCCATGCTCGTCATCGACACGCGCGAGCCGGTGCTGCCGAAGTACCGTGCCGAGATCGAGACCCTCACCTGGTGCGCGCGCCCCGTCATGCCCGTGCTCAACTTCGTGCGCGACGCGGCCAGCCGGCGCGGCGACTGGCACCGGGCGCTGGAGGAAAGCAACCTGCACGCGCGGGTCGAGTTCGACGTGGTCGCGCCCTTCCACGGCGCCGAACGCGCCCTGTACGGCGACCTGGCGACCCTGCTGCCGGCGCGGCGCCAGCAGCTGGCCGGCATCGTCGATGCCCTGGCGCTGCAGGAGCGCGAGCGCCGCCAGGCCGCGTGCCGCGTGGTCGCCGCCGGCCTCATCGACGTGGCCGCCATGCGCCGCGCGCTGCCGGCCGACGACTTCGCCGACGAGCTGAAACAGAAGGCCTTCGTGCGCGCCTTCCAGGACGACGTGCGGCGCCATGCGCGCCGCGCCGTCGATGACCTGCTGGCCGTGTTCGCCTTCCGCCCGGACGACGCCGAACTGGCCGAAATCCCGCAACTGGCCGGCCGCTGGGAAGACGACCTGTTCAACCCCGAGGTGCTGAAGGACGCCGGCAAGCGCCTGGGCCTGGGCGCCGTGATCGGCGCGGGCGTCGGCGCCGTGGCCGACGTGGCGCTGGCCGGCCTGTCGCTGGGCGCCGCCACCACGCTGGGCGCCACCCTGGGCGGCGCGGCCTCGGGCGGTTGGCGGCCGCTGTGGCGCAAGCTGGAGAACCGCCTGCACGGCGTGCAGGAGCTGACCGTGGAAGACCCGGTGCTGCTGCTGCTGGCCGACCACCTGGCCACCCTGGCGCGCGCCCTGGCCCAGCGCGGCCACGCGGCGCAAGACCGGCTGCGGGTGCGTGGCGCGGCGGCGGGCGGGGGCGGGCTGGACGACGGCCTGCGCGCCTGCGTGCGCGAGTTGGCCCCGGCGCGGGGTCATCCCGAGTGGGAGCGGGGCACGAGCGCCGGCGCGTCGGATGCCGACCGGCAGGAACTGGAGTCGGCCCTGGCAAGGCGATTGGAAGAGCGGTTCACCCGGGACGGATGACACATCGCGGCCACCGCGGTTGAAGCGCTGATCCGACCTTGACCTGTCTCTTGGCTTCTGTTTCAGATCGGCTGAAGTCCAACAGGAACGGGGACTCGCCCAGCGTCTGGAGGTCAGCCCGGCGGCGCACGCCGGAAAGGCGAGCGCTCCCGCAGGTGCGCCAGATAGCCCTCGACGCCCGGCCCCTCGCGCGCCAGAAAGCGCTCCACCGCGTCGGCGAAGGCCGGGTGGGCCAGCCAGTGGGCGCTCTGGGTCATCACCGGCAGCAGGGCGCGCGCCATCTTGTGCTCGCCCTGAGCGCCGCCCTCGAAGCGCGCCACGCCCTGTTGAATGCACCATTCGATGGGCTGGTGGTAGCAGGCCTCGAAGTGCAGGCAGTCCACGCGCCGCAGCGCGCCCCAGTAGCGGCCGTAGGCGACGGTTTCAGTGCTATTTTGGCCATTGGCCGGCGCCTGGACTTCGCCTATAGCTATCAAACTTGAAGCAATCGGCTGCCCCTCGCGCTCGGCGACGAAGAGCAGCCAGCTCTCGGGCATCTGGCGCGCCATGGCGTGGAAGAACGCGCGCGTCAGGTAGGGCGCGTTGCCGTGCTCCAGGTAGGTGCGTTCGTAGCAGCGGTAGAAAAAATCCCAGTCGGCGGGGCCGATGTCCGCGCCGCGCGCCCAGCGGAAGGCGACGCCGGCCTCGCGCACCTTGCGGCGTTCCTGGCGGGTCTTCTTGCGCTTGTCCTGGGACAGCGAAGCGAGGAAGTCGTCGAAGCTGGCGAACCGAGCGCCGGTCCTGGGGTGCTGATTCGTCCAGTGGAATTGCACCTGCCGGCGTTCCATCAGTCCGGCGCCGGCGCAGGCGGCGTGGTCCGCGTCGTCGCCGAACAGCACGTGCAGCGACGACAGCCCCTGCCCGGCGCACCACTCGACCGCGGCCCGCGCCAGCGCCTCGCGCGCGGCCGCGTCGCGCGCCAGCAGGCGCGAGCCGGGCACGGGCGTGAAGGGCGCGGCGACCACGGCCTTGGGGTAGTAGGCCAGGCCGTGCTCGGCATGGGCGTTGGCCCAGGCGAAGTCGAACACGTATTCGCCATAGGAATGCGGCTTGACGTACAGCGGACAGGCGGCGGCCAGCGCGTCGCCGTCCCACAGCAGCAGGAAGCGCGGCGTCCAGCCGGTTTCCGGCACCGCGCTGCCGCTGGCGTGCAGCGCGGCCAGGTATTCGTGCCGCATGAAGGGCGTGGGCGCGTCCTGCCGCGCCAGCAGGGCGTTCCAGGCGGCGGCGTCGATGGCGGCCGGCTCGTCGGTGACTTGGGTGCGAAAGGGCAAGCGGGGCAGGGGCACGTGAAAAGGGTGGCCCGCCCGCCAAGGCGGGGGCGGGGCTGGGCCGGAATTATCCTGGCCCGTTCGCCACCCCGCGCCGCAGAGGTTTGGATCAGCCCCGCGCCGCGCGCCGGCGCAGCGCCGTGGCGCCCAGCAAGCCGCCCAGCAGCAGCAGGCCCCATTGCGACAGCGTTGGAACGGGGGCGGGCAGTAGAGGAGTCACGCTCACGGCTGCCGAGGCCGGGCCGGTGCCCGCGCTGTTGGTGGCCGTCACGCTGCACGTGTAGGCCTGGCCGGAGCTTAGGCCCGTCACGGTGATGGGGCTGGCGCTGCCGCTGGCGGTGATGCCGCCCGGTTCGCAGGTGACGGCGTAGCTGGTGATGGCCGCGCCGCCGTCGTTGGCCGGCGGGGTGAAGGCCACCGTGGCGCGGCCCACGCCCGCCGTGGCGGCGCCGATGGTGGGCGCGCCCGGCAGGCAGGCGCTGGTGGTGAAGCTCTGGTCGTCGCCCGGCGTGGTGCCATTGGCGTTGCTGGCGCTTGCCCGGTAGTGGTAGGTGGTGTTGCAGGCCAAGGCCGACAGCACGGCGCTGACCGCCGTGTCGCCGCTGCCGGCGGCGATGGCCGCCGGCGTGGCGGCGGCGGTGCTGCCGTAGGCGGTGCTGGTGCCCCATTCAAAGCTGGCGATGGTGTCGAGGCCAGCGTCGTTAATGCTGCCGTTCAGCGTGGCGCCGGTGGCGGTGATAGCCGTGGCGGGGTTGGTGGTGACGATGGGGCCGAAGCTGATGTCGAGGTTGTCCATCACGAACAAGGGGCCGCCGTCGGTGTATCCCGGGTGTGTAGTGCCACCGGAACTGGAAAACACCACCTGGTCGATGTTGACCAGCGCCGGCGTGACCTGGGTCGGCCCCGTGGCCTGCACGGTGTAGTCCAAGGGGGTTAACGTGGTGCCGTTGCGCGAGGCGACGATCTGTACGTTCAGGTTGTCGTTCCAGGCCGCCGTCAGATAGACGCTGTTCAGGTTGAACTTGGCGCCGCCAGGGGCGGTGATGGTGAACGTTGCCGGGTTCGCGGATGCGTTGTACGCCACATTCTTGCCAGAGACTATGCCATTGAAGTATCCCGAAGGGATGTAGGTGGGGTCAGTGCCGTCTCCGCAGTAGAAATTGCTCCAGTTCAACCCGGCGTAGCCGTTAGGGATCGCAATGTCGGGGAGGCACGCAAGATCATCAAACGTAATGACCGCCGCCTGCACGCCGCTGGGCAGGGCGGCCGCCGACAGCAGCAGGGCCAGCGCCGCGAGGTGGCGGCGCCCTTGGCGCAGGGCTTGCTTCAGGCGGTCAATTGCGGGGGGGGGGCTGCATTGTGTCTGTCTTCCGGTGGTTGGGTGGAGTGGTGCTCAGGTCGCATCTGACCAAAGGCATCGCAAAAAATTGTAAAGCATGCTTTGAGGCCGTTGGATACCGCCCGCGCCGTGCCGGCCTGCGCGGGTAACATCGCCGCTCGCTTGGTTCGCAGGTACCGCACATGACCCTCAAGATTTGCGTCGCGCAGCTCAACTTCGTGGTGGGCGACATGGCCGGCAATGCCCGCAAGATCATCGACGCGGCGCGCACCGCCTATGCCGAGGGCGCGCGGCTGCTGCTGACGCCCGAGCTGTCGATCTGCGCCTACATCGCCGAGGACCTGTTCCTGCGCCCCTCGTTCATCGCCGCCTGCGACGAGGCGGTGAAGACGGTGGCGCGCGAGACGGCGGGGTTGAAGGACATGGCCATCGTCGTCGGCCACCCCATCGGGCGCGACCAGCGCGGCAAGAGCGTCACCGTCCCGCAGCGCAACAATGCCGCCAGCGTGATCCGCGAGGGCCGCGTGATCGAGACCTACGCCAAGCGCCTGCTGCCCAACTACCAGGTGTTCGACGAGCGGCGCTACTTCGTGCCGGGGCAGGGCACCTGCGTGTTCGAGGCCGGCGGCGTGAACGTCGGCCTGCTGATCTGCGAGGACGCCTGGTTCGACGAGCCGGCCCAACTGGCCAAGGAGGCGGGGGCCGAACTGCTGGCCGTCATCAACGCCTCGCCCTTCCACATCGGCAAGGGCTACGAGCGCGAGGCCATGATGATCGAGCGCGTCAAGGCCTGCGGCCTGCCGCTGGTGTACGCGCACCTGGTGGGCGGGCAGGACGAGGTGGTGTTCGAGGGCCAGTCGTTCGCCGTGGGGCCGGACGCCAGGTTGGCCGGGCGCGCCCCCAGTTTCGAGGAAAAACTGTTCTACGTCGGCGCGCAGCGTGCGGGAGAAGCTATCGAATTAAGAGCGGACACGGCCCCGGCGCGCGACAACGACGCCGACCTGTGGGACGCCCTGGTGATGGGCCTGGGCGACTACGTGCGCAAGAACGGCTTCAAGAGCGTGGCGCTGGGCTTGTCGGGCGGCATCGATTCGGCCGTGGTCATGGCCCTGGCCGTGGACGCGCTGGGCAAGGACCAGGTGCACGCCGTGATGATGCCCAGCCCGTACACCGCCGGCATCAGCCTGGAGGACGCGCGCGAGATGGCGCGCCGCCTGGGCGTGCGCTACGACGAGATTTCCATCCTGCCCGAGTTCGAGGCCTTCAAGGCCTCGCTGCAGCCCCTGTTCGGCGGCAAGCCCGAGGACACGACCGAGGAGAACATCCAGGCCCGCATCCGCGGCGTGATGCTGATGGCCCTGTCCAACAAGCATGGCCATCTGATCCTCACCACCGGCAACAAGAGCGAGTACGCGGTGGGCTACTGCACGCTGTACGGCGACATGTGCGGGGGCTTCGCGCCGATCAAGGACGTGGTCAAGACGGCGGTGTTTCGCCTGGCGCGCTGGCGCAACGCGCACGACCCCCGCGGCACCGGCGCCAACCCCATTCCCGAGCGCATCATCACCCGCCCGCCCAGCGCCGAGCTGCGCGCGGACCAGACCGACCAGGACAGCCTGCCGCCCTACGAGGTGCTGGACGCCCTCATCGAGCGCTACATGGAGAACGACCTGGGCGTGGCCGAACTGGTGGCCGAGGGCTTCCGGCCCGAGGATGTGGAGTTGGTCACGCGCCTGATCAAGATCAACGAGTACAAGCGCCGCCAGTCGGCCGAGGGCACGCGGGTTACCCATCGCGGCTTCGGCAAGGACTGGCGTTATCCTATAACCAACAAGTTCAGGGCGTGAGCCCTTCCAGGAGAGCATTGCATGAAACAGATCACCGCCATCATCAAACCCTTCAAGCTGGAGGAGGTGCGGGAGAACCTGGCCGACGTCGGCGTGACCGGCCTGACGGTGACCGAGGTCAAGGGCTTTGGCCGCCAGAAGGGCCACACCGAGCTGTACCGCGGCGCCGAGTACGTGGTGGACTTCCTGCCCAAGGTGAAGATCGAGGTGGTGGTGCCCGACGGCGACGTCGATCGCTGCGTCGACGCCATCGTCAAGGCCGCCCGCACCGGCAAGATCGGCGACGGCAAGATCTTCGTCACCGCCGTGGACCGCGTGGTGCGCATCCGCACGGGCGAGGAGGACGACGCGGCGGTCTGAGTGCCACTCCGGCCCCAGGCCCGCGAGACGGTCGTCTCGCGGGCCTTTCTGCTGGGCGATCGGCGGAAGCCATGCATTGTCTCCCATGCGACAAACGTGGTGGCAGGCGCTACCAGCGGATTTAGGATCAAGAGCAAAACCAACCCTGGACAAGGAGACAAGCCCCCATGCGCACGCATTTCAAGTTCTGGCCCAAGACCCTGCCGCACGACCTCGCCGTGCCCGCCACCTCGCTGTGGCACAACCTCCGGGTCAGCGCCGAGCGCTACCCCGACAAGGTGGCCATCGTCTTCCTGGGGCGCGAGACCACCTACCGCGAACTGGCGGCCCAGGTCGATGCCCTGGCCGGCACCCTGCATGCCATGGGCGTGCAGCGCGGCGACCGGGTGATCCTGGACATGCAGAACAGCGCGCAACTGGTGGTGGCGCACTTCGCCATCCTGCGCGCCAACGCCGTGGTGGTGCCGGTCAACCCCATGAACCGGGCCGAGGAGATCAAGCACTACATCAGCGACTCCGACGCCAAGGTCGCCATCACCACGGGCGACCTGGCGGCCGAGATCGCCGCCGCCAGCGACGCCCTGCCTCCCGAGGAGCGGCTGGCGCACCTGATCGTCACCCAGTTCTCCGACGCCTTCGACGCGAACGCCGCCGGCCCCGAGGCGCCGGTGGAAGCCTGGCGCGACTGGCTGGCCACGCGCCACCCGCTGCCCGCGCTGGCGGGCGGCCAGGTCACGGCCTGGACGGACGCGCTGTCTGCCGGCCACCCGGCGCCCGAGCACACCGTGGGCGCCGGCGACATGGCCCTGCTGCCCTACACCAGCGGCACCACGGGCCTGCCCAAGGGCTGCATCCACCTGCACTCCAGCCTGATGCACAACGCCGTGGCCGGCATGTACTGGGGGCAGGCCACGTCCGAGGTCGTGGGGCTGGTGGTGGTGCCGCTGTTCCACATCACCGGCATCGTCAGCGTGCTGCACTGCACGGTCGCCGCGTCGGGCACGATGGTCATCATGCCGCGCTGGGACCGCGAGATGGCCGGGCGCCTCATCTCGGGCCGCAAGGTCACCTCCTGGACCAACATCCCCACCATGGTGGTCGATCTGCTGGCCAGCCCCAATTTCGCCAGCTTCGACATGAGCAGCCTGAGCTACATCGGCGGCGGCGGCGCGGCCATGCCGCAGGCCGTGGCGCAGCGCCTGCTGGAGCAGTACGGCCTGCGCTACATCGAGGGCTACGGCATGACCGAGACCTCGGCGCCATCGCACTCCAACCCCATGGACCACCCCAAGCAGCAGTGCCTGGGCATCCCGTTCATCAGCACCGATGCGCGCGTGGTCGATCCGGACACGCTCAAGGAGCAGCCCGTGGGCGAGGCGGGCGAGATCATCGTGCACGGCCCGCAGGTGTTCCAGGGCTACTGGAAGCGGCCCGACGCCACGGCCGACACCTTCATCGAGTTCGAGGGCAGGCGCTTCCTGCGCACCGGCGACATGGGCCGGGTCGATGAGGACGGCTACTTCTTCATCACCGACCGCCTGAAGCGCATGATCAACGCCAGCGGCTTCAAGGTCTGGCCGGCCGAGGTGGAACTGCTGATGTACAAGCACCCGGCCATCCAGGAAGCCTGCATCATCGCCACCAAGGATGCCTACCGGGGCGAGTCCGTCAAGGCGGTGGTGGTGCTGCGGCCCACGCACCAGGACACCACGGCCGAGGACATCATCGGCTGGTGCCGCGAGAACATGGCGGTGTACAAGGTGCCGCGCGTGGTGCAGTTCGTGGACAGCCTGCCCAAGAGTGGTTCGGGCAAGGTGATGTGGCGCACCTTGCAGGAGGCGGAGGTATAGGGCTCATGATGCTATTCAAAGAATAGCATCCGACGTATATTCCACGCGGGATGATGGCCTGAAAGGCTTGAAATCCGGCCCTCAGGCGGCGGGCGGGGCCGGCGGCGGCGCCGTCCGGCCCAGGTACTGGCCGGCGGTGACGCCCATCGACACGTAGATGCTGGTCACGCCCTCGATGCCGATCTCCGCCGGCACCACCCAGCCGGCCGGCACGAACACCAGCCCGCCGCCCACCGGCACGGGCGAGGTCGGGATCAGCACCCCGTGGAAGGGCTGCCCGTTCATCGCCACCGGCTCGTGCGTGGTCAGCAGGCCCAGCACCACCGTGGTGGTGGCCGGCGCGCCCGCGGCCGGCGGGCCGCCGAAGTACAGCCACACCGGGCTCATCGACTGCAGGCCCTCTTCGCTGGGCTTGCCGACCAGCCCGACCAGCCGGTGCGCCACGTCGTACACCGTGCGCACCACCGGAATGCGCCGCACCAGCGCCTTGACGACGCGGTCCAGGCCGCGCTGCAGCCCGGTCTCCACCAGCAGGCCGAACAGGTAGACCAGCGCCAGGATCACCGCCAGCCCCAGCAGGTAGCCGGGCAGAGGCGAATCCGCCGCCACGCCCAGGCCGATGCGGGTGAGCAGCCTGCCGATCGCGCTGCCCGGCCCCAGCCACTCGGCCGCCAGCCCCCAGCTCCACGCCAGCAGCAGGATGGTGGCCGCCAGCGGCAGCAGCGCCAGCACGCCGGTCAGCAGTGGGCGGAGGGGTTGGATGCGTTGAGCCATGGTCGAGGACTATAGAGCCCGGCGCGCTCACGGCGCGCCCGGCGGGCGCAGGTAGAGCCGGTCGGACCAGGTCGCCAGCCAGTGCGGCCGGAAAGCCACGCAGATGGCGGCCATCATGCCGGTGAGGAAGGCGTCGCCCCAGGCCATCAGCCAGCGCGCCACCAGGGCCAGCTCCGGCTCCACCGCGGCGGCCAGCGGGCGGCCCGCCCACTGCGCCAGCGCGCCGGCGGCGAACATGCACAGCGCCGTGCCCAGGAAGGCGCGGCCCAGGATGTAGACGAACAGGTTCTTCCACACCCAGCGCCGCAGCGCCAGACCCAGCAGCAGCGCCCCCGTGGCCGGCACGATGCCCAGCCACACGGCCATGTCCACCTGCTGGGCGAAGCCGACCGGCGCGATCAGCCCCGCGATCAGCGCCACCGCGCAAAGCACCGGCACCGCCAGCGGCCAGCCCAGCGCCAGCGTGATGAGGCAGGCGCCCGACAACTGCAGTTGCACCGGCATCCGGTGCAGCCAGGGCAGCGCCCACAGCCAGGGCGTGACGACCAGCGACGCCAGCAGCGGCGACAGCAGCGCGCCGCCGGCCAGCAGCCGCCACGGCCGCAAGGCCAGGGCGGCGCCCAATGCGGCCAGGACGACGACGAGGGACCAGGAGGACATGCGCAAGCGCGCATTGTCGGCCTCCGGCGCGGCCCGCGCCGGCAGGGGTATTCGGCGCGGCCGGGCCGGTCGAGTGGGGCGCGCGGCTATGCTCGGCGCTCCGTTTTCTTCGTGGTGCGCGACGTGTTCTCTCCCCCGCTGGCCGGCCCCGGCCAATTCACCGGCCTGCTGCGCGAGCAGGGCTTCGCCGTGCTGGACGCGGCCACGGTGCGCGCGCTGGCCGGCGCCGACGGGCTGGAGGGGCTGGCGCCCGACTGGGACCGGCTGGCGCCCGACCGCTACCTGAAGGACGGCGGGCGCTACCGCCGGCGGCGCCACGCCTCCTTCGTCATCGACGGCGCCCAGGTGCGCGACGCGCCCGCCCGCCCGCACTGGCAGCCGCTGGACTACAACGCGCTGCACGGGGGCATGCAGCGCTGGTTCGAGCCCATGGCCGCCGCCACCCTGGCGCTGCCCGCCTGGCGCGCGCTGCTGGCGTGGCTGGCGCGCGTGGCCGACGACCTGCGCGGCGCCCGGCCCTGGTACGCCGAGGCGCACCAGTTCCGCATCGACACCCAGGACGGCATCGGCCGCCCCACGCCCGAGGGCGCGCACCGCGACGGCGTCGACCTGGTGGCCGTGTTCCTGGTCGCGCGCCACGGCATCAAGGGCGGCGAAACCCGCGTGTTCGAGCTGGACGGCCCGCGCGGCCAGCGCTTCACCCTGGAGCAGCCGTGGTCGGTGCTGCTGCTCGACGACCAGCGCGTCATCCACGAATCCACCCCCATCCAGCCGCTGGCGGCCGGCGGGCACGGCCACCGCGACACCCTGGTGATCACACTGCGCGCGAACGGGTTTCTGGCGCCCGCTGCTTGACGAGCATCAACCCCTGGCGCACCGTGTGAAGCCACAATGGCCTCACGCACGCAAGAAAGGAGCGCCCCATGTTCAAGCACATCCTGGCCCCCGTGGACGGCTCGGTCACCTCGATGACCGCGCTCGACAAAGCCATCGGCCTGGCCCAGGCCTTCGACTGCGCGCTGACGGTGGTCTACGTGATCGATCCCTATCCCTTCACCGGCGTGGGCACCGAATTCGCCTACGGGCAGGACCAGTACCTGAACGCCGCCCGGGCCGAGGCCGCGGCCGTCGCCGACATGGTGGCCGGGCGCCTGAAGGCGGCCGGCTTGTCCTCCGACACCCGCGTGGTCGAATCGCATACCGTCTGGCGCGGCATCCTGGAGGCGGCCGACGCCGCCAGCGCCGACCTGGTGGTGATCGGCTCGCACGGCCGCCGCGGGCTGGAGCGCCTGGTGCTGGGCAGCGTGGCGCAGAGCGTGCTGTCGCACACCAAGGTCACCACGCTGGTGGTCCGGGGCGACGACTGATTTTTGAATGAAAATGGGTTGCAGACCGCGTTCAGAAAGCCCCTTCAGCTCATTTAATAATAGCAAACGAGCTCCGCCGCTGGCGCGCGAATGAAAACGCCCGCGTCGGCGGGCGTTGTTCAAGCCGCGTGCGACGGCACCTATTCGATCTTCACGCCCGCGTCGCGCACGATCTTCTCCCACTTGCGGTAGTCCTCGGCCAGCAGCTTGCCGAAGGCGTCGGCGCCGAGCGCCTGGGGCTCGGCGCCCTGGTCGTGGATGGCCTTGCGCATCTCGGGCGTGGCCAGCAGCTTGTTGACCGCGCCGTTCATCGCCTCCACCGCCGGTCGGGGCGCGCCGGCGGGCATGAACAGGCCGTACCAGGTGCTCACGTCGAAGCCGGCGTAGCCGGACTCGGCCACCGTCGGCACGTCCGGCAGCGAGGTGCTGCGCCTGGCCGAGGTGACGGCCAGCGGACGCAGCTTGCCCGACTTGATCTGGCCCATGGCCGAGGGCACGGAGGACACCAGCAAGTCCACGTTGCCGGCCAGCGCGTCCATCAGCGCCGGGTTGGAGCCCTTGTAGGGCACGTGGCGCAGCTTCACGCCCGCAGCCTTCTCGAACTGGTCGCCCGCCAGGTGGATGGTGGTGCCGTTGCCGGGTGAGCCGTAGGTCACCGTGTCGGGCGCGGCCCTGGCGGCGGCCACCACGTCGGCCAGCGTCCTGTACCTGGAGTTGGCGGCGGTGGCGATGATCACCGGCGTGTAGGCCACGTGCGCCACGGCCACGAAGTCGCGCGTCGGCTCCCAGGGCAGGTTGCGGTAGAGCCAGGGGCCGACGACCAGGTTGTCCTTCTGGCCCATCACCATGTCGTAGCCGTCGGCCTTGGCCCGGGCCGCCTCGGTGATGCCCAGCGTGCCGCCGGCGCCGGCCTTGTTCTCCGGCACCACGGTCCACTGGTGGGCCTCGGTCAGCTTCTGCGCCACCAGGCGGCCCAGGATGTCGGTGCCGCCACCGGGCGGGAAGGGGATGATCATGCGGATCGGCTTGTCCGGATAAGTCTGGGCCTGCGCCGCGTGGGCGATCAGGCCGATGGCGAGCAGGCAGGCGAGAGGGCGCAGCATGGTGGCGGGTCTCCGCGAAGGTGGTCGAATGGAAGGCAGGCGCTGATGTTAGCGTCCCAGGGCGGTGCGCCCTGGCGCCGTTGCCGGTGTTGTAGCTATTGGAGAAATTTTCATCTGACCCCATTTTCCCTGTTGATGCTCTGCCCACGGCCAGCGTGCCCGCTGCGCCAGGCAGCGCAGCGCCGTGCGAGGCACGATGACCACGGAGTGCATGATGGACAGCAGCACGTCCAGCACACGCAACTGACGGTAGATCTGCAGCGACTCATGCAGGCGGTAGCCTATGAGTACACCCAGACCAGCCGTTGTTCCGAGGATGCTTGCGATCTTGACGACGGCTTCGTCGTCGAGCGCGACATCGCAGCCGAAGACGACGTGAGCCACATCGTGGCAGCGAAAGAACTCCCGGGCCTCTGGTGACATGACGCGGCCTTGCGCCAGCCCCGGGTTGACCGCGAAGTACTCCTCGACACCCTGAGCCAGCGTTTGCAGCGAGTCTTGGCGTTGGAATGTGTGCATGACGCCTAACGCCTGAATTAAGCCGCGCCGCGAAGCGGTGTCGGCTTGAATGAATTGTTAGGCAT
>Ga0075163_10000204_pt1 | contig 70569 bp, 67 predicted proteins | sample JI1023141ADNA_FD_71478 | JGI IMG/M metagenome (GOLD analysis project Ga0075163, IMG submission 71478) | Wastewater effluent complex algal communities from Wisconsin, to seasonally profile nutrient transformation and Carbon sequestration -... | ecosystem: Engineered > WWTP > Effluent > Algae... | reverse complement strand
TCGGCGGCGACGGTCGCGGCTCGGTCCCCGGCATCGCCAACGCGATCCGCTACGCCGCCGACCACGGCGCCCACGTCATCAACATGAGCCTCGGCGGCCCGCTCCCCTCCGCCGTCCTCGGCAAGGCCGTCGCCTACGCCCACGAGAAGGGCGTCACCGTCGTCTGCGCCGCCGGCAACGAGAAGCGCTCCCGCGTCGGCTACCCCGCCGCCCACGACGGCGCCGTCGCCGTCGCCGCCGTCGATGGCACCGGCAGGCGCTCCTGGTACTCGAATTGGGGCAAGGACCTCGACGTCTCCGCCCCCGGCGGAGACACCCGCGCCGACAAGAACGGCGACGGCTTCCCCGACGGCGTCCTCCAGAACACCATCCTCCTGCAAGACCCGATGCACAGCGACTACATGTGGCTGCAGGGCACGTCGATGGCCTCGCCCCACGCCGCCGGCGTCGCGGCGCTCGTCGTCTCGCGCGGCATCACCAACCCCGACGAGGTCGAGCGCATCCTCAAGCGCACCGCGAAGCACCCGAACAACGTCGAGTGGGACAAGGAGTACGGCGCCGGTGTGGTCGACGCCCTCGCCGCGGTCGACGCCTCGGCGGAGAGCTACGCGCCCGAGCGCGCCGGCCTCGCCGGTCTGCTCGGCCTGATGGGCCTCGCGGGCCTCGGCGCCGCCGGCCTCGGCAGCTCCGGCGTCCTCAGCCGCCGCGCCCGCGTCACCGCCCTCGCCGGCGTGGTCGGCGGTGCGGGCCTCGCCGCCGGCGCCTTCGGCTGCGCGCCGCTGGCCTACTCGCTCGCCGGCGCGACCGGCAGCCTCGCCGCGTTCGGCTCGCCGCTGTTCCTGTCGGCCGCGATCCCCGTGCTGCTGACCCTCTTGCTGCTCGGCGTGCGTCCGCTCCGCAGCGTGCTCGTCGGCGTCAACCTCGGCTGGGCGGCCCTGCTGCTGCACGGCGCGATCGTCCTGCCGACCCTCGTTTCCGGCGTCCCCGGCGGCCCCGGCCTCGACCGCCTGTGGCTCGCCATCAACGCCGTGCTCGCCCTCGCCCTCGCGCGCCGCATCTCTCGCACCTGAGACCGCGGTGCTCGAGCACCGCCCCTGAGACCCGACGCCCGCCCCTCGCGGGCGTCTGGCTTTAAAGCCAGGTCCTCCGCGCCGCCGCCTCGACGACCGTGGCCGCGACCGCGGGCCCGCCCAGACGGCCGCGACCGCGGGCCCGCCCAGGCGGACGCGACCACGTTCCGCCCAGGCGGCCGCGACCACGTTCCGCCCAGGCGGCCGCATCCGCGTCCTACCCGAAGGGCCGCACCGCGTTCCGTCCCGGGCCCCGCGCCCTCGGCGCCATGCGCCTGCGACGCGCTCTCACGCCGTGCGCACGCCCACAAACTTGCGCGCCGAACACGCAGTCCCCGCCCCAAACCGACCCAGGCTGCCCTTTTTGCCGTTCCTGCGCGTTCGTGCGCGAATGAAAGTCACTTTCATCGACTTGCCCGGCTCATGAGCCTCGGGTAGATCTTGGTGGTCATTCTGAGAATGATTTTCAGCACCGGCGCGGTGTTGAACAAGAGGACGCCATGATCGTGTGCCTGTGCAAAGGGGTTTCGAGCCGGACCATCCTGGACGAGGCGCGCCGTGGGGCCTGCACGCTGAAGCAGATCCGGCAGTCCTGTCAGGCCGGCACCGGCTGCGGCGCATGCGTCCAGCAGATCCGTCAGATGCTCGAGACGGTCGCGCCCCGACACCCGCACCACACCTCGGCGACCCCCGGCGAAGACCGCTGAGCTGAGACTGCGTCTCAACTGCACCCCCGCGCGGCCCCTCGCCGCGCTTCGCCGCGGGTGGTCCTGAAAGTCGCTCTCAGGACCGCGACATCGACCGCACATCTTCCCTGCGCATGCGCCCCGCGGCGGGGCCTGCGTGCTAGCTTGCCCGCACGATGAAGGGCAACGACAAGGTCATCCAAACCCTCAACGACATCCTGACGGCCGAGCTGACGAGCATCAACCAGTACTTCATCCACGCGAAGATGAACGCGAACTGGGGCTTTCACAAGCTGGCCAAGAAGATCCGCGAGGAGTCGATCGACGAGATGAAGCACGCCGACAAGCTCATCGAGCGCATCCTCTTCCTCGAGGGCGTCCCGAACGTCCAGCGCCTCAACAAGGTCAACGTCGGCGAGACCGTCAAGGAGCAGTTCGAGCTCGACCTCAAGCTCGAGCTCGACGCCATCTCCCGCTTCAACGCCGGCATCGCCCTCTCCCGCGACCTCGGCGACAACGCCTCCCGCGAGCTGCTCGAGCGCATGCTCGTCTCCGAGGAGGAGCACACCGACTGGCTCGAGACCCAGCTCGACCTGATCGACAAGCTCGGCGAGCCGATGTACTGCGCTCAGCAGCTCTAAGCCGCCCGGCGAGCATCGCTCGCGCCGACTCCGGGTCCGGCGCGAGCGAACTTCCGACATCGCGGCGCCCCGCGCTCGATGGGCAGGCCGAAGGTCGACTCGCTGATGGAGGTGTCGCGGCGGACCCCGGCCATCGCTCACGCGAAGCACGTCGCGGCGGCCGCGAGGCGCCCGCTCAGGGGCTGTCGGGTTTGGGCGCCTTGACCTTCGCGCCCTTCTTGCCGTCCGTCCTGGCGACGTCCTTCTCGGGCTCCGCGGGCTTCGTGGGGTCGATCTTCGCGGCGTCGACGAGCGCGCCCGGGGTGACCGGCTTGTCGGCGCCGGGCATCGCGAACTTCGCCTCCTCGACGGGCGCGTTGAGCTCGACCTTGGTGGTCGTCGACACGGCCTTGGTCAGCGAGGCGTCGACGACCTGCTTGAACGCGATCGTCACGCCGTCGACCTTTCTAAAATCCTCGAAGGTGACGGTCGCGGGCAGCTCGCCCATCGGGTTGACCTGCGTGAAGCTCTGCGAGACCGGCAATTTGCTGGCCATGTCGATGCGCATCACGACCTTGTCGCCGAGCGCCGAGGTCAGCGTGATCTCGGCGAGCTTCTTGCCGTCGACCTCCTTCACGCCGGTCGTCTCCGCCGTCTTGAAGTGCCGCTTCCACTCGTGCGCGAGGCACAAGGTCGCGCTCCAGGCCGCCTGCTCGCTCTCCTTGCCGCCCAGCGCCCGCGGGCCGTTGATCGGGTCGTCCGCCCACGCCTTGCCGCCCAGGCTCCCCACCTTCATCTGCCCGACGCCGGGCATCTCCGTCTCATTGTAAAAATCTCCGCCGCGCCACCACGTCTTCGCCACCCCCGTCAGCCCGAGCCCGCCCATGCTCAGCTGCGACTCCGCGTAGTAGCTCCTGAGCGCGTCGAACTTCGCCGCGCCGCCCATCGCCTCCACCGAGTCCGCGAGCAGCTTCTCCGCGCCCGGCAACGCGGGCTCGGCCGGCGTCGCCGGCGGCGCGGGCGGCTTCTCGGCGGGCTTCGGCCCGGCGTCGCCAGAGCCCGCGCCCTGCGTGCACGCGCCGATGAAGCAGAGGGACAGTGCGAGGGAGCGGAGCGTGGTCATGGTGGCTTCACCTTGGGCTTTCGTGCCTTGCCGGCGGGCGCCTTCGCATCGGCGGATGCGCCGGACAGCGCGGCGACGGCGGCCTCGAGCACCGGGTCGCGCCCGGCGATGAAGTCGGCGCGGGTCTCGGGGACGACGACATCGGGGCGCACGCCCTCGCCCTCGGCGACGGCGCCGCGGGAGCTGTGATAGTCGCCGACGACGTACTGCAGCATGGCGCCGCCCTCGAGCTGCTCGATCATCGACGGCAGGGCCGCGCCGGCGGAGGGGCGCGCGCCGTAGATCTTCACGCGGCCCAGGTCGCGCAGCCCGGCGGCGAAGATCTCCGAGGTGCTCGCGGTGCCCTCGTCGACGAGCACGATCACCGGGCCCGTGAAGGCGTCGGGGTTGGCCGCGACGTTGAACTCCTGCGCGAACTCGCGAAACTGCAGCTTGCCGAGGCTGCCCGCCTCCGTCAGCAACATCCGCGCGACGGGGATCGACATGGCACCGACGCCGCCCGGGTTGCCGCGCAGGTCGAGCACCAGGGCCGTCATGCCCTGCGCGCGCATCTCCGTCAGCGCCGCGCCGACCCGCTGGACCATCGGCAACATCCAGTAGTTGAACGCGAGGTGCCCGACCTTCGTTCCCGGCAGCATGCGATGCGCGACCGTCGTCGGGATGTCGCGCAGGTTGCCGAGCGACACGAGCTCGCCGGCCGGCATCACGCACGCGACCTCGCGGGTGGTCTCCGCGTCGGCGTGTGTCGGGTCGAGGAAGGTGACGCTGCGTTTGGCCCCGGCGGCGCCGTGCATGGCGGCCTCGACGGCCCACATCGTCTGGAACGCGACCTCGTCGGCGCGCAGCGCGGCGCTCTTGACCTTGCCGACGATGTCCGCGATGGGCCGGCCGTCGACGGCGAGGATCACCGCGCCGCGCGGCAGGCCGCTGTCGACGCCGCCGACCGCGGGGTCGACGACGATCACCTGGCCGTCGATCATGCGCACGTGCACGGGCGTCCGCGCCGGGCCCGAGGCCTCGGTCTCGACCGCGCCGCCCGGCGGGACGACCTTGAAGTGGCTCTGCTTGAGCGTGCGCAGCAGCGCGTTCATCGTCGCGTAGGCCTCGGCGGGGTCCTTCGCCGCGGCCAGCCGCTGCCCGTACTCGAGCCGCAGCGCCGGCCAGTCCTGACAGCCGAGCGTCGGGTCGAAGTGCTTCTCCTGGACGATGCGCCACACCTGCTCGAAGGTCGAGGTGTACGCGCTGGCCGGCAGCGGTGGCAGCGACTTGAGGTCGAGCCGCGCCCACGACGGACAGGCCTCGGGCGCCGGCGCTGCGACCGGCGCGGGCTCCACCGCGGCCGCGGTGACCGGCGCGGGCCGCCCCGCCGCGGGCTCGACGGGCGCGGGCTCGGCGTCACACGCGACGCACAGCCCGAGCACGGCGACCGGGAGGACCCTGGCGGTCCGGACGAGGACGTCCCGGACGCTGGAGCGGAGCACGAGGCGACGCACCTTACTCGTAGGTCACGCGCTCGAGGGCGTTGAGGTCGAGGACGACGATCTCCTGGCGGCTGAGGCTCAGGATGCCGTCGCGCTGCATGCGGTTGAGGGCGCGCGAGATCTCCTCGCGCACGGTGCCGAGGCGGGCCGCAACAGTGTTCATGTCGAGCTGCCGCGGGATGACGCAGCTCTTGCCGGCCTCCGCGCCGGCGCGGACCGCCAGCGACAGCAGGAACGAGGCGAGCCGCCGCTCCACCGAGCGCAGCGACAGGTCGAGCACCAGGTCGATCAGGCGGTTGGCGCGAAACGCCATGTGCCGCATCAACGCGAAGGCCAGCGGCTGCGAGCGACCGATGAGGTTGATGACGCCCTCGGTCTCGAACTGCCACGCCTCCGAATCGAGCATCGCGAACGCCGAGGCGGCGCACTGCACGTCGCGCGGCAGGAAGCCCTCGCCGATCAGCTTGCCAGGCTCCGCGAGGTACAAGATCTGCTCGCGCCCCTCCGAGGAGATCAAACTCAGCTTAAATTCGCCCGTCTTGACGACGAACAGGCCGGGACCGGGCTCACCGCGGCGAAACACGGAGCGCTTGCGCTTGACCTCGATCAGCTCGGCCCCGCGACACAGCTCAACCATGACCTCGTCCGGAACCTGGTCCCATCCGGCGTAGCGCACCAGCGCCTGGCGAACTTGCTCGACTTCCGCAGCCTCGATCGGCATGGCGCGGAGTGTAACCGGTTTGGCGCGCCCGGGGGTAGCAAGCTCACACGACGGGGACTGGAAAGCTGAATGTGCGTCAGGTGCGCGTGCGACGAATTGTCCAGTTCTGGACAGGCCTACATGTGGTACCTACACTGACGACTCCTCACGCCGGAGCCCTCTTCCTCATGCACGCGACCGCCCCTGCCAAGCTTCCTCTCCGTCTGCCCCCGTTGCCGCGTCCGGGTCGCCCGCTGTTCGAGCGCCGGCGCAACCGCCACTCGGACACCGCCGCTGCGCTGATCTCCGCCTTCGACCACGCGGTCCAGCGCGCGGAGCTCGATGTCCTGATCGTGACCGACGAGGCCGGCATCCTGGTGTCGAACAGCACCACGGAGCTCGACCTGGCGATGCTCGCCGCGGTCACCCCGCTGGTCGCGCGCGGCTCGGCCAAGGCCAATGTCCGCCGCGACGGGGTCGAGCGCGAGTACAGCGTCCGCAGCATCCAGGTGCTCGGCGAGACCCTCTACGTCGGCGCTCTGGGCGGGAAGTTCGGCCCCCGCGAGCGCGAGCTGGCCACCAGCGCCAACGCGACGCGTCGCATCCTCCTCAGCTAGCTCAGCTAGATCCCGAGCCAGAGGGGCCGCCCGTGGCCCGCCCGATCGTTCAGGTCGGCGATCGTGAGAGAAATTGATCGGGCTGTGCCGCGGGTCACTCGGCGTTTTTACTTAAAAGATGTCCGGTCGACCTGGCCGATCGTTCAGGTCGGCTTCTGCGGCGTGCCGGCGAGGTCCGCGAGCGCGGCGGTGAGGCCGGTGTCGGCGCCCGGGGCCTCGGCGAGCGGCAGGGCGAGCTTGAGGTCGGGCTCGACGCCGTTGCCATCGATGAGGCGGTCGCGCGGCGAGAAGTAGCGGGCGATCGTCAGGGTGAGCAGCGAGCCGTCGTGCATGCCGATGACGTCCTGCACGGTCCCCTTGCCGAAGCTGCGCTCGCCGATCACGCGGGCGCGGCGGTGGTCCTGGAGGGCCACGGCGAGCAGCTCCGAGGCGGAGGCGGAGCGCCGGTCCTGCAGCACCGCGAGGGGCAGGTCGACGTCGCTGCCTTCCGGGTGGGCGCGCTCTTCACGAAGGATCTGCCCGCCGCGTCCGCGGGTCCGCACCAGGACGCCCTCGGGGATGAACATGTCGGCGATCATCACCGCCTCGTGCACGTCGCCGCCGGGGTTGCCGCGCAGGTCGAGCACCACGCCCGCGAGTGTGCTGCCGGCCGCGCGGCGCAGCTCCTTGAGCCGGGCCTTGACCAGCTCCGCCGTGCCGCCGCGGAACGCTCGCACGCGCAGGTGGGCGAACTTGCGGCCGTCCCTGTCGATGAGCGCGCCGTCGACGAGGTTCTTCGGCTGGCCGGCGAGGACGAGGTTGACGGGCGCGGGCGCGGGCTCGCTGCGGCGCTGGACCGCGAGCTCGACCGCGTCGCCGTCGCCGCCGAGCAGCAGGGCCTCGGCCTCCGCCTGTGACAGCAGGAAGGCGACCTCCTGGCCGCGAATCTTGAGGATCTGATCGCCGGCGCGCAGGCCGGCGCGCTCGGCGGGGGAGTCGGGGAGGACGGCGCTGACCTCGAGCCACGCGGGCTTGCGGCTGCCGGGTTCGGCGCGGTGCAGCTGCATCGCCATGCCGGTCGTCCCGCCGCGGCTGCGTTGACGGATCTGGTCGCGCTCGTCGGCGGTGAGGAAGTGGCTGTAGCTGTCGAGGCCGCTGACGACCCGCTTCAGGCTCTCCGCGAGCACCGGCGACGCGTCGACCGGGTCGACGTAGCGCTCGAGCACCGTGTGCAGCGCCGCGTCGAAGCTCGCGCGGTTGAGGTTGCGGCGGCTGGCCTCGGCCTCGCGCTCCGGCCACAGGCCCTGACCCACCCACATACACGACGCCCCGAGCGCGAACGCGAGGACGGTGCCGCGACGCATCATGACAGGCATGGTGGCGCAAGAACGGCAGAGGAGCCAGCCCGGGTCTGCGACGGCATCACGCTGCCTGCTGGGCGACGGGTGCGAGCACGTCGGACACGGACACGGAGATGGGCGTCGGGGCCGCGGGCCGGAGGAGGAGCGCGCGCGACCGCTTCATCTCCAAAAGGGCGGTCCAGAGCGGGCGGACCGTGGCAGCGTCGACGAAGTTGCGGATGAAGGACTCGGAGCGGGTGCGGTGCTGCATGCCCGGCGAGTTTGCAGCTGCTGTTCCAGGCCCGAAGCGCTCCGATCGCCCGCGCCGGACATCAACGATCTCGGATATTTGTCGGCGTCCTCGCGGCTGCGCACCCGCGGCACGGGTGTCGCTCTTGTCCGGCGGGTAGGACAGGCTGTCGGCGCAATGAGACAGGACGTGACGCGATGCCACGAATTACGTATGGCGCGGTTACTTTCGCCAGCGTCCCGCGGGCTGGCCGGGGTGTCCTGCGGGCTGGCCATCCGCTTCATCCTCAACGTCTTCATCCTCAACAAGCGCCGAGAGCAGCGAGCCGCAGGGGGCTGGCTGCTCTCGGAGGCGGACGCGGGGCGGGGCTCAGCCGGGTTCCATGACGCGAGCGGACTTCACGAGCTCGCGGATCTGCTTCGGGGACAGCTGGGCGGCGACGGCGTTGAGCTCGTCGAGGAGCTCGGCCTTCGCGCCGCCCTTTTGCTTGGCGCGCGGGAGCAGCTCGGTCGGGTCACAGCCGAAGGCCGACGCGAGCAGCAGCAGGGATTCGATGCGGGGGGCCTTGTAGCCGAGCTCGAGCTTGTTGACGGTCGTGACAGTGAGACCGGTCGACTTCGCCAGCTCCTCGATCGTCATGTGCGGCCGCCAACCGGTCTCGCCCTGGTTCTTGCGACGGGTCTTCGGGGGAGGAGTCGCCGTCCGCCACAGTCTGATCCTTCGTCCGATTTCCTGCGCTACTTCATTCATGATGAGCTCCCGGTTGAGATGGCCCTGGCGCGGCATGATGGCACGACTTGATCGTACTCATGAACAGTCCTCAAATGCGGATGCTCACATGGTCAGGTCCCAAAGGACAGATGGGCCTGTCCCGGAGGACAGGCGAGGTTTTCAGCGTGACGGGCACGCCGCGATGTCGCCCTGATGGCCTTTTTAGAACACGCCGCGGACGCCGATCGACGGCAAGATGTAGCGCAGGCCCTGCTGGTTGCAGCCCTGGGCGCCCGCCGTCGAACCTGACCCAGGGGTCAGGCCGTCCATGTTGTCGGACATGCCTGTGCCCGAGAGCACGCACGCGAACACCTCGCGGGCGTATGTCGCGTTGAGCACGTCGATGATGAGCTGCAGATTCCAGGCCCGAAACCGCCAGGTCCGCTCGGCTCGCAGGTCGAACTGAAAGAACGGCGGCAGGCGGCGGTTGTTGCGGTTGTAGGTCAGCGCGTCGACGCTGCTCTGGCCGGCCGCGGCGGCCGTGTAGGGCCGCCCGGTGTTGACATGCACGCGTCCGCCGATGTTCCACTTCTCGCCGATGCGATAGCCGAGCACGATGTTGAGGATGTGCCGCTGGTCCCAGTTCGAGGGCGCGCGCCCGCCCTTGTCGAAGGTGCGGGTCGAGCGGGACAGCGTGTACGCGGCCCAGCCGTAGACGCGCTGGCGCGGGGCGAGGCGGAGCATGGTCTCGAGGCCGTAGACCAGGCCGCGGGCGCGGATGACGAGGTCGTCGAACTCGGTGACGGCGCCCTGGCTCGCGGCGGCGAGGTCGTAGTCCTGGAGGTTGTCGAGGCGGCCGAGGTACGCGTCCTGGGTGAGGATGAACTTGTCGGCGACGGTGAACTCGTAGCCCATGCTGCCCTGCAGGTTCTGCTGCAGGCCGCGTTCGAAGCCGAAGCTCTCGACGCCGGGGATGGGCACGGGGAAGCTCGGCGGCTGGTGATAGAGGCCGATGTTCTGGCGCAGCGTCCAGCGCTCGTTGATCTTCTCGCGGACGAGCAGGCGCGGGTCGAGGCCGAACGCGTGCGTCACGCTGGTCGCCTGCGGCAGCACCGGCGAGGGCCCGACCTGCACGTAGAGGTCGCCGCGGATGCCCGGGCGGATGTCGACGCGGCCGCGTCGCCACAGCAGCTCGGCGTAGAGCCCGGTCGCCGAGACGAAGCGGTCGCTCAGCAGCACCGATACGCTCTCCAGCAGGTTCGCGCTGTCGAAGCTGGTGTCGGCGCGAAACGCCTGGAACTCCTGGTCGATGCCGAAGCCGAACTCGCCGATGTTGCGCTCGCCGAGCGGCACGCGCACGTCGATGCGCGGCGCGATCGTCCATTGATTGGTCTTGACCTCCGAGAGCCCGGTGCGGTCGAGGCCGAGGCCGAGGCTGTAGTTCGCCGTGCCGCCGCGCGGGAGCTGTTGCTTGATGCGCTGCTGCACGCGATAGAACTCGAACTGCAGGAACGGCTCGGGGCTTATCTTGTCGCCGATCGAGTCGAAGCTGCCGTACGCGAACGCGGTGTAATTCGCGTTCTGGCCGAGCTTGTGGTCGAAGCGGGCCTGGTAGTCCCAGAACTTGATCTTCGCGTTGGCCTGGACCAGCGACAGCACCGCGGCGGTGTAGCTGTAGCGGCCGGCGAGGGTCAGCGAGCCGCGGGCCGGGCCGCGCTTGCAGTCGAGCTTCGCGCGGGCCTTGCGGTCGAGGGTCCTGTCCTCGCGCTTCTTGCGGAGGCACGTCCGGTCGCGCCGGCGGTTCAGCGGGACCTCGACGAGGCCGCCGGCGTCGGTGAGGCGGATCTCGAACTCGCCGAACACGCGGTCGCGGCGGGCGGCCTTCGTGCGGCCCTCGATCATGCCGCTGACGTAGCGACCGAGCCGCACCGGCGCGCCGCCGGGGTAGAAGTCGACCTGATCGATGAAGTACGGGTGGATGACCGAGGGCCCGATCGCGACGTGAAACAGGATCGGGACGCGCACGCCGTCGAGGAAGTAGCCGGTGTTGCCCGGCGCCGCGCCGCGCACGACCACGTACGGCAGGAAGCCCGACAGCTGCGACGCGCCCGGCAGGCTCTTGATGACGCGAAACGGGTCGCCGAAGGTGCCGGGCAGCGCGTGGATCTCGTCGCCCTGCAGGTTCGTGCTCGAGATCGCCACCTCGCGCTGCTGGCGGACGACCGTGCGGTACGGGTTGCCGTCGAGGTCCGGCGCGAGCCGGTACTCGTACACGAGGTCCTGGCGGTCGGCGAGCGTGACCTCGATCGGCAGGTCGCGAAAGCCCGAGGCCCGGATCACCAGCTTGTGCGTCCCCGGCGGCAGCCACAGCTCGAAGCGGCCCTCCGCGTCCGTCGCCGTCGCCACGTCCGCGACCGCCCCGAGCACCCGCGCCCCGAACACGACGTCGCGGCTGCCGTACACGAGCACCTGGCCGCGCAGCCGCGCTCGCCCCTGCGGCGCGCCAGGGGTTGCAAAGCCTGGCCCCGAGGACATGTCCCCGGAGACAGGTTTTGGTGACGGTGCGACCGGGCTGTCCCTCGAGACAAGCTGCGCTGCGCTGGCCGGCGACGCGGCCATCACCGCCGCGACGGCGAGCACCAGGGCGGCGGCTGGACGCACCGCCGGAGGATACCGGACCTCGCCGCCCGACGACACGCGGTCCGTCCGTCGCGGCTTCACGGCGCGCGCGGGGCCGGGGCTCGGCGTCCCGGCAGCTTCGCGGCCTCGGCCGTGGAGGCCCGCGACGGGGCCCGGGCGGCCCGGATCGCGGTCGTCGCTCGCTCGGGCGCGCCCGGTGGCAGATCGGTGGTCGCCCGCTGCGGGCCCGCGGCGGCGGGCTGCGGCGACCGAGCGCGCGCGTCCGGCGGCGGGGCGGCCACGTAGGTCGGCGCCTCGACGTACTCGCCGAGCACGCGCTGCTTGACCTCCTCGAGGGTGGGACGGACCCGCGAGCGCGCGCCGTCGAGGAGCTCCTGCGCCTCGTCGGTCTGGCCGATGCGGTCGACGTGGTCGGCGAAGGTGAAGCGCCCGAGCTTGACCGTGAACGCCGCCCACAGGAACACGACCAGGAAGGCCACGCTGATCAGGGTGCGCAGGGGACCGAGCACGGCGCCGCAGGGTCGCCCGCGGGCGCCTCCGCGGCAAATTTCCGGCGCGCGCGGGCCGTCAACGGTCGGCGGCGGCGTCCTTGCCGAGCTCGCCGGCGACGCGCGTGGCCTCCTGGATCGTCCGCGCCAGCACGGAACGGATCCGCCCGTCCTCCATCGTCAGGATGCCGGCGATCGTGCAACCCGCGGGCGTGGTGACCTGATCCTTGAGGGCGGCCGGGTGGCGGTCGGTCTGCAGCACCATGCGCGCGGCGCCCTGGAACACCTGCGCGGCGATCTGCAGCGCGACCTGGCGCGGCAGGCCCATCATCACGCCGCCGTCGGCGATCGCCTCGATCATCACGTACACGAAGGCCGGGCCGCTGCCGCCGAGGCTGGTGACCGCGTCCATCAGCTTGTCCTCGACCTCGATGCAGCGCCCGACCGTCTCGAACAGCCGCGTCGCGGCCGCGACCGCGGGGTCGCCGACGCCGCGGCCGCGCGCGAGCACCGTCATGCCCTCGCCGATCAGGCACGGCGTGTTGGGCATCGCGCGGATCACCGCCGACTCGGGCAACCACCCCGCGAGCTGCGTCAGCGTCACGCCGGCGGCGATGCTGATCACCAGCTTGCCGGCGAGCGCCTCGCGGATGCCCGGCTGATGGATCACCTTGGCGATGCGCTGGGGCTTGAGCGTCAGCAGCACGGTCTCGGCGTCGCGGCAGGCGGCGAGGTTGTCGACGGTGGTGAAGATGCCGTGGCGCTCGCGCACGCCGTCGGCGATCTCCTGACGGCGCGCGGTGGCGACGACCTCCCCCGGCGTCAGCAAGCCGGCGCGCAGCAGCCCGCCGACGATCGCCTCGCCCATGATCCCGCAGCCGATGACGGCGAGCCGCCGCGTGTCTGTCATTGGTAGAGCGTACACAATCAGGCCGGGCGCACGGCGGAGATCCTCGGGTCTGCCGGCGGCGCCGATGGAGGCGGACCATCCACTTTCGCGACCACGACGCCCTCGAGCCACGGGTCGTCGACCTCGCCCGCGTGCGCCGCCGCGGCCGCGCCCAGGGCGGCGCCCCGGACCACGCCGGCCTCGAGCGTGAACACGCCGCGCGGCTCGGTGATCGTCCAGCGGCCGCGCGCCGCCGCGGCCAGCTCGGCCAGCAGCGGCCCGCTCTGCTCCTCCAGCCGCTTCTTCAGGCCCTGAAGGATCTGGAAGTATTCCTTGCGCGAGTAGCGCTGGTTGAGGATGCAATACGACTCGCCCCGCAGACCCACGCACGCGAAGCACTGGTCGCAGCGGCTGCAGTCGAGGCAGTACACGAGGTACTGGGAATCCTCACACGAGTCGCTGAGCTCGACGTAATTGCAGCCGACGCAGCGGCGAGCCCCGCGAGACCGCGTGCAGCGGACGCAGTCCTCGCACTGCTCGCAGTTGCTGCAGTCGTCGCAGCGCACGCACTGGACGCAGAACCGGCAGCGGTTGCACTCGAGGCACTGCTCGCAGCGCAGGTTGCCGTCGCCCGGGCGCGTCGGGTCGCGGACGGCCCGGTAGGCGTCGACGAGCCCGCGAAACTGGGACAGCAGGGCTTCGGGCGTGAGCGTCACGGAGGGCCCAGCGTGCCACAAAAGGCCGCTCCCACTCCAGGCGCGACGATGTATGCTGCGCGCCGATGGCTCGCCGCCTGCTCCTGGCCCTTGCGCTGTTCGCGCCGCTCCTGCTCTCCGGCTGTCAGCGGCGCATCGGCGCGGCCTGCAAGGTGAGCACGGACTGCAGCATCCGCGGGGACCGCGTCTGCGACCTCTCGTATCTGGTGGACGGCGACGGTGACATCGACCCGAGCGGCAAGGGCGAGTGCATCATCGATGGTTGCACGCCGACGACCTGCCCGCGCGAGGGCACGTGCGTGCAGGTCTACAGCGCGCAGTTTTTGAGCGTCGCCTGCGACCCGGAGCTGGAGGACCGTCCGCAGGCCTACGGCGAGGAGATCGCCGAGCGCGTGTCGGCGTGCAGGGCCGCGCCCGCGCCGGCCGAGGGTTCGAAGCCCTACGCCGCCGGCGAGCCGGTCGCCTGCGACGACTGCGACGCGCACGAGGTGTGCCTGCCGGAGGGTCTGTGCGCCGACCTGCTGTCGGTGCGGACGAGCTGCCGCAAGGAGTGCAAGAGCGACACGAACTGCCGCGACGGCTACGAGTGCCGCGAGAGCGGCAGCAACGGGGTGTATCGGGTGGCGACGCCGGACTACCCGTTCGGCGACAGCACCGTGAAGATCTGCATGCCGGTGCGGCCCAACCCCGACGAGTGAGTGGCCGGCCGGCGGGACGCGCTGGCCAGCCGGCGGGCCACCTGGCCCCGGGGACAGGTCGTAGATCGTTGAAATTACACGCGGCGCCGCGGGGCGCCCGGCTTGCTTTGGCAGGGTCGTCGGCATCACGCCGAGGAGTCACGAACCATGCTGAAGTCCATCCTCACCCTGCTCGCCTGCGCCGCCACGGCGGCCACCCTCACCGTCTCGAGCCCGGCCCACGCGACCCCGCTCGCGGGCGCTCCAGTCCACGCGCTGCTGGCCCCCGTGCTCGAGGGTCAGATCAACCTCAACACCGCCACGCAGGAGCAGCTCGAGCTGCTCCCCGGCATCGGGCCGGCGATGGCCAAGAAGATCGTCGACTACCGCGCGAGCAAGCCGTTCGCGGAGCCGGCCCAGGTCGTGCGCATCAAGGGCATCGGCCGCAAGACCTTCGAGAAGCTCAAGCCGATGCTGACCGTCAAGGGCGACAACACCCTGCGTGAGGTCGGCAAGGACGAGGTCGAGGCCAAGAAGCTGTAGTCGAGTCGAGCTGTGGTCCGCGGCGGGCAGCAGCCCCGCCGTCCGGGTCAACGGGGACGCGCGCCACGGACGGCGCGCGTCCGGGCCGAAGACGGCCCATGCTCGCCGCAGCGGGCGGACGACTGGTCCCCGTCCGCCCGCCGCGCGAGGCCAGGGACGGCCGCCCGCACGCGGGCTCGCGACGTTCGACGTGCGCGTCGGTGTCGTGAACTCGCGTGCGGGCTTCCTTGTGCGCGCCGCGTGCGGCCGCTTCTTCAAGAAATTTCTGCCGGCGCGGGGTCGCGTGACGGGGTGCGAGATCCGGGCTAGGTTGGCCCGCATGCGGACACGTCGCGTCTCCTCCTGCATCGCCTGCCTCGGCTGGCTGGTCCTCGCCGCCGCGCCGATGGCCTGCCGCCCGCCCGCGGTCGAGGCCCCGTACGCGGTCGGTCAGGCCCCGGCGCCGGCGCTGCTGCTCGCCGCCGTGGCGCCGCGGATCTCCGCGCTGCAGGTGTCGTCGGCGAAGGTCCGCATCAACCGCTCGCCGCAGGCCAACCTGATGTTCCTGGCCCAAAAGCCAGGCCGCTTCTCGGGTCAGGTCCAGATCGCCGGACGCGAGCTGGTCTCGCTCGCCTTCAGCGAGGACGGCTACGCCCTGCGCAACGTCGCGGCCGACGGGCTGCCGACCGGCTACTACGCCGGTCCTCCGGCCGACTGCGCGATCCGGCAGCTGATCGGGGTGCCGTTCGCGGCGGAGGAGCTGATCGCGCTGGTGCTCGGCGGCGCGCCGCGGGTCGCCGGCGCCTTCGAAGTCGTCGAGCAGCGCTGGGATCGCCGGCTCGGCCACGAGGTCCTGCGCCTGCGCACCGCCAGCGCCGAACAGGAGCTGCGCTTCGCGTGGGTCGCCGGCGCCTGGTGGGTCGCCGGCAGCACGCTGTGGCAGCGCGGCGCCGACGGCGGGCTCACGCGCCTGTGGTCGCTGCTGCACGAGGACCTGCGCCAGGTCGACGCCACCATCCTGCCCGCTCGCACCCGCATCTCGCGGCCGGCCGGGCGCCGCGACGAGCGGGTCGTGATCACCTACCGCACGCAGATCCCCGAGCCCGACCTCGGCGAGGACGAGCCCGCCGCGGCCGGCGAGGACGAGGGCTGGGAGGACGAGGACACCGCCGCGGCCGGCGATGATGATGATGGCGATGCCGGCGATGCCGGCGATGCGCCGGCCGGAGGCGCCGAGGCGCCGAGCCCGGCGGCAGCTCCCGCCCCGTCCGCCTCGCCTCGCGTGCCGCCGCAGTTCAAGCTCGACGGCGCCGGCCTGACCCCGCGCGGCGACCTCTGCCGCCGCTGATCACGAGCCGCGGTCCGCCCTCACGACGCGCCGCGCCGCGCTCTCGGTCGCGCTCAGGCGATCGCCTTGGTGCCGCCGACCTCGGGCACCAGGAAGCGATAGCCGACGCCGCGCAGCGTCTCGATGTAGTGGCCGACGTCGCCGAGCTTCTTGCGCAGGCGCTGCACGTGGGTGTCGACGGTGCGGGTGGTGACGTCGACCTGCATGCCCCAGACGTCGTTGAGGAGCATCTCGCGGGTCTGGACCCGGCCGCGCCGCGCGAGCAGCGTGGTGAGCAGGCGAAACTCGAGCGCGGTGAGGCCGACGCGCTGCTCGTCGACCCACACCTGATGGCCCTCGAGGTCGACGCGGAGGCGCTCGAATTGGGCCTCCTCGCCGGCGGGCCCGTCGCCGCTGCGGCGGCGAAGGATCGCGCGGATGCGCAGCAGCAGCTCGCGGACGCTGAACGGCTTGGTCACGTAGTCGTCGGCGCCGAGCTCGAAGCCGACGACGCGGTCGATCTCGTCGCTGCGGGCGCTGACCATGATCACCGGGATCCGACGCGTGCGCTCGACCATTCGCAGGTTGCGGCAGACCTCGGCGCCCGACATGTCCGGGAGCATCCAGTCGAGCAGCACGAGGTCGGGCGGCTGGCTCTGCCCGAGGACGGTCATCGCCGCCGCGCCGTTCTTGGCCGCGAGCGTCGCGTAGCCCTCCCGCTCGAGGCTGTAGCGCAGCGTCTCGACCAGGTCCTGCTCATCGTCGACGACGAGGATCGTGCCAGCCATACCTCCTCCCTCATACACGGGCGAACCGCTGCCGTCGCCACAACCTCGCGACATGATGGTGACGCCGCTCATCCGCGCACCCGAAATGTGACGAGCTTGAACGTGCCCGACGGCATGTGCTCGACGATGGAACCGAGGATCTGCAGCCGCGCCTGCGCCCCGCCGACCTCGACCACGAGCATCGGACGGCGGTGCAGCCGGACCTCCCCGCGCAGCTCGACGCGCCCGGCCTCGAGGCCGACGAAGCGCAGCCCCTGCCCGCCGTGCTGCTCGAGCGCCCGCGCCAGCTCGTCCGCGCCCTGCCGGCGCTGCATGTCCCACAGCAGCGCCGGGCCGAGCTGCTGCGCATTCGCGTGGTTGCTCAGCGCCGTGAACAGCCGATCTTTGAAATCAGACTCCTCGACGAGCAGGGCGTGCAGCGCCGCCGGGTCGCGGGCGTTGAGCCCGGCGACGAGCGCCTGCCCGAGCGCGTCGAGGCTCGCCAGTCCACCGCGCAGCGGCGTCGTGTCCGCCGTCTGCTGCGCCGGCGGATCGTCGGCGGCCGCGACCACGCCGCAGCCGCAGAGCATGCCGAGCGCGGCGAGGACCGCGCTCAGTTGATGGCGAAGGTCGTCCATCCGGTGGTCCAGTCGGAGGCGCGGTCTTTCACGGCGCCGATGAAGTCGGTCGACTCGAGCCCCGCGACCGGGCGGCCCGCGCCGAGCACCGGCGAGTCTGCGGCCGGGACGACGTCGGGCTTGCCCCACGCGATGCTGCCGAGCTTCGGGTCGACCTCGAGCTGATTGTTGTTGCCCGCGCCCTCGACGAGGCCCTTCAGGTCGTACGTCGAGCCCTCGCTGACGGTGTAGAGCGTCGCGCCCTTGTCCGCGAGCCCATTCGAAAAGAACAGGTTGTCGGTGAGCTTGATCGCGCCGGCGTCGGCCTGGGCCACGGTCGCGTCCTCCGTGAGCTCGACCTGCGCATTATAAAAATTGGTCACGATCGTGTTGTGGATTTCGGCGCCGGCGCCCTCCTTGAGCTTGATGCCGCCGCTCTTGGTCTCGTTGGTCCCGCCCGTGCCGATTAGCGTCGCGTTCGAGACCGTCGGCAGCGTGCGCGGCGACGCGTCGAAGTCCACCGACTGATTGGACCACTCGAAGCCATAGTTGCCGACGCCCGGGTCCTGCTGGATGAGCACGTACTGCAGCTTGCCGCTGAAACCCTGGTCGAAGTCGAGCGAGTCGTCCGCCGCGCCGGTGATGACGATGTGCTTGCCGGACCAGTTGCCGCCGAACGACTCGATGCCGTCGTCGTCGCCCATGTGGACCTGGACGTAGTCGACGACCGTGCCGGTGCCGCAGCTGTAGAAGGTGATGCCGTTGAGCTCGTTGTCGGTGGTGAGCTCGAAGCCGGCGAACTCGACGCGCAGCCACTTGAGGGTGCCGCAGCTGTAGCCCGCGTCGGGCGCGGAGCCGCCGCCGTACTCGGAGTTCTTCTCGAGGCCCTCGGCGAGGCCGGAGCCGCCCTCGAGGTTGGTGGCGGCCTTGCCGAGGAGGACGATGCCGCCCCAGTCGCCGCGGTTGCGGCCGCCGGCGGCCTCGGCGGAGGTGAAGACGATGGGTGCGTCCTTGCTGCCGACGGCCTCGAGGCGCGAGCCCTGGGCGATGACGAGGGCGCTGCCGGTCTTGCCGCGCACGGTGACGCCGGGCTCGACGGTGAGGACGGCGTTGTTGGTGACGGTGACGATGCCGCCGAGGATCTTGTCGGAGGACCAGGTCGTGTCCTCGGAGATCTCGCCGACGACCTCGACGTCCTCGCCCGGACCGCTGTCGTCGCTGGTGTCGCTGGTGTCGCTGTTATCGCCGTCGCATCCGGCGAGCGCGGCGACGAGGATCATGGGGACGAGCGTGCTGAGTTTCTGCATATGTGCGGCCTGGATCTCGCTGTGTGGAGATTGTCCGGTACCTGTGTAATCCAGCGGGGTGACGGGCGATCCACGCGTCCGTGACGCATGCGCAACAATGTGGCGACCTCTTTCACCGTCAAAACGTGTAGTTGACGCCGAGCACGAAGGTCACGCCGCGCCGCGTCGCATAGAAGATGTTCTCCTCGCCGCCCTGGATCAGGCGCTGGCGCCAATTCATCAGGTTGAATGCGTTGAGGTTGATCGAGAGGCCCTTGTAGACCCGCTGCAACAGCGCGAAGTCGAGCGTGTGCACCGGCATCTCGTACACGTCCGGCAGGCCCATCCCGCCGACGAACGCGATGCGCTTGCCGTAGGTGTTGAACAGCAGGCGCAGGTTGGTCCCGACCTTGTCGTTGTCGTACGCGATGAACGCGTTGGCCACATACGGGGACTGGCCCTCGAGCGGGCGCGTGCGCGAGGTCGAGACGTCGAACTTGACGTCGTCGGCCAGCGTGACCTTCGAATAGATATAGGCGAAGTTGACCCCGACCGAGAGGTCCTTCAGCGGCTTGGCGATGAACTCCAGGTTCTTGCGAAATTCGGCCTCGACGCCGATGTTGGTCGCCGACTTGGTGTTGGTGAAGGTCTGCAGCGGGGTCGCGCTGGAGTAGATGACGCGCTCGATCGGCGCGTCGAACTGTTTGATAAAGCCGCTGACGGCGATGACCTCGTTGGCGCTCGGGAACCACTCCCAGCGCAGGTCGGCGTTCCAGATCTTGGTCTGCTGCAGCTTGGGGTTGCCGAACACGTTGAAGCCGCCGACGAAGTCGGTGAACAGGAACGGCGCGAGCTCGCGAAACTCGGGCCGCGCGACGGTCTGGGCCCCGGCCAGGCGCACGTTCATCTTCGCGGTCGGCGAGAAGATCAGGCTCGCGGACGGCAGCACGTTGCGGTTCTTGAGCGCCGCGCGGTCGGTGTCCTCGATCGGCCGGCCATAGATGTCGTACGGCGTCACGCGGATGTCGTTGGCCTCGAAGCGCGCGCCGCCGACGACGCGAAACCACCGGACCAGCGGCAGGTCGAGCAGCGCGTAGCCGGCGAGCACCCGCTGGTTGCCGTTGTAGCTGTCCTTGGCGCGCGTGAACTCCTTGATCGTGAACGGCTCCGTGCCGCCCTGGCTCTGGTTGAGGCCGCCGCCGATCGTGCCGGGGTTCAGGATGTCGCCGCGGCCGGTCGGCGTCGCGCCGACGAGGCTCGAGTCGAGCTCGTAGTCGAAGGTGCGGGTCGCGAAGTTGCGGCGCTTGCCCTCGGCCCACCCGCCGAACTTGAAGCGCGCGTCGAGGCCGCCCCACTGCTTGAACGGCGTCGTGAAGTCGAGGCCGCCCGAGCCGGTGTTGTCGACGAGCCGGAAGAACTGGAACTTGCCGGACTCGTTCTGGTCGACGACGTACTCGTTGTCGCCGACCTTGCGAAACAGCATCTCGCGCAGCAGCGGGTCGTCGAGGCGGGCCTGCGCGAACGACCCGAACCACTCGATCGTGAAGCCCTTCGCGCGCGGGATCTCGTGCTTGCCGCCGAGCCGCGTGAACATGATCGAGCGCATCTGGTAGCGCAGACGCGTGTTGATGACCGGGACCTCGTCGGTCGTCGCGCGCGACAGGCCGGTCAGGATGCGGGCCTCGCGGTCGGCGTCGCGGGTGTAGAAGGTCGTGAAGTTGACCCGGTTGTGCTTGTCGAGCTTCCACTTGATCGCGCCGAGGCCGGCGAGCTGCACGTTATCGGTGGTGCGCAGGCTCTTGTAATCGGTGCGCGGCGCCTTCTCGTCGACGCCGCCCTCGGCCGCGCGCGCGAACACCCGGATCTCCTCGCGCAGGGTCTGACGCGTGTTGCCGTAGTTGACCGCCGCGAACACCCCGAGCTCGGTGCCCCACGGCTTGAAGGTGTTGCCGACCGTGCCCTGCAGGTTGGTGTTCGGCAGCGCGTGGTTGGTGTCGCTGACGGCCGTGCGCGTCGACGGCATCTTCTCGCCGAAGGCCTCCATCTGCTTCGGCGTGAACGCGTTCTCGAGCGAGCCGCTCGGCTTGTAGCCGGCGTCGATCGGGAACCTGGTGTCGAACAGCGAGGGCAGCCCGCGCCCGAGGTTGCCGAAGCTCGCGCCGTCGCCGAAGAAGCGGTCGCCCTGCGCGCGCTCGCGGCCGGTTGTCGCCGTGTTGACGCCGAAGTTGCCCCACAGCGACCACGTCAGCTTGTCGGGGATCTCGCGGCTCTCGAGCTGCACCGAGGCGCCGGCGAAGTCGGCGGGCACGTCCGGCGTCGCCGTCTTCTGGATGTTGATCGCCGACAGTGCGCCCGACGGGAAGATGTCGAGCGGCACCGATCGCAGGTTCGGGTCCGGGCTCGGCAGGCGCGCGCCGTCGAGGAGCGTGTTGCCGTAGCGGTGACCGAGGCCGCGCACGAACAGGAAGCGCCCGCCGACCAGCGTGCTGCCGACGATGCGCCGCGCCGCCGCCGAGGTCGCGCCGCCGCCGGACTTGCGGATGTCGTCGCGGCTCATCATGTCGCGGGCGGCGACCGCCTTCTTGCGCTCGACGAGCTTGCCGGCGGCGCTCTCTTTATTAATTTCGGCGGTGACGACGACGGTCTGGACCATGCCGGCGATCGGCTTGATCTCGCGGTTGACGCTGACGGTCTCGTCCTTGCCGACGGCGACGCCGGAGATCGTCATGCCTTCATAGGTGTCGTACGCGATGCGGACCTGATGCGTGCCCGGCGGGACCGACAGCGTGTACTTGCCGTCGATGTCGGTCTTGGCCTTATAATTGGTGCCCACGACCGTGACGTTGACGCCGATCAGCGGCGAGCCGCTGGTCGCGTCGAGGATCCTTCCGCTCAGCGTCCCCGACGGGCCCGCGAGCTTCGGCGCGGCCTTGACGGACGTCTCCCGTTTCAACGCCTCCGCGTCGGTCGTCAGGTCCTCGACGCAAAAATCACCGTCGGCGCAGCCGCTGTCCTCCTCGGGCGGCGGCGCGGCGGGCTCGGCCGGCGCCGCGGGCGTGGTCGCGTCCTCGACCGGGAACTCGCCGTCCGCGGGCGGCGTCTCGGCGGGCGGCGGCGTCTCGCTGGGCGGCGCGGCCGGAGCTGTGGGCGGAGGCGGGACGGCCTCGCCCTCGACGCTCCAGCCCTGCGGCCCGTCGTAGTCGCGCGGGCCTGCGGCCCGGGTTTCAGATACACCGATCCCGATCGTCGCCAGCGCGGCCAGCAACGGTGGGCTCTTGCGGTCGAGCAAGGGCATGGATTTCGTGGGCTCTTGTGACAAAGCCGCCTCATTCCCGGGCGGCTCGTTTTGGGGGGTCAGGGCAAAACGCCCCTCATTCCATCTTCGTCGTCAGGAACACGATGGGGTACGCCTGCGCCTCCCTGGCGAGGTCGACGGCGCCGAGCACGTGGCCGAGCTCCGCGTCGTCTGCACCGTCGAGGTACAGCGTATTGTCGGGCCGGGCGTTGAACATGCGGATGAGCTTCGGGGGCAGGTCGACGCGGTCGACCTCGACCTTGTTGATCAAGGTCTTGCCGTCGGCGGCGATGGTGAGGACGAGCGGCTTGTTGGGGTCGTTGACCTGGTCGAGCTGCTCCTCCTTGTCGTCCTTGGGCGGGAGGCGGACCCAGAAGCTCTTGCTGACCACGGGCGCGAGGACCATGAAGATGATCAGCAGGACGAGGACCACGTCGACCAGCGGGGTGACGTTCATTTCGGGCTGGATGCGGAGCTTTTTAAAACCGCCGCCGAGCTGGATGGCCATGGCTACTTGACCTCCGATCCGCCGTCCCACTGGCGCTGGGTGCCGACGGCGAGCGCGACGCCGCCGAAGCCGATGTTCTGGACCTCGTGGAAGAACTCGCGGGCCTCGGCGTAGCGCAGCTTCGCGTCGCCGCGGATCAGCAGCTTGCGCTTCGGGTTGCGGGCGTACACCGCCTGCAGCTGCGCGACGACCTGGGCGCGCGTGAGGTCCTGCTTCTCGACGGTGAACACGCCCGCGCGGTCGATCGTGACGGTCAACGGCTCTTCCTTCGCCTCGGCGTCCTTGTCGGGGTGAAACACGTTGATCATCTCGATCGGCTTGCCGTCCTGCATGTTGGGGATGATCACCATGAAGATGATCAGCAGCACCAGCACGACGTCGACGAGCGGCGTGACGTTGATGTTGGGCTTGACGCCCTTCCCGCCCTTACCCGTGTCGAGCGCTGCCCCCATTGGCCCCCTCCAGATAGTCGATGAGCTCGCCCGCGGCGTGCTGCATGCGCATGTCGAGGCGGTCGAAGCGACCCGACAGATAGTTGTAGAAGAGCACCGAGGCGATCGCTACCACCAGGCCGACCGCGGTGACGATCAGCGCCTCGGCGATGCCGGCCGAGACCGCACCGAGGCCGCCGCCGCCGGCCGCCGCGATGCCCTGGAACGCGGTGATGATGCCGATGACGGTGCCGAACAGGCCGATGAACGGCGCGGTCGAGCCGATCGACGCGAGCATGCCCATGCCCTTGCGGGCCTCGGCGCTGAACAGCTCGAGCTTGCGGACGAGCTCGCGGCGGGTCAGCTCGATCGGGTCCTTGCCGTCGAGGTTCTCCTCGTAGGTGTCGATGCCGATCGCGGTGACGCGGGCGAGCGGGTTGCGCGGGAAGCTGCGGGCCAGCGCGCGCAGCGGGGTGGCCTCGCCGGCCTCGAGCAGCGGGCGGGCCCTGGCGGCGAACACCAGCGACTCGCGGTCGGTGCGGATGAGCACCAGCAGGCGCTCGATGACGACGAACAGGCTGAGGAAGCCCATGCCGAGCAGCGAGATCGCCACGACGCGGGCCATGAAGCCCATGCTCTGCCAAATTTCGACCAGTGAGAGTTCCATGACGCTTGCCTCGTGTTGTTCCGCGCCTCAGCCGGCGGTGAGCTTGAAGGGGAAGTTGACGATGACCCACACCGAGATCGGCTCGCCGTCGAGCTTGGACGGCGTGTACTTCCAGGCCTTGATCGCCGCGATCACGGCGCCCTTGAACGCCTTGTCGGCCGCCGTCTTCTCGTCGTCGCCGGTCGCGGAGTTGGTGGATCGGAGGATCTTCGCGCCCTTGACGGTGCCGTCGCGGTGCACGTGGATCTTGACGACGACCTCGCCCTCGATGCCGGCGTCGCGCAGCTCTTTCGGGAATTCGGGCGACTTGTTGCCCGGGTCGCCCGTGGGGTGCGACGCCTTCTCCGGGCGGTCGATCGGCTTGGTCGGGTCGATCGGCTCGGCCGCGGGTTTGGGCGGCTCGGGCTTCTTGACCTCGGGCTTCTTGACCTCGGGCTTCTTGGCCTCGGGCTTCGGCTTGCCGGTGCCGGTGCCTGCCCCCTGACCTGTCCCGAAGTTCTTGTCGTCCGCGGGCTTGTCCTGCTCCGGCGGCGGGCCGTCCGGCACGACCTTGGGGATCTCCGGCTTGGGCCTCGGCTTGGGCTTCTGGGCCTGCGGCTTGGGGGCGACGTCCGGCGGCGGAGGCGGCGGCGGCTCCTCCTCGGGCTCCGGCTCGGGCTCCTCCTCGACCGCGAAGTCCTTGATCTCCGGCTCGAGCAGGACGTCGACCTGCTTCTCCTTGCTGCGGTCGAGCGCGACCCACGAGCCGAACATGAGCAGGTAGCCGAGCGTCGCCAGCGCGAGCGATCGCCGGTTGCGGCGCGCAAAGACCTCATCGCGGGTCGCAGGATCGAAGCCGTGAAACATCCGGGCGCCGCGAGCATGGAAGGTCGGCTTTGCATGGCGATGGCGCCCGTGTTCCATCTCGGTGACATCGTTCTTACCGGGCTGGCGACGCTTTCACCACGATCTGGTCACGGGAAGGTGACAGTGCGTCAGGGGCCCGTCACGGGCCGCTTTGCGCGGCTCCGTTGAGGACCCTATCATGCCCGGCGTGCGCGTCGAGGGCCTCGGCTGCGAGCTCCACTCCCGGTCCCTCCTGGCCGACGTCGACCTCGAGGTCGGCGAACACCCGCTCGCGCTCCTCGGCCCCTCGGGCGCCGGCAAGAGCCTCGCGCTGCGCTGCCTCCTCGGCCTCGCCCCGCCCGCGGCGCGCGTGCGGGGCGAACTTCTTTTAAAAGATGATGGCGAGCGCGTCTCGCTCGCGGATACTCGCGCGCTTGCGCGCCTCCGCGGACGCGGCCTCACCTTGCTGCCGCAGGCGGCCGCGGCCAGCCTCGACCCGGTGCGTCGCGTCGAGGCCCAGCTGCGCGAGCTGCTGCGCGTGCACGCGAACGAGGGCGACACGCCGGCCTCGCTGCTGGCGCTGGTCGGCCTCGACGCGGGGCTGCTGCGCCGGCATCCGCACGCGCTCAGCGGCGGACAGGCGCAGCGGGTCGCGCTGGCGCTGGCGCTGGCGTGTCGGCCGGCGGTGCTGCTGGCGGACGAGCCGAGCGCCTCGCTCGACAACATCGCCCAGGCCGAGCTGCTGGCCGCGCTGCTCGAGGTCTGCCTGGCGCGCCGGGTCTCGCTGGTGCTGGTGACGCACGACCTGGCCGTCGCGGCGCGGGTGTGTCGGCGGGCGGTCGTGCTCGAGGCCGGGCGCGTCGTCGAGGCCGGGCCGATCGCCGGGATGATCGCGGCGCCGCGGCACCCGTGCACCCGGCTGCTCGTCGACGCGGCCCGCCGCGCCGACGAGCTGTGGGCCCTCGCGCCGGGGGACGCGACGTGAATTCACATGGCCCCCAGGACATGTCCGCAGGGACAGGCGTTTCGACCGCAGCGGCGCCGCTGCTGCGCGCGCGCGGCCTCGGGGTCGCGCTCGGCGGGCGCGAGGTCGTCGCGGGCCTCGACCTCGAGCTGCGGCCGGGCGCCGCGATCGCGCTCGTCGGGCCGTCGGGCGCGGGCAAGTCGGCGATCGTGCGGGCGCTGGTCGGGCTCGAGCCGGCGCTGCGCGGCTCGCTGCGCTTCACCGCGGGCGGCGCGGACGTCGAATTGGTCGGCGCGCCCGCGAAGACGTGGCAGCCGCTGCGCAGGCGCGTGCAGCTGTGCTGGCAGGATCCTTCCACGGCCCTCGACCCGCACCTCACGGTCGCCGACGCGATCGCCGAGGCGCGGGTGCTCGCCGGGCTCCCGCGCTGGCGTCCGGCCGACGGCGAGCTCGCGGCGCTGCTGCGGCGGGTCGAGCTCGATCCGACGCTCGCGGAGCGCCTGCCCGGTGCGCTCAGCGGCGGGCAGCGGCAGCGCGTGGCCCTCGCGCGCGCGCTCGCGGCCGAACCCGCGGTGCTCCTCGCCGACGAGATCTCGAGCGCGCTCGACCGACCCGTCGCGTGGGCGCTGATCGATCTGCTGCGGACGCTGCGGACCGGCGGCCTCGGGCTCGTGCTCGTGACGCATGACCTGTCCCTTCTGCCAGGTACGGTCGACGAGGTGATCGTGCTCGCCGGAGGCCGCGTGGTCGAGCGCGGGCCGACGGCGCAGGTCCTCGGCGCGCCGCGGCACGCGGTCACCCGCGCGCTGCGGGCCGCGGTGCCGCGGCTGCCGTGATCTTCACAGCTGCCGCCACCCGCCGCGCTTGCGCAGCTCGAACAGGCCGAAGCGCAGGTCGAGCACCAGCTCGAAGGACGTGTACGGGTAGGTCAGCTGCGCGGTCAGGCCGACGCGGCGGGTGCCGACGCGCAGGTGCAGGCCGGCGCCGAGGCGGTCGCGGACGTCGTAGTAGTGCATGGCCTTGAGGTCCTTGTCGGTGAGCAGCGCGACGGCCTCGCGCCCGCGCGCCCAGCCGAGGTCGAGGCCCGCGGTGAACCACGCCTGCGAGAGGCTGACGGTGCCCATCAGGTAGTGGGCGCGGCGCTGGAACTCGACGGTCTTCGGGTCGTCGTCGGACCTGGTCGGCGGGTAGAGAATTTGGTGGTAGGTCGCGCCGACCTCGAGCAGGCGCCCGCGAAAGAACGCGACCGCGGCCTTCGGCGTCCACTTCGGCCGCGACTCGCCGGGCAGCCAGTGAGCCGTGAGGCCGAGCGTGACGTGGTCGGCGAGCCCGAGCGCGAGCTCGACGCGATACACGTGCGGCGTGCCGAGGCCGACCGCGACGCCGAGGACCCCGTGATCGAGGTGACGCGCGGAGCGGGCGACCTGGCGGGTGAGATAGCGCCGCGCTCGCTGCTTGCGGGACTCGGGGGGCGCGGTGTCAGGGCCCTGCGGGACCTCGAGGCGCGTGAGCACCGGCGTGTCGCGCGGGTCGGGCGGAGGCGGCCCGGCGACCGTCGACGACGCGGGCGCGCCTGCGGGGGCGAGGAGCAGGGCGGCGATGAGAGGGGCGCTCGGCAACCGGCCGCATTGTGGCAGTAAACCGTGAGGATGCTCAACCTTATCGCGCGTCCGCCGGCCCATAGGCGCCGCGCATACTGGGCGGCGATGTTGACGAAAAAGCCCCTCTCTCGCGCCATCTACATCGTCGCGGCCAAGCGCACCCCGTTCGGGACGTTCGGCGGGTCGCTGAAGGACCTGACGGCGACGGACCTCGCGGTGATCGCGTCGAAGGCCGCGCTGGCCGCCGGCAACGTGAGCCCGGAGATCGTCGACGCGGTCTGCGTCGGCAACGTCTCGCACACCTCGGCCGACGCGCTGTACATGGCGCGCCACGTCGGCCTGCGCAGCGGCGTGCCGGTGCCGGTGCCGGCGCTGACCGTCAACCGCCTGTGCGGCTCGGGCTTCCAGGCGATCGTCAGCGGCGCGCAGGACATCCTGCTCGGCGACGCGGAGATCGTGCTCGTCGGCGGCACCGAGAACATGAGCCAGGCCCCGCACGCCGTCCGCGGCATCCGCTGGGGCACCAAGTTCGGTCAGGACGGCAAGCTCGAGGACACGCTGTGGTCGTCGCTGTTCGACCCCTACGCCGGCTGCGCCATGGCGATCACCGCGGAGAACCTCGCCGAGAAGTACAAGATCACCCGCGAGGAGTGCGACGCCTACGGCCTGCGCTCGCAGCAGGGCTGGGCCGCCGCGCAGGACGGCGGACGCTTCGCCGCCGAGCTCACCCCCGTCGAGCTCAAGGGTCGCAAGGGCGTGGTCCAGTTCGCGGCCGACGAGCACGCCCGCCGCGACGCGAGCCTCGAGACGATGGCGAAGCTGCCGACCGCTTTTAAAAAGGACGGCGTGGTCACGGCCGGCAACGCGTCGGGCATCTGCGACGGCGCGGCCGCGCTGGTGATCGCCAGCGAGGAGGCCGTGAAGAAGCACGGGCTCAAGCCGCTCGCGCGCCTGGTGCAGTGGCACGTCGCCGGCGTCGACCCGACGATCATGGGCATCGGGCCGGTCCCGGCGATCCGCGGCGCCCTCGCCCGCGCCGGCCTCGAGCTCGCGGACATCGACCTCGTCGAGATCAACGAGGCCTTCGCCGCCCAGTACCTCGCCTGCGAGCGCGAGCTCGGCCTCGACCGCGAGAAGACCAACGTCGACGGCGGCGCGATCGCCCTCGGCCACCCGCTCGGCGCCTCCGGGGCCCGCATCACCGCCCACCTCGTCCACGAGCTCGCCCGCCGCGGCGGTCGCCATGCCGTCGGCTCCGCCTGCATCGGCGGCGGCCAGGGCATCGCCCTCGTGCTCGAGAACGCGACCTGAGCCCGGCGCGTGACCGAAGAGCTGTCTCCCGGGACCTGTCCCGGGGGACAGCTTCGTTTTACGACCTGTCCGAAAGGCCAGCTCAGAGCGCGAGCGCGATCTGGATCGCTACGAGCACGAGGAAGCCGACGAGGAACAGCAGCGGCAGCCGACCCTCGACGCCGGGCGCGGGCTCGACGTCCTCGCGGGGCAGCAGCGGCAGCGGCCCCGTCTTCACGCGCTTGCGGACTGCGACGATCTCGTCGGACACACCGCAACGATAGTCAAAGTTCGGCGGCGAAGCAGCGGCAAAGGTCGCGCGTCGCGCGTGATGGGAGTGACACCGGTCTCACGGGTCGCGCGCGGCGGACGCGGCGGACGCGGCGGACGCAGGAGCTGCGGCGGACGGGCCCGGGATGGCCGCGAGGGTCGTCACGAGCGCCGCCACGCGTTCGCTGACCTCGGCCGCGCCGGGGGCCACCAGGGCGCCGATCATAGCGACCATCGCCGCCCCGCAGGTCGCGGCACGCGCCGCACCCGCGGCGTCGAGACCACCGATCGCCACGACCGGGTGCCGCGAGGCCGCACACGCGAGCGCGAGCCCGTCGAAGCCGACGCTCGGCTCGGGCCGCGCCTTCGAGCGCGTCGCCAGCACCGGACCGAAGCCGATGTGATCCACCGGCCACGCGGCGCTCGCCCGCACCTGCGCGAGATCGTGCGTGGAGACGCCGAGGATGAACCCCGGTCCGCCCCGCGCCCGCAGCTGCGCGAGCTGCCCCGCGAGGTCCTCCGCCGCCCCGAGCAGGCCGAGGTCCGCCTGCCCGAGGTGCACTCCCTGCACGAGACCCGGACGGGCGAGCGCGGCCTCGATATCATCGTTGACGATGAGCGGCACCCCGGCGGCGCGACACACCGGCGCGACTTGTTGGATCAGCTCGATGCGCGTACACGTGTCGGCAGCCTTGCAGCGCAGCTGTAACAGCCCCGGCCGCGCCCCGGCCGCGCCGACGAGGCCCCGGGCGGCCTCGGCCGCGTCGAGCCCGCCCGCGTGCGGCCAGTCGAGGATCGCGTACAGCCCCGCCATCGCCGGCCCTGCATATCACAACTGCGCGAGGTCCCGACCATGACCGACCTCCTCGCCGCCCGCTCGCAGATGGCGATGTCGCTGGCGTTTCACATCATCTTCGCGGTCGTCGGGATGGGGATGCCGCTGCTGATGACGCTCGCCGAGCGCCGCTTCCTGCGCCGCGGCGACCCGCTCGACCGCCTGCTGGCGCGCCGCTGGGCCAGCGGCACGGCGATCATGTTCGCGGTCGGCGCGGTCTCGGGCACGGCGCTGTCGTTCGAGCTCGGGCTGCTGTGGCCGAAGTTCATGGCGTTCGCCGGCCCGATCGTCGGCATGCCGTTCTCGCTCGAGGGCTTCGCGTTCTTCCTCGAGGCGATCTTCCTCGGCATCTACCTGTACGGCTGGGACCGCGTGTCCCCGCGCGCGCACTGGCTCGCCGGCGTGATGGTGCTGCTCTCCGGCACGGCCTCCGCGGCGTTCGTGCTGTGCGCCAACGCGTGGATGAACACGCCGCGCGGCTACACGCTCGCGGCCGACGGCTCGCTGCTCTCGGTCGACCCGTTCGCGGCGATGTGGACCCCGGCGGCCCTCCCGGAGGTCCTTCACATGACCTTCGCGGCGTTCGCCAGCGTCGGCTTCGCGGTCGCGGGCATCCACGCGTTCATGCTCCTGCGCCGCCCCGGCGCCGCGTTCCACCGCCGCGCCCTCGGCCTCGCGCTCGCGGTCGGCGGGGTGTTCGCGTGCCTGCAGCCGCTCACCGGCGACCTCGCGGCCAAGCACGTCGCCGAGCACCAGCCGGCCAAGCTCGCCGCGATGGAGGGCCACTGGGACACGAAGCGCTGCGCCGGCCTGAGCCTCGGCGGCTGGCCCGACGAGGAGGCCGAGGTCACCCGCTGGTCCGTCGAGATCCCGTGCGGCCTCAGCTTCCTGGCGTTCGGCGACCCGGGCGCGGAGGTCAAGGGTCTAAAAGATGTCCCACGCGCCGACCGTCCGCCCGTGGCGATCACCCACGTCGCGTTCCAGATCATGGTCGCCTGCGGCATGGCGATGCTCGCCGTCTCGGCCCTCGCCGCGTACCGGCGCCTGCGCGGCCGCGACCTCGCCGCGCCGTGGTTCCTGCGCCTGCTCGTGCTCAGCGCCCCGCTCGGCATCATCGCGATCGAGGCCGGCTGGACCGTCACCGAAGTCGGTCGCCAGCCGTGGGTCGTCCAGGACGTCCTGCGCACCGCCGACGCGGTCACGCCGATGCCCCACCTCGTCGTCCCGTTCGTGACCTTCACGCTGCTCTACCTCGTGCTCGGCGTGACGGTGATCGTGCTGCTGACCCGCAAGGTCTTCACCGCCCCCGAGGAGTTTAAATAGAAGATGACGCCCGAGCTCGCGATCGTCGGCGTCATGCTCGTCGCCCTGGTGATCTACACGCTCAGCGCCGGCGCCGACTTCGGCGGCGGCGCGTGGACCCTGCTCGCCTCGGGCAAACGCGCGGAGGACCAGCGCCAGCTCGTCGACGACGCGATCGGCCCGATCTGGGAGGCCAACCATGTGTGGCTGATCCTCGTCGTCGTGCTGCTGTTCGTGTGCTTCCCCGGCGCCTTCGCGGCCGCCAGCACCGCCCTGCACGTCCCGCTCAGCGTCATGCTGATCGGCATCGTCCTGCGCGGCTCGGCGTTCGCGTTCCTGCACGTGTACACGCACGAGGAGCAGGCCCACGACCCCGTCCCGCGCCGCTTCAGCCGCGTGTTCGCGGTCGCCAGCCTGATCACGCCGGTCACGCTCGGTGTGACGCTCGGCGCGCTCAGCACGGGCATCCGCGTCGACACCGCCACCGGCCTCGTGCAGACCGACTTCATCTCCGAGTGGCTCGCGCCGTTCCCGTTCGCAGCCGGGCTGTTCACGCTGTGCCTGTTCGCCTTCCTCGCCGCCGTGTACCTCGCGTACGAGGCCCAGGACACCGACCCCGAGCTGTCCGAGATCTTCCGCCGCCGCGCGCTGATCAGCGCGGCGCTGGTGTTCGTGACGGCGCTGCTGGCCTTCCTGGCCGCGCTGCGCGGCGCGCCGATCATCCACACCGGGCTGCGCGCCTCGGCCTTCGCGCTGCCGCTGCACCTCGCCACCGGCGTCGCCGCGGTCCTGGCGATCGCGCTGCTGTGGCGCCGCCGGCTGCAGGCCGCGCGCCTCGCCGCGATGGCCCAGGTCGCCCTGATCGTCGTCGGCTGGGCGCTCGCGCAGTACCCCTACCTCGTGTTCCCCGACCTCACGATCGCCGGCGCCGCCGCCCCGCGTCCGGTGCTCGTCGCGGTGCTCGTCGCCCTCGCCGTCGGCGCCGTCGTCCTCGTGCCCGCGCTCGTGTACCTGCTCGTCATCTTCAAGCGCCACCGCGTCGGCCAGCGCGTCGACGCCGGACACTGAACATGTGAGAAGTCCCCCGGCGCGCGCGCTCGCGCGCGCCCCCGCGGCTGCTATCGTGCCGGCCATGGCCCGAGGCAGCAGCAGCCGCAGCACCCCCGTGTCGATGAGTGACCCGGGCGAGGAGTGGGACCTCAGCAACGCCGTGCGCCCGACGATCGCCGCGGACCGACCGTTTCGCCTGGCGAGCCCGTTCCCGCCGGCCGGCAGCCAGCCGCAGGCGATCGAGGAGCTGGTCGCGGGCCTGCGCCGCGGCGACCGCCACCAGCACCTGCTCGGCATCACCGGCAGCGGCAAGACCTACACGATCGCCAACGTCATCGCGCAGGTCCAGCGCCCGACCCTGATCCTCGCCCACAACAAGACGCTGGCGGCCCAGCTCTACGGCGAGTTCAAGGCGCTGTTCCCGGACAACGCGGTCGAGTACTTCGTCTCCTACTACGACTACTACCAGCCGGAGGCGTACATCCCGTCGACGGACACCTTCATCGAGAAGGACTCGAACATCAACGAGCAGATCGACCGCCTGCGCCACGCGGCGACCTTCTCGCTGCTGAGCCGGCGCGACGTCATCATCATCGCCAGCGTCTCGTGCATCTACGGCATCGGCTCGGCGGAGGCGTACTACGGGATGGTCGCGCCGGTCGCGGTCGGGCAGACGCTCGACCGCGACGTGCTGCTGCGGCGCCTGGTGGAGATGCAATACGAGCGCAACGACATCGACTTCCACCGCGGGACGTTCCGGGTCCGCGGGGACGTCGTCGAGGTGTTCCCGGCCTACGAGGACGAGACGGCGGTGCGCATCGAGTTCTTCGGCGACGAGGTCGAGTCGATCAAGGAGATCGACGCGCTGCGCGGGGTCTCGCGCGGCACGATGCAGCGGGTGACGATCTTCCCCGCGAGCCACTACGTCACCCCGGCCTCGCAGATGCGCCGCGCGATCCAGGGCATCAAGGAGGAGCTGCAGGTGCGCCTCACCGAGCTCAAGGAGAAGATCCGGCTCGTCGAGGCCCAGCGCCTCGAGCAGCGCACGATGTTCGACCTGGAGATGCTCGAGGAGATGGGCTTCTGCTCCGGCGTGGAGAACTACTCGCGCCACCTGACCGGCCGCAAGCCGGGCGAGCCGCCGCCGACGCTGCTCGACTACTTCGCCGAGGACTATTTGACGATCATCGACGAGTCGCACCAGACGGTGCCGCAGGTCGGTGCGATGTACGCCGGCGACCGCAGCCGCAAGACCACGCTGGTCGAGCACGGGTTTCGCCTGCCCTCGGCGATGGACAACCGGCCCCTGAAGTTCGAGGAGTGGGAGGAGCGCTGCCTGCAGACGATCTTCCTCAGCGCGACGCCCGGCAACTACGAGCTCGGCAAGACGCAGGGCGTGATCGTCCAGCAGATCATCCGCCCGACCGGCCTGCTCGACCCGGAGATCCACGTGCGCCCGATCGGCAACCAGGTCGACGACCTGCTCGGCGAGATCAAGCTGCGCACGGCCAGGGGCGAGCGCGTGCTCGTCACGACCCTGACCAAGCGCATGGCCGAGGACCTGACCGAGTACTACAGCGACCTCGGCATCCGCGTCCGCTACCTCCACTCGGACGTCGAGACGCTCGAGCGCGTCGAGCTGCTGCGCGGGCTGCGACGCGGCGAGTTCGACGTGCTGGTCGGCATCAACCTGCTGCGCGAGGGCCTCGACCTCCCGGAGGTCAGCCTCGTCGCCATCCTCGACGCCGACAAGGAGGGCTTCCTGCGCGAGACCAAGAGCCTGATCCAGACCTGCGGCCGCGCGGCCCGCAACCTGCACGGCATGGTCATCATGTACGCCGACCGCATCACCAACAGCATGCAGGCGTGCATCGAGGTCACGACGCAGCGCCGCATCACGCAGGCCGAGTACAACCGCGTGCACGGCATCGTCCCGCGCAGCACGCACGCGCCGATCAACGCGCTCGAGGCCGACGCCAAGCCCGACGCGCCGGTCAAGAAGCAGAAGCCCTCCGACGTGCCGATCGGCCTCGGCCCGGTGACCGACGGCGACCTGCTGCCGGAGGAGCTGACCGGGAGGATCGCCGAGCTGCGCGCGCAGATGGCCGAGATGGCCAAGGCGCTGCGCTACGAGGAGGCCGCGAAGCTCCGCGACCGCATCCGCGTGCTCGAGGCCCGCAAGCTCGAGTTCATCTAGTCACGGGGCACATCATGGCCGAAGACCGCCCGCCCGACACCCAGGCCCGCGAGCTCCACGAGCGGCGGTACATGGTCAAGCTCGGCCAGCGCATCCGGGCGATCCGCGAGGAGCGCGGGCTGACCCAGCACGCCGTCGCGCGCTCGGCCGGCATCGCCACCGACATGGTCTCGCGCCTGGAGAACGGCCACTACACGAGCCCGGGCCTGCGCACGCTGCTCCGCATCGCCGAGGGCATGGGCGTCTCGCTCGCGGCGCTGCTGCCCGACGCCCCGAGCGCGCCGAGCTCGGCCCCGGAGAGCGCGCTCAAGTCGAAGCTCGGCGCCCTGGTCCACCGCGCCGAGCCGCACGAGCTCGACCTGCTCGTCGACATCGCCGGCGTGGTCCTCGGGCGCTCGCAGCGATAGTCCGTCGACACCCGCGGGTCGACACCCGCGCTGCGGCGCAGCGCGGGCGCCTCAGAACTTGACGGTGTAGCCGACGCCGGCGCCGCCGCGCAGCATCGTCGGGTAGACGGCCGTCTTCGGGGCGTTGCTGTCGGGCTTCCAGTTCTCCCACTTCTTGTAGCGGACGCGGTAGCCGACGCCGACGAGCAGGAGCACCGCGCCGAGCAGCGTGGCCGCGGCGGTCGCGGGCACGGCGAAGGTGTTGTTCTGGCGGTTCTTGCAGCCGAAGCTGTCGGTGAGGTTCTCCTCGTCGCAGCGGGTCAGCAGGACGCTGGTGACGAGGCCCGCGGCGCCGAGGCCGAGGAGCGCGCCGCCGGCGATCATCAGGCCGGTGCCCTTGGCCTTGTACTTGCCGTTGGCGACGGTCGGCTCGGGCGGGCGCTCGGGACCCTCGGGGACCGCGGGGGGCGGCGGCTCGGCGGCCTCGGCCGGCTGTTCGGGCTCGACCGGCGTGCCCTCCGCGGGCGCCTCACCGGGGACGTCCGTCGGCGTCTCACCGGGCGCGGTCACGGCGGACGGCGCGTCCGCGTCGCGGCCCGCGCTGCCGTCGGCGGGCGGCGTGCTCGCGTCGGCGGGCGGCGTGCTCGGCGTGCCCGTCGCGGGCGGCGTGCCCGTCGCGGGCGGCGTGCTCGTCGCGGGCGGCGTGCTCGTCGCGGGCGGCGTGCTCGTCGGGGCGGTCGCCGGCGCGCTGGTCGGGGCCGCGAGCGCCTCGTTACAGGGCAGCGCGGCCAGGGTCAAGGCCAGGACGGAACAGGTGGTGCGTGCGGTGAGCGAGGCCTTCATGCGATCTGCTTCCAGGGGTGCGGGCGCCGACGTCGCGCCGAGTATCGTACGAGGCCCGCGGCTTCACAAGTCCCAAGGCCCACCCCGACGCCATGGCGATCGGACCTCCGGCGGACCCCTGCGAGTCGACGCCGCGGCGCCCGGCCCGTCCCTCACGCCACACGTCGCGTGGCGCGAAAACCGCGTTACACTGGCGCTGTCATGCCGATGCTCGCCGACCTCGACCACCCGCCGCGGTCCCGCACCCGGGACCTGCTCATCGGTGCCCTGTGCGGCCTCCCCCTCGTCGCGGTGCTGGCGTGGCTGCTGCTGCCCAGCCTGATGCAGAGCGTCCTCGGCAGCGCCGGCGACTACGACCAGCGCCTGCGGGCCGAGGACGGCTACATGCAGGGCGTGTGCAGCCAGGCCTTCGACATGGCCCGCGACGAGCAGCTGTGCACCTGCGTGCTCGCCGTCGAGTTCCCGGCGCTCGACTGCCGCCAGCCGTTCCTGCGCTGGAGCCTCGACCGTCACCACGAGCGCTGCGCCGAGCCCGGGGTCCGCAAGCCGTCGCTGACCTTCTGTAGCTGCATCGATACGCTGGCGGAGCGGATCGTCAAGGCCGAGGCGGAGGGCGAGCCGACCGCCACCGACCTGCAGCGCGTCGGCAAGTGCCTCGAGCTGCCGGACGCGTTCCCGCTGCCCGACCTCATGGCGCTCGCCCCGGTCGCGCCCTGATCGGGCGAGCGATCGCGCGAGCGAGTGATCAGGCGAGGGTGTAGCGCAGCCGCCAGACCCGCTGCTCGCGGCGCAGGGTCGTGTCCTCGCGGCGGCTCTGGGCGTCGAAGGGGTTGCCGCGCCAGAAGCTCCACGGCTCCAGCATGTTGCGCAGCAGCGGGCACGCCTCGACGACCTCGAGGATCTCCAGCGCGACGTCCCAGACGTCGCTGGCGACGTGCAGCTCGCCGCCGGGGCGCAGCTGGCGGGCGATCACGCGGACCAGCTCCGGCTCGATGACGCGGCGCTTGCGGTGCTTCTCCTTGAACCACGGGTCCGGGAACAGCAGGTGGAAGCGGTCGACGCTGCCCGGCGCGAACACCCGGTCGAGGTCGACGTTGAGGTTGCTGTACGCGAACACCAGGTTCGTGAGGCCGAGCGCGCGCGCCCGCTCGCGGTTGCGGACCAGGCACGGCTCGCGGATCTCGAGCCCGGCGACCAGCCAGTCGGGGTGGCGCTCGGCGAGCTGGAAGCTGAACTCCGCGTCGGCGCAGCCGAGCTCGACCTCGACGCGGCACGCCGGGTCCAGCCCCTCGGGCCGCGCGATCGGCCGCGCCCGCGCGCGCATGAAGTGCTCGCCGAGCGGGTTGACGTGCTGACGGATCTTGCGCACGGTCTGTACCGCACCTGTCCCTTCGGGCAGGTCTCTCGGGCCATGTCCTCGGGGACAGGCTACTTCTTGTCCTTGGGGATCTTGGCGGCGTCCTCGATGAACTTCTTGAGGCCGGAGTCGGTCAGCGGGTGCTTGATCAGCTGGTGGATGATCTTCAGCGGGATCGTGGCCACGTCGGCGCCGAGGCGCAGGGCCTCGAGCACGTGGGCGGGCGAGCGCACGGAGGCGACGAGCACCTCGGTGTCGACCTCGTAGTTGTTGTAGATCTCGATGATCTGGGCGACCGTGTCCATGCCGTCGTGGCCGACGTCGTCGAGGCGGCCGACGAACGGCGAGATGTAGGTCGCGCCGGCCTTGGCGGCCAGCATCGCCTGGATCGGCGAGAAGCACAGCGTCACGTTGGTGCGGATGCCCTCGGCGGTCAGCTCCTTGACCGCGCGCAGGCCGTCGGCGATGAGCGGGATCTTGACGACGATGTTCGGGGCGATCGCCGCGAGCTCGTGCGCCTCCTCCATCATCTCCTCGAACTTCGTCGACAGGACCTCGCCGCTGACCGGGCCGTCGACCAGCTCACAGATCTCGGCGAGCACCTCGCGCATGGGCCGGCCCGTGGTTGCGACGAGGCTGGGGTTGGTCGTCACGCCGTCCAGGAGGCCCAGGGACGCGGCCTCGCGGATCTCCGCGACGTCGGCGGTGTCGATGAAGAGCTTCATGGCCGGGGTGGTAGCACGGGGCGGCCTGCGCTTGTCAATGTGACGCATCCGCACTAGCCTCGCGCGCCCCATGCCCATCCCGAAGCTCGGCGTCCTGCTCAACGACGAGAAGGCCCTGCACGCCGCCCGCGAGGCCGACCCGGTCGCGCTCGTCGTGCTCCGCTCGACGCTCATCAACCCGCCGCGCGCGGCGGGGGCCCGGGCCCTCGCCCAGCGGCTGCAGGCGCTGCATCCGCGCGCCAGCCTCGTTCCGTACGTCTGGCACCTCGTCAGCCACGGCCCGGACGACGGCGTCCGCGACTTCGGCACGCGCGCGCTCCCGGGCGAGGCGCGGCGCTTCGGGCACCTGCAGGACACGCCCGAGGTCCGCGAGGCGTGGCAGACGACGCTGCGCTGCGTCGCCGAGCTCGGGGCGAAGCACGTGCTGCTTCGCACGCCGGCGAGCTTCACGCCGGGCGCGGCGAACCAGGCGCGGCTGGCCGCGTTCGTCGAGGCGCGGGCGGCCGAGGGCCTCGAGGTCGTGTGGGAGGCCGAGGGTCTGTGGGAGCCGGCGCAGACGCTGGCGCTGGCGCGCAAGCTGGGCATGCAGACGGTCATCCCGGCGTTCGACGGCGCGGGTCGGCCGTTCGCGGGCGAGCTCGAGCGCCGCTGGCTGCGGGTCGACGGCGCCGGCCCGACCTCCAAGCTGCGCGGGGTGCTGGGCGAGGCGCTGGCCCACGCGGTCGAGACGGCGCAGGCCCCGGAGGCCGTGGTGCTGTTCGCCGGCCCGCGTGCGTACGGCAACCTGCGGGCGTTCGCGCAGGAGATGGCGCTGTTCGAGGACGACGAGCCCGAGGACGACGACGACGACGACGACGACGACGACGACGACGACGCGGACGACGGCGACGCGGACGACACTGCGGACTGAGCCCGTGAGTCCGGCGCCCGCTCGCAGATAGCCGCGCCTGGCTGCTCTCCGCCGCGACAGGGACGGCCCCGAGCGCGTCGCCGCTTCGCGCCTGATCGCGGACCGCCGGGGCCGGATACCGTTCGGCGAGCGTCGCGGGTCCGGGCCGCGCGAGCCGCTTGAACAAGGAAACCGCCGGGGCCGGATACCGTTCGGCGAGCGTCGCGGGTCCGGGCCGCGCGAGCCGCTTGAACAAGGAAACCGCCGGGGCCGGTGACCGTTCGGCGAGCGTCACGGGTCCGGGCCGCGCGAGCCGCTTAAACAAGAAAACCGCCGAGGCCAGAGACCTTCGGCGATTTTCGCGGCGGGTCTGGGACCCGCTTTTGGCCTGCTCAGGCCGCGGTGCCGCGCTTGGCAGCCTTCTTGCCGGCCTTCTTGCCAGCCTTCTTCGCGGTCTTCTTGGCCGCGCCGGCCTTTGCGCCGCCGGCCTTCTTCGCGGCCTTCTTGGCGCCGCCGGCCTTCTTCGCGGCCTTCTTGGCGCCGCCAGCCTTCTTGCCGGCACGCTTGGCGCCGGCTTTCTTGGCGGTCTTCTTGGCGGCGACCTTGGTCGTCTTCTTGGCGGCGGCCTTCTTGCTGCCAGCCTTCTTGGTGCCGGCCTTCTTCGCGGCCTTCTTCTTCGCGGTCTTGCGCTTCGAGGTCTTCTTGTCGGCCTCGGGCGTGGTCGGGTCGTTGTTTTCGAGCGCCATAACGTTTGGTCCCTCCTTCAGGGGCAACGGTTGGCTAAAAGCTACAGATAAGTCTCACGTACTGTCAACGCCAATTAACATCTTTTTTACTCAATTATAGGAAGGTGAACGATCTTTGTAGGACGAAGAGCCCTCAGCGCGAATTTGCGTGACTTTCCTCCGAGGACCCTGAAGGGAGAGCTTCTCGGCGGTGTGCAACCTGCGCCGGGCCGTTTTCGCGGCTCTGGCGCGCATTTTTGGCGTTCGCGGCGCCGCGGAGTGACCTCCGCTTGCAGCGGCATCGCCGGTAAGCGACAAGGGCTGGGTCATGCTGACCATCGACTGGACCTCCGAAGAACCCGCCCCGGCCGCCTTGCAGGCCCTCGCGGTCGCCGTGGCGAGCGGCGACTGCCCGACGACCGTCGAGCGCCGGTTCGGCGCCGCCGTCGGGCAGGCCGCCGCGGCCGCCCGGTTCACCGGGCGCCCGGGCGAACAGTTCCGCTTCACCCGCGAGCGCGACCAGACCCTGCAGACCGTCGTTCTCCTCGGCATCGGCCCCGACGCGCCGCCGGCCGGGCGCCTGCGCAGCGTCGCCTACGAGGCCGTGCGCGCCGCCAGTCAGGCCGGCGCCGAGCAGCTGGTCCTCGACCTCCGCGCCGTCCCCGGCGACGCCACGGCGGCCCAGCGCGGCAACCTCGTCGCCCAGGGCCTCGAGCTCGGCACCTACCGCTACGACCGCTACATCGCCGAGGCCCGCCGCAAGCCGTCGACCGTCCGCCGCGTCACCGTGCTCGGCGAGCCCGCGGCGGCCGAGGGCCTGAGCCGCGGCCAGCACATCGCCGCCAGCGTGATGAAGGCGCGCGACCTCGTCAACGGCCCGGCCAACCTCGTCACCCCGACGCACCTCGCCGAGTTCGCCGCCGGGCTCGCCCGCGACCTCGCGTCGACCGCCGACGTGACGCTCAAGGTGCTCGAGCGCGAGGACTGCGAGCGGCTCGGCATGGGCTGCTACCTCGCGGTCGCGCTCGGCAGCGAGCAGCCGCCGAAGTTCATCCACCTCACGTACACCCCGAAGGCCGCGAGCAAGGGCCGCGTGTGCCTGATCGGCAAGGGCGTCACCTTCGACTCCGGCGGCTACTCGCTCAAGCCGAGCGACGCGATGATGGGCATGAAGATGGACATGGGCGGCGCCGCGGCGGTGCTGTGCGCGCTCGATGCCGCCGCCCGCCTCGCGGTCCCGTGGGAGGTCCACGCGATCGTGCCCGCGACCGAGAACATGGTCAGCGGCAAGGCCTACAAGCTCGGCGACGTGCTGACCGCCTCCAACGGCAAGACCGTCGAGATCGACAACACCGACGCCGAGGGCCGCCTGACCCTCGCCGACGCGCTGGTGTACGCCGGCAAGCTGGGGCCGACCTACATCCTCGACTTCGCGACCCTGACCGGCGCGTGCATCGTCGCCCTCGGGCCGCACATCGCCGGCGTCATGTCGAAGGACGACGAGCTGACCGCGCTGTGGCTGGCCGCGGGCGAGCGCGCCGGCGAGGACGCGTGGCGCCTGCCGCTGCCCGAGGCGCTCAAGGAGCTGCTCAAGAGCCCGATCGCCGACATGCGCAACACCGGCGACCGCGGCGGCGGGGCGATCACCGCCGGCCTGTTCCTCTCGGAGTTCACCGAGGGCCAGCGCTGGCTCCACGTCGACATCGCCGGCCCCGCGATGGTCCGCAAGCCGTTCGGCGTCAACGACGAGGGCGGCTCCGGCTACGCGGTGGCGAGCATCCTCGAGCTCCTGCGCTAGCCGACGCATTCACATGGCCCGGGGGACATGTCTCCCGGGCCATGTCCCGACAGACAGCCTCAGTTGAGGTACTTGATCTCGGTGATCAGGCTGTTCTCGACCGCGATCTCGATCTCGCTCGAGGTCCCGTCGCAGTCGAGGTTGTTGGGCACGAAGCGACCGACGCGCGGACCGCTGGTGCAGCGGATGAAGGTGTGGAAGCGGACGTCGCGGTTCTGGGCCTTGCTGGCCTGGCTGTCCGCCGGCGGGCCCCACACCATGAACGCCACGAACTCGTGCTGACCGACCTTGACCTCGCCGCGCTTGACCGCCTCGCGCTCCTCGTTCGACAGCTCCGACCAGCGCGTCCACAGGCCCTTTTGCTCGAGGAAGGGCTGACGCTGCGTGTCCTGCAGCTTCAAGAACGCCTCCCTGTCGCCGGCGCTCGGCAGGTTGTAATAAAATTTGCGGTCCAGATCGGGCAGCCTCTCCGGCGTCATGGCGCAGGCCAGGGTGCCGCAGAGCAGGAGACCGGCGACCAGGCGCGACAGCGTGGAGGTGAGGGGGCGAGACATGCGGTGCATCATAGGGAAGCCGTCCAGCGGTTCAAGAATGCGGCGCGGTGCGTTCGAGCGAGAGAGGCGCCCGGACGCCGCGGTGGCCATCGACGCGGCCGCCCGCACCGAGCTTCGGCCGGGCCCGTGAAGCCCCGGTAAACCGCATCCACGTGGGTGTGTGGCGCGACCCGGCCTCCGATGACAACCACCGACGATGATCGTGGGGGGTGTCGGCCCTGGCTTAACTCACAAAAAAGGCCGCCGCGAGGCTCGGAATGCTCGGGAGCGAGCGGCAGGCGTTGACATGAGGCGCCAAAATGATAGCCTGGGCGGGCTTTTTCGACTGCTCCAGCTGCCCCCTGAAGGCGCTTCATGGGCGATTTCAATATCGGTGACAAGGCCGTCTACCCCGGCCACGGTGTGGCAGAAGTCATGGGCTTGGAGCGGCGAGAGATTGCCGGCTCGGCCATGGAGTTCTACGTCCTCCGTGTGCTCGAGAATGACATGAAGGTCATGGTCCCGAAGAACAACGCGAGCGCCGTCGGGCTGCGTCGCATCGTCGGGGAGCAGCAGATCAAGGAGGTCTACGGCGTTCTGTCGCGCCGGGGCGAGAAGATCTCCACTGCCACGTGGAACCGGCGGTACCGCGAGTACATGGAGAAGATCAAGACCGGCTCGCTGCTGGAGATCGCCGCCGTGCTGCGCGACCTCTGCATCCTGCGCAGCGACAAGGACCTGTCCTTCGGCGAGCGCAAGATGCTCGACACGGCCCGGACCCTGCTCGTCCAGGAGCTCGCCCTGGCCAAGGGCGTCGAGAACTCCGACGTGGTCCGCGAGCTCGACGAGATGTTCCCGCTGCAGTGACCGCTACAGGTCCGCGGTCCGCATGAACATCGGCTGCGCGAGCAGCCACAGGCTCAGCATGCTCATGGCGATCATGCCGAGCATCATCACGATGTGGACGCGCAGCGCCGCCTTGCGGTCGCCGCCGTAGACCCGCACGGCCTCGCGCTGGGCGACGTAGATGCCGTAGATGTGGCCGATGATGACGAGCGCGACCTGCAGGTACCAGATGCTCTCCGGCGACCACAACGCGGTCAGCGGGGCGCGGGCGGTGCCGAAGATGTCGTGACCCCAGCCGAGCGGGTCGGACACCAGGCGCCGGACCTTGGACCACTCCCAGAACACGTGCACCGCGTTGTGGGCCAGGTGATAAAATAGCGCGATCGGCAGCAGCGTGTAGCTGAACTTGATGAACAGCTTGCGGACCGTGATGTCCGGGCGGCCGCTGACCAGGCGCATCGCGGCGCACAGCAGCCAGTAGAGCAGCCCGGGCACGAAGATGCAGGCGAGCATCATCAGCGTGAAGGTCATCGTCCCGCCGTGGCTGCCGGCGAAGCCGAGCACGTCGCTGCCGAGCGCCGCCGTCTGGGCGTCGACGATCGCGCCGCGCAGCGCCGTCTCCCACTCCATCCACAGCGGGATCATGGCCGCGCCGTGGAACGCACTGACGATGAAGATCAGCAGCGCCATGTAGGCCTCGTCGGCGCGGCTGCGGTGCGGGTTCAGGACGTCGGCGCCGCTGCTGCGCAGGCTGAGCCCGATGTTGTCGTGCGGGCAGCTCTTCACGCACTCGGTGCACAGCGTGCAGTACTCGTTCTCCTTCATCGCGCCCATGAACTCCCACGTCGGGCACGGGTAGCCGCGCTCGTTGCCGTGGTAGCAGTCCTTGGTGTGGCAGGCCTTGCAGACCTCCGGGTCGCGGCGGCGCAGCTCGAGCATGCCCATCATCGCGTACTGCCCGGACACGCGGCCGACGAAGCAGACGTAGCGGCACATCACCTTGCGCTCGTAGACGACGAGCAGCAGCCACGACAGCGCGATCATCAGGATCCCGAGCACCGACGTCAGCCACGGACGATTGGCGGCGTCGAAGATGATCTCCAGCCAGGTGACGAGGCCGAACAGCACGATCGCCGGCCACATCCACAATTTGAACCGCGGGTACTTGCGGTTGAGGCTGGCGATCTTTCGCACCGGCGTGAAGCCCTTGCGCATGAACCAGTCGGGGATCGCCGTCCAGGGGCACATCTGGCACCACAGGTTGCCGAACAGCAGGACCATGAAGATGAGCCCGATCCACCAGATGTTCCACGTCAGCACCGGCGCGAGGTTGCGCCCGGGCTCCTGCGAGCCGACCAGGCCGATCACGATCACCGCGAGGAACATGATCACGACCGGGAGCTGGATCGCCGGCTGAAACCATCGACTCTTCATGGCCCGCGCGAGCGGCGGCCAGCGCGTCAGCTCGACCTTCCAGTAGACCCGCGGCTGGCCGCCCCGCCGCTCGAACAAGGTGAACGACGCGAGCAAGATGACGATCACCCCGACGAAGAACGCCTCGTTGGGGATCCCCGGCATCAGGTGCACGTACGCCTTCTTCTTGACGGTCTTGACGTCGTCGAAGGCGGTCGGGTCGAAGAACCCGCCGGTCTTGATCTCGCCGATCTGGCGCTCGCTCAGGCCGACGCCGTCGTCCGCGGGCTCGTCCTCCGCGAGCACGAGCGCGCCCGTGCTCGTCCGCTTGCGCCCGAACCTGTCCTCGGAGACAGCTCCGGGCCGCGTGCCCGGCGTGATGTCCTCGACCGACGGCGGCGGCGGCGGGCCCGGCGGCGTGATGTCCTCGACCGGCGGGGGCGGCGGAGCGCGGGACGGCGTGATGTCCTCGACCGGCGGCTGCGGCGGGGCCTGCAGCTCGATCGCCAGGGCCTGGATCCGCGGGTCGGCGCGCAGGGCCGCGTGGACGAGGACCGCGTCGGCGACGTCGCGCGCGGAGACCCGCGCCGAGACGACCCAGGCCAGGCCGAACACCGCGAGCGAGCCCGCGAACCACCGCGCGAACCGACCGCCGCGCAGCAGGACCAGCGGGTCGTCGTCGCTGACGGCCTGCGCGGCGATCACGGGCAGGCGTATGCGTCGCGGCGGATTCGTCATGCATCACCGCCGATCTCCGCGACCACGACGACGTTCGGGGCGCGCGACCAGGTGCTGGGATCGCTGGCGGTGAACATCCCGGCGTTGAGGTCGACGGCCGCGCTCGCGCGGACCTGACAGGCGTCGAGGTCCGTGGCCTCGAGCGTGGCCCACAACACCTGGCCGCGGCCGTCCGCCGTCGCGGGGTTGCTGGTCGGGCCGGCGCCGATCGCCAGGTGCGTGCGCGTGCCGTCGAGCGCGAGCGCCCACGGCGAGTTGCTCGGGTCGAGCAGATCGAGGCCACCGAGCACGCCGCACAGCGCCGGCGCCTTGCCGCCGCGGACGACCACCACGCCGTCGTGCGTCGGGCCGGCCGCGACCAGCCACAGCGGCGCAGCAGCGCCGCCCGGGCGCAAGAGCACCGGCTGACGCAGCAGCCGGACGTCTTCGAGGCCGTCGGGCGCCATGTTCGACGGCAAGCCGACCGGCGCGCACGCGGCGTTGATGTGCCACAGCTGCGGCGGCGCGCCGATCTGCGACTGGACCGCGAGGAACCCGCCCGCACCGTCCGCCGCGACGAACTGCGTCGACCACATCGGGTCGCCCGAGAGGTTGAGCCCGCAGCCGGTCACGCCCGCGGCCGCGTCGGCGAGCGGCGCGTCCGCGAAGTCGTCGGGCAGGTCGAGCACGGCGACCGACTCGCTGCCGTCGCACGCGACCGCGACCTTCGTGACCGCGGCGTCGAGGGCCTCGAGATGCCAGCCACCGAGGCATGGCTTGGCCAGTGCGCCGAGGTCGACGCTGCCCGGGTTCGCCGCGAGGTTCGCGGGGTCGACGACGAGCAGCTCGCCGGGCGTGGTCCACTGCGTCGTCTGCAGATTGTTGGCGAACACGCCGACGAGCACGCGCCCGCCCGGGTGTGCGAGCAGGAAGATGCCCTCGCGGCGGCCGTGGGCCTCGCCCTCGACGCCGTTCGAAAACACGCCGGCGTTGAAGTAGCGGCCGGTCGTCACCAGCTCGCCGGGCTGCACGTCCGCGAAGGCCGCCCGCGGGAAGCGCAGCAGCGAGCCCTGATCGGTGTCCGGGTAGTGCCCGATCGCCACCAGCAGGTCGGTGTCGCCGAGGAGCAGGTCGTAGGGCTCGTCGAGCAGGTTGCCGCTGGTCTGCTTGCCGGACGCGTCGGGCTTGAGGTCGACCGCGATGCGCCCGCGCAGGTATGGCGTCGCGGCGCCGACGTCGAACACGTCGATGCGGTCGTCCAGCGTCTGACTGACGAGCACCAGCGTGCACGGCGGGCTCGCGCAGCCCAGCAGCCCCGACGCTTCGGCCCCGCCGGTCGTCGCCTGCGTGTCCGTCGGGTCCGCGGTGCTCGAGCCGCCGGTCGTCGCGGTGTCGAGCGGCTCGAGGAAGCCCTCCAGACAGCCGGCCGCTGCGACGACCGCGAGGGCCGCGAGGCCCAGCGCAGCACGCTGCGGGCGGGTCGCCCGCGTCCGGTCCCGGTCAGGACGCAGCATGCGGGCACGCTAGCACGGCCCCGCGGCGCGCACGAGAGGCCTGCGGCTTCACTCGCGGCGGCCGAGGGCGACCTTCATCAGCAGCAGGGCCTCGCGGGCGGCGTTGCCGACCAGCTGGCTCTCCTCGGGCTCGGCGGCGACGGCGGTCAGGCCGTCCTTGCCCATCGTGAAGTTGGAGTCCAGCGTGCGCTCACGGAGCTGGTCGAGGAAGGCGTCCTTCGTCAGCTCGAGGTTGCCGCGGTAGTCGTAGACCTTGATGCGATTGATCTTGCCGGCCGCGTTGACGCCGATGCCGACCTCGAGGGTGAGGATGCCGCCGGCGAGGATCTTCGGCTTGGTGCGCGGGTCGATGAAAATGGCGACGCCCAGGAAGTCGCCGGCGGCGTCCTGGGCGATGAAGAACTCGGGCTGCTTGTCCTCGGGGTAGAGCTCGAAGCCCAGCTGGGCCTCCAGATACTTCACCTCGGCGTCCGAGTAGCTGTAGCGCTTGATCCGCCACGCGTTCGGGTCGGCGTCGGGGAACAGCTTCATCAGGTTGCGGTGGGTGATCTCCCAGGTCCCCCACTTGGCCAGGTGCGCCTCGCTCGGCGGCGCGGGCAGGGCGAGGCACATCAGCAGCGACAGACCGATCTTGACCGCGAGGCGCTTGAGCATGGGCTGTTCCCGGCCACCCCACGATGGCCGTGTGGGCCAGGGACGTCAAGCGCCCGCGAAGCTTCACCCCTAGAAGTCCGCGACGGCCTGAAAGTTGAAGTTGTCGTTGTGCAGGCGGTTCGGGCGCCCGCCGCCCTCGCGCACGAACGCGTACTCCGCCTTGAGCGTGAAGCGCGGCAGCACCGGGAAGCGCAGGCCGACGACGTGCGCTTGCATCGCCTCGTCGTAGCGGTACTGGTCCGAGAAGTCGACGTTGACCACCTGCTTGCCGTGGCGCCCGGGCACCGCGAGGTCGGGGTCGGCGTGGTCGAAGCGGTACTGGAGGATGAGGCCGTGCAGCCGCGTCTTCTTGCGCCGCCACAGCGGCTGGGCGACCTGCGCGTAGCCGCCGAACATGCGCCGGTCGCTCACGGTCGGGTTGTCGGGGTCGATCGGCGGACCGGCCGCGTCGACGCCGTAGATGACCTCGCCGCGCAGGTGGGGCAGCGGGTAGGCGCTCTGAAAGACCTCGTCGAAGTTGAGGTCGAGGTGAGCGCCGGCGCGCCAGCTCGGGGCCTGCGGGAGGTCGACGAAGGTCTTGCCGAGGAAGTTCTCGATCTTGACCTGGCTCGAGGGATGACGACCCCACACGAACGACCCGCCGAGGTTGAGCGCCGGCACCGGTCGGACCTGCAGGCGGGCCATGAACGACTTGTTGCCGTTGTTGTCGGGTGCGATGCCGAGCACCGAACCATCGGCGCGGCCGACCTTCTCGACGCCGCGCAGCGCGTGCTCGCAGATCTCGTCGACCTCGCCGAGCGGCTGGTAGCGGTACAGCAGGTCGTTGCTGCGGGTCTGCGTGCACGCGTCGCCGTTGAGGACGCCGAGGTCGACCTCGATCGGGCGGATCGGCTTGCCCTGGCCGAAGGTCGGCTTCCACTTGATCGACGCGCCGATGTCGATCCACGTGCCCGGGTAAATGCGGCCGGCGCTCATCGCCAGCGGGCGCGTCGCCCACCAGCGCACCGGCGCGTCGTGCTCCTCGTCCTCGATGCCGAACGGGACCACGAACACGCCGCCGGTGATCTTGAAGCCCTCGCTGAACCACCGCGGGGACTTGCTCGCCCACGCGAACGGGTTGACCTCGAGCGCCGCGGACTCCATCAGGATCACCGGGTTGAACGCCGGCGAGACGTCGGCCGAGCCCGGCTGGGCCCGCGGGATCGAGACGAACTCGAAGGCGACGCGCACGTAGACCACGTCGGCGTAGATCGGCGCGCCGACGTAGAGGTTGGCCGCGCCGCCGCCGAAGTACGGCAGCGTCTTGAGCTTGTCGAAGGTCCCGGTCTCCGGGTTGCGCATCGAGATATCGGTGCGCTGCGTGACCGCGAAGTTGAAGCCGAGGTAGCCGCGGACCTGGATGTTGCCGCCGCCGGCTCCGTCGCCGCCGAGCTTGCCCGGGTCGAAGAAGCCCGCGCCGCCGCCGGCGATCGGCTTGCGGTCCCTGGCGCCACCAAGCTGGATCTTCGGCGAGGACGATGTTGAGGAGTCGCCGGGCTTGCCGGGGCGCGGCGGGAGCTCCTCGATCGGCGGCATCGGCGGGGGCGCGGTCGGACCGGCGACGGGCGCGGGCTTCGGCGCGCCGGTGGTGTCGGCGCCGAAGAAGCCGCCGGCCGGCGCGGGAGCCGGGGGCGTCGAAACGGGCGCTGACGGGGCCTGAGTCGGCTCCAGCGGCGTCTCGGCCGGGCGGCCGCTCGTCGGCGGGCTCACCGGCGGGGCCGGTGCTTGCGCGAGCCAGACGCCGGTGGCGAGGACGAGCGGGTGCATGCAGCGCGCGCGACTCTACCTCAGGTTTCGCGCATGTGGTAACCCGGGACGATGACCCGCTGGCTCTCGATCGTCACCCTGACTCTCGGCGTCGCGTGTGGACCGGGCGGCGCCGCGGCGCCGGTGGCCGGAGAGGAGGCGATGACGGGGCCCTACGTGGCGATCCAGGAGACCCTGGCGCGCGACAACATCGACGGTCTGGCGCAGCTGTCGGCCCGCGTCGTCACCGCGGCGGAGCCGGTGCAGACGCAACCCGGCGTCCCCGAGGTCATCGCCGGCGCCGGTCGGGTCGCCGTCCAGGACATCGACACGGCCCGCCTCGCGTTCTCGAAGATGAGCATGGGCCTGATCACCTACCTCAAGCAGCACCCGGCTGAGCGGGCGGACCTCGAGGTCGTGCACTGCCCGATGGCCTTCAATAACAAGGGCGCGTTCTGGGTGCAGCGCTCCGGCGAGATCGTCAACCCGTACCACGGGATGATGATGCTGCACTGCGGCGACAAGGTCGCCTGGGACAGCGCGCCCGGCTGACTCTCGAGACATGTCTTTCGGGACATGTCCCGGGGTCGGCTCAGATGTCGAGGTTGCGGGCGTTGAGCGCGTTGCTCGTGATGAATTCGCGGCGGGGCTCGACGTTGTCGCCCATGAGCACGGAGAAGACGTGGTCGGCCTCGAGGTTGTCGCCGACGCGGACCTTGAGGAGGGCGCGGCGGGTCTGGTCCATCGTGGTCTCCCACAGCTGCTCGGGGTTCATCTCGCCGAGGCCCTTGTAGCGCTGGATCTGGAGGCCGGAGCGGCCGAGCTCGCCGACGTGCTGGACGAGGTCGACGAGGCGGGCGGGCTCGGCGACGACGTCCTGGCCGCGGTAGAGGCGGTAGGGCGTCAGGCCGAGCGTGTCCATGTAGTGCCGGATCTTCAGCATCTCCTGGACGGGGTACGAGGTGAACAGCTCGAGGTCGAGGGTCTCGTACTGCGCGACGCCGTCGGCGATGATCTGGAGCTTGACCGCCTTGCCGACCTTGTCGTCGACGAGCTCGAAGCTGAGGCGGGCGAGCGGCATCTGCAGCGAGGCCGCGGTGATCAGGCGCTCGGCGAAGCCGGTCAGCAGGGCGTCGTCGGCGAACACGTCGGGCAGCTTGATCGCGCCCTGGTGGAGCGCGTCGAGCATCTGGTCGACGATCGGCGCGCGGTGCTCGCGGGACATCGACTCCATCAGCTGCTTGTAGCGCTGGCCCTGGCGCGCGATCTCGCCGAGGACCTCCGGGGTCACGAAGTGGCCGCCGATCGACAGGCGCAGGCTCTCGACCGCGTTGCTGATGATGAAGTCGTCGAGCGCGCCCTCGTTCTTGAGGTACGACTCGGCCTTGCCGGCCTTGACCTTGTAGAGCGGCGGCTGGGCGATGTAGAGGTGGCCGCGCTCGATGATGTCGGGGAAGTGGCGGTAGAAGAACGTCAGCAGCAGCGTGCGGATGTGCGAGCCGTCGACGTCGGCGTCCGTCATGATGACGATGGTGTGGTAGCGCAGCTTGCCGATGTCGTAGTTGTCGGGGCCGATGCCGGTGCCGAGCGCGGTGATCAGGGTGATGATCTCCTGGCTGGAGAGCATCTTGTCGACGCGGGCCTTCTCGACGTTCAGGATCTTGCCGCGCAGCGGCAGGATCGCCTGGGTCCGGCGGTCGCGGCCCTGCTTGGCGGAGCCGCCGGCGCTGTCGCCCTCGACGATGAACAGCTCGGCGTGCTCGGGGTTGCGCTCCTGACAGTCGGCGAGCTTGCCGGGCAGCGAGAGGCCGTCGAGGATGCCCTTGCGGGTGATGGTCTCGCGGGCCTTGCGGGCCGCAGCGCGCGCGCGGGCAGCCAGCAGCGCCTTCTCGACGATCAGCCGGGCCGAGCGCGGGTTCTCCTCGAGGTAGCGATTCAGCTCCTCGGTGACCACGGTCGAGACCAGGCCGGTGACCTCGCCCGAGACCAGCTTGTCTTTGATCTGCGAGCTGAACTTCGGGTCCGGGTGGCGGATGGAGACGACGCCGACGAGGCCCTCGCGGACCTCCTCGCCGGCCAGGGTGGACGCGCCCTTCTCGCTCTTGTGGCCCTTGAGCGCGCCGCTCTCGGTCGCGTAGCCGTTGACGACCTTGGTCAGCGCGGTGCGAAAGCCGGTCAGGTGGGTGCCGCCGTCGCGGTTGGCGATGTTGTTCGTGTAGCAGAGGATCGTCTCTTGATAGACGTCGGTCCACTGCAGCGCGATCTGGACGCCGAGCACGGCCGTCTTGCCCTCGTGCTCGAACTCGATGTCCTTGTTGAACTGGACGAGGTCGCCGATCGGCTCCTTGTTCTGGGCGAGCAGCTTGACGAAGCTGGGCACGCCGCCCTCGCCGTCGAACAGGCGCTCCTTGCCGTTGCGCAGGTCCTTGAGCGTGATCTTGACGCCGGCGTTGAGGTAGCTGAGCTCGCGCAGGCGGTTGGCGAGGATCTCGAAGTCGATCTCCGTGGTCGAGAAGATCAGCGGGTCCGGGTGGAAGTGGACCCGCGTGCCGCGGCGCTCGCTCGCGCCGATCAGCTCGACCGGCGTCACCGGATCGCCGCGCTCGAAGCGGACGGTCTGGGCCTTGCCCTCGCGCCAGATGTCGAGGCGCAGCCAGTCGCTGAGCGCGTTGACGACCGACACGCCGACGCCGTGCAGGCCGCCGGAGACCTTGTAGCTGTTGTTGTTGAACTTGCCGCCGGCGTGCAACACCGTGAGGATGACGATCGCGGCGTCGAGGGTCTTGCCGCCGACCTCCATCGGGCCGGTCGGGATGCCGCGGCCGTTGTCGTCGACCGAGACCGAGTTGTCCGGGTGGATGACGATCTCGATCGCGTTGCAGTGGCCCGCCAGCGCCTCGTCGATCGAATTGTCGACGACCTCGAAGACCATCTTGTGCAGGCCCGAGCCGTCGCTGGTGTCGCCGATGTACATGCCCGGCCGCTTGCGCACGGCTTCGAGGCCCTCGAGCACCGAGATGGAGTCGGCGTTGTACTCGTCTGCGGAGGCTTGCGTCTTGTCGGCTTCAGACATGAGAAACTTGGCCCAAATTCGCGGCGTAACAGGCCACGGAACGGCGCGCGCAAGGTAGCATGGACGCCGCCCCCGGCCAAGCGCGGCGAAGGCCGCGGATCGCCGGAATTCGCGCCCGAATCTCGCCGTCCGGCCCAGTTCCGGGGTCCAGGCCGGAGCCCGGCTCAGGGCTGAGTCCCCGAGGGTCCGATGCGACCGCCGGCGACTTCGATGTAGCGGCAATCTTCGCCCGCCGCGAGGCCGATGAAGTGCTGCGCGGTGGTGGTCAGCACGCACTGGCCCGCCTCGCGCACCAGCGCCGCGAACAGCTGCGCCGAGCGCTCCGGATCGAGCTCGCTCGACACGTCGTCGAGCAGCAGCAGGGGCGCCTCCCCCGTCAGCTCGCGCGCCGCCTGCAGCTCCGCGATCTTGAAGGCCAGGATCAACGCGCGGGCCTGCCCCTGCGACGCGTAGGTGCTCGCCGACTCGCCGCCGAGCTGCATGTCGAAGTCGTCGCGGTGCGGGCCCACCGTGGTCGTCCCGCGCATCAGGTCGTGGCGCCGCTGGTCGCGCAGCGCGTCCGCCAGCGTCGCCGCGGCCCCGTGCTCGCCCATGGCGCCGAGTTTGCTCACGTATGTCATCGTCGCCGCCAGGCTCGCGCCGTGGATGCCCGCGAAGGCGGCCGCGAAGCGCGTGTGCAGCTCGCCCAGGAGCCGCTCGCGCCGCGTCCAGATCCTTCCCCCGACCTCGGCGAGGCCGACCTCGTACGCGGCCAGCAGGTCGTCGCGTGCGCGCGGCGCCTGCTCCTCGCGCAGCACGCGGTTGCGCGAGCGCAGCAGCTTCTCGTAGTCCTGAATGTCGCTGATGTGTGTGCGCTCACGGGCGAACAGGACGCGGTCGAGGAATTGCCGGCGGCCGCCCGGCGAGCCGCGCAGCACGCCGAGGTCCTCGGGGGTGAACAGGATGGCCCGCAGTCGGCCGTAAAAGTCGAGACCCGAGCGGATGGTCTTGCCGTCGGCGAGCGCGAGGCGCCGCGTCTGGCGCTCGCTGCGGCTGAGCTGGACGACGAGGCGCGAGCGGATGCCGACGCGCGGGTCGACGCCCGTGACCTCGACGCGGGCCTCGGGCTGGCCGTGGCGGACGAGCGGGCCGAGGTCGGCGCTGCGAAACGACCGCAGCGTGCCGACGAGGTAGAGCGCCTCGAGCACGTTGGTCTTGCCGGCGCCGTTGTGGCCGTGCAGCACGGTGAAGCGCGGGCCGAAGTGGACTTCGCCCGCGCCCAGGTTGCGAAACTCGCGGAGGCTCAGGTGCTGCAGCTGCACGCGAGGAGGACCGCGGTCAGATCCGCATCGGCATGACGACGCCGAGGTAGTCGGGGCCGTCGACCGGACGCAGCACGCAGGGGTCGAGCTCGCCCTGGAAGTCCATGTAGACCTGCTTGGTGTCCATGGCCTCGAGCACCTCGATCAGGTAGCGCGCGTTGAAGCCGGCGACCAGCGGCTCGCCCGCGTACTCGATCTCGATCTCCTGGTGCGCGACGCCGAGGTCGGGGTTGTCCGCGGTCAGGTGCAGGCTGCCCTTGTCGAGCTGCACGCGGACCGTCGCGGTCTTCTCCGGGGCCATGACCTCGGCGCGGCGCAGCGCGTCGATCAGCTCGTCGCGCAGGGCCGTCACGCGGCGCTTGAACTCGCGCGGGATGACCTGCTCGTACGGCGGGAACACCACGTTGTTGAGCTTGACCGAGAGCGTCAGCTCGTCGGCCTGCACGAACAGGTGCTGGCCGTCGACCGCGAGCCCGACCTCGCCGTTCAGGCGGTCGAGCACGCGCTTGATCTCCAGCATGCCCTTGCGCGGGATGATGATGCCGCGCTCGAGCTTCGGGCCCGTCAGCGGCAGCGACAGCTTGGTCAGGCGGTGGCCGTCGGTCGAGACCATCGTGCCGAGCTCGCCGTTGCTCTCGAACAGCACGCCGTTGAGGTTGACCCGCGCCTCGTCGGTCGACACGCTGAACTGCGTCTTCTGGATCAGGTCGGCGAAGGTGTGGCCGGGCACCCGCGTGAACTTCACGCCCTTCGTCGGGTCGGGCAGCTCCGGGAAGTCGCCCGGCGCCTGGCCCATCAGCTTGAACTCGCTGCGCCCGACGTTCATCTGGGCCCAGTGGTTCTCGAGCCCCTTGATGCGCAGCGGCTTGGCCGGCAGCGTGCGCACGACGTTGTGCAGGTAGCGGACGCCGAGGGTCAGCGCGCCCGGGGTCTTGACCTCGACGGGGATGGTCTCCGTCACCGAGATCATCATGTCGGTCGCGCTGCACACCAGCTTGTTGTCCTTCGTCGCGCGCAGCAGCACGTTGGCGAGGATGGGCATGTTGTTGCTGCGCTTGTCGGCGACGGTCTGCGCCAGGCCGAGCGCGGAGAGGAATCTGGACTGGTCGATCTCGAATTCCATCGAGGCCTCAGTAAATCGGAGATGGGGTGTGAAGCACAGAGAGAGTTAGGATCTTAAGTCTTTAATTTAAAGATCTCGTCGTCCTGATCTGCGCTGTGGAGCGGGGGGAGCGGAGTGTATCGCATCGACAAGAATGGTGAATCGGGAATTTTTGGGGGTGTGGGACGCCGGGGATGAACGGCGGCGTTATCCCCGGCGAGCTTCCGGGCCCGCGATCCCCGGCTTGCGAACAGGCCAGTTCACAGGGGGCTGTGGAGGGGCCGGTTTTCGGGCAAGCGAAGCGCCAGGGCGCCGCGTGGGGCGTCCTGGCGTCGGGGCCTCGCGTGAGGCAGGCCTACATGCTGGCGTTGGCGTGGGCGTCGCCGGCGGTGAGCTGACGGCGCAGGGTGTCGACGGTGGCTCGCAGCTCGCGGTCGTCGGCCTGGATGCTCTCGATGCGCTTGCAGGCGTTGATGACGGTCGAGTGGTCCTTGCCGCCGAAGCGAAGCCCGATCTCCGGGAAGCTGGCGCCGGTCAGCTGGCGGCTCAGGTACATGGCGATCATGCGGGGCCTGGAGATGCCCTGGTGGCGGCGCGGGCCCTTGAGGTCGGCGACGCGGACCGAGAAGTGGGTGGCGACGGCCTTCTGCACGCTCTCGATGCTGACGGGCGGCGGCTGCGCGCTGGGCGCGGGACCGCCGAGCATCTCGCTGACGAAGTCGCAGGTGATCGGGACATTTTTCAGGGCCGCGAAGGTCGAGACGCGGACCAGCGAGCCCTCGAGCTCGCGGACGTTGGAGCGCACGATGTTGGCGAGGTGCAGGGTGACGTCGTCGGGGATGTTGATGCGGTCGGCCTCGGATTTTTGCCGGAGGATCGCCACACGGGTCTCGAGGTCGGGCGGCTTGATGTCGGCGACGAGCCCCCAGTTGAGCCGGGAGATCAGGCGGTCCTCCATGCCCTGCATCTCCGAGGGCATGCGGTCCGAGGTGACCACGATCTGCTTCTCGGCCTCGTAGAGGACGTTGAAGACGTGGAAGAACTCGTCCATCGTCCGGTCGCGGCCGGCGATGAACTGGATGTCGTCGATCAGCAGCACGTCGCACTGCTCGCGGTAGCGGGCGCGGAACTCGTCGAACTGATTGAAGCGGACCGCGGCGATGAACTCGTTCATGAACCGCTCGGCGCTCTGATAGACGATGCGCAGGTGCGGGCGCGCGGCGTGGATGTGGTGGCCGATCGCGTGCAGCAGGTGGGTCTTGCCGAGGCCGACGCCGCCGTAGATGAACAGCGGGTTGAAGCGCGTGCCCGGCTCGTGCGCGGCAGCCCAGGCGGCCGAGGCGGCGAGCTCGTTGCCCGCGCCCTTGATGAAGTTGTGGAAGCGGTAGCGGGCCGACAGCTGCGGTGAGGCGGCCGCCACGGGTCCCGAGACCTCGCGGACCGGCTCGGGGGTCGGGATCGCCGCGGGGGTCGCCGCGGTCGGGGTGGAGACGGTCTGCTCCGCGGCGGTGACCTCGATCTCGACGTCGAAGTGCTGGTCGGTGCGGGCGCGGAGCTCGTCGAGGACGACCCCGAGGTAGTGGTTCTCGAACCACTCCTTCATGAAACGATTGGGCGCGGTGAGGTGCAGGCGGGTGCCGCTCACCTGGCGGAGCGCGATCGGGCGCAGCCAGAGGTCATAGGTCTGAGCTCCGAGCCGCGGTTGCAGTCCTTGCAGGGCCTCGCTCCAGATATCGGTCATGAAACCTCCGTCCACAGCTTCAAAAGGGCTGTGGAAAACTCAGGATCGGGTGGAAATACAATGGGTTGACCGACGCAAACCGAGCGTTGTCCACATCCTGTGAGCTCACCCGGAGGGGGACCGGGGGCGTGCTGGACGCAGAGAGCGCTCGCGTGCGCCGGGGGGCGTGGATTCGATCCCGTGGGGGCGGGACAAATTCGCGCGGAGGGGGGCGATGAAGAGACGGTGGGCTGCACGAGGGCAGCGAGAAACAGCGAGAGAAGCGAGTTAAAGCGCGCCGTAGCGCAAAGAAGCCAGGCGAGGTTCGGAAGGGCGCGCGGGGCGGCGCGGGACGAGTCTTCTACTCGGGCTGGGCGGCCGGCGACAAGATGGTGCCGGCGACGAAATCGTAAGTTTTCGAGATCGCAGGGTTTATCCGGTGGGCGGGGGTTGCGGCCCTCGCGCGGGAACGACCGACATCCGGGCGTTTGTGGCCCGGATCCAGTTGGGATCACAGGAAAAAATCGGGCCCGGGCAGGGTCGGCAGCGCACCCGCGTCAGAGCAAGCGGATTTGCGCGGCTCGAACATCGCAAGTCGGCTTGTCGAGCCAGGTTGAGCGCACAGGTGAAAGTCGGATCTACGCGGTCGGTGTGGGTGTGCCAACCATGCCGGGGGGCATGTGCGAAAGGATCGGGTGGCGGGGCTGGAGCCATCCTCGGGTCGAGGGATGGTCGGGGGTGGTGGAGCATGGACATCGGGCGGTCGGCGTGGCCCTGTAGAGGAAGGGCGTCGCGTTGACAGACCGGGGGAGCGCTGGTATCGATCCGGCCCCTTGTCGACCGGGGGCGCGCTCGCCCGTCTCGCTGCTTTCTTCGGCGAGTTCCTGGCGCAGCCGGCCCCGATCCACCTCCACGGAAGTCGTCCCCCATGAAGCGCACGTACCAGCCCCACAACCTGAGCCGAGCCCGGACCCACGGGTTTCGTGCCCGCAAGGCCACCGCCAACGGCCGCAAGGTGCTCGCCGCCCGCCGTCGTCGCGGTCGCAAGCGTCTGACCGTGTCGATCGGCGGTAAATGAGCCGCGAAGGGTTCCCTGCGGCGGTCCGCCTGAGGAAGCGCAGGGAGTTTTTGCAGATCCAGGGCGCGGGTGCCAAGCACCACCTGCGCCACTTTCTCGTGTTCATCTCGCCCGCGTCCGAGCGGCGCAAGGCGGATACGACGCTGGTCCGGCTGGGCGTCACCGTCACCCGCAAGGTCGGTTGCGCGGTCGTGCGAAACCGCATAAAACGGTTCGTTCGAGAGGCATTCCGGCGGAAACGTGGCAGCTTTACACACGCCTGCGATATGGTCTGGGTCGCCAAACAAAGCGCCGCATCCGCCGGCTATGCCGACGTGGTCGCCGCGATGGATGCATTGACCAGGCGGACGCCGCCAGGAGCCGTGTGCTGAGTCGCCTCATGATCGCGTGCATCCGACTGTACCAGCGCGGGCTTTCCCCGCTGCTGGGGCCGGCGTGTCGGTTCGTGCCGAGCTGCTCGCACTACGCCTGCGACTGCATCCGCGACCATGGTGCGCTGCGCGGCGGCTGGTTGACCATCCGTCGTCTGCTGCGCTGCCACCCCTGGCACCCCGGGGGGCTCGACCTGCCGCCGCCCCCGAAGGGACACTTGCCCGCCGCTCGGGCCGCTGACGCGTCCGTCACGGACGCCTCATCATCGCCCCCCTCGCCGCCCTTGCCGCCCTCTCATCCGGAGCACTGCTGAGTCGTGGATTTCCAGCGTCGTACCTTGTTGGCGATCGTCGTCTGCGTGTTGATCTGGGTCGGTTACGCGAGCTTCCTCGCGCCGCCGCCTCCGGAGCCGAAGCCGACCCCCGCGAAGACTACCAATGACGAGGCCGGCGCCAGGGCCGATGCGGACGGCAAGCCGGCCGCGGACGCCAGGCCCGAGGGCAAGCCGTCCGTCGAGACCCCCGCGGTCACGCATCGACTCGCCACCGACCTGATCGCGCTCGAGGTCGGCAACGTCGGCGGCCTGGTGCGGGGCACGGAGATGCTCAGCAAGCAGTTCATCGGCGCCGACGGCAAGGGCGCCGACTTCCTCGCGCTCGCCGGCGACACCTCGCTGGCGATCAGCTTCGACGCCAACGAGACCGACTTTCGCATGCCTCGCACCGCCGGGTGGGAGGTCGTGGCGAAGACGGACACGTCGTGGAGCCTGCGCTACAAGGACCTCGACGTCGAGGTCCTGAGCGACCTCAAGCTGACCGAGGGCTACGAGGGGCAGCTCCAGGTCAAGGTCCTGAACCGCTCCGGCAAGCGGCAGAGCCACAAGATGCTGCTCAAGGCCCAGTACGGCCTCCCGAAGGAGAGCAGCAGCTACAACATCCACCGCGGCCTGTGCGCGACGCCGGACGACGTCGAGGAGTTCGACTCGAGCGACGTGGCCGAGCAGTCCGGGACCATCCGCGGCCAGATCCGCTGGGCGGCGCTCGACAGCAAGTACTTCGTGTCGGCGGTCGTGCCGACGCACCCGGTGCAGCTGTGCGAGGTCCGCATGAGCGACGACGCGGCCAAGCTGGTCAGCACGATCGGCTCGAACGCGGTGACCCTCGAGCCCAACGAGTCGCGGACCTACGAGTTCGGGCTGTACCTCGGCACCAAGGAGATGGAGCGGCTCGAGCGCTTCGCCGTGGTCCCGGGCGTGCACCTCGAGGACGCGGTCGACTGGGGCTGGTTCGGCGGCCTGACGCGCTTCCTCGGCGAGAAGATGCTGTGGCTGCTGCGCGTGTTCTACAACCTCACCGGCATCTGGGGGGTGGCGATCATCCTGCTGACGGTCGTGGTCAAGGTCCTGACCTTGCCGCTGACCTTCAAGCAGATGCGGTCGATGAAGAAGATGCGCGAGATCCAGCCGGAGCTCACCGCGCTCAAGACCAAGTACGCCGACGACCGCGTGCGCCAGGCCCAGGAGATGCAGGCGCTGTTCCAGCGCGCCGGGGTCAACCCGCTCGCCGGCTGCCTGCCGATGCTGATCCAGCTCCCGATCTGGATCGCGCTGTACGCGATGCTCAACACGGCCGTGGAGCTGTACCGCGAGCCGTTCCTGTGGCTGCCCGACCTCACCGAACAGGACCCGTACTACGTCCTGCCGCTGGCGATGGGCGCCCTGATGTACTTCCAGATGAAGATCCAGCCGTCCGGCGTGGACAACGAGCAGGCCAAGATGATGGCGTGGATGATGCCCATCATCTTCACGGTCATGATGCTCTTCCTCCCGTCGGGCCTGTGCGTGTACATCTTCGCCAACGTGCTGCTGTCGCTGGTCCAGACGGTCATTCAGCTCCGTCCCACGCAGCCCGCCAAGAAGTCCTAGGAGAGTTTGAAAGACCATGGCTGACTCCACGCAAGCTGCCTCACCGGCCGAACACGCCAGCGCCGACCAGAACTACGGCAAGGCCGTCCCCGTCGTCCGCTCCTTCCTCGAGTCCGTCCTCGGCCTGCTCGGCGTCGAGGTCGAGGTCGACATCGACATCGAGGAGGACGGCCTCCACTGTGACCTGAACACCAGCGAGGAGGACGGCGGTCTGTTGATCGGGCGCCACGGCGCGACGCTCGACGCGCTGCAGTACCTGACGCTGCGCGTGCTACAGGCCGAGGGCTTCGACCGCATGCGCATCACCCTCGACGTCGGCGGCTACCGCATGCGCCGCGAGAAGAGCCTGAAGGAGCTCGCGCAGGGCGTCGGCCAGAAGGTGCTCAGCAGCGGCCGCCCGTACCACTTCGACCCGATGTCGGCGATGGAGCGGCGGGTCGTGCACATGACGTTGATGGCGATCGACGGGCTGCGCACCGAGTCGGAGGGCGAGGGCCGGTTCCGGCACGTGGTCGTGTTCCCGGCCCGCGAGGGCGAGGGCCGCCGCTCCGAGAGCGACGACGCCCGGGCCTGAGCGTGGCGCCCCGCGAGCGCGCGACGATCGTCGGCGTCGCCACCGGGACACCGGACGGCGGCGTGGCGATCGTTCGCCTGAGCGGACCGCAGGCCGAGCGCATCGGCAGTGAGATGTATGGAGAGCCGCCGCCGGCCCGGGTTCTGGCCCGCCGGCGATTGCGGCTCTCGGCGCACGTCGAGGAGGACGCGCTGGTGGTCCGGATGCCAGGGCCGCGGTCATTCACGGGCGAGGACGTCGTGGAGCTCCACGTGCACGCCGGCGCCCGGAACGTGCGGGCGGTGGTCGAGCGGGCGCTGGAGCTCGGGGCGATGGCGGCCGAGGCCGGGGCGTTCAGCCGGCGAGCGTTTGAACATGGGCGCTTGAGCCTCGACCAGGCGGAAGGAATGGCGGCGCTGATCGCCGCCGAGACCGACGCTGCGCTGGATCAAGCACGAAGACTGGTCGCTGGCGAGCTCGGGCGCGAGGTCGATGTGCTGGCGGCGAGGGTCCACGCGTTGCGGGCGGAGGTCGAGGCGAACCTCGATTTTCCGGAGGACGTCGGGGCCGGGGAGCTGCGGCGCTGGCGGGTGGAGCTCGGTGAGTTCGTGGGCGTGGCGTCCGCGTGGCTCGGGCGCTTCGAGGCCGGTCGCCGCGGACGCGAGCGGGCGCGGGTGGTGCTGGCGGGCCCGCCGAACGCCGGCAAGAGCGCGCTGTTCAACGCGTTGCTCGGTCGAGCCCGCGCGATCGTGTCTCCGTTGCCGGGGACGACCCGCGATTATGTCGAAGCCGAGCTGCGGCTCGGTGCGCAGGAGCTGGTGCTGGTCGACACGGCGGGGTTGCGCGACACGCTCGATGTCCTCGAGGATGCGGGGATCTCGCGAAGTCGTGAGCAGATCGGTGGCGCGGATCTGCTGGTGTGGGTCGAGGCCGCAGATGCGCCGGAGGTCGGACCCCCGGCAGGGGAGGTGCTCCGCGTCGAGAACAAGCGAGACCTCGGGACGCGGCGTGAGGGGTGGATCGGCGCGATCGCTGACTCCGGTGTGCGAGGGGTCGACGCGGTGCGGGATGCGCTTCAGGGCTGGGCGGAGGCACGCGGAGCGGAGCCCTGGATCGGGTTGGCCCGGCATCGTGATCGCGTGTCGGAGGCCCTGGTCGCGCTCGCCGAGGCGGACCGGCTGCTCGAGACAGGTGGGCTGCTCGAGGTCGCGGCGTTTCAGCTCGGAGTGGGTGAACGTCGACTCGCCGAGATCTCCGGGCGGAGCGCGCTGGGCCCTGTCGGCGACGAGGTGCTGAGCAGCATCTTTGCCCGCTTCTGCATCGGGAAGTGAGGCCGTCAGCGTAGCGAAGCGATGGCCGGGACCAGCTCCTGGAGGTCGTCGGCGAAGGCTTCGATCTGATCGGCGTCGTGACTCGCGGTCACGGTGATGCGGAGCCGTGCTGTGCCACGTGGAACAGTCGGCGGGCGGATCGCCTGAACGTGCCAGCCGCGCTCGAGCAGCGCGGCGCTGGTCGCCATCGCGGTCTCGTTGTCGCCGATGAGCACGCGGAAGATCGGTGAGCGTGCAGGAGCGCCGAGGCGACGGGCGAGATGCTCGACGTTCTCCCACAGGCGGCGGCGGCGAAGGTCGCCCTCGGCGCTGTCGACCAGGTCGATCGCATGAGCGATCTGGGCGGTCATGACGGGGGAGAGGCCGGTGCTGAAGACGAAGCTCCGTGCGCATGCACGGAGCCAGCGGCAGGTCAGGTCCGATGCAGCCGCGAAGGCGCCGGCGCATCCGAATGCCTTTCCGAGGGTGCCGACGAGGACGGTGGGGCGGATCTCATGACGGCCGGCATGGCCGGTAGGGCGACCTGATGCGGAATTTTTGAAGAGGCCGAAGCTGTGGGCCTCGTCAAGGTAGAGGGCGCCGCCATCGGCGAGGTGAGCTCGCATCTTGGTGGGGTCGCTGAAGTCGCCGTCCATGGAGAACAGCGCCTCCGTGATCCACCAGGCAAACGGACCTGGATGTGGTGCGTCGCCGTGGCGGAGGATGTCGATCGCGGCGCGGGACAGGCGGAGGCCGTCGATCAGGCTGGCGTGGTTGAGGGTGTCGCTGAGGACGCGGTCGTGCGGTTCGATCAGCGCCGGCAGGACGCCGATGTTTAGTTGGAAGCCGCTGGGGAACAGGACCGCGGACTCGGTGCCGGCCAGTTCGGCGAGGCGGGCCTCGACGGCGCGGTGCTCGGGCAGGTCGCCGCAGACGAGGCGAGAGGCGGTCGCGCCGCTGGCCGCCTGGGGGAGATCGGCGAAGCTCGGGTGGTTGGCGAGGCCGAGGTAGTCGTTGCTGCAGAAGCCGATGACCGGCCGGCCGTTGAGCGTGTATGCCACGCCATGGCGGGCTGCGACCTGGGGCGGTGTCCGGGTGAGACCGGCGCGCTGGAGCGCGTCGAGGCGGGCGCGAAGACGGCTTTCGAAGGGAGTGGTCATGAGCGCGCTCTTGACAGCCAGCGGAGGGTGCGTTCTTACTGCGTTTCCGTGGCTGCGAGCAATGAGCGATCGCTACAGGCGCTGCTGGCCTCGCGTGTGGAGGCGATGGGTCTGCGGGCGGAGTTGCCCTGGGTCAAGCTCGAGGAGTTGGGAAGACAGTGGCTGCGCTTCGGGAGGGTGATGAACCTGAGCGGGGCGCGCGATCTCTCGGCGCTCTCCGAGCAGGTTCTGGAGGGAGTGCAGGTCGTGGCGCTGGCGCAACGGCTGGGGTGTGCTGCCGGTCAGCGGTGGATTGATGTTGGCTCGGGGGCCGGGTTTCCCGGGTTGATCGTCGCGGCATGTTTGCCGGTCGAGATCGTGCTGCTCGAGCCGCGGGAGCGGCGGGCTTCATTTCTGGAGTTGATGCTGGCGCAGGTCGGTGCGCGCGGGACGGTGGTTCGCGGGCGACTCGAGGCGGATGGGGTGCGTGCGGAGCGGGCAGGGCTTTCCGGGATGGGGCAGTTCGAGTGGGCTTCTGCGCGGGCAGTGTTTTCGCCGGGCGAGTGGCTGACGAATGCGCGAAAGTTGATGGGGTCGGCTGGGGTGATTGTCGCGCATCTTCACCGGGGGGATCCGGACCCGGAGGGGTGGTGCGCGGTGGACGTGGTCGATGGCGAGCGGTGGTCGGTGCGTGCGTACCGATGTTCCACGTGAAACATTCGGTGTGGTGAGCTGCGCCAAGCTCGCGGTGAGGAGAGCACCACTGCTCGCGGTCGGGTGTTTCACGTGAAACACTATTGCGCAGGGACCGCGGCGGAGGCGCAGTCGATGATGTGGGAAGAGATCTCTGCGTTGGCGGGGCGGGAGAGGAAGGAGGCGGCGCGAAGGATGGGCTCGGCGCCTCTCGCCTCGCCGCGGCGGCACCAGAGCCAACCAAGGGTGTCGAGATAGTTTGCGTTCGCAGGCTCCAGCGCCAGCGCGCGCAGGACGAGCGTCTGGGCCAACTCGAGCTCGATGCCGTCCTCGGCGAGCTTGTAGGCGATCGCGTTCAACACGACCGCGTTGTCGGGGTCCACTTCGAGGTGACGCCTCGCTGCCTCGAGGTCGCCATCCATGACCGCGCGGAAGCCGAGCATGGCGTGATACTGCGGCCTCCAGGTCGGGGCGCTCCCGAGCCGGGCGATCATCAACAGCGCTGCCGCGAGCACGAGCGATGCGATCGCCTTTTGCCACAGCGGTCGGGGGCGCATGAAGATCGCTCCGAGAGCGGCGCCGGTGATCAGCCCGCCGACGTGCCCCGCCTGGGCGATGCCCGGGATCACCGTACCCAGACCGAGACATAGAAGGATGAGGAGGCCGAGGCTCAGCACGGAGATCGGTGCGAGCCTGGCCTTGAGCCCGGGGGCGCCGAACTGGCGCGCGAGCCACAACGCCGCGGCCTGTCCGAGCACGCCTGCGGAGGCACCCACGACCATCGGCGCCTCGCACCACAGCAGCGAGGCCAGGCATCCGCCGATGCTGCTGACGACGAACAGTAGGAGGGTGCGCCACGAGCCCCACGCGTGCTCGACCCAGTCACCGATCGAGCCGAGAGCGGTGAGATTCAGCGCCAGATGGATCAGCGAGCCGTGGAGGAAGCCCGTGGTCAGGACCCGCCACCACTCGTGGTCGAGCCAGACACGGGTCAGGTCGAGCCCGCCCAAGTTGACGAGGACCGTCTCGCTGCCGCCCAGGCTCCAGATGCTCTGCAATGCGGCGTCGGCCGGGGTCGCGGAGCTGGAGATCGCGGCGGCGAGGGTGGCTGTGAAGGCCAGCACGCAGATCGCCATCACGGCGGCGGTGGCCGGGCGCTGGGGAAGCCTGCGCCACCAGGCCGCCGCGTCGTCGCTCATGTCGGGGTCCGCGTCGGCTGCCACGCGCGCAACCTAGCAGAAGCTCGCGAGGTCGACGGCAAGATCGCCGGCCTCGTCGGCCGGTGCTCGTACTCGAGATCCACACCGAGGCCGAGAGGCCGGGCATCACGCTCCCGAACACGTGCAGGCGGGCATCGCCAGGGACCTGTTCGAGCCCGGCCGATGGGGGCAAGCCGAGAACCTGGTGACCCTGCGAACGTGACGGCCCGGATGTCCGCGGGGCCGGCGGTCGAGCGCGGATTTCACCCGTGACCCCGGGGTGGCGGTGAGTCCGCAAGTTCGAGCGAGGCCCATTTTAAACCTGTCCTCGAGGACATGTGGGAGTGGGAGATCGGGCGGCGATGGGCACTTTTGCGCCGGTAGACGGCGATCCGCTGGCTTGCGACCGGGCTTTGGAGGTTGCTATCGTGGTTCCGGTACGGGTGCGCTCCGCAGTGATGCCAGTGGGCCGAAGACGCGAGTTGCGGGCGGTCGCTGGCCCGGCGGGCCGGTATGTCGGTCGGGGTCGCTAGGGGACGGGGACCATGGCGCGCCAGAACCTGCTGCTCGTGGATGGAGATGCCCGGAACCTGCGGGTTTTGGAGGTCAGCCTGCGCAAGGCGGGGTTCAGCATCACCAGTGCCGAGAGCGCGGTGCAGGGGCTGCAGTACCTCGAGCACTCGGAGCCGGACCTGATCATCTCGGACACGAAGCTGCGGGACGGCGACGGCTTCGCGTTCTGTCGGGCGGTCAAGAGCAACCCGCGCTGGGCACCGATCCCGTTCATCTTCCTGACCAGCGCGACGGAGCTGGACGACAAGCTCCGCGGGCTCGAGCTCGGCGTCGAGGATTACCTGACCAAGCCGATCTACGTGAAGGAGGTGATGACCCGCGTGAAGATGCTGCTGCAGCGCAAGCAGCAGGAGCGGATCGGTCGCAAGGACGCGCGTACGAAGTTCAGCGGGCAGCTCGCCGACATGGCGATCGTCGACCTGATGCAGACGATCGAGATCTCGCGCAAGAGCGGGACGATCGAGTTCCAGACGGACCTCGGCACCGCGATGGTGTGGTTTCGCGACGGCCGGGTGATCGACGCGCAGATGGGGCGCCTGCAGGCGGCCGCGGCGGTCTACCGGCTGCTGGGGATCAACGAGGGCACCTTCGAGGTCGAGTTTCGCGCGATCAACCGGGCGACGGTGATCGAGGAGACGACGCAGACGCTGTTGATGGAGGGCATGCGCCGCATCGACGAGTGGGTGCGTCTGCTCGAGGGCCTGCCGCCGCTCGACCACGTGCTGACGGTCGATCACCAGCTCCTGATGGACCGCTCGGAGCCGACGCGGCCGCTCCAGACGATGCTGCTGCGCCGCTTCGACGGCCACCGGTCGATCATCGAGATCATCGATGACAGCGGCGTCGATGACCTCGAGGCGCTGGAGACGATCGGTGGCCTGTACTTCGAGGGTCTTCTCACGGACGAGGTCGGCTCCTCCGAGACGGCCGACGAGTCGCAGCTCTCCAGCCAGGTCGACTTCGACGCGTGGGACCCCGCCGTCACCCGCGCCGGCGTGCCGCCGCTGCCGTCGACGCCGTCCGAGCCGCTCGAGCCGCTGACGACGGTGGCCGACCTGCCGCCGCTGCCGTCGTATCCGCTGCCGTTCCCGAACCTCAGCGCGAGCGTCGACATCGATGACGTGCTGGTCGGCGGCATCCCGGACGATGTCCGCGAGCCGACCGCCGAGCCCGAGGACGGCCGCGTCGTGGCGCCGACGTCGGAGCGCCAGCGACGCACGGACAAGGCCCCGCAGAGCGTGCTGATCGAGGCGCTCGCGGTCCGCCGACTCGCAGCCGTCGACGGACACCTCGCGCTTCCGATGGGCACCGCCCGCGCCGAGGCCTGCGGCGAGCTCGAGTCGCACAAGGAGGAGGGCACGCCCGACGCACGCACCCATTCGCACTCGTCCTCGATTATTGTTCGTACGCGCGTGATGAAGTCTTCAGCGTCAGGGTCGAGCGCGACGATGGCCGCGCTCAGCGGGTCCGAGGGTCGAGTCGACCCCGCGGCGCCGCCGGCTGCCTCCGACACCTGGCCGCACGAGGCCCCGCCGCAGCTCCTGGAGGAGAGCTCCGATGACATGGGCCGCCTCAGCGCGCTCGTCGCGTCGCTGAACCACGCGCCCACAGAGATCGGGCGGTCGACCGACCCGCTCGAGGAACCGGTGCGCCGACGAGCCGACGTGTCGCGCTCGAACGCCACGCGACCGGTCTCGCCGTGGTCGCTGTGGGCGACGATCGGGCTCGTCGCCGTGGCCGCGCTCGTGCTGCTGAAGGTTTGGACCGAGAGCGGGAAGACCCCGACGACGCAGGTGGCGCGGAAAAATGGCGAGCGTGGGGACGCGAAGCAGGTCGGGGACGCGAAGCAGGTCGGGGACGCGAAGCAGGTCGGGGACGCGAAGCAGGTCGGGGACGCGAAGCAGGTCGGGGATGGGCCGCCGCTTGGGGATACGAAGCAGGTCGGGGTCGCCGATGACGGGTCGCGGGTCGCGGCCTTGCCGAAGTCGGAGCCGGAGCGGAAGGTCGAGCCGGAGCGGAAGGTCGAGCCGGAGCCGGAGCGGAAGGTTGAGCCGGAGCGGAAGGTCGAGCCGGAGGCGACGCCGGAGACCGATCCAGCGGCGCTGAGGCACGCGGTCGAGCGGGCCTCGAAGCTGTACCGAGCGGGCCGTTTAAAAGATGCGGCGGCGGCGATCGACGAGGCGTTGCTGATCGACCCGGGTCACGCGCCGGCGCTGCTGCTGCGGGCCAATGTGCTGCTCGAGCGCAGGGAGTTCGACGCGGCGGCGGAGGCGGCGAGGGCGGCGATCGCAGCGGAGCCGGAGCTGGCCGACGCTCACATGGCGCTCGGGGTGATCGAGCAGGAGCGCGGCGGGGCGGACGCGGCGGTCGCGGCGTACGAGCGCTACCTCGAGCTCGAGCCGAGATCCCGCTACGCGACCAGCCTGCGCCAGCAGATCCGCAAGCTCCGCGGGCAGTGACCGCCGGCGCGGCTTGAACTCGCCGCGGAAGCGCGCTACGCCAGCGACGCCCGCTCGCCGCCCTGGACGCCGCCGGCGAGCCAGCAGGCGATGCGCACGGCTTCGGCAAAAATTCTCGCGATCGAGTCCTCGTGCGACGAGACCGCGTGCGCCGTGGTCGACGGCCTGCACGTGCGCGCGAGCGTGGTCGCCTCGCAGATCGCCGTGCACGCGAAGTTCGGCGGCGTGGTCCCGGAGCTGGCGAGTCGTCATCACCTGACCGCGGCCGTGCCGGTGCTGCAGGAGGCGGTGGCCAGCGCCGGCGTCGCGCTCGATCAGCTCGACGGGCTGGCGGTGACCGAGGGGCCCGGGCTCGTCGGCGCGTTGCTCGTCGGCGTGCAGCTGGCGAACGGGCTCGCGCTGGCCACGGGGCTGCCGCTGTACGGCATCCACCACATGGAGGGGCACCTGCTGTCGCCGTTCCTGGGCGACTCGGATCGGCCGGCCCGGCCGTTCGCGCCGCATCTGGCGCTGTCGGTGTCGGGCGGGCACAGCGAGCTGGTGCTCGTCGAGGGTCTGGGCCGCTACCGCGTGCTCGGGGCGACGCGCGACGACGCGGCGGGCGAGGCTTTTGACAAGGTCGCCAAGCTGCTCGGGCTCGGGTATCCGGGCGGGCCGGTGATCGACCGGCTCGCCGCCGACGGTGACCCGCGGGCGATCGACTTCCCGAGGGCGATGCTCGCGGATCGCGAGCGCTTCGAATTCTCGTTCTCGGGGCTCAAGACGGCGGTGGCGATGCACATCGACCAGCGCGGTCAGCCGGGCTCGCGCCAGGCGCTGGCGGACCTGTGCGCGTCGTTTCAGGCGGCGGTGGTCGACGTGCTCGTCGCCAAGGCCCGGCTCGCGCGGCGCAAGTTCGACTGCGCGGCGATGACGGTGGTCGGCGGCGTGTCGGCGAACAGCGGGCTGCGGGCGGCGATGACGGCGGCGGCGGCGGCGGACGGCTTTGAATTGTGGACGCCAGCGCTGCGCTACTGCGGCGACAACGCGGCGATGATCGGCGCGGCCGCGGCGTTGCGCATGCAAGCGGGGCTCGAGCCCGGCGTGCAGGTGTTCGCCAGCGGGGCGATCGACGAGGCGCGAGGGGCCGCGTGAGGCGCGGCGGAGAGGTTGCATGATCGACGCACCGGGACAGCTCCTGCGCCGCCACGGGCTGCACGCGCGGCACAGTTGGGGGCAAAATTTCTTGCACGCGATGGAGGTGCACGACGCGATCGTGCGCGCCTCGGGGGCGCGACCGGGGATGCGCGTCGTGGAGATCGGCGCGGGGCTCGGGACGATGACGGACCGCCTGCTGGCGACCGGCGCGGAGGTCTGGGCGATCGAGCGCGACAGAGATCTGTGCGCGGTGCTGCGGGCCGAGCTCGGTGACCGACCCAACCTCGTGCTGCACGAGGCCGACGCGGTGCGCTTCGACTACGCCGCGTCGGCGATCGGCCAGGCGGTGCCGCCGGCGATCGTCGGCAATCTCCCCTATCAGCTCACGGGTCCGCTGCTGTTCACGCTGCTCGACCATCACGCGATCACGGGGCCGTGGGTGGTGATGGTCCAAAAAGAGGTCGCGGACCGGCTGTGCTCGGCGCCGGGCTCGAAGGACTACGGCGGCGTGACGGCGGTGCTGTCTCGGGTGCGAGCGATCTCCAGGGTGTGTCAGGCGTCGCGGGGGTGCTTCTTGCCGCCGCCGCGCGTCGACTCGACGGTCATCCGGCTCGACCCGCGGCCGCAACCCCGCGGGGTCGTGGCCGACGACGAGGGCTTTCGCCTGCTCGTGCGCGCCGCGTTTCAACAGCGACGCAAGGTGCTCAGCAACGCGCTCGCCTCGCTCGAGAGCCGCGAGGCGGCGCTGCGCTGGTGCGTCGCCGCCGGCATCGACCCGAACATTCGACCCGAGCGGCTCGGGCCCGAGCAGTTCGCGGCGCTGCAGCGCGCGCGCGAGGCCGAGCGCGACGCGGCGCGGGACGGAGCCGCGCACGTGACCGGCGACGTCAGCGAGGCGGCGCCGAGCGCAGCCGCCCATGCGACGGGCCGCGAAGACGCGAGCGACACGGATGGTGCGAGCGATACCCGCGAGGCGGGAGAGGACGATGCCGGAGCTTCCTGAGGTCGAGTCCGTGCGCCGCGGGCTGGTCGCGGCGCAGCTGCGGGCGCCGGTGGTCGCGCTGTGGCGCAGTCCGGCGAAGCTGCGCGTCGGCAAGCACTGGCAGGACGAGAACCTCGAGTGCCTGCTGGGCGCGACGCCGGGGGCGGTGGGTCGGCGGGGGAAGTACATCCTGTGGTCGTTCGCGGGCGCGGACGGGGCGCAGCTCGGGCTGGTCGTGCACCTCGGGATGAGCGGGCGCTGCGGCGTGGCGACGGTCGAGCAGCCGCGCGTGGCGCATACGCATCTGGTGCTCGGGTTCGCGGACGGACGCGAGCTGCGGCTGGTGGATCCGCGGCGGTTCGGCGGGCTGCGGGCGGGGCCGCTTGCGGAGCTGCTCGCGGCGCCGCCGATCGGTGAGCTCGGGCCGGAGCCGCTCGAGCCCGGGTTCTCGGGCGAGGTGCTCGAGCGGGCGCTGGGGTCCTCGGCGCGGCCGATCCGCGACGCGCTGCTCGATCAGTCCGCGGTCGCCGGGCTCGGCAACATCTACGCGGTCGAGGCGCTGTTCCTCGCGGGGATCCATCCGCTGCTCGAGGCCCGTCGGCTGCACCGCAGCGCGTGGGACCGCCTCGCCGGGACCGTCGTCGACGTGCTGCGCCAGGGCATCGCCAACGGCGGCACGACGCTCAAGGACTTCAGAAATGTCGTCGGCGAGGTCGGCCGCAACCAGGACGACCTGCGGGTCTACGGGCGGGCGGGCGAGCCGTGCCCGCGCTGCGGTGGTGCGCTCGCGGGTTTTGTCTCGGGCGGACGCAGCGGGGCGTACTGTCCCAAAGACCAGCCGCGCCCGCGCGCCCGGCTGCTGCGCTGAGCCGCGGCCCGGGCGCGCTTCGCCGGTTGCGGGCGCGTGGCGGCTCGCAGCGCGGCGCGGCGGCGCGTCGGGGCGCGCGAACAGACCGCTTGCAACGGATTCGGGCATGGGCGCACACTGGCGCGGCCCCAGTTTCGACGGCATGGACGAAGTCCACAGCACTGGCCCCCGCGCGGGCCCCTCGTTGACGACGCAGGAGGTGCGGACCGACGAGGCGCTCATGGTGAGCTTCCGCGAGGGCGAGGCGCGGGCGTTCGACGTGCTGGTGGTGCGACACCGCCGCGGGCTGTTCAACTTCTTGCTGCGCAGCGTGCAGAACCGGAGCCGCGCGGAGGAGATGTTGCAGGAGGTGTTCTTGCGGGTGGTGCGGTCGAAGGAGCGCTACGAGCAGACCGCGAAGTTCACGACCTGGGTGTACACGATCGCGCGAAACCTGTGCGTCGACGAGAGTCGGCGGGCGAAGTTTCGGCGCACGGTCTCGCTGGACGCGCCGCGTCGCGGGCCCGGACACGAGGAGGGGTCGGCGATGCTCGACTCGGTCGCGGCGGACCAGGTGCCGACCGACGACGCGGCCGCGGCCCCGCAGATCCGCGCGCGCATCGCCGTGGCGATCGACGCGCTGCCCGACGATCAGCGCGAGGTGTTCCTGATGCGGCAGGTCAGCGGGCTGTCGTTCAAGGAGATCGGGGAGATCGTCGGCGCGCCGGAGAACACGGTCAAGAGTCGCATGCGCTACGCGCTCGACAAGCTGCGCAACGAGCTCGCCGATTTCAACTTGAAGCCGTGAGGCTGTCCCGAGGGACAGGTCAGAGCTCGGCGAGCGACAGCTGCGTGGACTCGGGGTCGCGGATCTTCTCGGCGCCCCAGCTCTTGCGGGCCTCGGGCGGGAGGCCGCCGCGGGCCTCGGCGTAGGCGGCGAGGAACTTGCGGGTGGCCGCGTTGGCGTAGCCGCCGCCGGTGACCGGGCCGAACTCCGGCTCGTAGCGGCTGCAGATCTCGGCGAAGGCGGCGTCGCGGGCGTGCTTGGCGACGATCGAGGCGGCGGCGACGGCGACGTGGCACGACTCGCCGTCGTTGACCGCCTGCAGGCGCGGGAAGTGCTGCTGCAGCGGGCGAAACAGGTTGGCGCCGTCGCAGATGATCGCGCACTCGAGCGTGGC
>Ga0075163_10000203_pt1 | contig 70649 bp, 71 predicted proteins | sample JI1023141ADNA_FD_71478 | JGI IMG/M metagenome (GOLD analysis project Ga0075163, IMG submission 71478) | Wastewater effluent complex algal communities from Wisconsin, to seasonally profile nutrient transformation and Carbon sequestration -... | ecosystem: Engineered > WWTP > Effluent > Algae... | reverse complement strand
TCCGCGCCGCTGAAATCGTCAATGTCCGCGCCTCGCGCCTCGGCCTGCTCAGCGGCCGCGTGGTTCCGCTGGCCCCCTGGATCGGAATTCTGGTCCTGGCGATCATCGGTCTTGGCATCGGTCTGGTCGAAAGCTTCCGCGGCGCCGCTGCGGAAACGGCAGGCTCCGCCCTCAGCGGCGCGTCGACTGCCACCGCCGTGTTCGGCCTGATGGTTGTGATGAGCCTCTATTTCATCATCACCCGCGCCGCCGAGCGCGAGACCTAGGCGCAAAGGTCGCGATTGGCGTTCCGGGCGATGCTCGCTAGAGTGCGCCCATGATTTCAAATTCCATGCGTGCCCTCGATTTCGACCTCGGCGAAACAGCCGACTTGATCCGCGACACGGTGCGAAGTTTTGCCGATTCCGAGATCGCCCCTCGCGCTGCGGAGATCGACCGCACGGACGAATTCCCGCGCGACCTCTGGCCGAAGATGGGCGAACTCGGCCTTCTGGGCATCACGGTCGAGGAAGAGTGGGGCGGTCCGGGCCTCGGCTATCTCGAACACGTCGTTGCGATGGAGGAGATCAGCCGCGCGTCTGCGTCGGTGGGCCTGTCCTACGGCGCGCACTCCAATCTCTGCGTCAACCAGATGCGCCGCTGGGGCAATGACGATCAGAAGAAGCGCTATCTCTCGAAGCTGATTTCCGGCGAACACCTCGGCTCTCTAGCCATGTCCGAACCCAATGCGGGTTCCGATGTCGTCTCGATGAAGCTGAAGGCCGAGAAGAAGGGCGACCGCTACATCCTCAACGGCTCGAAGATGTGGATCACCAACGGCCCGTCCGCCGATACGCTGATCGTCTACGCCAAGACGGCGCCGGAGAAGAACTCGCGCGGCATCTCCGCCTTCATCGTCGAGAAGGGATTCAAGGGATTCAGCACCGCGCAGAAACTCGACAAGCTCGGCATGCGCGGCTCGGAAACCGGCGAGCTGGTTTTCGAGGATTGCGAAGTCCCCGCAGAAAACGTCATGGGCCCGCTCAACAGCGGCGTCGAAATTCTGATGTCGGGTCTGGATTACGAGCGCACCGTTCTGGCGGCGGGTTCAACGGGCATCATGCAGGCCTGCATGGATGTGGTCCTGCCCTATATCCACGACCGCAAGCAGTTCGGAAAATCCATCGGCGAGTTCCAACTCATCCAGGGCAAGGTCGCCGACATGTATGTGAAGATGAATGCGTCGAAGGCTTATGTGTATGCGGTGGCGAAAGCCTGCGACCGTGGCCAGACGGCGCGCAAGGACGCGGCGGGCGCGATCCTGTACGCTGCCGAAACCGCAACGCAGCTGGCGCTCGACGCCATCCAGATTCTCGGCGGCAACGGCTACATCAACGATTATCCGACCGGCCGCCTGCTGCGCGACGCGAAGCTCTACGAGATCGGCGCAGGTACCTCCGAGATCAGGCGCTGGCTTATCGGGCGGGAGCTGTTTGCGGAGTCGGGGAACTAGCGTCTCGGCTCATATTGCAGAACGACTGCGCCGGAGGCGAACTCCCTGCGGCCGATGAGCTTGAGATCGAGCAGGCTGGGCAGTCCGGCGAACAGTGTGGGGCCGCGACCCGCGATCCTTGAGTGCACGATGAATTCGTATTCGTCGATCAGGCCCATACCAGCCAGCGCCTGCGGAAGCTGCACGCCGCCCACGAGGATGCCTTTGCCGGGCATCGCCTTCAGGGCCCGTACAGCGTCACCAAGATCGCCGCGCACGAGTTCGGCGTTCCAGTCGACATGCTTCAGCGTGCTGGAGACGACATACTTCTTCGTAGCCGCGATGGCGCGGGCGAAAGGCAGCATCCAGTCCTGGGTCCAGTCGGCCAGATGGCCTTCGGCGGCGGGGCGCCAGGCCTCTTCCATCATCTGGTAGACCACGCGCCCGAAGATGGCGGCGTCGTTCCGCTCGAAGTGGCCGGCGGCGTACTTATGCAGTTCGCCGTCCGCGATCCCCACGGTGTGATCGTAGCAACCATCAAGGGTGATGTTGATCGAGTAGCGGAGAGGTCTCATGGCGTCAGGCTAGCATTGGTCAGCACGGGTCTGGAAGTTTTCAATTCAAGGGGTACGGTCAGTCGCAAACAGGTATGAGGGAGGCCTGCCGTGACCTTTGGAACACTCCTGCTATCCGCGCTGGCCCTGTGTCTTGCGGCACCTGCTCTCGCCCAAACACCCACGCCGGTCGTCGATCCCGGCGCACCGCTCAGCGGGTATCCGCGCAAGGCGCTTGGCTTGCCGACGCCAGCCGAGCTGAAAACCGCGACATACGTGCGCGATGTGATCTACGGCCACCGCGACGGCATGGCGCTCACCTATGATGTGTTCAAGCCGAAGAAGGCGAACGGCGCGCTCGTCGTGAACATGGTGTCGGCCGGTTGGAAGTCATCATGGGGGCCGCCGGAGGAGCGGCAGGCGCGCTATCAGTGGCTGATCGACAAGGGTTTCACTGTCGTCGCGCTCCACCACGCGTCCGCGCCGCGCTTTCAGGTGCCGGATGCGGTCGCTGATGTTCGCCTCGGCCTGCGCCACATCAAGCTGCACGCGAAGGTCTACGGCGCCGATCCCAAACGTATCGGCGTGTGGGGCGCCAGCGCGGGCGGGCACCTGTCGCTGGTCGCAGGGCTGATGGCCGATGACGGCGATCCGGCGGCGGTCAATCCGCTGGAGCGCTCGGGCAATCGCGTGAAAGCAATTGTCGCCTATTTTCCGCCGACCGATCTCGATGCGCTGCTCGGCAGCCGCGCCAAATCTGGCGCCATCGCTTTCGACGACAGTCTGCGCGCCTCGGTCTCGCCGATCCACTTTGTGGATGCGAAGGACTCGCCAACCCTGATCATCTCGGGCGGGGCGGACAAGGGCGTTCCCATCTCGCAGTCGGAAACCATGCACGCCGCACTCGACAAGGCGGGCGTCGAGAACAAGCTGATCATCTTCCCGGATGCAGATCACGACTTCTATGTGAAGGGCGATCCGGTGAAGACCGACGGCTATGCGACCGAAGCAATGAACACGATGGTCGCCTGGTTCGAGCAGCACCTCAAATAGCAGGCGCCGCCGCAGAACGACTCTCGCGCACCATGGAATGGCGCGCACGAAAGCCTCCGGCTTCGGCAAGCCGGGGCATCCCGCTGGCATGGCGCAGATGATCGTCCCCTCTGTCTATGCAGAGGGGATCGATCAGCGTGCTGTCCGGGGAGGATTAATTCTGGGCGACGACCAGCGCTGTCGGCGTGTCAGCCAGCAGGTGCGAATTGCCCGAGAAGGCGAAGGGGGTGGCCGCAACGACGAACAGGGCGACGGCGGCGACGATCAAGCGTTTGGCGAGCATGGGGAGGGCTCGTTCTCTTTCTATGTACGGCCGGGGCTGATCCCCGGTCCTTGTGACGAAGCAAATGGGAAAGGTTTGCGACCCAAAAAAGGCGCCGCGCCCAAAATAATCGACCCAAACACCGCCGCCCGGTCCGGTATGGCTTTGTCGCCACAACTCCTTCAGGAAGCGCCCCTCTTGTTTACCATACAAAGGTGAAAAAAGCCTGCACGGTCATGCACCTGACTCGGCTTGCGCTCATCCTGCCCTGGCGGTGACGATCCAGACCGCGCCGCGCAGGTGGACCCCCGCCGCCGTTTCGTGAGGCTTCAGGGCGGCTTCAACGGCGTCCAGGATTTCCGGCAATCGCTCCGGGGCGCTTTCCCGCACGACGCGTCCCAGCGGCCCCATTCTGGCCGCCTGTTCGGCGGCGGCGCGCGCCGTGGCGCCCATGTACATCGGGGCGATGAACGGGGCTGCGTCCACGTCCCGGAAATTGGCCTCCAGCAGGATCATGCGAACCCGGTCAGCATCCGCGAAGGCGAACGGACCAGGGGCGTGCGGGTCGGTGCCGGCCGGCGGCATGCCTATCGCGGCCCGGCCCGCCGATACGGGGATCATCGCCCAGGGGTTCTCGCGCGGTGCCTGCCAGCAGACGAAGGCCAGGCGTCCATTGTCCTTCAGCGCCCGTCGCATGTGGGCGAAGGCCGGTACGGGGGCGGCGAAGAACATCACGCCGAACCGGGAATAGATCAGGTCCTGCGCCGCCGGCAGGTCGGCCGTCGAGGCATCTGCTTCGCGAAACGCGAGGGTCTTCATGCCTTCCCGGGCGGTGCGGGCCTTTGCGACCTCCAGCATTGGCCGGGAGACGTCCACCCCCAGAACTGCGCCGTCCGGTCCGGCCAGCCTTGCAAGGGCGAGGGAGGTGTCGCCACAGCCGCAGCCGATATCCAGCACCCGCTCGCCCGGCTGGGGATTGGCCGCCTTCAGGGCCGCCTCGCCGAAGGGCGCGATCAGGCGGTCAGTCTCGGCCTGCATCTGTGCCCAACGCTCGCCGAGTACTCCGTTCCACTCTGTGATCTGGTCGGTATTATCTTCCGCCATGTCTTAATCGCCTTCTGCCTGTTGAGGCCGCAGCCTGCCGGGGTTATAGGGGCCCAGCTTAACGCCAAATCAGCCTCCCCGAAGGATCTCCATGCCGATTCAACGCACCTTCTCCATAATCAAACCCGACGCCACCGCCCGCAACCTGACCGGAGCGGTCAACGCCGTGTTCGAGAAAGCCGGCCTGCGGATCGTCGCCCAGAAACGCGTGCGTCTGACCCGTGCGCAAGCCGAGGGCTTCTACGGCGAGCACAAGGCTCGCGGCTTCTTCGGCGAGCTGGTCGACTTCATGACGTCCGGACCGGTCGTCCTGCAGGTTCTCGAAGGCGAGAACGCCGTGGCGCACCACCGCGAAGTGATGGGTGCGACCGACCCGGCGAAAGCCGCTGAAGGCACCGTCCGCAAACTCTACGCCCAGTCGATTGGCGAGAACTCGGTCCACGGTTCGGACAGCGAAGCCAGCGCCGAGCGCGAGATCGCCTTCTTCTTCCGCCTCGACGAAATCGTAGGCTAGTTTTCGGATCTTTGGATCTGCAGAAGCCCTCGGACCGTCCGGTCCTGGGGCTTTTTGCTATATGGCAGCTTACCTAGCGACACGCTCGCGTAGCGTCGTGGTCTGGGTTAAATCGGCAAGGGACAGGCCCTTTCGGGCGCGGAGGACACGGACATGACCGAGCACCTGAAGATCAGCATCGCCAACGGTGTGATGGAGATCTGCTGGAACCGGCCTGAGAAAAAGAACGCGCTGACCAACGACATGTATCGCGGTGCGGCCGAGGCGCTGGAGCGCGCGTCGGCTGACAGGTCGATCCGGTGCGTAGTGCTGACTTCCGAGGGTGACAGCTTCACGGCGGGCAATGACCTTGCCGTGTTCGCCGGCGCTGCCACAGGTGGAGAAGCGCCGCAGGGCAATCGCTTCATCGAAGCGATCGCACGATTCGACAAACCGCTGGTCGCGGGCGTGCGCGGCGTTGCAGTCGGCGTTGGCACGACGATGCTGCTGCATTGTGATCTCGTCTACGTCGCCACCGACGCAAAGCTGACAACGCCATTCGTGGGGCTCGCCCTGGTGCCCGAGGCGTCGTCTTCGCTGCTGCTGCCGCAACGCGTCGGCCATGCGCAGGCGTTCGCCATGTTCGCTTTGGGCGAAGTAATCTCGGGTACGAAGGCGCATGAGCTTGGTATCGCCAATGCAGCTTTGCCTGCAGGAGAGGTCATTGCTGCGGCGCGTGCCGGCGCAGCCGAGGTTGCAAAGCGCCCGCTCAGTGCGCTGATGGCGACGAAGAAGCTGATGCGGGATCAGGTAGCCATGCTTGCGGCGATCAAGGCCGAGGGCGCCGTCTTTGCGGCCCAGCTTCAGACGCCCGAAGCTGCGGAGGCGTTTGCGGCTTTCCGCGAGCGTCGGCCCGCCGACTTCTCGAAATTCTGAGCATCGCCTAGCGCGGCGCGAACACGCGGATGATGTCGCCATCAATGGTGAAATCATCTCGCACGCGTGTTCCGCTTTGTCTTGCAACAGCAGCGATACAGCGGGGGTAGAGCAGGTGCTCGGCCTTCAGCAGGCGGGCCGCCAGCGAGTCCGCCGTATCGCCGGGTTTGATGTCGATCTCGGCGTTGCCGATTGTCGGACCTTCGTCCACGCCCGCGGTCACCTGATGAACGGTGCAGCCGTGGACCGTATCGCCAGCCGTCAGTGCGCGCTCATGTGTATCCACGCCCGGATACTTTGGCAGGAGTGAGGGGTGTATGTTGATCAGCCGTCCGGCCCACTCATTCACAAACCAAGGAGTCAGCACCCGCATGAAACCAGCTAGAGCGACGAGTTCGACGCTGGTGCGCTTGAGTTCAGCATCCACGGCGCGTTCGAAGGATTCGCGGTCTTTCCCAAACGGCTTGTGATCGACGGCGACAGCTTCGACGCCATAGTTGCGCGCGATGGCGAGGCCGCCGGCTTCAGGCTTGTTCGACAGGACGAGAACGGGTTCAGCGGGCCAGGCGGGATCGACGGCCGCCTTCAGCAGTGCTTCCATGTTGGAGCCACGGCCCGAGATCAGGATGCCAAGACGCTTACGGCTCACGCGGCGGCCAGTTCGCCGATGATGAAGGGGGCCTCGCCCGCCGCCTTGAGGTCGGCAATGACGCCAGCGGCTTCAGAGGGTTCCACAGCGATCACGAGGCCGACGCCGCAGTTAAAAGTGCGGCGCATTTCTTCGTCTGCGACGGAGCCCGCCGCCTGCAGCCACTTGAAGACCGGCGGCAATTCCCATGCGGAATAATCTATGCGCGGAACGAGATGGTCAGGGCACATACGCGGCGTGTTTTCGGTGAGGCCGCCGCCGGTGATATGGGCGAGGCCCTTGATGCGATGCTGACGGATCAGCGGCAACACGGCTTTCACGTAGATGCGGGTCGGCGCGAGCAGGGCTTCGCCAAGCTTTTTTGCCTCGTCGAATGGGCAGCAATCGGTGAGCGTGAGGCCGGTGCGTTCCACGATGCGGCGGACTAGCGAATAGCCGTTGGAGTGCGGTCCGGACGACGGCAGGGCGATCAGCGTGTCACCCGCCTTCATGTCCTGCGTGCGGGGCAGAATATCGGTGCGTTCGACTGCGCCAACGGTGAAACCAGCGAGGTCGTAGTGTCCCGCAGCGTACATGCCCGGCATTTCCGCGGTTTCGCCGCCAACCAACGTGCAGCCTGCTAGCCGGCAGCCGTTGGCGATGCCGGAAACCACCTTGGCGGCGGTCCCGGGCTCAAGCCTTCCGGTGGCGAAATAATCGAGGAAGAACAGCGGCTCGGCGCCTTGCGCCAGCACGTCGTTGACGCACATGGCGACAAGATCAATGCCGATGGTTTCGTGCAGGCCGGTCGAAAAGGCCAGCATCAGCTTGGTGCCGACACCATCAGTGCCAGAGACCAGTACAGGATCCTTGAATCCGGCCGCCTTGAGATCGAAAAGGCCGCCAAATCCGCCAAGGGAGCCGTCCGCGCCGGGACGGCGGGTGGAGGCGGCCAGCGGCTTGATCTGTTCGACAAGTTCGTCGCCGGCATCGATATCGACGCCCGCGTCACGGTAGGTCAGGGAAGTCTTGGATTCGGTCCCGCTCATGGCGCGGCTGTTAACATGTCCTTGGGCGGGACCGCCAGTGTGACACGTCCTTCATGCACAGGCCGTCTTCCAATGCCGGACGCGGCTGCTAGAGTCCGCCAATGACCCAGATTTCCAGATTCGTAGCCCTTGTTTTCGCCATGTTTGCGCTCGCTGCGCCGGCCTTGGCAGACCCGTTCCGGGTGCGGGATTTGTCGGTGGACGTCACCGCGGCCAGTGGCCAGGCCGCCGTTAGCCAGGGCCGCGCCCAAGCCCGCCAGACGGCGGCCGAACGCCTGGTCGAGCGCCTGACGCTGCCGGAGGACCGCAATGCGGCCCGCCAGCCGATTGTTGCCGCGGATATCGCGAAGATGGTTTTGTCGGTGGACACGCAGGGGCAGGAAAAGATTTCGTCGTCGCGCTACATTGCGACGCTGATTGTGAATTTCAACGCCAAGGAAGTGCGGTCCTATTTCGATGGTCGCGGCGTGCCGATTGTCGAGACGCAGGCCAGCCGGGCTCTGATCGTGCCGGCGGTGTCGGGTCTCAACCCGACAACATGGGGCGCCGCGTGGAAAGACAAGACGGACGACTCCGTGCTGACGCCCTACGTGACGTCGATTGAATCCTGGGATCGTCATCCGCAGTGGAACGACGTGCAACCCGAAGTGCAGTCCTCGAATGCGACGCGGGCTGTGGTGGCAGAAGCCTACAATCAGGGCGGACAGATTTACGTGCGGCTGAGCGAGCTGCGGTCAGGAACACCGGAAGCGACTCTGGGATTGGCTGGGCCCTTTGCCGACCTGAATTCGGCGCAGTCCGGATCGATCGTCGCGCTCGAGCGGGCGTGGAAGAATGCTTCGATCGTGCGCACGACTGGTTCGACGTCGATGGCTTTGGTGGCGTCGTTTGCCGACGTCACGCAGTGGGTGAAAATCCGCCGCGGCTTGGAAAATTCGCGGCTGATCAGCCAGCTCAACATCGAATCGGTCACGACGCGTGGCGCAGACGTGAGCTTTGTTTTCGCTGGACGCCCGGATCAGCTGGCGGCCGATCTGCGCTCGCGCGGCGTTACACTCCGCGGTCAGGACAATGGCTGGCTGGTTGAGGCCGCCTCGACGCAATGACGCACGGTTCGACTGGCGATCCTGGCGGACGGCAGCTTCTCCTCGATTTTCCAAGGATCGATCCGGCGCAGCGGCCGGTTATCGAGACCGGCCCCTATCGCTCCGTGATTGGAACGCTGCGACGCTGGAAGAGCTGGCCGGAAGGCCAGCTTGCGATCACCGGCGAAGCATTCTCCGGAAAAACCCGGTTGCTGCGTCTGTGGGCGGCGGATGCCGGCGCGGCCTTCACCACGGGAGCGGCGCTGGCGGCAGCGGATATTGGCGAGATTTCGGGACTGACCGTTACCGCCCTGGCGGTGGACGACGCTGATCTGGGTGAAAATGGTCTGAACCTTTTTGCAGCGCTGAACCTCTGCCGGAACCGGGGCGCACCTGTCCTGCTGGCTGGTGGAAGAGAGCCGGGAGGTTGGTATGCGGATCCGCCTGACCTGGGTTCGCGGCTGAAAGCCATGCCGGTGGCGGTCATAAACGCACCGGATGACGAGACGCTGGGTCTGCGCTTGAGCGAGGAGTGCGCGCGCCGTCACCTCAATTTACCCACAGAATCCGTGTCCTACCTCGCGACCAGAATGGAAAGGACCTGGGAATCCATTAGCCGGGTGGCTGACCAGGTGGAGCGAACGCCGGGCCGCGCGGCTCGCCGGAAGTCGGCCCGCGCGGTTCTGACGGCGCTGGGTATTGATCCCGGTTGAGCCAAAAAAGCCCGCCACCGCGGGCGTTTTCCGCCGTCCAGCAATCCGTAATATATTGGTGCTATGGAGTATTCTCAGGTTGGCGTCAGACCGGCCGTTGGTGATGTTGGATCGGCGCGACTATGGCCCCACGCAGTGAAACGAGTGCGCGCGAAGCGGCGAAAGCCGCTGGCGTATCCGTGGCGCAGCTGATGGCCTCGCCCGACCGCTTCATCAACCGCGAAGTGTCCTGGCTCCGCTTCAACTCGCGGGTGCTGGAAGAGGCGGAAAACAAGCGCCATCCCCTGCTGGAGCGGCTGCGCTTCCTGTCGATCTCGGCAACCAACCTCGATGAATTCTACATGGTGCGGGTTGCCGGCCTGCGTCAACAGGTCCGCAACAACATCACCAAGCCAAGCCAGGATGGCCTGACGCCGCAGGAACAGCTGGTGCGCATCGCGGCCGATGCCGGCGCTCTGATGGGTGAGCAGCAGCGCATATGGAAAGTGATCCGCAAGGAAATGTGTAAGGAGGGCCTCAGCGTCCTCGATTGCGAGGAGCTGGACGAGAGCGATCGCGAATGGCTGCGGGCGCGCTTTCTCGAGCGCGTGTTCCCGGTTCTGACGCCGCTGGCTATTGACCCCTCGCACCCTTTCCCATTCATCCCGAACCAGGGCTTCGCGGTCGGTTTTTCGCTGAACCGCGCCAGCGATGGCGCGCACCTGCAAGCGCTGGTGCCGATCCCCAACTTCGTTGAGCGCTTTATCGAGCTGCAGGTTCGCGAAGGCGAAGGCCGCCGTTTTATCTCGCTCGAAAACCTCATCACGCTTTGCCTGGACATGCTGTTCCCCGACTGCGTATCGCTGGGGCGCTGCGTGCTTCGCGTCATTCGCGACAGCGATATCGAGATCGAGGAAGAGGCCGAGGACCTTGTCCGCGAGTTCGAGATCCTGCTGAAGCAACGTCGCCGTGGCCGCATCGTGCGCTTGAAGATCGAACGCGATGCGCCGGAAGACCTGAAGCGTTTCTTCATCGAGGAGATCGGCGCCGAGCCGATTGATGTCGTCGAGGTCGATGGCGTGATGGGCATGGGTCAGCTGTCGCAACTGATCACGGACGGCCGCCCGGATCTGCTGTTCCGGCCTTTCGAGCCGCGCTTTCCGGAACGTATCCGTGAATTCAACGGCGACATCTTCGCCGCGACACGCGTGAAAGACATCCTGGTCCACCATCCGTATGAGTCGTTCGACGTGGTGCTGCAGTTCCTGCGGCAGGCAGCGAGCGATCCGGATGTGGTCGCGATCAAGCAGACTTTGTATCGAACATCCAAGAACTCCCCGATCGTCGGCGCGCTGATCGCGGCGGCTGAGGCGGGTAAGAACGTGACCGCGCTGGTCGAGATCAAGGCGCGGTTCGATGAAGAGGCCAACCTCCGCTGGGCGCGCGATCTGGAGCGTGCGGGCGTGCAGGTGGTCTATGGCTTCATCGAGTTGAAGACGCACTCGAAGGTGAGCCTTGTGATCCGTCGGGAGCAGGGGCAGCTGAAGTCGTACACCCACCTTGGCACTGGCAACTATCACCCGATCACCGCACGTATCTATGATGACCTGTCGCTGTTCACCGCTGACGAAGCCATTGGGCGCGATGCGGGGCGACTGTTCAACTATGTCACCGGCTACTCCAAACCAAAGGCGCTGGAACGACTGGCGCTGGCGCCGCTTAATCTCAAGCCAACGCTGCTGGGTCTGATCGAGGACGAGATCGCTCATGCGAGAGCGGGACGGCCTGCGACAATCTGGGCCAAGCTGAACGCGCTGGTCGATGAAGAGATGATCGACACGCTCTACCGCGCCAGCCAGGCGGGTGTGTCGATTCAGCTGATCGTTCGCGGCATCTGCTGCCTGCGGCCAGGCGTGCCGGGGCTGTCGGACAATATCGAAGTACGCTCCATCGTCGGTCGATTCCTGGAGCATGCACGGATTATCTGTTTCGGGGCCGGCCACGGGTTGCCTTCGGACAATGCGAAGGTCTTCATTTCGTCCGCCGACTGGATGCCGCGGAACCTGGATCGCCGGGTTGAAGCGTTGACGCCGATCCTCAACCCGACTGTGCATAACCAGGTCATGGACCAGATCATGTTGGCCAATCTGAATGACCGTGCACAAAGCTGGACGTTGCGCCCCGATGGACGTTATGTCCGTAACGCGTCGGGCAAGGGCCGCCAGCCGTTCTCGGCGCATGAGTACTTCATGGAGAACCCCAGCCTCTCCGGCCGGGGAAGTGCGCTGCGGCTGACCACCCCGCCGGAGCTGAAGCCCAGAGGCTGATCTCGACATGAGATGGGTCTCCGAGAGGATCAGAGGCCTGTTGATGTCGGCGACTGCAACCCGCCAGAGGGCCGGATCAAAACCCGTGCGATGGCGGCGAATCGGCGTGATCGACGTCGGGTCTAACTCAATTCGCCTTGTCGTCTATGATGTGCGCGGAAGGGCGATGCAGCCGCGCTTCAACGAAAAAGTGTTGGCCGGTCTTGGCCGGGGCCTCAACTCCTCCGGCAAGCTGAACAGGGATGGCATCGATCTGGCGGTCGCAGCGCTGTCGCGCTTCGCGTCGATTACCCGCGCCCAGAATGTCGATGCACTATTGCCTTTCGCAACCGCCGCAGTGCGCGAAGCAAGCGACGGGCCCGCCTTCTGTCAGCGGGTGAAGAAAGAAACCGGCATCGACCTTCGCGTGTTGTCCGGAGACGATGAAGCGCGGTTTGCGGCGGAGGGGGTGCTGGCGGGGACGCCGGGGGTGGAGGGGGTGGCGGGGGATCTGGGGGGGTCGAGCCTGGAACTGGCGAGGCTTGTGGCGGGGAGATACGAAAGCGGGGCAACGTATCCGCTCGGTCCGCTGGCGCTGGACACCGGGGGCAGCTTCAACGCCGACAAGGTCACCAGCCGCATCAAGGACGTGCTGGCCAAATCGCAGGAGCTGAAGAAGACCGACACATTCTACGCCGTGGGCGGCGCCTGGCGCTCCATTGGCACGATGCACATGGAGCTGACGCGCGCGCCGCTGCACATGCTGCAGAACTACGAAATGGACTCGCCCGACCTGCTCAACCTGCTGAACGAGCTGATGACGGGCAAGAAGCACAATGACCTTGTCCAGGAAGTGGCCAAGCGCCGCGCCGCCACCATTCCCTACGCCGCAGCTGTCCTGAAAGTCATCATCGAGCAGGCCAAGGTGCTGACCGTGATGGTTTCATCCTATGGCGTGCGCGAAGGCATCATATTCGATGGCCTCGACGCGGCCGAGCGCCTGGAAGACCCGCTGGATGCGGGTCTCGACGCTCTGGTGCCGGACGATCAGGCCGCGGAGTTCGGACGGGCGCTGGCGGACTGGGCCAGCGAGGCTGCGCCCTACACCCTGTCGCCGCGCCTTGCCTCAGCGGCGTGCCGTCTGGTGGAGATTGGAGCGCTGCTGCACCCGGACCATCGCGCCGACCTTGCCTTCGATCTGGTGGCGCGGGCGCCTTTGCCGGGGCTGAGCCACAAGGACCGCGCGGCGCTGGCGCTTGCAGTCGCGTCGCGGTTCAAGCGCGGCGTGCGCAGCGATGTTAGCGACCGGCTGCTGGACGCCGAAACCGCCAGCGAAGCGCGGGCGTTGGGCGCGCTGATGCGACTGGCGGCCGATTTCTCTGGCCGGTCAGCGGAGCTGCTGAGCCATTCAAAGCTGACCTGTGATGGCGCCGTGCTGGGTCTGAAAGTAGCCGCGAAGTATCGCGCACTGGTCTCGGAGTCGGTCGAGCGCCGCTTGCAGCAGGCAGCCACAGAGCTGGGTATGGACTATTCGCTGGCGAGCTAGGCGCTCGCGGGAGCGCCGGTTTGGTCGCGGTCCAGATGATCCAGAGTACGACGACCTGGAACAGTAGCCGGGCCCACGGCGCGGGCAGGCCTAGCGCCGCGTAGGCGTCGGCATGCAGCAGCATCTCGATATGGACGGGCGTCACGCAGAGTGTGAGCGCGATCAGCGCCCAGCCAGCGATGCGGCGCAGGTGAGGGACAAGTAGGGCAAGCGCCGCTGCGATCTCGCAGACGCCTGTGAACCAGACCATCTCGTGCGGAAAGGGGATGTAGGGCGGCACGATCGATGTGAACGTGGAAGTGAGGATAAAGTGGCCGACGCCGCCGCCAATGAACCAGATGAAGACGAACACCAGACCGGCGATGCGCCAGCGGACGAGTGAACCTTTTGCAAGATCGACTGCGGCGGTGGTCACGCCTTGGCCTTGGTCCGCGCCTTGGGGCGCGGTCTCGCCTTCGGATTCACGTGCGTATTTTCCGCTATGCGCGCCTTGACGATCTTCTTTACCAGCGCGGCCGGGAGCGGTTGGTCGACAGTGAACTGCAGCGTGCCCTTCGATGCAAGCCATGGCGCGATTTCATCAGCGAGTGCGGCCGTGACGTTGTTGCTCATCGGAAAGAAACTGCAGTGCCTCTTGAAGGCGGCGTAAGCAACGAGACCGCCATTCAGCTTGAAGGCCGGTATCTGGTAGCTGATCGCTTCTTCAGCCGCAGGCGCAGCTGAGCGAATTGTTGCGCGGAGTTTTTCCAGCGCGGCCCGTTCAGGCGCGGGCAGGCGGGCGAGATAGGCTTCGACCGATTGCGCCGCTGCCTTCTCCATCGCCGCTAGACCTCGATGACCTGCACGCCTTTGGGCGAGGCGGCGAGGGCGAGCTTGCCGTCCTTCAACCGCAGGGCCTGCTCGCCGAAAAGTTCGCGGCGCCAGCCCCGGAGAGCGGCGATATCGGGATCCTTCTCGCGCGCCAGACGCTCGATGTCGTGGGCGTTGGCGATCAGGCGCGTGGCGACGCCGGCATCGTCCGCGATCTGCTTGAGCAGGACGCGGAGGAGTTCGGTTAGCGCGCCCGGCGGCGGGCCGCTGGATTCGGGGCGTTCGATTTCCGGCGCATACTTGTCTGGGTTGTCGAGGGCGTCGTTGATGGTCTGGATTAGCGAGACGCCGTGGCGCGATTTGGCAAAGCCGGACGGAACAGCGCGCAGGCGTTCGATCGCTTCAGCGTTGCGAGGTTTCTGCTGGGCGATTTCCTGGATCGCGTCGTCCTTGAGAATGCGGCCGCGTGGCTTGTCGAGTTCCTGCGCGACAGTTTCCCGCCACGCCGCGACATTGGCGAGGACGGCCAGATAGTCATTCTTGAATTTGCGGACCTTGAGACGCTTCCAGGCATTGGCCGGATTGAAGGCGTAGATTTCCGGATCCGTCAGGGCGGCGTGTTCATCCTCGATCCAGTCTGTGCGGCCCTGCTTAGCCAGCTTGGCGGAGAGGATGTGGTAGATGCGGCGGAGATGGGTGACGTCGCCGCGGGCATAACGCAGCTGTTTTTCGGACAGGGGGCGGCGGACCCAGTCGGTGAACTGGGACGATTTGTCGACCGTGCCTTTGACCACCCGCGAAACGAGGTTTTCGTAGGAAATCGAATCGCCAAGCCCGCAGGCCATGGCGGCGACCTGAGTGTCGAAAATGGGCGTGGGGGTCTCGCCGATGATCTTGGTGAAAATCTCCAGATCCTGGCGGGCGGCATGGAACACCTTCACCCGGTTCTTGTCCGCGATCAGGTTCATCAGGGGGGTGAGGTCGATCTCCTTGGCCAGCGGATCGACCAGAATGTCGAAATCGTCAATCGCCACCTGCACCAGGCAGAGCTGGGGCCAGTAGGTGGTTTCCCGATGAAATTCAGTGTCTACGGCCAGATAGGCGCTATTCGCGAGCCGTTCGCAGGCCTCGGCCAGCGCAGCGGTATCCGTAATAAGCCGGATCTCGCCGGTCTCGTCGTCGCTCAAAACGATGGTCTCCTGTCGCTGGCGGGACGCCAATATTGACAAGCCTGACGGCGACATGCGCTTGTCCGGCCGATCAATCAAGCCACCCCGCCCCTAGCGGGTATCCAATCAGGAGTCTTCCCCCGATGCACGCCTACCGGACGCATACCTGCGGCCAGCTGCGCGCGGACCATGTCGGCAAGACGGTTCGCCTGTCTGGCTGGGTGCACCGCAAGCGCGACCATGGCGGCCTGCTGTTCATCGACCTGCGGGACCACTACGGCCTGACGCAGTGCGTTGTGACGCCCTCCAACCCGAATTTCGGGGTGCTGGAGCGGGCGCGGGTGGAGACCGTTCTGACGGTGACCGGGGAGGTCGTCGCCCGTGACGCCGCGACCGTGAACGCTGGTTTGGCGACCGGAAGCATCGAACTGAAGGTGGGCGACGTAGTCGTCCAGTCGGAAGCTGCGGAACTGCCACTGCCGGTGTTTGGCGAGCCGGATTACCCGGAAGATGTGCGCCTGAAATACCGCTTCCTCGACCTGCGCCGCGAGACGCTGCACGCCAACATCGTGAAGCGGACGAAGATCATCTCCCACATGCGCAAGCTGATGGCCGACATCGGCTTTGCCGAATATTCGACGCCGATCCTGACGGCGTCCTCGCCCGAAGGCGCGCGCGACTTCCTGGTGCCGAGCCGCATCCACCCTGGCAAGTTCTTCGCGCTGCCGCAGGCGCCGCAACAGTACAAGCAGCTGCTGATGGTGGCGGGCTTCGATCGTTACTTCCAGATCGCGCCGTGCTTCCGCGATGAAGACCCGCGCGCCGACCGCCTGCCGGGCGAGTTCTATCAGCTCGATCTCGAGATGAGCTTCGTAACCCAGGAAGACGTGTGGGACACGATGGAGCCCGTGCTGCGCGGCGTTTTCGAGGAGTTTGCCGAAGGCAAACCGGTCACTCAGAAATTCCCGCGCATTCCTTACGATACCTCGATCCGCAAATACGGCTCTGACAAGCCGGACCTGCGCAACCCGATCGAAATGCAGCCCGTGACCGAACAGTTTGCCGGGTCGGGCTTCAAGGTGTTCGCCAAGATGATCGAGGCAGACGCCAAGACGGAAGTCTGGGCCATCCCAGCGAAGACCGGCGGAAGCCGCGCCTTCTGCGACCGCATGAACTCCTGGGCCCAGGGCGAGGGCCAGCCGGGCCTTGGCTACATCTTCTGGCGCAAGGAAGGCGAAGTGCTGGAGGGAGCCGGCCCCATCGCGAAGAACATTGGACCTGAGCGCACGGAAGCCATCCGCACGCAGCTGGGCCTTGGTGATGGCGATGCAGCGTTCTTCGTCGCGGGCGACCCGGCCAAGTTCTACAAGTTTGCGGGCGATGCGCGTACGCGCACCGGCACGGAGCTCAACCTGGTCGACGCCAATCAGTTCGCCTGCTGCTGGATTGTCGACTTCCCCTTCTATGAGTGGGACGAGGAGGAGAAGAAGCTGGACTTCGCGCACAACCCGTTCTCGATGCCGCAGGGCGGGATTGATGGCCTGAACGGCCCCGAACCGCTGAAGCTCAAGGCGTTCCAGTACGACATGGTCTGCAACGGCTATGAGATCGCGTCGGGATCGATCCGGAACCATTCGCCGGAGACGATGGTGAAGGCGTTCGAACTGACCGGCCTCACCAAGCAGGACGTGGAGGATCGCTTTGGCGGCCTCTATCGCGCCTTCCAGTTTGGCGCGCCGCCACACGGCGGGATGGCGGCGGGCGTGGATCGCGTCGTGATGCTGCTGTGCGGTGTGCAGAACCTGCGCGAGATCACGTTGTTCCCGATGAACCAGCGGGCGGAAGACCTGCTGATGGGCGCGCCGAGCGATCCACAGCCCAAACAGCTGCGCGAACTGTCGCTGCGCATCAACGCGCCGGACAAGAAGTAGCAAATCGGGGCGCTGAGGGACGATGTCTCGATTATTTTTCGGGAGCGGCGAAATCGGCGCCAGCGCAGCGTTCACCAATCGCATTCGCGGCTGTGCGCGGCTGATTGTCGTTAACGACGACGGCTTGGCTAAACGTTCGTCCGAAAACAGCGGGTTCGACCTCATCATCCGCTAAAGCGCCTTCCGCACCTTGGGTGGGCTTCCTGTGTCGCGGAGTTTGCGGCGGCGGGTGCTAGCGCTGGGAGAGGGCTAATGGCCGAGGGCGTTCGCGTGGTGGTTTTCGCCTCGCAAAAGGGCGGGTCGGGAAAGACCACCCTGTCGGGGCACATTGCGGTGGAAGCCGAGCGGATGGGCGATGGGCCCGTCGCGCTGATCGACACCGATCCGCAGGGCTCGCTGGCGAAATGGTGGAACGCCCGTGCGGCGTCCACGCCGGCGTTTGCACAGGCCTCACTGGAAGAGCTGGACGCCTGTCTCGACCATCTCAAGTCTCTGGGTTTCCGGCTGATCGTGATCGATACCCCCCCGGCCGTGACGCAGACGATTGCGCACGTTGTGGCGCGCGCCGATCTTGTCGTCGTGCCGACGCGTCCCAGCCCGCACGACCTGCGCGCTGTCGGGCCGACGGTGGATATTGCGGAGTCGCTGGGCAAGCCGCTGGTGTTTGTCGTGAACTCGGCGACGGCGCGGACGCGGATCACCTCGGAGACTGCGGTTGCGCTGTCGCAGCATGGTGTTGTTGCGCCTGTCACGATCCACCATCGCGTGGATTTTGCGGCTTCGATGATCGATGGGCGCACGGTTGGCGATATCCGGCCCGACTCCAAGTCGGCGCGGGAGGTCACGACGCTGTGGACCTACATGCGGGATCGCCTGGCGCGCCTCTATGGCTCTGACGCCAAGTGGATGGAGAAGCCGCGGACCGATTTCTCCACCGCTGTGCTGACGCCGGAATCGGCGATGGAGCCGGTGGTCGCCGAAGACAGCGATGACTGGGATCCCGACATGCCAGCCTGGGCGAGCATCGCCTCCGCCGTCGTGGTCGCCGAAGCCCGCAAGGTGGCGCCCGCCAATGGCGCGGTGAAGGCCAAGAATGGCTTCGAGCGCCGCCGGTCCGACCATGGCCCGCCGCCCGGGCAGCCCGACCGTCGGCAGCCGCGCGCCTTTGGCCGTCGCCCGACGCACTGATCTGACTTCCTGCTTAACGGGTCCGTTGCCCGAACTGGACTGAGCCTCATGTCGAACGCCTCGTTTGCGTCCCTCCACGCCGGCCTGCTTGCCCGCAAAGGCGAGGCGCGTCCCAGCGCCGAAGCCATGCTGGCCAACGTGCTGCGCCGTCCGGTGACCGCGCCGGCCGAGACGCAGCAGTCCTTCGTCACGTCGAAGCCGGGCGTGATCGCATCTCCCTCGGCCACTGCGCCTGCGCCCATCGTGCGTCACGAACCGGTCGCTACGCCAAACCTGGACGACGAATTCGAGCCGCGTCCGGACTACGAGGTGCGCTTACGCGATGCACTCGCGGCCTGGCCGGCGCCGAAACCTGAACCCGCACTTGATCAAGGCGCATGGGTCCCGGAATCGCATTTCCGCTCCCCCACGCCAGCGCGAGCGACCCTGCGCCTGACGCAGTTGCAGGCGAGGGCGCTGAAGCTGGCGTCGCTTGTTCTCGACCGGCCGCAGCAGGACCTTCTGCAGGCAGGCCTTGCCAGCCAGTTGGAAGCGCTGGCCTGCACAGACCTGGCGAACTGCGCGTGCTTCAAGGCCGCGATTGCGGGTCTCCCGAACAACTAGGCGTGCAAGCCGGCGACCCTGCAAACAACCCTGCGGCAGGCGGATTGACGGCCTGCCTTGACCCTCTGGCCGTCGGCGCATAACCCCGGACTCCGATTGGAGCCCCGTTATGTCGACCCCGAATATCCTCGCCGAGACCGCGAAAGCCTGGCCGTTTGAGCAGGCGCGCGAGTTGAAGGCGCGCATCGCCAAGCTGGAGGCCGCGGGCCGGCCCAAGGATGCGCCGGTGGTGTTCGAGACCGGTTATGGCCCATCGGGCCTGCCGCACATTGGGACGTTTGGCGAAGTCGTGCGCACGACCATGGTGCGCAAGGCGTTCGAAGAGCTGACCGGCGGCGCCTACAAGACGCGGTTGATCTGCGTGTCGGACGACATGGACGGGATGCGCAAGGTTCCCGACAACCTGCCGAATGGCGAGATGCTTGCGCCCTACCTGCAGCGCCCGCTGACCAGCGTGCCCGATCCGTTTGGCACGCATGAAAGCTATGGCGCCCACATGAATGCGCGTCTGATGGCGTTCCTCAACTCGTTCGGGTTCGAGTATGAGTTCCGCTCCGCCACGGCGCTGTACAAGTCGGGCGCATTTGACGCGATGCTGCTGCTCGCGGCCGAACGCTACCACAAGATCATGGACGTGATGCTGCCGACACTGGGCGAGGAGCGGCGCGAGACCTATTCGCCATTCCTGCCGATTTCACCCTCGACCGGGCGCGTGCTGTACGTGTCGATGAAGAATGTCGATGCGAAGGCCGGGACCGTCACCTTCATGGACGAGAACGGCAAGGACGCGACGGTTCCTGTGACTGGCGGTCATGTGAAGCTGCAGTGGAAGCCGGACTTCGGCATGCGCTGGGCCGCGCTCGGCGTCGACTTCGAGATGTTCGGCAAGGACCACATGGCCAATGCGCCGGTATATTCGAAGATCTGCCGGATCCTCGGGGCCGAGGCGCCGCACCAGTTCGTCTACGAGCTCTTCCTGGACGACAAGGGCGAGAAGATTTCCAAGTCGAAGGGCAACGGCATCTCCGTCGAGGAGTGGCTGGCTTATGCGCCTGCCGAGAGCCTGTCGCTGTACCAGTTCCAGAAACCCAAGACGGCGAAGAAGCTGTATTTCGACGTGATCCCGAAGGCGGTGGACGAGTACATCACCTTCCTCGACAAATATCAGCGGGAGACGCCGGAGCAGCGCCTGGAAAATCCGGTGTGGCACATCCATGGCGGCAAGCCGCCAGCGGTCGGCTCACCCGTGTCATTCGCGATGCTGCTGAATCTCGTGTCGGCGGCGAACGCGACCAACAAGGATGTGCTGTGGGGCTTCATTCGCCGCGAGGCGCCGTACGCCACGGCAGAGCAGTTCCCGCTGCTCGACCGGATGACGGGTTACGCGCTGGCTTATTACGCGGACTTCGTGAAGCCGGCGAAGTCCTATCGCGCGCCAGATGCGAAAGAGCGCGAGGCTCTGGAAGATCTGGCCGGGCGGCTGGAGACATGGACTGGCGCGCTGGATGGCGAAACGTTGCAGACCATGGTGTTTGCTGTGGGTACCGAGCGCGGCTTCGAGCCGCTGCGTGCGTGGTTCACCGCGATCTACGAAGTTTGCCTCGGTCAGAGCCAGGGGCCGCGGTTCGGTTCATTCATTGCGCTGTATGGCGTGAAGGAAACCGCCGCGCTGATCCGGGATGCACTGGCCGGGAGAGTTTCGTAGACGCTGCGTTGGGGGTCACCCAAACGCCAGCACCGAAAACGCCACCACAATCAGCCAGCTCATGTCCGCCAGCGGCCACAGGCTCGGCAGCAGGCGCGGAGCGGTCGGGTCGCGGCGGCGGGCGCGGTCGTAGACGATTTCGATCGAAAGCGTGGCGAAGCCGAGCAGGCCCACGAACACAGCCTTCATCCACAGCATCGGGTCAGCAAGGTCCAGCGCGGGACCGATGGTAACCAGAGCGATTCCGGTTGCGGCCGCCAGCGCGAAGCCGAGTGTCGCCATGCGCGCGAAGGATGAGCCCACACCTCGCACCGGCCCGCCCTTTTGCTTCTGTGCCGGTCGCGCCTGCGCCAGCATTGCGGTTCCGCCGACCGCTCCGGCGAAACCCAGCATCAGGCCGATGAAGTGCAGGATCAGCAGCGTTTGCGGCATCAGTGAAACGTCAGCACCGCGAAGATCACGGCTAGCAGCGATGATATGCCGGCGATGGGGCCGATCCTCGGCAGGCGCGAGGCCACCGCCGCGTCGCCTTTCTTCACCCGCCCATAGGTCCACTCGATCAGGATCACGGCAACGGTCAGTGACGTCACCGCAGCCATCTTCACCCAGAACATGAGCGGCAACCCTGAGAGGTTGTCGCCGTACTTGAACATGAGAAGCGAGATGCCGCTTAGCCACATGGTGATGATTCCCACGGTGGACGTGCGGGCAAGCCTGGGGCCGACGCTTCGGATCGCGCGCGCCTGGTCTGCCGGAAGGCGGAATGCATGTCGCATCACCAGCAGGCTGCCCACGCCGCCGCCGGCGCCCAGCATCAAGCCGATCAGGTGAAAAGCCAGCAGGGTGTCGAAACCAGCAAGACTCATGTGACGTCTCCCCGAACGGGATTAATCACGCGGCCCCGCGACAGGCAACGCAAGCGGGCAACGCCGCTGCCGGATTGGCGGATCAGCTTTTGAGGGGGCAGCGGACGAGCTTTACAGCGTCCGTGTCGTTGAAGGTGACGCGCATTTCGCGGAGGTTGTCCTGCACGCGGAAGAAGACGAAGTCCTGCGTTTCGCGGCCCTCGGCCAGGCAGTTGGCTGCGGCGGAGAAGGTGGTCGCGCCTTTGCCGGACGCTGTATTCACGTAGATGTCCTCAAAGGCGCAGAAGCGCATGGCGGGGACAATGGCCATGCGATGGGCTTCGATCGTCCAGACCTGCTTTTCATCGGCGCAATGGTTGGCGGCCGCCGCCCACTCGCCGGTGTAGGGGGTGGTGGAGACGACTTCGGCTTCCGCTGGCGGGCGCGACGATTCGGGCACGCCGGCCGAAATGCTCCCGGCGTTTTCAGCCGGCTTTTCGCAGGCCGAGGCCAGCAGGCATCCAAAAGCGATTATCAGACCCGCACGCACGACCAGGCTCCTACTCATCCCAAACTCAGGGGCTCCCCGAACATGGGAGCGGCGAGGCCCGTTTCTGTTGAATTCAGCGGAAAACCGGGCCGCAAGAGTTGTTTCCGCCTCAGTTCGAGACATTGCGCAAGGGGGTAAGGCGCCTCATGCTTCACATTCCACTCCGGCACCCCCTGGGGAGCGTTCGTCTTGCGCGCCTTGCCACGCCTTTTCGTCTCCCTCGCCGCAGCACTCGGGCTCGCGGGGCTGGGCGTCGGGCAGGCGCAGGGGCATCCGACGTCGGTGGAACTCGCCAACAAATTCTCCAGAGGCGACTACATGCAGGCCGCCAACGAGGCCGAGCAGGCGGCGGGCGCGGATGACATGGCGTTCGCGGCGCGAGCGCTACTGGCGCACTGCATGACCGGCGTGGAAGAGCCTGACGCGGGAATAGTCGCGCGCGCTGCGCGGGATGCGGAAGCGGCGCTGAGGATCGACCCCGAGCATGAGGAAGGCCGCTTGCAGTTGGCGATTGCTCTGTCGCTGAAAAGCCGGGTCATGGGACCGCTGGACGCCTGGAGCGCCGGCTATGGCGAGACGGGCAAGAAGCTGGCGCGGGGGGTGCTCAAGAGCGATCCCGGAAATTTCTACGCGCACGGCTTCCTGGCGGTGTGGAACATCGAGGTGGAGCGCCGGGGCGGATCGATGGGCGCCAGCATAATGGGTGCGAGCATCGCCGATGCGCGCGAGCATTACGCCGAGGCGATCCGCTTGGCGCCCAGCGATATCGGCGTGCACTGGCAGTATGGCCGGGCGCTGGCGGCGCTGGACGCGAAGAAGTACGGCGACGAGGCCGCAGAGGCGATGGCGCGGGCATTGGCTGCGCCGGCGGTCGACCATGTCGGACAGATAATGCAGGAGCGCGCCGGGGAGCTGGCTGCGGCGCTGGCGGGGGACCGCAAGGCGGCGCAGAAGTTGGCGAGGCAGATGCTGTGAGCGAACAGGATGCGACGGTGAAGGCCGAGGCTGCGGCCGTGCGCGCCATCCTGCATGGCGTGTGGGATCCGATTGGCGCGAGAGTGCCGGAGGACGAGTATGACAGCTATCTCTGGCCGGTGCTGGCGCTGCTGCGGCGCAAGGCGCCGCGCGAGGCGCTGGCGTCCTATCTGCGCTGGGCCGCGGATGAGCGGATGGCGGTGAGCGTGCCGGAGGAGCGGCTGGAGCGTGTGCTGGACATGCTGCTGGCTGTGGACCTGGCGGCGTAAAAAAGCCCCTCCCGTTGCGGGGAGGGGCAGTTAGACGCGACCGGGCTGGCGCCGGTCTGCGGGAGAAATCAGGCGGCGGCGGGCGAGCGCTTCAGGCCCATCATCTGGAACGCGGCGAAGATCAGCACGGCGACGGCCTGGGCGATGATGAAGACTTTGCCGAGGAGGGTGGGCGCCAGCAGCGGGCCGAAGGCGGCGAACAGGCTGAGGCCTCCCCACGCGAAGTTCAGCGCAATGATGGCGACCACCAGCCCACGCGCAACGCGATCCTGCCAGATCATCCAGAGCAGCACCGCGATGAAGGGGATGAGCGACACCCCAGCCGCGATCATGAAGTTCATCGGCAGGCCGACCAGCTTATGCAGCATGGGTGCGCCCAAGGCGATGAGGGCGGCGGCTGCGCTGCTGATGAAGGCGTCGGCGGTGAGGGTGGTCTTGAGGGTGCGGGACATCAGGAGGGTCATTGTCAGCTTCTTTGGGGTTGAGGTCGGCGATGGGCTGAAGATGACCGGGGCCGGTAGGGCTGGCGATTACGCGTGAGGTAATGGAATGCGCGCGGGGCCTTGTTTATGGTCTGACGCATGACACAGCAGCACCGACAGATCGGCGATCTCATCAAGGAATGGCGTGGGCGGAGGCGGCTGAGCCAGCTCGACCTGGCGCTGGAGGCAGGCATATCGCAGCGGCATCTAAGCTTCGTGGAGAGCGGGCGGTCGGCCCCCTCGCGCGATATGGTGGAGACGCTGGCCGAGACGCTGAGCCTGCCGCTGCGGGAGCGGAACATCCTGTTGCTTTCGGCGGGGTTCGCGCCGGCCTATGCAGCGCGGCAGCTGACCGATCCGGCCATGCGGGTGGCGCATCAGGCGGTGCAGCAGGTGTTGAAGGCGCATGAGCCGAACCCGGCGCTGGCGGTGGACCGGGGCTGGAACCTCGTGATGGCGAATGCGGCGGTGGCGCCGTTGCTGGGGCTGGTGAGCGATGCGTCGCTGCTGCAGGGTAAGATCAACGTGCTGCGGGTGTCGCTGCATCCGGACGGGCTGGCGCCCTACATCCTCGATCTGCCGCAGTGGAAGGCGCACCTGCTGCATCGACTTGGCAAGCAGATCGAAGCGACGGCAGACGCCGGGCTGATTGCGCTGGAGAAGGAGCTGGCGGCCTACCCGGCGCGGGAGAAGAAGGGCGCCATCTCGCGGCGGCCGGAAGAGACGGACGCCATCGCGCTTCCACTTGAGCTGATGGTGGGTGGGCAGAAGCTAGCCTTCATTACCACCATCACGATCTTCGGGACGCCGGTGGACGTGACGCTGTCGGAGTTGGCAGTTGAGGCGTTCTTCCCGGCAGACGCAGAAACTGCGGCAGCGATGGCGGCCATGATGAAGTCGCGGGCGAATTAGCATCTGGCTGGCGGGATTGGCAGAGCGAAAATGCCCTGCAACACTCTGCCGGTTCAATCAGGAACCTCATCATGTCGCTTGCGCTCTACGGTCATCCGTTTTCGTCCTACACGCAGAAGGTGCTGATCGCGCTTTACGAGAACGGCACGCTTTTCGAGTTCCGTTCCATCGGGCCGGATACGCCGGAGCATTCCGCCGAGTGGATGAAGCGCTGGCCGTTGCGCAAATTTCCGATGCTGCTGGATGGCGAGCGGCAGGTCGTCGAGACCAGCATCATCATCGAGTATCTGCAACTGAAGTATCCGGGACCGGTGCGCCTGTTGCCGGCGGACCCGATGGCCGCTTTGGAAGTGCGTTTTCTGGACCGTTTCTTCGACCTGCATGTGATGGAGGCGATGCAGGTGGCGGTGGCCAGCAAGATCGGGCAGGTCCCGATGAAGAGCGAGGATGGCCTGGCGCTGGCGATCGAAAGGCTGAGGCGCGCTTATGGCTGGCTGGAGGGGCATCTTGAAGGGAAGACGTGGGCGGCAGGCGATGATTACACCCTGGCCGACTGCGCTGCGTCGCCCTCCCTGTTCTATGCTGACTGGACGTGCCGGATTCCGGACGCCTACCCGCGGCTGCAAGCCTATCGTGCGCGGTTGCTGGCGCGGCCATCCTTCGCGCGGGCGGTGGATGAAGCACGATATTTCCGGCCTTACTTTCCACTGGGCGCGCCGGACCGCGATTGAAGCATCTCTCGATGGTCTTGATCGCCGCGCCAATCCGGTGACAGTCGGCGCAATGGTTTTGCGGATCGGGAATCGGGACGCGCGGCGGCTGTGGCTGGACGCGCAGGGGCTGTCGGCGGCGCCGACTGGGCCTGTCGACACCGTTGGGATCATTCGCAAGCTTGGCTTTGTGCAGCTGGACACGATCCAGGTGGTGGCGCGGGCGCACCATCATATCCTGTGGAGCCGCAACCAGAACTACCGTGAGCCGATGCTTCATCGCCTGTTGGCGAAGGAGCGCGGCGTGTTCGAGCACTTCACGCACGACGCATCGGTGCTGCCGATGGAATTCTATCCGATGTGGCGGCGGCGGTTCCGGCGCCTGGAAGAGAAAGTGCGCGGCTGGGAATGGCATCGCGGGATGCTGGAGGAAGACGGCCGGGCCGCCATCGTCAAGCGCATCCGCGAGGAAGGGCCGCTGTCGACGCATGCGTTCGATACAAAGATCGAAGGCAAGCGTGAGATGTGGCGCCGGCCGCCGCACAAGCTGGCGCTGGATTACATGTGGTATGCGGGCGAGCTGTCCACTTCGCACCGCGACGGCTTCATCAAATACTATGATCTGACCGAGCGGGTGATCCCCAAGCATCTGCGCGGCAAGGAGCCGCCCGAGCATGAGCAGGTGGACTGGTTGTGCCGCGAGGCGATGTCTCGTCTGGCGTTTGGGACGGAAGGCGACATCCAGCGGTTCTGGGCGGCGGTGGGCCGGGAGGAATCGAAAGCGTGGGTGGCGAAGCAAACGGACCTGCTCCCCGTAGAGATCGGCACGCACGATGGCGAATGGACGAAGGCGTGGGCGAGCGCCGACATTGAAGAGCGGTTGGCGAGCGTGCCGGCGGCGACATCGCGGCTGCGCATTCTGAACCCGTTCGATCCCGTGATCCGCGACAGGGCGCGGCTCTCGCGGCTGTTCGGCTTTGACTACACGATCGAAATTTTCGTGCCAGCGGCCAAGCGGCAGTGGGGCTACTACGTCTATCCGTTGCTGGAGGGCGACCGCTTTGTCGGGCGCCTGGAAGTGAAGGCGGATCGCAAGGCCGGAACGCTGAACGTGGAGCGGCTGTGGGTGGAGCCTGGCGTGGCTTGGACGGGTGCGCGGGCGGCGAAGCTGGATGCGGAGATCGAGCGGATGGCGCGGTTTGCAGGCGTGGACGAGATCGTCTCGGCGTTGTGACGCCTACTGGCTCGCCCAGAGGATGCGGGCCATCCAGGCGAGGTCGGCGCGGGCAATTTCGCGCGGCTTGTAGGCGGGGTTGAGCGAGACGAGTTCGACCGTGCGCTCGGTCAGGCGGCCGACGACTTTTGCAAGCACGTCTCCATCGCGCGTCTTGGCGACGACACGGTCGCCGCGGCGGACAGGCGCGCCGGGGGCGACGACGATGCGGTCGCCACGGCGATAGACGGGTTCCATCGAGTCGCCGGTGATTTCGAGGGCGTAGACATTTTCGGCTTCAGCGCCGGGGAAGCGGACTTCCTCCCAGCCATCGCCCGCAGGAAAACCGGCGTCGTCGAAATAGCCGTCATTGCCCGCCTTGGCGAAACCGAGCAGCGGGGCGGTGCGGCCCTGTCTGCCTTCGGCCAGCGCCGCGAAATCTTCCAGCGAGGAGCCCACAGCATCGAGCGCCTTCATCAGGCTTTCGGTGGAGAGCCAACGGGCCGCGCCATCGGCGCCGACGCGCTTGGACTTGTTGAACGCGGTGGGATCGAGGCCTGCGCGCTTGGCTAGGCCCGATGAAGACAGGCCGTGGCGTGCCGCCAGCGCGTCGATGGCTTTCCAGATGTCGGCGTGGCGCATGGGGTGAGCTTTGGAGCGTGGCTGGCGTGAGAAAAGGACCGAATTACTATATAGGAATATGATCCTAGACGCAATGCGGGGCACAGCCGGGCTTTCCGAAGACGTTTCGGGGGCTCATGCTGCTGATCGACCAAGGAGCCGAATTGGGGGGGGAATCGCCATGCTGTCAGCGCGCGCGGCGTACCGGATCAGTCTGGTTGGAGCGGCCGTCGTGATGTCGCTCGTCGGGCTGGCGCAGTTGATGCCAGACCCCGCGCCGACATGCGGAGGACTGGACGAAGGCTATGAGACAATCGCGGCGTTTGAGCTGGTGCGCTCAGTCGCCGACCTGCAGGCGATCTTTGGTGTCGCTGACGATGACTGCCGGAAGGCCATCGTGAAAAGCCTTCACGCGACGAATGTAATCGACGCAGCAATCTACATTCCGACCTACACACTGTTTCTGGTGTTCGTGCTTCTGGGATTGCGCGCGGGGAGTGTGGCGGGAACGTCGGCGCGGACGATTGCCGGAGCGGGCGCCGTAATCGCGTTTGCTTCGGCGCTGGCGGACTATGTCGAGAACACCGCGCTGTTCCAGCTGGAAGCAGCGATTGATGTGCCGTCAGTCTGGATTCCCGTACTGATCGGCGCGACCAGTTTCAAATGGATCGGCCTTGGCCTCGCCAGTTCGCTTGGCGGTGTTGTGCTGTGGCAGCGCGGCGGTCTTGCACGCCTCGCCATACTGCCATGCGCGGTGGCGTTGGTGATGGGTATTGTTGCGCTGTTTTCGCCAGCGACCGGCGGGCCGTGGCTGTTGAGGGCGATGACGGTAGCGTGGCTGCCGCTGCTGGCCGTAGCGCTCGCGGGGGCGTTCGGGAGGCGGGCTGCGAGCGAGGAATAGCGGGCGCCTCGCTATTGAGGCCGCGTTACTTCAGCCAGCCGGCAATGGCGGCGTTGGCCGCGTGGTCGAGTTCGGTGTCGGTCCACTTGCGGCCCTTGATCTCCGATTTCAGGAGGTAGGAGATCGAGGCGAGGAAGATGTTGGCGAGAAGATCGACTGGCAGGTTCCTGAAGTCGCCCGAGGCGATGCCGGCGCGACGCAGGTCGGCGATCAGCTTGCCGATGGAGCGGGCGGCTTCGCCGCCCTCCCGTTCGGCGAGGGCGGATTCGGCAAAGCGCTGGCCGTAGGTGAAGGCGTCACGGTCGGCGCGATAGGCGAGGTAGATGGCCTTCCAGCCGAGCTTGAGACGTTCGGGCGGCGGCAGGGTGGTGTCGACGGCGTCGACCACGTTGACGAACATCTCGGTCTTGATCTGGCGGTAGGCCGCGATCAGCAGGTCGTCCTTGGACTCGAAATGGCGATAGAGCGTGCCCTCGGCGACGCCGGCCTCCGATGCGATGGCGGCCGTCGTCGCGGCGGCGAGGCCCTCGCGCGCGACGATGCTGACGGCAGCACGCATCAGGCGCTCGCGCGTGGCCTGGCCGGCCGGGGAAGGAGCAACAGCGTTCATGGGCCCAAACCGCCTGCTGGCGGGGTTTCTGTCAAGGCGGAATGGAGTCGCAAAGCGCGGGTTCGTCTTGACGCGGTGCGGCCTGTGCGTGAGATCGCGGCATGAGCGATGGATTCACTATACGCGAGCTGGCCGACAGCGACCGGGCTGAGTGGGGCGCGCTATGGCGCGGCTATCTGACGTTTTACAAGTCGGACGTGCCTGACGCTGTCAGCGAGATCACGTGGCGGCGGCTCGTCGATCCCGAGGGGGCGATCAGCGGATTCTGCGCGGCGGAACCATCCGGGCGGTTGCTGGGGATCGTGCACTACCTGTTCCATCCGGTGACGTGGTCGGCGGGACCGCGCTGCTATCTGGAAGACTTGTTCACGGCCGAAGCGGCGCGCGGGCGCGGCGTTGGGCGGGCGCTGATCGAGGCGGTGTATGCGGCGGCAGACAAGCGCGGCGCGGATCAGGTCTACTGGCTGACAGCGGAGACCAACGCGACTGCGCGCAAGCTGTACGATCAGGTCGCCAGGGTGACGCCGTTCATAAAGTACCGGCGCTAGCGCGCGAGGAGCGTGACTGGACTCTCGTTCGCATCCGGAGCAAATCTCCCCGCATGGGCAAGACGATCTACAAGGTGCTGACGAAAGAGCAGTGGGCGGCGGCGGAAGCTGGCGGGCCGGTACGGGCGCCTGTGGACGAGGCCGATGGGTATGTCCACTTCTCGACGCGAACCCAGCTGCAGGCGACGTTGAGCAAGTGGTTCAAGGGCATCGAGGGCTGCGTGCTGGCCGCGTTCGACGCCGACGATTTCGCAGCCGACCTGAAATGGGAGAAGGCGCGCGAGGGCGAGCTGTTTCCGCATGTCTATGCGGCGGTCGGCGCCTGGCAGGTGAAGTCGCTGTGGCTGCTGGAAATGGGCGAGGACGGCGCGCCGGTGGCGCCCGATGAGGTCGTCCGCAAGCGCGAGGCGCTCAAGGCTGATGACAAGCCGGATGTGATTTCGTGAGCTTTTTCGACATTGCGACGCGCCTGGTGAAAATGTTGCCGGCGGAGGCTGCGCATCGCGTGACCATCGACGGGCTGAAGGCGGGGCTGGTGACGTCGCAGATGGAGCTGGATAATCCAGCGCTGGCTGTGACGCTGAAGCGGTCGAAGCTGTGGCTGCGCAACCCGGTGGGGCTGGCCGCCGGGTTCGACAAGAACGCCGAGGTGTTTGCGCAGATGCTGGCCTTCGGGTTCGGCTTTGTGGAGTGCGGGACGGTGACGCCCCGGCCGCAGGCGGGCAATCCCAAGCCGCGGCTCTTTCGGCTGACCGAGGACCGCGCGGTGATCAACCGCATGGGCTTCAATAACGAAGGCCTTGGCATGTTTGTGCGGCGGCTGGCCGCCATGCCGCGCGAGTTGGGCGTCGTTGGCGCTAACGTCGGCGCCAACAAGGACAGCGAGGACCGCATCGCTGACTACGTGGCGGGCGTGAAGGCGATGTGGCCTTACTGCTCTTATCTAACCATGAACGTGTCGTCGCCCAATACGCCGGGCTTGCGCGGATTGCAGGATCGCGGCGCGCTGGAGGAATTGCTCGGGCGTGTTGGCGAGGCGGTGAAGGAGATGGATACGGCGATCAAGGGACGGCCGGTGTTCCTGAAAGTGGCGCCTGATCTGGACGAGACGGCGATATCCGACATTGCGAGTGTGGTGCTGGCGGCGGGATGGCTGCACGGCTTGATCGTGTCGAACACCACGATCGCGCGGCCTGAGACGTTGATGTCGAAGCATCGCGGCGAAGTTGGCGGGTTGTCGGGTGCGCCGTTGATGGAAGCCTCGACGCAGGTGCTGAAGCAGTTTGCGATCGAGCTGAGAGGCGAGGTCGACCTGATTGGCGCGGGCGGGATTGCGAGCGGGATGGATGCGTGGCGCAAGATCCGCGCAGGGGCGCAGGCTGTGCAGCTCTATTCCGCGCTGGTCTATGAAGGTCCGGGGCTGGTGAGCCGCATCAAGGTGGAGCTGCTGGATATCATGCAGGCTGAAGGCGTCGCGAGCATCAGCGACGTGGTGGGGGCGGATCTCACCTAGAGATCGCACTCCCTGTCCGCCCGTTGGGGTTCGGGCGTCCGCGCGGGCCGGTTGCGGATGACAACAGCGAAGCGGTCATTCCTGTTGATCGACCGGATTGGCGGATCGCGGAGGTGGAGCCGTGAGACAGTCGGAGTCGTTGGTCAGTCAGAACGGGGTCAGTCAGAGAAGAGGGAGGCCGGACCCGTCGGGAAGCCCGGCCTCAGCGCACCGACGTGAATCGGGGGTCAGCCGGCGGCGCGCGATTGGAAGGCTTCAGCCACGGTGGATGAGCCGAAAGAGCCGATGTTCGCCTTCATCGTCGCATCGACGCAGGTGGCCACCAGGCGGCGTTCCTCAACGGATTTCGACGTCGCACTGCCGCAATACGCGCGCACTTTCGATTCGAGGCGGACGAGCAGTTTCTGCGCGCCGGCCTGGGTCGAGAGCTCGGACGGGGCGTAGGTGAAGTGGAAGGCGAAGGCGTCGGCGGGCTTCGGCGTTTCGGCGGCGGCGGGGCCGGCGGCGGCCAGAGCGATGGAGGCGATGGCGGCGGAGAGGATGAGGTTCATTTTCGATGCCCTTGCTGGGTTCTTGTTGCGTATCTGACTGCCGACCGCCCGGTGTTTCGGGTCATCTCGAAAGACGATATACAATTATCGATAAACGATGTTTTCGTCAATCGGCCGATTGTGACCCTTTCAGGGCATTTTTAAGCGGGCAGCGCCTGGCGCGCCGGCAAACGAAAACGCCCAGGCCGATGGCCCGGGCGCTCGCACTGCTACGGACGTGGGCAGCCCTATTTCGCTGCCAAAGTCAGTGTGGTGTCGGGCTTTTCGCCGTAGAGGCCCGTCGGTTCGGACTTCGCGACATCGGCGCGGGTCAGAGCCAGGCAGTCCTTGTAGGTGTAGTAGGCGAGGCCGACCACGGGGCCGGAAGCGCGGCGGCAGACCTTGGACACCGCCGAATCGAGCTTTGTTTTGTAGAGCTCGACCGATTCCTTGGTGCTGAGGTCTTTGGGGACCATGACAGTCACGGGTTCGGCGAAAGCGGCGCCGACGAAAGCAAGGCTGGCGGTGAGGGGGAGGAAGGCGCGTTTCATGATGGATATCTCCGGGTTGTCGTTGAACTCACTCAACAGACCCTCCGAACGTTTTCCCTTGTCGCACATTATCTTGTCGTTTTGTGCAACTGCGAACAAGATTATGCTGCACTGCCGCATCGTCAAGTGACGTAACGACAACTCTCGGTGTTTGAGGCAGGAATCCACAGGATCGGATCACAAAATGCCCAACCGGCAGGCGCGTTTGCCGGGTCGACTGGCGTAGGGTCAGGCGATGACACCCAAAACTGAGTCGGTTGCCGCCCGAAGCGCCGTTCCGGACGCCCCCTTTTCCGGTGCTCCGGGACTGGCCGAGGCGCGCGAGATGCTGGGCCGCGTCTATGGCTTCGCGGCTTTTCGCGGGCTGCAGGAGGACGCCATCGCCGAGGCGCTGGCGGGGCGAGATGTGCTGGCGGTGCTGCCGACCGGCGGGGGCAAGTCGGTCTGCTATCAGATCCCTGCGATGCTTCGTCCCGGCGTCGGCATCGTGGTGTCGCCACTGATCGCACTGATGGCTGACCAGGTGGATGCGCTTAAGCAGGCGGGGGTGCGGGCCGAGAGGCTGGATTCCAGCCAGAGCTTTGAAGACCGGAGCGATGCGATCCGCGCGGCGGCGGCGGGCGAGATGGACCTGCTGTATGTGTCGCCGGAAGCGCTGGCCGGATCCGGGTTGGTGGGCCGCCTGCAGCAGATGAAAGTATCGCTGATCGCGATCGACGAGGCGCATTGCGTTTCCCAGTGGGGCCATGACTTCAGGCCCGATTATAGGGCGCTGGGGAGACTGGCGGATAACTTTCCCGGCGTGCCGCGCATGGCCGTTACCGCGACTGCGGATTCGCGCACGCGCGCCGATATCAAGCTGCAGCTGCGGCTGGGCGATGCGAAGGAATTGGTCGCCTCGTTCGACCGGCCCAACCTCGCGCTGGCGGCCGAACGGAAAGACGGGCGCGGGCATGATCGCGTCGCGGCGCTGGTGAAGGCGCAGAAGGGGCAATCCGGCATCGTCTATGCGGGGACACGCGATGGCGTGGAGGAGATTGCCGCCAGCCTGGAGCGGCAGGGCATTCCTGCGCTGGCCTATCATGCCGGCCTAGATGCGCGGGTGCGCAATGAGCGGCAGCGGAAATTCCTCGCCGACGAAGGCCTCGTGATGGTGGCGACCGTCGCTTTTGGAATGGGCGTCGACAAGCCGGATGTGCGGTTTGTGATCCACGCCGATCCGCCAAAGTCGCTGGAGGCGTACTGGCAGGAAGTGGGCCGCGCCGGACGCGATGGCGAGCCGGCGGAGGCGTGCGCGCTGTTCGGGCCGGGCGACATGCGGCGCCTGGTGCGGTGGTGCGAGACGTCGGATGCCGAAGACGAAATCAAGAAGACGCAGGTGCGCAAGGTGCGCCAGCTATTTGCCTTCCTGGATGGATCGGCCTGCCGGCGCGCGTCTGTGCGGCGATACTTTGGCGAGACGGGCGTGGCGGATTGCGGTGTGTGCGACAACTGCTTGCGCCCCGCAGCCGACGGATATGATGCGACGCGGTTTGCGCAGATGGCTTTGTCAGCCGTGGTGCGGACGGGGCAGCGGTTTGGCCGGACGCGGGTGATCTCGCACCTGATAGGCGAGACCAAGGACCAGATCGACGAGGATCTTTCCAAGCTGTCGACTTTTGGCGTCGGCAAGGAGCTGGGCAAGGCGGGCTGGCGCACGGTGATCGACCAACTGCTGTTCGACGGACTGCTGGGCGAAGACGACGCAGACAATCGGCCGACGCTGTATGCGGCGGACAAGGAGACGACGAAGTCGGTGTTCGCGGGCGACATCACGGTGTCGCTGCGCGAAGACCCGACGGTGGCCAAGCCGCGCAAGACGGGCAAGAAGGCGGCGCGGTCTGAAGCGAACGAGTCGCTGTCCTCGCGCGACAAGCTGTTGTTCGATGCGCTGCGGGCCTGGCGGTTTGCGACGGCGAAGGAGCTGGCGGTGCCGCCCTATGTGATCTTCCACGACAAGACGCTGCGCGAGATTGCCATCGGGCGGCCGGGATCGATTGACGGGCTGCATGGGATTGCGGGCGTTGGTGAGGCCAAGGCGAAGAAATACGGCGAGGCGATAGTCGAACTGGTGACGGAGTCGGGCGAGTGAAGGCGCTGGTTGTCAGCGCGTTGGCGCAGGATTTTTCGCGCGTTGCGCTGACGGATATCGCGGCGCCGGAACCGGGCGCGGGCGAGGTGCGCGTGAAGGTCGAGGGGGCGAGCCTGAACTTTCCTGATCTGCTGATGCTGAAGGGCGAGTATCAGTTCAAGCCCGAACCGCCGTTTGTGCCTGGGATGGATTTCGCGGGCGTTGTCGATGCGCTGGGTGAGGGCGTGTCGGACCTTGCGGTCGGCGACCGGGTTGCTGGCGGGGCGAAGACTGGAGCGTTTGCGGAGTTCACTGTCGCGAAGGCTGATGGGCTGGAGCGTGTGCCGGATGGCTTCGGCATGGCGCAGGCGGCGAGTTACCCGGCGGCTTACACCACGGCTTATGTCTCACTGGTCGAGCGCGCGCGGTTGCAACCGGGTGAGACGCTGCTGGTGCAGGGCGCGAGCGGCGGCGTGGGGATGGCGACGATCGACGTTGGGCGTATTCTTGGCGCGCGGGTGATTGCGACAACGGGATCGGCAGAGAAGGTTGCGGCGCTGAAGGCGTATGGCGCGGATGAGGTTCTGTTGGCGCCGGGGTTTCGCGAGCGCGTGAAAGAGCTGACCGGCGGGCGTGGGGTGGATGTGATCTTCGATCCGGTGGGCGGCGATGTGTTCGATGAATCAGCGCGCTGCATCGCTTTCGGCGGGCGGCTGCTGGTGGTTGGGTTTGCAGGCGGGCGTATCGCGAATGTTGCGACCAACATCCCGCTGATCAAGGGCTTCTCGGTGATGGGCGTGCGGGCGGGCGAATATGGCCGGCAGTTTCCGGAGAAGGGCCGCGTGGTGCGCGACACGATCTGGCGCTGGGCCGCCGAGGGCAGAACGCGGCCGGCTGTGTTCGCCGAACTGCCGCTGGAGCGCTGGCAGGAGGCGTTCGGGCTGATGCGCGATCGCGGACTGGTCGGCAAGATCGTGTTGCGACCGTAGGCGCAAACGGGTGCGACATCGCGCGTGAACTGCGAGGCGGGCGGTTTCCGGGCTTGAGACGGCGAGGCGGCGCGCGTTGGTTGGGCGGGCCGCGCGTTTGCAGTGGTGGACCGCGTCGCGTTGGAGAGAGTTGGATAGCGTTGGAATCCAACGCTCGCCCGTCGGTATCAGCATCGGCGACGACGGGTGTCGGCGCGATGTCCCCTCCGTCCTGCGCGCAAGAGCGCGCAATCAATCGCCCCCAGTCTTCGACTGGGCGAGGAAACTCAAACAGGTGTGCGGGTTGCTTTCCTTCCTCGCCGCAGGCCGCGGGAGGTGGTGCGCGACGAAATCGTGTGACGAAGGGGTGGCGAGGCCTCTCGATTCTACCAGAACTCGCCATCCGCCACGCCAGTCTACGCGCGGCTTTGCCCATGTTGCGCAGGCGCGCGACGTTTCGTGTGAGGCGACGGAGCCAGGCGCCTTGGGTTTTTGCACGGGGCGGGACGTTGCGTCGGATATCGTCGGAGAGGCATCGCAGGCGCATGTCCTGACGTGCGATGGCCCATTCGAGATTGGCTTCTAGATCGGCGAAGGCCGTGGTGATGGCGATGAGATCATCCGGGTGCAGCATCAACTTGCCGTTTGGGCCCGTCGCCCACGCAAAGGCGCGGATCCCGAGGGCGATAGGGGGCCAGATGTCAGCGACAGTCACACCCATACAATCGGGTCGAGCCTTAGCCACGAGGGAGCACGCGGAAACGTCATGGCGCTGAAGGCAGGCGCGCCGGATGAGGGTGGGGATACAGGTCCGCGCTATCCCACACCTGTCTAGCGTCAGTGCGCTGAGTTCGTTGGAGAAGTTTGCTTGAGACGGGACCTGCGTCCTGAACAAATGTGCGGGGCTTCCGAGCGCGCGCGTCCCTCGCCGCAATGGGAAGAGGCGGTCAGTCTGTCTATTGAAAACGACGCCCGCCTAGGCGACGTCGCTGTGCTTGTCGAAGGCGGCGTGGATTTTCTTGACCACAAGGCGATCAAGTTCGTTGGCGACTGCGGTGCGGTGGAGGAAGGCTTCCTCCGGCATGTCGAGGATCGCGGCGATCGTCTGGAAGTGATATTTCACGACCTCGACGTCGTAGTATTCGGTCATGCCGACGCCTTCGATGTAGCGCAGAGCCGTTGCCCAAACGCGCTGGATGATATCGTCGCCCAGCGTGCCGACTTCCTGCTGGTAATCCGAGAGCATGCGGTACATGCCGCGAATGGCGGAGGTGCGGTCGGTGGTCGCGCGGTCGGCGAAGTTGGTGAGCGTTTCGATGATGCCCCGCAGCTTGAAGGCGTTTTCTTTCGAGGTTTCGCGGCCCTGCTTCATGGGCGGCTCGTCGGTGAGACGGCGCCAGGGGCCCGCGAAGGTGGGGTCGTCGCGGCGGCGGCGGCAAGGACCGACATAGGCCCGGCTGTCGATGAATTTGCGCGGACGGAGAATGATTTCCTCCATGCGCGAGAGGACGCCCTGGGCCGAGACCGGCTTCAGCAGGAACTCGTTTATGCCGGACTGGCGCGACGCCATCAGCTGTTCGTGGTCAATCATCGAGGCGAGCAGGACGATCGGCGTCTCCCGCGCGATGCCGGTGGTGTTGCGGCGGATCTCGCGCGTGAATTCGAGACCAGACATGCGGCCGGCGTCCCAATCCACGAAGATCAGGTCTGGCTTGAAAATGCGCCCCTGGTTGAAGCTCTCAAGTGCGCTGGCGGCTGCAGAAATCGACGATACCTGAAGGCGGCGTAGGCTGTCGGCGACAACGCCGCGCATGTATGCGTTCGGATCGACGATGAGCACCTTGAGGCGCTTCATGTGATCGGCGGAAATTGTGCGGTGATCGTCGCTCATCAGGCTGCAAGCTTCTTCTTGATGGCTTTTCCAAGCGCGGCGGCCACGCTGTCGCGGGCTTCGGCGTAGTCCATGGGCAGGGTTGCGAGCTGTTCGAGCGCGCCAAGCGCGGTGGAAAGCACGTTGGCCTCTATCTGACGGAGCGGCGCGGCGACGACGATGTAGGAGTCAAACGTCTGCAGGGCGCTCTGCAGCGCCAAATCGTTGTCGGTAATCGCTATTTCGCGCGCCCGGCGGCTGTGATCGAGGGCGGCGGCGAGCGTGGAGGGGCGGCCGTTGCGCAGATCGCGGCAGGCATCGCGCAGGGCGGCGAGGGCGCGGCGGATCGGCGTCTGGGCCATTGCTTCGTCGTGATCGACCAGCGGCGTCTGACGTGTGTCTTCCTGATCGCCGGCGCGGCGCATGGCGCCGTGATAGTCGGCCGGGTTCTTGCGGCGGCGGCATGGGCCGATGAAGACGGCGCAATCCACAAACGGGCGCGGCGTTTCGATCACCATCTCCAGACGCTGGCGCATGGCGGCGGGCGAGATCGGCTTGGCGAGGAACTCATCGACGCCCGCGTCGCGGCCATCGATCACCAGCTGGCGGGTGAGCGCTGCGGTGACGAAGAGGATGGGGATGCGGCGGAGGCGGTCAAAATGGCCGCGGCGGAGGCGTCGGCACAGGCCAAGACCGTCGAGCGCGTCGCCTTCTTCCCAGGAGACCAGGACAAGATCGCAGGCGTGGCCGGCCAGATGGGTTGTCGCTTCGTCCTCGGTGCGAGCGCTGGCGACGTCCCCAACGTCCAGGCTGCGCAGGATGTCGCCGATCAGCGTACGGCTGAAACCATTGGAATCGATCACCAGGGCGGAGAGCGTACGTGCTCTCAGTGTCCTGGGTTGCCTCGGATCGTGCATTCTGCGCCCCGTCTGCCCCTGTTCGAGAGACGCTAGCGCATTAAGGTAACTATCCCGTTGATTGTCGCAGGCATTTGTCACGGCATTGCATTAACCTTTGAGCCTGTTGTGAGCGGCGACCCAGCGTCACGCGGCTGGTTTGCGGTGTGTAAGTTTGCTAGGCTGTGCAACCCGTGCCGCCTGAACCGGCTGGCTGAGCAAAACGGGACCCGGGAGAGCCCAATTGAACGACAAACTGGATCAGCGGATCCAGCTGGTGGCGTCCGCCAGCTTTGGAAAGATCGTCGATGACTGGCGGCGGACACAGTCTGACCTGCCCAGCCGGTCAGAGGCGATCCGACGTCTAGTCCATCTTGGCCTGCAGCACGACGAGGACCATCCGATGCGTATGATCACCGCGGTCATCCGGCCCCACAAATACGAAGCGGTGCGTGATGCGCTGATCAAGCTGGGCGTGTCGGGCGTCACCGCCACACAGGTGCAGGGGTTTGGCCGGCAGCGCGGCCAGACCGAAATCTATCGCGGAGCCGAGTACAAGGCAGCCGAGGTGCCGAAGATCCGTATCGACGTGGCGGTGAACTCCACCATCGTCGAGCAGGTCATCGACACGATCCAGAAGATCAGTGGATCGGGCAAGATCGGCGACGGCAAGATCTTCGTCAGCGGACTGACCGAAGTGGTGCGCATCCGCACGGGTGAACGCGACGAGAAGGCGCTGGATTAACGCGCTCCTAGTGCCTGAACGGGACCGTTATCAGGCGCCAGACCAGCCAGATCGGGATGATGGCGATCGCGCCGAACAGGAGCGGGCGCCAGGCGGTGCCGACCGACCAAGTGAAGACGTTGATGACGCCCTGGAGTAGGTCGGCGGGAACCGAACGCCACGTGAAGGCGGGCGCGAACGGGTTGACGCCGCCGGCCTCGAAAATGGCGCCGGCCGTTAGACATAGGACGCCGAGGCGGATCCAGCCCCAGAAACTGATGCCGAACATCTTGTCGCTGATGCTGCGTGGCAGGGGCACGCCGCCTTCGTCGAGGTGGGCGGGTAGTTCCTCGTCTTCTTCGTGGCGGGGCGCGCGGCCTTTGCGGGGCTGCTTGTCTGTGTACTTCATTTCGTGGACGCGGTGAGCGCGCGGATCTTCCAGCGCGGCGCGATCGCGCGCGAGCCGGGCCTCACGGTCGCGGCGCGCCTGCTCGTCGATGCCATCTTCAGGGATTGAGGGCGGGTAGAAGCTGTCGTCCAGCGTGTCGGACGGCGGTACGTCTTTGCCGGACTTGTCGCGGGGTTGCTTGCTCATCAGTCTGTGTCACGCGGGTTGGCGATGATGGGAAGGTCGGCGGTCTCGGGACGTTTGCGCTCTTTCCTTGGGTATTTTGTGACGGCGGTCTGGTGCGGATACGGGATGGTGATGCCTTCACGATCGAAGGCCTGCTTCACGTTCTTCAGCATGTCGCAGCGCAGATCCCACCAGTCGCCGTTGGCGCACCAGGCGCGGGCGCGCAGATCGACGCTGGAGGTGGCGAGGTCGACCACCTTGCACCATACGGGCGGCTCGTCGCGCACGCGGGGGTCCGCGCGCAGGGTCTCCTCGATGACGCGGATCGCCTTGTCGATGTCATCGTCGTAGTCGATCGAGAAAAGCAGATCGACACGACGCACGCTGCGGGTGGAGTTGTTGACGATGACGTCGCCCCACGCCTTGTCGTTTGTGATCACGATCTCGCGGTTGTCGATGGTGTTGAGGACGGTGGTGAAGGGCGTGATGTCGGACACGACGCCATCCTCGCCCGCGATACGGACGCCGTCGCCGATGCGGTAGGGGCGGAAGATGGCGATGACGACGCCGGCGGCGACAGCTTTCAGCGTATCCTGCAGGGCCAGCGCGATGGCGAGGCCGGCGGCGCCGACGACGGCGACCAGAGAGGCGATCGGGAAGCCGAATTGCTGCAGCGCCGCGATGAGGCCGATGGCCAGCGCGCCGATGCGGATCAGCGAGGAGAGGAAGGAGAACAGCGTGCGGCTGCCGGAATGCGAAGCGCGGCCGACCTTGTCGCCGAACTTGCGCACGCGCTCGCCCAGCCATGAGCCGAGGAACCAGACGGCGACGAGGATAGCCAGCGCCAGCACGGCGCGGATGGCGATGGATTGAAGCTGCTCGACCGGATAGCCAAACACCCAGGCGGCGCCGGCTATGCCGACAAGCACGCCCATGCCCTTTACCAGCGAGCCGAGAATATCGATGGCGACGCTGTCGGTCGTCACCTCTTTTGGCGCTCCCGCCGCGTCCTTGCTCTTCTTGCCGCCCGATTTGAGGTGGGAGAGGCCGGAGAGTTTGCGCGCGCTGAGGGTGAGCAGGCGGGCGAGGATCAGGCCGACGAGATAGCCTGCGACGACGGCCAGGGCGGCCCACATGGTGCGCTGGGGCCAGCCTGACAGGTCAAACGCCCAGGCGCGCAGTTGGTCCAGCGAGGTGAGAACGTCCGAATCCATCCGCAATCGTCTCCTGTGCCCCGCGCTGGGGCAACCCTAGAGGGGATAGGCGAGACCTGCGGGCGCGGGCAAGCACGCTCTGGATGCGGGCCGCCCGGCCGTTTCTAGGCTTCCAGCATCTTTTCAAGCGTTTCCATGCGGTCGGCGTCGGCGGCCGGTTTGTCCCAGCGGATGCGGTGGATGCGGGGGAAGCGCATGGCGACGCCGGATTTGTGACGGGGTGAGCGTTGCAGGCCTTCGAACGCGACTTCAAGGACGAGGCCTTCGTCCTTGTTGGCGGTGACCGAGCGGACGGGGCCGAAGCGTTCGCGTGTGTGGTCGCGGACGTATTTGTCGAGGAGCAGAAGTTCCTCGTCGGTGAAGCCGAAATAGGCTTTGCCGACGGGGGCGAGTTCGTCGCCGCCACCTCCTTCTCCATTTGGGGCGCTGCGCCAGACGCCGAAGGTGAAGTCGGAATAGTAGCTGGAGCGTTTGCCGTGGCCGCGCTGGGCGTACATGAGCACCGCATCGATCAGGTGCGGGTCGCGCTTCCACTTGTACCAGAGGCCAGCGGGGCGGCCGGCGACATAGGGCGCATCCCACCGCTTCAGCATCAGGCCTTCGATCTCGGGCGTGGGCGGATTGCGGCGCAGGTCTTCCAGCGCAATCGCATCCTCGAACGGCACGAGGGGCGATAGATCGATCGGCGAGCCGGGCGGGAGCGAGACGACGAAGCGTTCGAGACGCTGGCGGCGCTGGGCGAAGGTCAAGGAACGGAGATCTTCGGCGCGTTCGGTGAGGAGATCGTAGGCGCGCAGGAAGGCCGGGCGTTCGGCGATCTGCTTTGGCGTGACGGTTTTGCGGTTGAGGCGTTGCTGCAGTTCGTTGAAGGACGCCACACCGCCTTGGGGCGAGCGGATGAGGAGTTCGCCATCCAGTGTGGCGTCGAACAGGGCGCCTCCCAGCAGGTCGGGGAAGGCGCCGCTGATATCGTCGCCGGTGCGGGTATAAAGGCGCGTGGTTCCTTCTTCGGAGGCGAGCTGGACGCGGACGCCGTCCCATTTCCATTCGGCGGCGAAGTCCGCGGGCGAGATGAGCGCGGGATCGAGATCGTTGGCTTCGAGGCGTTCGGATTTCGAGAGCAGCGGGTGGGCCAGCATGGCGGGGCGATAGGGCGCCTTGATCTCGGGGAAGGGTTTTGGCGCGCGACCTTCGAGCCAGCCGAAGAGGTCTTCGTAAGGCGCCTTCAGGCCGTGCCAGAGTTCTTCGATCTCCGTGACGGGGACATTGCCGAGGTCGGCCACCGCCTGGCGGGCAAGACGCGCGGAGACGCCGACGCGCAGGCCACCCGTGATGAATTTCAGCAGCGCCCAGCGACCGGCCGGATCGAGCGCGTCGAGCCAGCGTTCGGCGTGGGCGGGGGCCTGTGCGCGCGTTGACTGGTGGAGCGTGTCGACCACTTCCGCCAGATCGGGCGCGCGGTTGGCGCCGGAACGCGTGGGCCAGATGAGGGAGACCGTCTCGGCGAGGTCGCCGACATAATCATAGGATAGATTGAACAGGATCGGATCGACGCGCGTCGCGACCAATTCGCGGATCATGGCGGGCTTGAGCGAGGCGATGGCGAGGTCGCCTGTGATCGCCGCCAGCGCCCAGCCGCGCGCAGGATCGGGCGTGCGCCGCAGATAGTCGACGATCAGCGTCAGCTTGGAATTGCGCGAGGGCGTGAGGATCAGCCGTTCGAGCAGGGCGGCGAAGGCTTGCATGGTGGGAATTATAGGCGCGGGGCGTGGGGAGGGCGAGGGGCTCTAGGGTATACGAGTTCGTTCAGTGCTGAACCGTGAATGGCTCGCCAGATGTTTCGGGTGTCGGGGTGATGTTGGCAGAGGGCGCCGCCCGCAGTTCGATCATGAAGCAATGTGAACCGGATTCGGGACGCGCCTCACGAAGCTCTGGAAACTGGTCTGAGCGCCAGTAGTCCCGGGAGTCGTTTATCCGAGGCGATGGGCGGCGGAAGTCGCCGCAGAGGCGGATGTGGGTGGCGTCGATAGCGGTGTAGCTCACACGGGGCTTGTCGGTGCGGACGGAGACGGCGCAGTTCAGCGTTTCGGCTTCCGTCCGCTTTTCCTGAATGATGGAGTCGACCTGCGCCATGGATGCCTGCGCCTTGCCGGTGAGCCAGTAGGCGCATTGGGCGGCGTAGGCGGTTTGCTGCATTTCCTGGGCGACCATGTCGTCGAAGCGTTCGGCGCGGGCGTCTCCTGGGCCGCCGACGATGAGGAAGCCGGCGATGACGGCGCCGAGGGCGAGGGCGCCGCCGGCAACAGCGAGGATGACGCCGAGATTAGGCTTGCTGGTCATGCTCGTCTCCCTTCTCGGCGTCGCGGATGAAGTAGAGGAAGACGCCGCCGGCGAGGAGGGCGATGACGAGAAGCTTCAGAACGAGGCGGGTGGAGAGATCGCCCGAGAGGAAGCCGTAGACCAGCGCGATGGCGTCGCCGATCAGCGTGCACGAGGCGATGATCAGCGTGATGTAGGTGAGCCATTTGCGCACGATGCTGCGCTGCATGGCGGGGTTGGTGCGGCGCTGCTTGCGAATGTGGAGGGCGAGGAAGGCGAAGATCGGCGCGCCGACGACGAGGCCGGAGATGGCGTAGCGGATCTGGGTTTCGCGGGCGATGAAGCGGTAGTCGTTCGCCTCGTCGAGTTCGTCGGCGATGGCGACATCGATCAGCGCGAACAGCAGCGAGCCGAGGTTCCACGCAACGACGCCAAGCAGGATGAACAGGACCAGATAGAGGAAGGCCTCACGCGCCGAGACATACTGCTTTGGCTTGGGGACGGCGAGGCCCAGGTCCGTGACGGCGTAGTCAGCCAGCGAAGCGTCGATCTCCTTCGTGGTCCAGCCTGCGGTGGTGAGTGCGGCGGCGATGCGCTCGCGCGATTCACCGCGGTTGAGCGCGTCGCGGACGAAGGTGTCTAGCGTGCTGGCCATGTGGGTCCCCTGTTGGGTGGAGTTTAGGGTGGATCGCAGGCTCGTCCAAGGTTCGTTCTAGAAGGGATCGACCGGCGGCCATGGATCTTCTGTCGGCGGCGCCTCCTGCAGATGGATGTCGAAACAGTGTTGGCCCGCGCTCGGACGATACTCGTCCAGTTCGGTGAACCGACCACCGATCGCATAGCTCTCAGGATTTCGGTGCCCAACTGACGCAAGCTCGAACTTTCCGCAAAGATGGATGTGACTGGAGTCGATAGCTGCGTACTCGACGTTCTGCGCTTCCGCCACTTTCCATCCGATGCAATACAGGGCCTCGGCTTTGGCCGGGTTTGCGGAAATCGTTGACCGCGCCTGCGCCAGAGATGCCGGGACATTCCCGTCGATCCAGAACGCGCATTGTGCCGCGTAGACGGCGCGTTGCATCGCGTCCATTGTCTCACGGGTCGCGTCTGCGGGTGTATAATAATTGGTCGCTTTCATCATCAACAGTACAGCGACAAAAGAGACCGCAGCCAAGACCGCGCCCACGGCTGCGGGAACGGCACTGGCGCTCGACTTCTTGGCCATGATGCCCCCCTGTTGGTGAGAGTGTACGGCGCGAGGCAGGCAAGGGGTAGTCATTCTCGGGCTTGTCCCGAGGACCTTGGTTCTATTCACGCAGGAACTCGCCGAGTTCCACGCACCCCGAACCGGGGTTCTCGGGACAAGCCCGAGAATGACTCCCCTGGTTGCAGCGCCTTAAAACGACTTAGGCAGTCGCGGCGCGTTCTTCGGCGCGGATGTCGATTTCGACGCCGGGGACTGTGCGGAAGACCATCATGTTGCGTTGCTCGGCCGTGTAGGCCGGCCAGGCGGGGATGGCCTTGTTGCTGGGGTTGCCGGTCTTGGCGAAGGCGAGCCAGCTTTCGGACATCTGGTCGGCGATGGCCTGTGCTTCAGGGCCCGTGCCGGACATGCTTTCCGATTTCGCGACGTTGTCGAACACCATGCCGATATCGAGGGCGTGGGGCACGTAGCGCTTGCCGCCCATGACCGGAGTTTCCCAATCAAGGTGGTAGAAGAAGACAGGCGCTTGCGCCTGCGCCGCCTTGCGATCCGCCAGCGTGACGCTGTTGCGGAAGAAGCGGTTGTCGGCGCCGGCCATGAAGTAAAGCTCCGGCGCTTCGATATCGGGATGGTTCTCCCTGTAGAGCGCAATGATCTTGGCCGGGTCCTTGGTGGGGAAGGCTGTCTTCATCGCGGCAGGCAGGGTTTCCCAGGTGAGGTCGAACAGGGTCGGGTTGGCGGCGCCATCGAGCGACGTGCCCTCGGTACGGTTGCAGCCGATCAGCAACGGGACGCTCGCGGATTGCGCGGGCGCATCCGGATCGAACGGGTGACGGGTCAGCGAGCGGCCGTCCATCACCGGGCCAGCGCCCGCTGCGGCGTTGCCGGCGGCGGCCTTCTGGATGTCCGCGACGGGCAGGTTGCGGATCTGGTCGATGGTGGATGGGTTGAGGCCGAGGGCTTCAACGACTTTCGTGGCGGCGATGCTGGAGGCTTCGGGATCGGCGAAGCGGAGGCTGGGTCCGGACTGGATGACGGCGCGGTGGAAGAGGCCGCGCGCCGCCTCGGTCGCCATCAGGGCGCCGACCTTGGCGCCGCCGCCGGATTCTCCGAAGATCGTGACGTTGCCGGGATCGCCGCCGAACTTCGCGATGTTGTCGCGCACCCATTGCAGCGACAGCACCATGTCGAGCACGCCGGCGGCGCCGGAATCCGCGAAGGCTTCGCCGAAGCCCGCGAGGTTCATGTAGCCGAAGATGTTGAGGCGATGATTGACGGTGACGATCACCACATCACCGCGCTTGGCGAGGCGGACGCCGTCATAAGCGTAGGACGAGCCGGAGCCGGTAGTGTAGCCGCCGCCGTGGTACCAGACCATGACCGGGCGTTTGGTTTCGTCGACCTTCGGCGTCCAGACGTTGAGGAAGAGGCAATCCTCGCTGGTGGGGAGCGGCGGATCGGGGCGCCAGGATTTGAATAGGCCGCCGCCATCGCCGCCGCCCGTCTGTGGAGCGGAGGCTGCGTAGGCCAGTGCATCGACTGTGGTGGTCCACGGCGCGGGCGGCTTGGGCGCGGCGAAGCGGGTGGTCGCGGTGTCGGCGCCGTAGCGCACGCCCTTGAAGACGTTGACGCCGTCTTCGGTGAATCCTTTGACCTTGCCGTACTGGGTTTCGACGATTGGGTTGGCGTCTGCGGCGGGCGCGGTTGGCTCGGCAGGCTTGCTGCAGGCGGCGAGGACGCCGCCAACCGAGGCGAGCGCTGCAAGGCCGACGGACGCTTTCAGGATGGCCCGGCGCGTGCCGGACGTGACGATGGACATGGTTTTCTCTCCCCGTGAGTCCGGGTCTGACGCCCGGGTCTACGCAGACGAGGCTAATCCTGTGATGCCTGCCCGTCCAGCGATAGGGGGGCAGCGATAGGGATGGAACCTTCTCGCGCGTGACTGGCCGCGGACGGGTTACAATCGCGCAATACGGGTAAGCGCTACCGTTACGGCATGTCGTGTGCTGCCATCCATTCCGGCAGGGAGTGATGACACATGTCCACGTTGATGCCGTCGAAAGCGCCGCAACCTGACTATGCGATCCGGCGCGCTGTTCTGGACGATATTCGCAGCCAGTATCTGACCAATGTGGTTGGTGTGCGGAGCCGATTTGCAGCAGGGATCGGCCTGCCACCGGCCGATTACATCAACCAGGAACTCACGCGCCTCGGCCTCAGCTGGCGTGTCGGCGCCGTGCACGGCGGCCGGTGCGAGTTCAGGAATATCTGAGCCGTTGTTCGGCCGGGCCTGATCCCGCGCTGCTGTTGATACCACTCAGGCACACGACTTTGCCGCTTCGCGACGGATGCGCGAGCGTTGACGCACGTGGGTGCGCGCGTGGAGATGGAGACAGCAAAGAGAAACAGAGGAGACAGGTGATGGATGCACCTGAAGGGTTTGAGCGGCATTTCCGGCAGTCGCCGCTGACTGATCCATGGGAGCCGATCTATTCGCAGCGGCTGGCGGATCGGGTGATCATCGGACTGCATGTGCGCGAGGCGCACTGCAATTCGCGCGGGATGTTGCATGGCGGGCTGATCGCGGCGCTGGCCGACAACGCGATGGGGTTGAGCTGCGTGCAGGTGCTGATCGGGCAGGATCGCAAGCCGGAGGGCGGTCTGGTGACCGTGTCGCTGGCGACAGACTTCATTGGCGCCGCAAAGCTGGGGCAGTGGGTGGCGGTGGATACGTCCTATGTGAAGACGGGGCGGACTCTGTGCTTCGCGCAGGCGTTCGTGACGGCGGACGGCGAGGTGATCGCGCGGGCCGATGCGCGGTTCAAGGTTGCCTAGCGGTTTACTGCGCCCATGGGCCGGGCGTGTAGCCGGGCTGGCGCAGGATCATGATCTTCTGCCAGATCTTTCGCGACATGTTGCCGGTGAGATCCTCAATCTCGTTCACCGCCTGGATGATCACCGGATCGCGCATGTTCTGCATGTAAAGCGCGGCGAGCTTGCCGGTGAGCGCCAGCATTTCCGAGCAGTAGTCGAGATAGCGCACGAGTTCGAACTCGCTGAGGCCATGATCCTTCGAGGCTGATGTGCCCGCGCCGGGTTTCACGGTGGGGTCTTTCGTCAGCTGGTGCATGTCGACGACGTGGGCGATGGACCGCAGCTCGTGCAGGTCTCGGAGAACTGAGCGGCGCCGCCACACCATTTCGAGATTCAGCATGAACCAGCTGGCGGCGCCGGCGAGGGCGACCGTGTTGACGGCCGAGTCGATGCCCTGGAGCGCATCGAAGGCTTCATCAGAAACGGTCATCGAGCTGAGCGAGATGCCGAACCAGATGAGGCCGCCGGCGCCGATGGACATGGCGACGGCGACGCCGATGCGCAGCAGCAGATTTGGCTTGGCGACCCAGCTGAGATTCTTGCGGTCCTCCCGCGCGATGGCGAGGAGTTCACCGCACAGGCGGGATATGCCGCGTTCAGGGAAGCGCTCATCGATGCGCTTCTTCAGCGTCTCGATGGTCTGGTCGATACGGTCTGCTTCCAGCGAACGGTAGGCCATGCGCCTTCATGCCGTGCGCCGGTGGGTTGCGGAAGGGGGTGGTGCGGAAATCCGGGCGGGGATGCGCTATTCGCCGTCTTCTTCATCGCCATAGCCGACGAGGTGGAGCGGGCGGGCCTTGCGGCCTTCGAGTTCGGCCCAGCGGGTGAGTGCATCGTCACGACCGTGGGTGACCCAGAGTTCCTGCGGGTTCACGTCGCGGACGGTTTCGGTGAGTTCGTCCCAGTCGGCATGGTCGGAGATGACCAGCGGCAGTTCGATGCCGCCAGCCTTGGCGCGCTGGCGGATGTTCATCCAGCCGGAGGCGAAGGCGATGACGGGATCGGGGAAGCGCTGGGCCCAGGGCGTGGAGGTGGCCGACGGCGGGCAGAGAATGATGCGGCCGGCGAACTTCAAACTTTCACCGCGCTGTTTCTTTTCGAGGGTTGCCGGTTGCAGCGGGCCGAGCGGAACGCCGAGGCGCTCGTACATGTCGCAGAGGTTCTTCATCGCGCCGTGAATGTAAATGGTATCGCTGTAGCCAGCCTCGCGCAGGAGGGCGATGACGCGCTGGGCCTTGCCAAAGGAGTAGGCGCCGACGAGATGGGCGCGGTCCGGGAAGGTGCGGACGCTGTCGAGCAGGCGGGCGACTTCGTGGGCCGCCTCCGGGTGGCGGAAGACGGGGAGCGCAAAGGTCGCTTCAGAGATGAAGGTATGACAGGGGACGACTTCGAATTCGGCGCAGGTGGGATCACGGCGGCGCTTGTAGTCGCCGGTGCAGACCATGCGCAGGCCCTTCCATTCCGCGACGACCTGCGCCGAGCCGATGACATGGCCAGCGGGAACCAAACGTACATCAACCTCGCCGATGCGGGTCGTGGCGCCGTAGGGCGAAGATTGGCGCGATTTCGTGAAGCCCTCGCCGTAGCGGACGGACATTGCCTCGATGGTTTCGGGCGTCGCGAGCACGGCGCCGTGGCCGGCGCGGGCGTGATCCGAGTGGCCGTGGGTGATGACGGCGCGGTCCACGCTGCGGACCGGGTCGATGTAGAAATCGCCCGGCGGGCAATAGAGGCCCTGCGGTGTGGGGCGGAGAAGATCTTCGGGACGTATCATACCGTTGATATGCGTGCGCGAGCGGCGGAGGGAAAGAGGCGCGCGTTTGCGGGCGCGTTTCTGGTTAAGGGGGCTGAATCCCGGCTATGCCCTCGACGCGCTTGTATTTTGCCTTATTCGCCTGCTTGATCGCGCAACGCCGGGGTGGGCGGCCCGTTATCGGGCGAGTGAGGGACGGACGATGCCGAGTGCTTTCGACGCCACGCGCCGGGTGATCGATGCGATCCTGAAGGATCGCACGATCGAGGAGGTGGCGGCTGGCCAAATGCCGGATGTGACGACGCCGCTGAAGCCGTGGATCAGGCCATCGAAGCGGCTGGACCCCGCGTTCACGGCGGCGAACTGGCGGACGCTGCTGGCTAATTCGGGGGTGAGCGAAGCGGACAAGGATGTGCTGCTGGATGCGGGCGCGCAGGAGCAATTGCCGGGCTACGCGCACAATGTGGAAAACTACATCGGGACGCTGCGCGTGCCGATGGGTGTGATCGGACCGCTGCGGGTGCGCGGGATATTTGCCAATGGGGATTATTACGCGCCGCTGGCCACCACCGAGGCGGCGCTGGTCGCCAGCTATGGTCGCGGGGCGCGGCTGGTGTCGGCGGCGGGCGGGTGTGTGACGGCGCTGCTGGCGGAGGGTGTGCATCGCTCACCAGGGTTTGCTTTTGCGAGCGTGACGGAGGCGGGACGGTTTACCGCCTGGGTGATCCGCAATTTCGATGCGCTGAAGGCGGCGGCGGAAACGACGACGAAGCACGGCAAGCTGGAAGAAATCTCGCCGCATATCGAGGGCGATCACGTCTACCTGCTGTGCACCTACACGACGGGCGATGCGGCCGGGCAGAACATGGTGACGATCTCCACGGCGGCGCTGTGCGAGTTCATCCTCGAGAATTGCCCGATCAAGCCGCAGCACTGGTTTGTCGAGGCCAACTTCTCCGGCGACAAGAAGGCGTCGGTCATGTCGTTCCTGTCGGTGCGCGGGCGGAAGGTGACAGCGTCCGTGGACCTGCCGGGCGAGTTGATCCGCAGCCATCTGCACACGACGCCGGAACGTATGGCGGAGTACTGGCGCATGTCGGCGCTGGGCGGGGTGATGTCTGGCTCGATTGGCGTGCAGGGGCATTATGCGAACGGATTGGCGGCGCTGTACCTGGCGACGGGACAGGATGCGGCGTGCGTGGCCGAGAGCGCCGTGGGCGTGACGCGGATCGAGCAGCGGCCGAGGGACCGGCTGTATGTCTCGGTGATGATGCCAAACATCATCGTGGGGACGGTGGGCGGCGGATCGGGTCTGCCGACGCAGGCGGCCGGGCTGAACATTCTGGGCCTCAAGGGCGCGGGGAACGCGCGGGCGTTTGCCGAGGTGGTGGCGGCGGTGTGCCTTGCCGGTGAGCTGTCGATCATCGGGGCGCTTTGCGCGCACGAGTTCGCCAGCGCGCACCAGAAGCTTGCGCGGGGCAAGGCGTGAACGAGACTGCACCTGCCGCATCGAAGGCTGCGCCGCGCGCGTCGTTCGCGGCGCGGATGTGGACCTATCAGGCGGAACGCTTTCCTGTCGTGAAGCATGGCGCGCTGATCGTGGCGTTCGGCGCGTCGGCAGTTTGCCTGTCGGCGTTGCTGCGGGGTGGCATCCCGACGTGGCACGCGATTGTGGTCGCGGTGGTGGTGCTGTTCGGATTCTTCTTCCAGCTGCGCGTCGCGGACGAGCACAAGGATTTTGCGGACGATGCGAAGTATCGGCCGGAACGTGCGGTACCGCGGGGACTGGTGAGCCTGGGTGAGCTGCGCTGGGTCGCTGTCGGAGTGGCGCTCGTGCAGATAGCGCTGACGGCCAGCCTGGGTTGGGGGATGGTCGGGCTGTTGCTGGTGGCGTGGGCGTGGATGGCGCTCATGACCAAGGAGTTCTTTGCGCCAAAGGCGCTGCGGGCGCGGCCGATTCTCTACATGGTCTCGCACATGGCGGTGATGCCGTTGATCGACCTCTACGCGACGGCGTGTGACTGGCTGCCTTCCGGAGCAATGCCGGATGGGTTCGGGCTGGCGCTGGGCGCGTTCCTCGGATTGTCGCTGACCAACGGGATTGTGCTCGAAATCGCGCGCAAGTCGTGGGCGCCTGAGCGGGAGCGTGAAGGCGTTGAGACTTACTCCAAATTGTGGACGCCGGGGCGGGCCGGGCTGAGTGTTGCTGCTGCAATGTTCGGCGGTCTGATGCTGTCGGCGTTTGTGCATGTGCAGTCGGGCGCGCACGTAGTGTTTCTGGCGGGGCTGCTGCTGGCGGCGTTGTATGCGCTTTACGGCGCCATCGATTATGCGGGGACGCCGACGGTGAAGGCGGCGAAGCGGCTGGAGACGGCCTCAGGCGTGTTCGTGCTGACCAACTATCTGTTGCTCGGTGTTCTACCGATGGTGGAGCGCCTATGGCTGGGGTGATGCTTTGGGGGGAGGTGGCTCAAGTTGTAGCGGTGGCCGGCGGAAAAGGCGCCGCGCTGGCGAAGCTGGCGGCGACGTTTCCGGTGCCGGCCTTCTTTGTCATTCCGGCGGAGGCGATTGATCGGGATGGCGTGAAGGTCGAGGTGCGCGACGAGCTGAGTTCAGCTGTGACGGCGCTTGGGGCCGGGCCGTTTGCGGTGCGCTCGTCCGGGCGTGAGGAAGACGGCGCGGACAGTGCGCATGCGGGGCAGTTTTCGTCCGAGCTGAATGTCGCGGCGGATGGCGTGGCGGCGGCCGCGCATCGGGTTTGGATGTCCGGCTTCACCGAGACGTTGGCGCAGTATCGCAAAGCGAAGGGATTGTCGGGCGAGGGACAGCCGCCAGCTGTGGTGGTGCAGGTGATGGTGCAGGCGAGGGCGGCTGGCGTGGCGTTCTCTGCTGACCCGGTGACGGGGCAGCGGGACGTGGTGGTCATCAGCGCGATTGTGGGACTGGCGGACAGGCTGGTGGGCGGCGAGGAAGACGGCGACAGCTATCGTATCGGTGCAGACGGTCGGACACTGGAGGTCGAGCTGGTTGGCGCGGCGCCAGTGCTGAGCGAAGCCGAGCGTGCCGAGGTGACGGCGCTGGCGCGACGGGCGGCGGCGCATTTCGGGAGCCCGCAGGATATCGAGTGGGCGTTCGACTCCAGCGGACTGCACATGCTGCAGTCCCGGCCGATCACGACGCTGGGTGAGACGGGCAAGGCATTCAATCGGGGTTTGCCGAGCGACGCGGACGATCTGGTCATCTGGGACAATTCCAACATTGTGGAGAGTTATCCGGGGGTGACGTCGCCGCTGACGTTCTCGTTTGCGCGCTATGTCTACAGCCATGTCTATCAGGCGTTCTCGCGCATGATGGGGGTAGGTGGACATGTGATCGAGGATCATCGCGCGGTGTTCGAGAACATGCTGGGGCAGGTGGATTCGCGGGTCTATTACAGCCTGCTGAACTGGTATCGAGCGCTGGCGCTGTTTCCGGGGTTCAAGGCCAACCGGAAGTTCATGGAAGGGATGATGGGTCTCTCCGAGGCTTTGCCGCAGGAGATGGCCGACCGGATTGCACCGCCAACGGATGATGCGGGCGAGCGGTTTGCGGACAACCTGAACCTCGCGCGCGTTGGCGCCGGTCTCATCTGGCACGAGCTGACCATCAAGGGGACCATACAACGGTTCTATGCGCGGTTGAACGCGGCGCTGGCAACGCCGGATGCGGTGATCGATGGGATGGGGCCGACCGAGCTGGCGGCGGAGTATCGCAAGCTGGAGCAGCAATTGCTGGCGCGGTGGGATGCGCCGCTGGTGAATGATTTCCTCTGCATGATCGCATTCGGCGCGACGCAGAAGGCGATGACGAACTGGGCGGGCGATGAGGGGTTGGCGTTCCTGTCGAACATCCTGATCGGTCAGGGCGACATCGTGTCGGCTGAACCCGCGCGGATGATCCGCAGGATGGGCGCGATGGTTGCCGACAAGCCGGATGTGGTGAAGCGGCTGGCGGCAGGGGATGCCGGAGCGGTGGACGCGTCTCCGGAGCTGCGCGCGGCGTTTGACGCCTACATCGCGAAGTTCGGGGATCGCTGCACGCAGGAGCTGAAGCTGGAGAGCCGGTCGCTGCATGAGGACGCCTCGCAGGTACTTATGGCGATCGCGGCGGCGGCTGCGCCCAGAGCGGCGCAGGACGCGGGCAACGCTCCAGCTGATCTCAAGACGATTGTGCACAAGCCGATGCAGCGCGTGCTGGCGCGGTGGTTGCTGGCGTGGACGCGGGCACGGGTGCGTGACCGGGAAAACCTTCGCTTCGAGCGGACGCGGCTGTTCGGGCGGGTGCGGCGCATCTTCCTGGCGCTCGGCTCGCGGCTTGCCGAGGCGGGCTTGCTGAAGGATCGGCGCGACGTATTCAACCTGACGGTGGACGAGTTGCTGGGGGCGGTTGAGGGCGGCGGCGTCACCAACGATCTCAAGGCGCTGGCGGCGCTTCGTGATGCAGAACAACAGGCGGCGTTGAAGCGGCCCGATCCACCGGAGCGGTTCTCGATCCGCGGAGCGCATGTCGTGGGCGTCTCGATGCTTGCAGCGCAGGCTTCGACGCCTGGGGAGACGGCGGAGACGCGCAAGGGGCTGGCGTGCTGCCGGGGTGTGGTTACGGCGAAGGTGCGGGTGATCGAGGACCCGCGCATTGAGGCGCTGGAGGCCGGGGAGATACTGGTGGCGCGGCACACGGATCCGGGCTGGATCGCCGTTTTCGCCAATGCCGCCGGGGTGATTGCCGAGCGCGGCTCGCTGCTGTCCCACTCGGCGATTGTGGCGCGGGAGATGGGGGTGCCGTGCGTAGTGTCGCTCAAGGGCGTCACACAGTGGCTGAAGACCGGGGATATCGTGCGGCTGGACGGCGGGGCCGGAACAGTCGAAAGAGTGGGCCGGGACGGATCATAGATGGCAGATACTGACACCAAGCCTGCAAACGCCGCCACTGACATTGCCTCGCGCGCCAAGTTCGAGACGATCCGCTATGCGCAGGTGTGGGAGGACGCCGACATCCTCGTCGCGGCGCTGCGGCCAAAGCCGGGCGATACCGTTGTGTCGATTGCCTCCGCCGGAGACAATGCGTTGGCCTTGCTGGCGACGGCGTGCGAGCGCGTGATCGCCGTTGACCTGAACCCGGCGCAGTTGGCGTGCGTGCGGTTTCGCATGGCGGCCTACCGCAAGCTGACGCACGGCGAGTATCTCGAACTGATGGGCTCGCATACGTCAGGTCGGCGAAGGCATTTGCTGGAGGAGGTCGCATCAGACCTGTCCAGCGAGGACCAGGCATTCTGGGCGGCGATCAAGGACGCTGTTGTCGAACATGGCGTCGGCGGCGTCGGCAAGTTCGAACGCTATTTCCGCACGTTCCGCGAATGGGTGCTGCCCTTCATCCACAACCGGGAAACGATCGACGAGTTGCTTCGCCACCGCGATGCGGACGAGCGCGGCCCGTTCTACGACAAGTACTGGAACATCTGGGGCTGGCGTATGATGCTCAAGGTGTTCTTCTCCCGCACCGTGATGGGCCGCCTGGGACGTGATCCGGCTTTCTTCGATCATGTGGAAGGCAGCCCCGCCGAACACGTGGCGCGACTGACGCGCAAGGCACTGGTGGATCAGGATCCTTCGAGCAATCCCTACCTTCACTGGATCCTGCGCGGGTTTCACGGTGACGTGCTGCCCAATGCACTGGAAGAAGAACGCTTTGAGACCATCCGCGACCGGCTGGACCGGTTGGACGTGCGGCTATGCACTGTGGAGACTCTGGCGGACGAGGGCGTGAAGGCGGACTGTTTCAACCTGTCGGACATTTTCGAGTACATGTCGCCCGAAGCGCAAGAGGCGGCTTACGGATCGATCCTCGCGACTGCGAACCCCGGAGCGCGGATTGCCTACTGGAACATGATGGCGCCGCGCCGGGCGCCGGCGAAGCATGCGAGCAAGGTGCGCACCAACAGCGAGCTTGAAGCGAAGCTGAAGCCGCTGGACAAGGCGTTCTTCTATTCGGACTTCGTGATCGAGGAAGTCGTGTGAGCGACGTGACCGTGATCCAGCCGCTTGTGATCAGCGCGGCCAAGATCATTGGCTCGGTGTTGCTGCTCGCCCTCGTGCTGTGGGGCGTCTCAAAGCTTTCGAAGATCGCGAAGCTTGATCCCGAGATCGGGCGGAAGCTTGTTCACATCTCGCTTGGGCTCTACTGCCTGACCTTCCCGTGGGTGTTCGAGTACGCGTGGGAAGTGGCGGTGATGTGCCTGCTCGCGGTCGGCGTGTTCATGCTGGCGCGGGGGACGATGCGGGCGAGCCTGGGCGGCGGGCTGCACAGCGTGAAGCGGATTTCGTATGGCGAAATCCTGTTTGCCGCATCTGTCGCACTGCTGTTCTGGCTGAAGGATGGGCACTACATCCTGACGGCGCAGCATCGGCCGGGCGTCGGGCCTGTTCTGTACGTCCTGCCGATCCTGATCCTGACGCTGTGCGACGCGGCGAGTGCGTTGGTGGGGTCGCACTATGGCCGGCGGGTGTTCCGGATCGAGGAAGGATCGAAGAGCATCGAGGGCGTCGTCGTGTTCGCGGCGACGGCGTGGCTGGTGTCGCTCATCGTGTTCCTGCTGCTGACCGATATCGGGCGCGGCGAGGTGATCCTGCTTGCCTTCATCACGGCGGTGTTCGGAGCGTTGCTGGAGGCGGCAAGCTGGCGCGGGCTGGACAACCTGTTCATTCCGCTGGGCCTGTATTTCCTGCTGTCGAACCTGCTGCACCTTGGCGTGCTTGGTCTTGCCGGCAATGCGGCGATCTTCTTCGCGGCATTACTGACGCTGCTGTACATGACGGGCAGGTCCGGCGCGGACCGGCATTTCGTGGCCATCGGGTTCACGCTGTTCTTCTGCATCGACATCTTCTCGGGCTTCCTCAGCCTGATAACGCCTGCGCTGGCGGTGGCCAGCTATCTGGCGTGCGTACGGTTCATGAAATTGGAGCGGCCGGCCCATGACGGGCTGACCCTGCTGCTTGTCGTGTTCGCGATCGCTCTGGGCTGCTTCATGGTCAGCAATCTTGGGCAGCTGGACATGATCTATTCGTTCAATCTGGCGTTTGCGGCGCTGGCGGCAGGAATTGTGGCGCGGTTTGCGCGGAACTGGCTTGTGATCTCAGGCGCGATTGTTATGGCGTGGCTGGCGATGTCCGTGCGCGTTGTATGGCTGGAGAATGCCAGCGAGGCGGCGTGGGTATTTGCCGCGCTGGGCGCAGGCGGAATTGTTCTGGTCGCGGCGGCGGGATGGTATATCCGGCAGCGCGGCTTTGAGCGGCCGTGGGTATGGCTTGGAGGGTTGAGCATGGCGATCTCTCTTGCGGCCCTGCCGGTTGCGCCATGAGTACGCCTGAGCCCGTGGTCGTTCCGGGTGCGAGTATTTCGATCTGGCGGGATGGGCCGGAGCTGGACGGCGCGCGGACAGCGGCGCTGGGCGCGTTTTCCTGTGAGACAGCTGAGGCCGGCGCTGCCGCGATCCGCGCTGCGATGGAGCAGCTGCGGAAAGAGGGCTTTGCAGCCGTGCTGGGGCCGATGGACGGGACGACCTGGGCCAAGCACCGTCTGGTGGTGGAGAGCGATGGGCGCGCGTCGTTCCTGTTGGAGCCTGTGAACCCGGCGCACTATGTCGATGCATTCGAGGAATCGGGCCTGACCATCGTGTCGTGGTATCTTTCGGCCGAGCGGCCGAGCGACATTCCGATGAGCGGCAGCGCGGCGCCCAAGGGGCTAAGCCTGCGCAATCTGGACATGGCGCGGGCAGAAGCGGAGCTGACGCGCATTCACGCGCTGTCGCTGGAAAGCTTTGCGTCGAACCGTTTCTACCAGCCGATCGGGCTGGAAGACTTTCTGGCGAGCTATCGACCCGTACTCGGCGTAGTGGATCCGGAACTTGTCTTCATCGCCGAGGATGAGGCGGGAGAGCTGCAGGGCTTTCTGTTCGCCGTGCCGGACTATGCCGAGGGCCCCAAGCCCGGACGTGTCATCCTGAAGACGTATGCGTCGCGTGTGAAAGGCGGCGGATCGATGATGGCGAATGCGTTCCACCCGCGCGCCAAGGCAAAAGGGTTTGATCGTGTGATCCATGCCTTGATGCATGAGAGCAATCTTTCGGTGACGCATAGCGGCAACGCTGGAGGCAAGGTGTTTCGGCGTTACGGTTTGTGGGGCGGCAGGCTTTGAATCTGATCGAGGCCTTTCTCACGCAGGTTGACGCGCGACCGGAAGCGGCCGCCCTGATCACACCCAAGGATGAAATCATTTCGTTCGCGGAACTGTCGCGGCGGTCTGCCGTGCGGGCGCATGCAATGGCGGCGGCGGGAATCGGACCGGGCGATATCGTGTTGATTGCGCGAGGTGTCTCGCCGGAGCTGTATGAGACGCTTCTGGCGGTGTTCCGGCTGGGCGCGGTGGCGATGTTTCCGGAGCCGTCGGCGGGGCTGAAGGGCTTGAGGCTGGCTGCGCAGGCGGCAAAGCCCAAGGCGATTGCAGCGGGCAGGTTGGGCAAGGTTATCCGGCTGGCGATACTCGAGTTGTGGTCGCTGAAGGTGTTGCCGGATGGCGATGAAGCCGCGCGTGATGAGCTTGCGCATCTGCCGGGATCGGCGCCGGCGTTGATCACCTTCACATCCGGATCGACCGGACGGCCGAAAGGGATTGTACGGTCGGCGGATTTCCTGATGTTGCAGCACACACTGCTGGAGCAGTTGCGGAAGACGACACCGGAGGATGTGGATCTGATCTCGCTGCCGGTGTTCATCCTGTCGAACCTCGCGGCAGGCGCGGCGAGCGTGATCCCGGCGGGAAGGCTGACGCGGCCGGCGGAGCTGGATGGCGAAGTGCTGCGCGAACAGATTGCGGATCATGGCGTCAACCGGATCGTGGCGCCACCTGCTGTATGTGCGCGGATCGCGGAAGAGGCCGTGCCGATGACATGGGTGCAGGCGGTGTTCACGGGCGGCGGGCCGGTGCTTCCAAACCTGATGCACGCTGTTGCGCGAGCTGCGCCAAACGCGGCGATCCATGCAGTCTATGGGTCAACCGAGGCCGAGCCGATTGCGCATCTGGAAATGAAGGATATTTCCAACGCCGACTGGGCGGCGATGTCGGAAGGCAAGGGATTGCTGGCGGGCAAGCCGATCTCGCAGATTGCAGTGGAGCTGCGTGATGACGAGGTGTTCGTCGCGGGACCGCATGTGAACACCGGCTATCTCAACCCCGAGGATGACACATCCACCAAGTCTATGAAGAACGGCCAGCTGTGGCACCGCACTGGCGATGCGGCGCGGTTCGACGAACAGGGCCGGTTGTGGTTGCTGGGTCGGAAAGAAGCGGCGAGTGGCGGTCTGTTCCCGTTTGCCGTCGAGACGGCGGCATTGAGCTGGCCCGGAGTTGAGCAGGCGGCGCTGGTCGGGAAAATTCTGGCTGTTGCGGGCGACAACATGGTGGACGCAGATATCGATGCGCGTGCGAAGGCGCTGGGCGATATCGAAGTGGTGAAGCTGCCAGAAATTCCGATGGACAAGCGGCACAACTCCAAAGCGGACTATGCGCGGCTGCGGAAGCAATTGGGATGAACGCCGCTGACCGCACGCGCGTGGCACTGGCGTTCGGATTTGTGTTCGGCGCGGTATCGCATGTCGCCTGGGTGATGGTTCACGGCGATGTCTGGTATCGCGGCCCGGCGCCGGAGTGGGCGCCGTTCTTCTGGTACGGCCTGTGTCTCGTCGATCTGGTGGTGTGCTGGCTGTTGCTGACGCGACCGAAGGCGGGGTTGGCGCTGGGGCTGGCGACGATGACGGTGTCAGTAGGCGTGAACTGGACGCAGTTTCCCACGTTCGAATTCATGCAGTTCAACTATGTACTGGTCGGGCTGACGCTGTTTGGCGTGATCTATGCGTGCGTCATGCCGTGGTTGTGGTGCGCGTCGCACTGGACGCTCAGGGCGTCTTCACAACGTAGCGGCGATTGAGCGGCTGGACCGGGCGGGCGTTGTTTGGGAACAGCGCGGCGAAAGCCTGGATCTGCGCGTGAGAGGCGGTCTGCGGCGTGCCCATCACTGTCCAGCTGACGGTTTCCGAACAGGGCGGTGTTGTGAGCGAGCCTTCATACCGCAGCGCCCCGCCGGACTTGGGGACGAAACTCGCGGCGTCGATTTCGAAGGCGACAGCGGCCTTGCCAGAGCGAGCCGGCGCTGTGGCCCAGACCGCGTCCAGCGTTTCATTGGCGGCGCCTTCCTCGAACAGCACGCCGACGACTGCGAGGCGGCCGTCTGAGGCGGCGTGGACCAGGTGCACTTCGAGAGGAAAGGACTTGCCGTCGATGGTGTGTTCCGATGGATGGTGGAAGTGGAATTGCTTCAGCGTGTAGCTGACGCCGTTGAGCTGGATGCTGCCAGCGTCGGCGAGGTCGACCTGGATGGTGTGCCCGGTGTTGACGACGGCGCCGCCATGGGCGGTGGTCCACGCTGGATGGGGGGCGTCAACCCCGGACGCGATGGCGCCGGTAAGGTCGATGGGTGATTGCTGGCGCCCGGTAAGGCAAGCCGAGTCGGCTGAGGCGTGGGACTCGGGTTCTGTGGCGCCTTCTGCGACAGGCGGGTTTGCGAACGCGGCGCAAAGCGCAGCCAGAGCGACGGCGCTGAAGACCAGCGAAGTGCGGATCGAGACGGTCATGGAATCAGTGTCCACATGCCGTAGAGTCTGATCGGACATGCCTAGCGAAAGATTAACCGTGAAATGTCACAGATTAACCTGTGGGCGTGAGGTTGGTAATGGTTCGGGTCATCGCCTGGCTGAAGTCAGAGCCCATTGCTGAGCCCTGGAAGGTCATCGACAGGCGGGCCGCATAGGCGCGGCCATTGGGGGCGGTGAGGCAGGCGCCGGTCATCTGGACGTTCGTGAGCTTGGCCAGCAGCATCGGTTTCCACGGTTTTGTGAGTTTGGCGTGGAACGTGCGGATTGCCGCGGCATCGTCGATCGCGACTTGGGCAGCGAGCTGTTTGTAGAGATTTTTCTCTTCTGCCTTGGCCGTGGGTTTGGCTTTTGGCGTGAACGCGAATACGCGGCCGGCCTCGGTGCGCCCGATTTCGGAAATGGGGCCGTCAACGCCGTTGGAGAGCTGGTCGCACCAGATATTGCCGTCGGCTTCGTTCTCGTGGCGCTCATCGATCTTCTTGAGGTCCACCCTCTCGCCATTCGCTTCGGTGATGGTCACGCGGGCGCCCTTGGGCCGGGACGGGTCGACGTGGCCGCGGACCGTGCCGGCGCGGTCACCCTGGCTCTGCTCGAAGAAGTCATAGGCGTAGAGTTGGGAGACGGGCGCGGCCGGGATCATGGCGCGGCGGAACAGGTCGGGCATCACGGCGGCTTTCGCGGCCGTCTGGGCGAGGGCCGGGGAGATGGCGAGCATGGCGAGGAGGAGAATAGGGAGGCGTCGCATCATGGGGCCGTTTCTGGCTTCTGTTCATGGCGCAATTCAGCCCCTTGGCGACTGAACGCGCCATGAACGTTGTGGGATCCGCCCATCGACAGCATATGCTGGGGGTATGGCCGATCAGGCGTCGCCTCCGCTGCTTCCTCCGCTGTTCGCCGACTGGTTCGCCAGCCGGGGATGGAGCCTGCGTCCGCACCAGGCCGACCTTATCGCTTCGGCGAATGCAGGCCGGGGCGGGCTGGTGATCGCGCCAACCGGCGGCGGCAAGACGCTGGCCGGCTTTTTGCCCAGTCTGATCGGCCTGGCGGGCAAGCCGCCGCGCAGGAACGCGACCCTGCACACGATCTATATTTCGCCGTTGAAAGCGCTTGCAGCGGACGTCGCGAGGAATCTGAAGGCGCCGGTCGAGGAGATGCAGATGCCCATCTCGCTGGATGTGCGGACGGGCGACACCAGCCAGTCGCGCCGGCAGCGCCAGCGGGCGAAGCCGCCGGATATCCTGCTGACGACACCGGAGCAGCTGGCGCTGCTGATCGCATCCGAGCACGCGAAGATATTCTTCCGGGACCTTGAGGCGGTGATCGTCGACGAGGTGCATGCGATTGCGCAGACCAAGCGCGGCGATCTGCTGGCGTTGTGCCTCGCCACGCTGCGTCGGTGGGCGCCCAAGGCGCGGCATGTCGGTTTGTCGGCGACGGTGCGTGATCCAGAGGCGCTAGCGCGGTGGCTGGGGCCGGATACGCCCATCATACGTCACATGGGCGGCGCACAGGCCCATCTCGAAGTGCTGGACAGCGAGAACCGGATTCCGTGGTCGGGACATTCAGGGCGTCACAACATTCGCGAGGTTTATGAGCGCATCCGGAACGCGCGGATGGCGCTGGTGTTCGTCAACACGCGTAGTCAAGCGGAGATGACATTTCAGGAGCTGTGGCGGGTGAACGAGGACTCGCTGCCGATTGCTTTGCATCACGGCTCGCTGGATGTGGAACAGCGGCGGCGCGTGGAAGCCGCCATGGCGGCGGGGTCGCTGAAGGCGGTGGTGTGCACCTCGACGCTGGACCTCGGAATCGACTGGGGCGATGTGGATCTGGTGATCCAGATGGGCGCGCCAAAAGGATCGTCACGACTGATCCAGCGTATCGGCCGGTCCAACCACCGGATGGATGAGCCGAGCCAGGCGTTGCTGGCGCCGTCGAACCGGTTCGAAGTTCTGGAATGCCGTGCGGCTGTTGAAGCCGTGGCGGCGGGGGAGCTAGACGGTCCGGGCCCGCGTCGCGGCGCGATCGACGTGCTGGCGCAGCACGTGATGGCGCGGGCGTGCGGCGAGGGCTTCGATGCGGTGGAGCTTTATGACGAGGTGATCGTCGCAGCACCCTACAAGGATCTCGACTGGGAGACGTGGGAGCGCGTCGTCGAGTTCGTGGCGACGGGCGGGTATGCGCTGAAGACTTATGACCGGTTCCGGCGGATCGTGAAGTTTCCGCAGGATGGGCTGTGGCGGGCGCGCAATGACGATGTGCGGCGGCAGCACCGGATGAATGTCGGCACCATTGTGGAAAGCCCGATGGTGTCTGTTCGGCTGGTGAGTTTCATCGGCGGGCGCAAGCCGGGTGAGGTGAAGTCCGCCATGCGCGCCGGACGCAAGCTTGGCGAGATGGAGGAGTACTTCTTCGAAATGCTGACGCCGGGCGACACCTTCCTGTTTGCCGGCGAAGTGCTGCGATTCGAGACGATGTCGGACACCGACGCGCTGGTGACGCGCACGCACGATCCTGATCCGGCGATACCGAGCTACAATGGCGGCAAGTTTCCGCTCACGACATTTCTGGCCGAGCGCGTGCGCGCCATCCTGCATGATCGCGAGCGGTGGCGCGAACTGCCGGAACAGGTGCGTGAGTGGTTCGAGATACAGGAACGCAAATCGATCATCCCCGACAAGGATGAGTTGCTGGTGGAGACGTTCCCGCGCGGGGATCGTCACTATCTCGTCTGCTATCCATTCGAGGGGCGGCTGGCGCACCAGACGCTGGGGATGTTGTTGACGCGGCGCATGGAGCGGGCGGGGCTGAAGCCGCTGGGCTTTGTGGCGTCCGAATATGCGCTCTCGGTATGGGGGCTGGAGGATCTCCGCGGCGCCGATCTCGATTCACTGTTCCACCAGGATATGCTGGGCGATGATCTCGATGCGTGGCTGGAGGAAAGTGCGTTGATGAAGCGGACCTTCCGGAACTGCGCGCTGATCTCAGGCATGATCGAACAACGGCAACAGGGACACGAGCGGACGGGGCGGCAGATCACCTTCTCGACCGACCTGATCTACGACGTGCTGCGCAGCCACGAGCCGGATCACATCCTGCTGCAGGCGGCGCGGCAGGACGCGGGCGACGGGTTGCTGGATATCAAGCGGTTGGGCGAAGCGCTGGCGCGGATCAAGGGCAAGATCGTGCATGCGAAGCTGGACGGGATTTCGCCGTTCGCTGTGCCGGTGATGCTCGAGATCGGGCGTGAACCTGTGTTCTCGGGCGACGCGGCCGAGGCGATCCTGCGCGAGGCGGAGGACGATCTGGTGCGGGATGCGATGGCGCTCTAGTTGAGCGGTACGCCGCCGCTGAGATCGCTGGAGCGGTCCTTCGAGCGTTCGAAGTCCTGCACGGATTCACGGCTCTGGCTGTCATAGGCCGCCCACTCGTCGGCGGTGGAGCAGACCTTCTTGGTCATGTTGGACCCCATTACCGGAACGCGGCGGCAGGTCCTGTCGACATCCGTGGTCTTTTCGGTCGTGGGAGCGCCGGAGGCCAAGGATGCGGATGTCGTTTCAGGCGCACTTACGCAAGCAGTTGCAAACGCCAACGCCCCAACGCCAAACAAAATTCGCATTCAAAACTCCCCCAACGGTCACAACCCGTTGATGGATAAGGCGCCCTAACCGGTCGCGCCAGCCAACGGACCAAGCCTGCGATCAGAATGACGTGAGCACGCAATGGCAGCAGAGTGCTTGTCGCGTTGCGACATCCGCCTGGGGGACTAGTTCCGGTTGTAGCGTCCTGCGTTCGCCTGCTTGCGGCCTTCGGCCAGAAGCTCTTCCGTGGCGCGTCGCGTTTTGGCCTCGTAAGCCGCCCAGGTCTTTTCGCTCGCGCACATGGTTTTCGGGACGTTGGTGTCGATCGGCGTGATCTGTTTGCACACAAGCCCGGCGTCGGCGATTTCCTTCGGGGTCATCAATGCATTTTCGCGTCTGACGGACGGCACCGACGAGCAGCCAGCTGTCAGCGCCACAATCACGGCAGTCAGTATGAGTCGCACGGGTCCCTCCGTTCCCTTGCCAGGGCGTTCGCCTCAGGCTGTGACATCAGAACATGGTTTGCGGGCGCCACGCCAGTTGACGCAGAGGGCAAGGCTCGCCACGGTTTAAACGATGCCGTCAGCTGTTCAGCCAGAGGCCGAAGTCCGCACCCTCGACGTCGAGGTGGCGGGAGTTTGCCTGACGCTGCGTCCGTGTGGAGCATTGTGGTGGGCGGATGCGGGGGTGCTGGTCGTCTCGGACTTACATCTTGAGAAGGGCTCGTCCTACGCGGCGCGGGGGCAGATGCTGCCGCCTTATGACACGCGGGCGGCGCTTAGCCGGATCGCGGCGCTGGTGGATATCCTTGACCCGACCACGGTGATTTCACTGGGCGACAGTTTTCACGACCGGTTGGCGCGGTTCCGGATGGCGACGGACGATGTGCGGCTGGTGCGGTCGCTGACGGAGCGCTGCGACTGGGTGTGGATCGAGGGAAACCACGATCCGCTGCCGCCGGACGATCTGGGCGGGCGGCTGTCGCACGAACTGGTGCTCGGGCCGCTGGTGTTCCGGCATGCGCCGACAGCGGGCGCGGCGCACGGTGAGGTCGCGGGTCACCTGCATCCGTGCGCGCGGGTGCTTGGGCGCGGACGGGCGTTGCGGGCGCGGTGCTTCGCGACTGACGGTGTGCGGCTGGTCATGCCGGCCTATGGCGCTCTTACGGGCGGGCTGAATGTTCTGGACGCAGCATTCGCGCCAGTATTTCCCAATGGGTTCATTGCGGGCGTGATGGGGCGCGATGGCGTCTATGCGACGGGCGGCGACAGGCTGGCGGCGGACTAGCGGCGGCCGACCCAGGCGGCGATGCCGCCGACAATGAACCCGAGCAGGACAGCCAGCAGGCCGTAGATGAAGCCGTGCTGTTTCGAGAGGTCGAACAGGGTTGCATCCATGCCGCCGCGCACGAGCGTGAGCTTCTGTTCGGTTTCGCCGATGCGCTGGCCATTGCGGAAGGCGACAGCGCGAACCTTGTAGTCGCCGGGCGGCGCGTTGGGCGGAAGAATGATGCGGGCGCGGCGCAGGCCGCCTTCGAGGCGCTCAATCGTGGTCTCGTCCAGCGAGTAGAGGCCCTCTTCCATCTTGAGATCGACGAGGGCTGCGCGCCAGGTTTCCAGATCGGGCGCCATCAGGTCAGAGGGGTTCGGCATCGCGGCGGCGGCAGCGTTGAGGCCTGCTTCGATCATGACTTCGGGCGGGGTTGATTCAGCCACCTGTGGTTCTGCCCCGATGGCGAAGACGCTGGGAGCGGAAACAAAGCTGAACCGCTCTTCGCTGCCGCTGGGCGTGCGGTGAATCACTTTGTAAGGCGCGCTGGGACCTATGAGGGCGACAGCGAAACCGACCGTATCATCCTCGCCGTCGGGTGAGGCGGCGAACAGGACGATGCGGGCGCCGGAATAGTTGACCTTCACCTCAACGGTGGTCTCCGCGAGGCCGGCGGCAATCTGGGGCGGCATTGATTTGTCAGGCGCCTGCGCCATGGCTGCGCCCGACAAAAGGAGCGCGGCGGCGCAGAGCAGCGCGGAGAGCCTCATGTCTGCTCCTCCAGCCGGTAGGGCGGCTTGGGTTCGACATAGAGTTCGTAGACGAGGCGGCCGGCCATCGCGAGGACGACAAGGGCAAGCAGCAGGCGCAGCTGAGCGGCTTTCAGCTTGCGGCCAGCAGCGGCCCCGGCGCGGGCGCCAATGACGCCGCCGACCATCAGCAGAAGGGCGAGGACGAGATCGACGGTGCCGTTGAAGGTCGCCTGCAGGAAGGTGACAAAGGCGGTGAGGAAGATGATCTGGAACAGCGAGGTGCCGACCATCACGCGCGTTGGCACGCCTAGGATGTAGACCATGGCGGGCGCGAGGATGAAGCCGCCCCCGACCCCGAGCACGGCGGCGAGCAAGCCGACGAAAAAGCCGATCCCGAGCGGCGGGATGATGCTGATGTAGAGACCCGAGCGCGGGAAGCGCCGCTTTAGCGGCAGGCCGCGCATCCAGGCGCGCATGCGGGTGCGTCGGCCGGGATCACCGCCGCCGCCGCCGCGCAGGGCGCCGACACTCTCCCAGGCCATCAGGCCGCCGATGACCCCGAGGAAGACGATGTAGAGGACTGAGATCGTTGCATCGACGACGCCGAAATAGCGCAGCAGGCTGAAAACGCCGACGCCGATCAATGACCCCGCCAATCCGCCCGCGAGCATGAGGGAGCCCAGCCGGACGTCGACAGCCCCATCAGCCCAGTGGGACGACGCGCCGGAAATGGACGTGGCCATGACCTGGTTGGCCTGGGTCGAGACGGCGACGGCCGGGGGAACGCCATAGAAGATCAGGAGGGGCGTCAGCAGGAAGCCGCCGCCAACGCCGAACAGGCCTGAGAGGAAGCCGACACCCGTGCCGATCGCAGCGATGATCAGGGGATCAACGGCGATCTGCGCTATGGGCAGGTGAATCAGCATGAATCGGTTCTACGCGCGCCAGAGCCAGCCCGGAAGGCGCGGAGGGCGATCTTGGCAGAGGAAAAGCGTCAGTTCCGGTCGTTAAGCGTCGCCGCGCGGAGTTGGCGCAACAGAGAGGCGTCCGCCTCGCCCTTCACGGGAAGATCGTGATCGCTTTCGAAGGCCTTGATCGCCTGTTCGGTGGCCGGACGTGTCTTGCCGTCGGCCGCGCCCGGGGCATAGCCCAGGCGTTCCAGCAGGCGTTGGACCTCGGCGATCTGTTCCGGGGTCGTCGCGTTCCACGGGCGCTTGCCGAAATCGCCGTTGGCGCGGGCGATGGCTGGCTTAGGATTGAAGGCGCGGGCGCGGCGCTTGATCAGTTCGCTGTCGGCGCCTGACATGTCGGCCATCAGGGCGCGAGCGCGGCGGGCGCCATCGGAATCGCCGGAGCGGCCGGCCACTTCGAACCAGTAGGCCGCTTCCGCCTTGTCCTTGCTGACGCCGAGACCCTGTTCGTAGAGGACGGCGAGGTTGTACTGGCTGTCGACTAGGCCCAGGTCTGATGCTTGGCGGAACCATTCAACGGCTGCGGCATAGCTTTGCGGACCGGCGTCGCCTTCGGCGTAGAACACGGCGAGGTCGTGCATCGCCTTCACGTTGCCGCCGATGGCGGCCTGTTCTGTCCAGGATCTGGACGCTGCGATATCGCGCGGCACGCCTTCGCCCTTCTCGTAGAGCTTGGCGAGGCGGTATTGCGCCATCACAAGGCCCTTCGAAGAGGCCTCCTTCAGCATCGCGACAGCACGCGGCTTCTCGCCCGTCTGGAGCATCTCGACGGCTTGATCGTGGAGAGCGACGGGATCGCCGTTCTTGACGGCGTCAGCCAGCGTGATGGATTTGGTGGTCGGTGCGGGCGGGATCGTCGGCGCGACGCCGGGCTCGTCGAACAGGTCGCTTGCGGACGGTTCGCGCAGCGCAGGCTTGGAGACGCCATCAGCCGCAGTCGCGGGTGCAGCATCGTCGCCGAAGAGGACCGAAGCCACAGCGGCCGGATTGGCTTCAGATGGAATGGGCGATTGCGCATCGAGCTTGGCGAAGGTGTCGGCCGAGGTCTCCTGCTTGCCGCGCATGACAGTCCATGCGCCGCCACCGGCAACAGCGACAGCCAGCGCAGACGCGGCGATCAGGGGACCCCGGCCTTTGCCTTTGCGGCTGTTGGTGGCCAGCGAGGCGATATCGACACGGCGGCCCTGCTGGGCGGCCCTGCGTGCTTCCTGGAGATAGGACTGGGCAGGACGGTCGCGCGGCTCATCCTGCGGCAGGTCAGCGATAAACTCGCCGGCCGGCGAGGGCAGGGCGGCGAAGACATCGTCGTCAGAATCGAGGAGGTCATCGATGCTGTGAGCGGGATCAAGATCGACCCCGTCTTGAGGCATCGCGGCTTCGAGGCTGGCCAGCGTCTCATCGATGAACAGATGGGCATCCGGTCCGCGGTCGAACGGCGGCGGGTCGACGCCGACGGTGTCGACGGCATCAACTTCTGCCTCGGCCGGTTTTTCGAAGACGGACTCGTCAACCGGGTCCTTATCTTCAATGACGTCTTCCAGCATGACGAATTCATCGGCGACCGAGACAGGCGCAGATGTGGCGGCAGGCGAGACCTGAACGACTCCATCCTCGATCTGAGCGAGGCGTTTGGCGATCGAGGAGACGGTCTTGTGGACGGGGGCGAGGGCGCCTGAAGAGGTCTCGCCGATTTCGTCCATGCGGCGCGACATGTCGGCCAACACTTCCGAGAGACGGGCTTCGTGCGTGCGGCCGGATTCTGCGAGGCGTGACTCGAGTGTGCGCAGCGCGTCGACATGTTCGGACTGCAGACGGTCGCGGAAGCGGGCGACCTGTTCGCCGATCTGGCCGATGGTTTCGGCGCTGCGGCGCTCGCTGTCACGGATACGTTCATCAACGATTTCGGCGACGCGGTCGATATCGACCGAGCCCGCTGCGGCCGTTTCGTCGACACGCGTGGTGAGGCGCTGGACGCTTTCGTCGTGGCGGCGCTGCAGGCGTTCAGCAACGAGGGCGACTTGCTCACCTACGGCGTCGATGGCGGCGGCGCTCGTCTGCTCGATAGACTGGATGCGGTCGTCCACCGAGGTGTTGAGGCGACCCATGCTGGCATTGAGGGCGTCGATGGCGCCGGCGGTCGAGCGGTTGGCCGCGTCGCTGCCGTTGAGGCGCGTTTCGATGTTGTCAGCAAGGCTGAGCATCTCACGGCGGACGTCGTCAATGGAACGCCCAGGATCACGCGCCTCGACGGCGCGCAGGCGTTCGTCGACGGCGCGCGACAGGCGCTCGACCTGAGCGCTCATGGTTTCGATGGCGCCGGCCTGCCGGGATTCCGATTGCTGCAGCTGGTCCTGCACTGCGCGGATGGTGCGATCGAGACGGTCCAGCTTTTCCGGGTGAACGGAACGCAGCGCTTCTTCCAGCTGGCGCTCGACATCGGCGCGGATCGCCTGGATCGGGCGCGACATGTCGTCAGCGATGCGCGCCATGCGCTCGTCGATGTCAGCAACCGAGCGCTCCATAACGCCGGCGATGGTGTCCTGTTTGCGTTCGGAACGACCGATGCGGTCGGTAATGCGGGTGACGGCGTCGCTGAGTGCGTCGACTGCTTCGCGGGTCTTTCCCTCGATGGAATCGACGCGGTCGAGCAATTCCTTCGACATAGCCCGAGACCGGGTCATCGCCGTCTCGATCGCGCGCTCCGTGCGCCAGGTGGAATCAGCCGTAGCGCGTTCGGCTTTGGACTCGAACAATTCGAAGCGCGACGTGGCGTCGGCGATGCGGTCGAGCGCGCCTTCCATGCGACGATCGATGGCGGACATCTGCGCTTCGATCTGGTCGACGCGGCCGTTGAGTCCGTTCGGGCCGGCTTTCAGCGCATTGTTGATCGTGGTGTCGAGGTTGCGGGCGACATCGTCGACCTTGTCGGAAACGCGCGAGACGCGCTCCTCGAACTGGTCGCGGAACTGCGCTTGTTCCTGTTCGACTGTGCCGACACGCTCCTGGACGTTTTCGGCGAGGCGGGCGAGGGAGGACTCAAGGCCCTTGAGGGCGGTGAGCGTGGGACCGCTGCGGGACTCGCCCTCGAGAGAGGTTATGCGGTCGCGCAGGGCGGACTGGGTGGACTCAATCTCGCCCATCGCCCGTGTGACACGTTCAAGCGCGCCGAGCTGGGCTTTGCCTGTTGCATCGATCTTGCCCATGAGGCCAAGGATGGACTTGTCGATGCCGGATACGGCGCGGGCCGACCGGATCTGCGAAGCTTCGAGGCGTTGTGACAGCTGGTCGATCTCGACCGACATGCGGCGAAGATCTTCAGCGCCGGTCGAGTGAGGACCGAAGTCGGCTGGTTCGTTGCCGATATCCACATCAGCCACGCGGATTTCGCCATCGTCATCAAGCAGGAGGGAATTCAGGTACTCTCCGAGCGTGACTCCGCGACGCTGTGCGCGCTCGCGGGCGATCGACCGGGCTTTCGGGTCAATGCCTTTCACACTCCAGGGGCCCTGCGTCATCAACCGCTCCGAATCGGATTGCGCCAATGGCTGGTGCTATCCCGCTTCTTCGGACAGTTGGCGACGGCCCTATTAATGGGTGGTTAAAGGTTAATTCCTGCCCCTGACGGTACCGGGTCGTCTCAATTGACCTTTAGGGTACCTAACGTTACGTATTACTCAGCGTTAATGAGCGCGGCCGAGTCCAAGAGGCTTGAGCACATAAAAAACGATCGGGAGGAAGAACGTTGAAGACCTACACAATCAGTGAATTGGCGCGCGAGTTCCAAGTGACCCCGCGCGCGCTTAGATTCTACGAGGACAAGGGGTTGCTGTCGCCGACGCGCGACGGGCTGAACCGCGTCTATTCATCGCGCGACCGCGCAAGGCTGAAGCTGATCCTTCAGGGGAAAAGCGTCGGCTTCTCGCTGCAGGACATCCGCGAGATCCTGGACCTCTACACGCTTGAAGGTCATCGTGCGCAGCTGAAGCTATCGCTGAAAAAATCGCGCGAGCAGATCCGCAATCTCGAGAAGCAGCGCGAGGACATCGAGGCCGCTCTGGAGACGCTCCAGAAGGGCGTCAAATGGGCCGACGAAAAGCTTCAGGAGCTCGGGCCGGGCGCGGAAGTCGAGCAATCGGCCCGCGCTTACGAACGAGTGGCGCGGGCTGGACTCGATGGCGACAGCGCCCATCTCGACGGCTAACGCCGTCCTGGGCCACTATCGTCGATAGCTGACTAGCGTAGCCATGACCGGCGGCGGAGGCTATGCCTTCCGCCGTTGGACTGGCGGCTGAAGGGTTGACGACACATGCCGAGATACAAGGCGCCGTTGCGTGAATTCAGGTTCCTCCTCAACGAGGTTCTGGATGTGCAGACGTACTCCAATCTTGCCGGATTTGCGGATGCGCCCGCCGATGTGATTGACGCCATTCTCGATGGCGGGGCGCGGTTTGCTTCGGAAGTGCTGCAACCCCTGAACGCCTCGGGCGACAAGGAAGGCTGCAAGCGCGCTGCGGACGGATCCGTCACAACGCCGAAGGGGTTCAAGGACGCCTATCAGCAGATGGTGGATGGCGGCTGGATGGCGATGTCGGCTGACCCCGCCTATGGCGGTCAGGGCCTGCCGCGCCTTGTGTCGCTGGTGTTTTCCGAGATGTGCTCGTCGGCCAACATGGCGTTCTCGATGTATCCGGGGCTGACGCATGGCGCGTACTCCGCGATTCATGCCGGCGGGTCGGATGCGCAGAAGAAGCAGTACCTGCCGAAGATGGTGACGGGTGAATGGTCGGGGACAATGAACCTGACAGAGCCCCAGTGCGGCACCGACCTCGGCCTTATTCGCACCAAGGCGGTTCCGCAGCCGGATGGCAGCTACAAGATCACTGGACAGAAGATCTGGATTTCGGGCGGCGAACAGGATCTGGCCAGCAACATTATCCAGCTGGTGCTGGCTCGCATTGAGGGCGGACCGGAAGGCATCAAGGGCATCTCGCTGTTCATCGTGCCGAAGTACAT
>Ga0075163_10000202_pt1 | contig 70908 bp, 64 predicted proteins | sample JI1023141ADNA_FD_71478 | JGI IMG/M metagenome (GOLD analysis project Ga0075163, IMG submission 71478) | Wastewater effluent complex algal communities from Wisconsin, to seasonally profile nutrient transformation and Carbon sequestration -... | ecosystem: Engineered > WWTP > Effluent > Algae... | reverse complement strand
GCTGCAAGCCAAACATTTTCGTTCCACATCCCGACAATGCCTTCAAGGCTGTCGGTAGCTTCATTTAAGAAGCAGGAGATCGGTAAACCGCGGTTTGTTCCACCGTTGGACAGGATAGGTGTCGCCGGCATCAGCCAAAGCTTCGAAATATAATCATAAAGGCGCTGAGCATGGGCGCTATCATCGGCATAACAACTTGCTACCCGTGCGAAAAGATCCTGAAAACTTTCGCCCGGCAATAGATACCGATCAGCCAAGGTTGCTTTGCCAAATTCCGTCAGCTTTGCATCGCGTGAACGGTCGACAGCAACCTTAGTGCCTCGCTCTACCTGAATGACGTCAAACACGCGACTCCGGCCTCCCAGCCCTAAATTTCAATTTAGTCCCCACTTATCCACAAGGCTTTCTGCAAGACTCACCCCGGTCTGGGGATAACTTAACAAGATGTTGCGGACACGAAGGTAGAGCCTACCAGATTTAGCCCAACCAGCAAGGGGATTGAGATGGGAAAATACCTCTCAAAACAAGAACACTTCAAGAACACTGGCGCAAACACAAGACAACTTACCCGTGGGATATATTTTAAGCGCAGACTCTTGACTTTCCATAAGGTTGTGAACCCCTAATTAAGTCCAGGGTTTCTTGCCCAAAACCTCTCTTTAGGTGCCTCCTTTCAGGCAGACCTCTAGGCAGGATCGTGGCTGACTCGGATTTATGTGTGTCTGCCGAACATCATCACTTTCCTGTATCAAAATATATAGGGAGCCCAAGCAGCAAAAACGAGTCCTTTACAGGCCACGAAATCAAGCAAAGGGCCTAGGATTTGGAAACGTCGAGGGACATGAAACAGTTCCGCGCTATAAGCACAGCGAGGATATAACCAAGATCCTGTCCGGGTTGCGCTTCAAGCGCGGCTTCCAAGGCGCCAGCTAAGTCTCGACCGTCGCGTATAGCTGTTATCAACGCTACTTCACCAGGCAGTAACCGGTGAAACTCCACGTCATCCTGAGGGCGAACAAGAAGGATGGTTTCGCCTGGCTTAGTCAGATTTGGGAGTGGCCTGTGTGAGTTTATGTCTGGCCGTTCCCGTGCCTGCTCCCATAACGACAACACGGGATAGGAAGAAGCAACAACCCTTAAGCTTGGGATGAAGGCCAAGCGAACCGACGCGGCATCATTCAACTGAGAGATATTTTTGATAGACAAAGAATCAGCATCGGCGGCAAAAAGTGATTCTTGGCATGCCCACTCAAGCCTAGCCAAATCCGGCAACCACGGCATCTCTTGCGCTGGAGCAAAATGTTGTAAGAATTTTGGAAATTGATCGCCATATGCATAAAGGCGCGGAATCCGAGGCGGTTCAACCTCGAGAAAGCGATTAGCCGCATAGGTAAAGTTATCGTCACCTGCAAAATAATTTACTGCCGGAAAGGCAGACCTCATGACTTCGATAAGTGAAGTACGAACATTGTTACGATAAATATCAAAACGAGCTTCAGCATCGCTCGCCTTTATAGAACGAATAAAAGTTGCAGCATCGGTGTTCTTATGGTTCAGCAAGGCCTGACGAAACGTCGATTGAAATTCACGCAGCATGGTGGGCAACCGTGGCGTTGATTTGATCTAATATCTGTTGCGCGTGAGCCATCTCTGCCATCAGTGCGGGAAGCTCTGGTATCCGCGTATCCCATTCAATGAGAACAGGTCGCGGCCCGATTGAATGGACGGCCTTGATGAAAAGATCCCATACCGGCTGCGCAACTGGGGATCCATGATCGTCAAGAAGCAATCCAGAATGATCGGCGGCCTTGCTATGTCCAGCCAAATGGATTTCACCGATTGACTGCGGCAGAAGACATGAAAGCCATCGGTCAGTATCAATGCCATTATTAGAGGCACTGACATAAAGATTATTGAGATCCAGCAGCAAACCACAGCCAGTCCGTCGAACCATCTCGGCAAGAAATTCTGCTTCAGGAATAACGGAAGATTGAAGTTCAAGATAAGTAGACGGATTTTCCAGTAATAACGGGCGCCCGAAAACATCTTGTGCCTTAGTAATATTGCGACACAAAACATTCAATGCTTCTTCCGTATAGGGAAGCGGCAAAAGATCATTCACATAAATCCCGTCGACAACGCTCCAAGAAACATGTTCAGAGATCGCAGCCGGTTGCACTTGCAAAAACAGGTCCCGAAGGCGGTGCAAATGATCATCGTTCAGCCCTTCGGCAGAACCTAACGATAATCCAACGCCATGACAGCTGATATCGTAATCGCGACGCAGATCCAGTAATGATCGGAGCCGCGGGCCACCAACGCCTAAATAATTTTCACTATGGATTTCTAGAAAACCAACAGTCGGACGTTGTTCTAAAAACTGTTGGACGTGCGGATGTCTTAAACCGACACCCGCTTTACACGGCAAACCCGAACCTCTTTCTCCCGCTCCGACTGATGCGGCATCAGCGTGGGAAAAAGAGGCCGGCTTTGCCTGTGTCATTCGAATTTAGCTTTTCTTAGCGGGATTGACGCCTTGGAAGGCTTCGGTTTTGCCGCCAGAAGCTGTGCATGCTTGAGCACTATCGGCGGTCTTCCATTCGCCGCCGTCAAAATTTACTTTGGACTGCCCGGCACAGGAATGAGTGCCTGCCAAATTGGCGCAATCATTCTCACCGGCCTTAGATATGCCATAGCATTTAACTTTGGTTTGCGCCGAAGCCGGAATAGCCGCAGCAAAGGTTGCAGCGCCAGCCAAAGCAGCAGCAACTGAAAGAGCGGTAAGTTTGTTCGACATCTTCTCATCTCCATCGTCAATCTGTAACCGATGACTCGGCTTAAAGTGAATTTTTTACAGCCGAATTTAGCTTAACAGGAAATAACAAAGGCGTGTAACTCTCTCAATACATCGTGTGGTATTATTAATTTAGTGAAGGCCATCGATAAACATACAATAAAAACAGCATACTAGCCCCTCCTTCATAATGAAAGAATCATTTGGTCTCCGGTGCGTATCGGAGGAAGAAATTGACTAAAATCCAAGGGTTGTCTGGCGCTATTCAATAAAAGTCGCTTGCGGGCAATGGCAAAACGATTTGCCAAGATTTCCGCATACGGGCCATCACCAACAAACCGTTTGCCCCATTCCGATTGATACAACTTTCCTCCTCGAACACCACGCATAAGATTAAGAACACGATTAGCGCGATCGGGGACATGAGCTCTTAGCCATTCTTCAAATAGTTGCCCAATCTCAAGCGGCAATCTCAACAACACATATGCCGCCGAATGGACGCCAACATTTTTCGCTGCCTCAAGAATGGATTCCATCTCATGATCATTGAGACCGGGAATCATGGGTGCCGTCATAACCGTAGTTGAAATACCAGCTTCAGTTAATTTCTGGATAGTTTCCAAACGACGCGGTGGAGTTGCTGCACGTGGCTCCATATGACGGGCTAAGGTTCGATCAAGACTGGTGATACTAATAGCAACCCGCACCAAGTTTCGCGCCGCAAGGGGCGCCAACAAATCAATATCGCGCGCAACAAGGGCAGACTTAGTAATGATCGTGAACGGATGACTAAAAGCACCCAGCACCTCTATCACACTGCGGGTTATTTGATACTGACGCTCCACCGGCTGATAAGGGTCGGTGTTGGCACCCAGCACGATCAACTTCGGTTCATAACCGGGTTTACGAAGTTCGTGATCCAGCAGTTGAGTCGCATCAAACTTAGCAAACAAACGCGTTTCAAAATCAAGACCGGGTGACAACCCCAACCATGCATGGCTTGGGCGAGCGTAACAATAAATGCACCCATGCTCGCATCCGCGATAAGGATTAATTGATCGATCAAATCCAAGGTCCGGCGAATCATTATAGGCGATAATAGTGCGGCTGGTGTCGCGGGTAACCGTCGTGGGCAATGGCGGTGCACTGTCTTCAGTTTCACCCTCGTAGGCTGATCCCCAGCCGTCGTCACTCCGGACACGCTGAGGCTCATACCGACTAGAACTATTAGAAACTGACCCGCGCCCCTTGCGGGGCCGGTCCATAACTTGATCAAACTCATCCATTGGGTAACCGTATCACAAAATGAGAACAAATCAAGAATATTTTATAGGAATATTTGTATATGATCTGCCAGTGCAGCGATTTCCTGTGTGGCTGCACCAGAAGGCTCAACTTCAACAGCTGTCCGCCCTTGGTGCATGGCAGAGCCAAAAACAATACGATTTCCGATGGTTGATGGTGCTAAATCCATGCCCCAAGTTTCATGAACTGTTTTAAGAATTTCTTCCGCAAGGCGTGTGCGTGCCGGAACACGGTTGAATACTAGAAGAACAGAACGCCCCTCTGCCTTGGCGGCGGCCAAAGTGGGTTCGGTCGCCCAAATATCCATAGGTCCTGGTTGAACGGGCACAAGTACCAGATTGGCCGCACGAATGGCGGTCCGGGAATCTGTCTCGGCACGAGCAGGACAATCAATCAATATAATATCCGCCCGAGATCGCAACCGGTCAACAGCGGCTGGCACACGCCAACCCGTTACATCTTCTACACTCAGAGGTTCTGTCTTCGCCTTGGTTCTTTGACGATCCTGTCGCAACGCCCACCAGGTAGATATCGATCGTTGTGGATCTATATCCAGAATAGCCACACGCTGACCCTTCTTGATCCAATGCAAGGCAAGATGAGCCAATAAAGTGGTTTTCCCCGTTCCCCCTTTTTGTTGAGCAACTGCGATCACCCTGGCCGCCATTCTTCCCTCCGCCTTTGTGGCATTCCGGTTTAGCTAATTCCTGACCTGGTCCTAAAACCTCTTTCAGTCTACCATCGACGAAAGACAGCGTAACTTTAATTCATGTTATTCCGTACGAGAGTTTTGATCGGCTAATGACATTAATAACGCCCGCGAACCCCGAAACGCTTAACGCCGCGGCGTCAGCCTTAAAAAGTGGCCGCCTCGTCGCCTTCCCTACGGAAACTGTTTATGGGTTGGGGGCTGATGCAACACAGGAACTCGCGGTGGCACGTATTTTTGCCGCGAAAGCTCGGCCTCAATTTAATCCTCTCATTATTCACGTCCCGAATCTGACCATAGCCGAGCAAATTGTCATCTTTACACCTGTCGCACGGCGCCTGGCTCAAGAGTTTTGGCCGGGCCCTCTCACCCTTGTTCTTCCGCGCACAACCTCATGTTCCGTATCGCTGCTGGCTGGTGCCGGACTTGATAGTCTCGCTATACGCATCCCCGCACATCCGATTGCCCAGGCACTACTCAAAATCAGCCAATGCCCGCTGGCAGCACCCAGCGCTAACCGCTCAGGCCATGTTAGCCCCACAACAGCAAGTCATGTGGCTAGCGAAAAGTTTGGATCGGATGTTGCCATGATACTTGATGGCGGCGCTTGTCAGATTGGAATTGAATCTACCGTCCTTGATTTAACTTCATCGCCAACTCTTTTGCGCCCCGGCGGAATATCGCTTGAGGATTTAATCGCTAAAATTGGCGACATTCGAATCGCGACTGAAGATTCTGCTGCACCACGCAGCCCCGGGATGATGGAACGGCACTATGCACCGTCGCGGCCATTACGTTTGAATGCGCGCGACCCCCATCCAGGGGAGGTCTTGCTGGGTTTCGGGCCTACAGCACCACCAACGGCGGCTCTTAATTTAAGTCTGGCCGGTAGTGTTGTGGAAGCAGCATCTAATCTTTTTGCGATGATACGTAACCTTGATCGTCCAGATATTTCTGGAATTGCAGTGATGCCAATACCTACCACGGGCCTTGGCCAAGCGATTAATGATCGACTCCGCCGCGCTGCGCTTGGGTCAACACATAATGACAATCCGCAATAATTCGATATTCTCCTCTACGGAACAGAGAGGATGGCCATGACTTATTCTGCACCGCTGGATGATGTTCGCTTTGCGATGAAAGAAGTCATCGGTCTTGACGCTATCGCGCACTTGCCTGGCTATGATGAAGCAACACCCGATGTTATTAGCGCTATCTTGGAACAAGCGGGTAAATTTGCCTCAGATGTATTAGCCCCCTTGAATGCATCGGGCGACCGCCAAGGATGCCGACTGGAGAACAACCTTGTTCACGTACCGGACGGCGTTCTTGAAGCTTATCGGGAATTTATATCTGGTGGCTGGAATGCGGTTCCGTTCGACCCACAATATGGGGGTCAGGGTTTGCCCTGGTTGATCCAAATCGCCCTTATAGAAATGTGGAATGCCGCCAATCTTTCCTTTGGTCTGATACCAATTTTAAATCAGGCAGCTATCGAACTTCTTCAAGCACAAGGGACCGCGGCACAGAAAGCAGCCTTTCTTCCCAAAATGATCGAAGGTCGGTGGGCAGGCACTATGAACCTGACCGAACCGCAAGCGGGATCAGACTTGAGCTTGCTTACAACCATCGCTGTTCATGATGGAGACGATGCTTTTGGCAAACGTTATCGTCTAAAAGGACAAAAAATCTTTATCACCTATGGCGACCATACTCTCACCGAAAATATTATCCATCTCGTCATTGCCCGTACACCCAGCGCACCTCCCGGGGTTAAGGGTCTCAGTCTTTTTGTGGTACCTAAATTTGAAGTGACACCTCATGGGCATGTTTTAGGACAGAATGACGTTCGATGTGTTTCGATAGAGCATAAGCTTGGGATCCACGCTAGCCCCACTTGTGTTATGGCTTATGGCGATGGAGACGGCGCCAAAGCTTGGTTGATTGGCGAAGAAAATCGTGGTCTCGAATATATGTTTATCATGATGAACAACGCGCGCTTAGCGGTTGGCGTGCAAGGGATAGCTATTGCTGAACGCGCCTATCAACAGGCACGTAAATATGCTCAGGAACGTCTTCAAGGGCGAGGTGGGGACGGCAAAGGGCCCGTCCCTATAATTCGCCATGCTGATGTACGGCGAATGCTATTATCTATGCGTGCTTCTATAGAAGCGATGCGCCTGCTCGCCCTGCATACAGCTGCCCAACTTGACCGTGCGAAACATGAAACTGACCCTGGTGCTCAATCCTTAGCCCAGCGGCAAGTCGACCTTTTAACACCTATTGTTAAAGCTTGGAGTACAGATCAAGGCTGCCAAGTTGCTTCTACTGGTTTGCAAATTCATGGAGGAATGGGATTTATCGAAGAAACCGGTGCGGCGCAGTATTATCGAGACGCTCGGATCGCGCCAATCTATGAGGGAACGAATGGCATTCAAGCTCTTGATCTGGCAACACGAAAAATCACCCGCGACGATGGCCTTGCCATGAGCGAATTTATGACGTCCATGCGGGCAACTTGTGACGCTCTCGACGGACTACCGGGCGACGACGCAGCCGTCATTAAAGCACGGCTTGAAGAAGCCATCGCAGCGCTCGACCGCGCCACAGAGCGAATGATTACGGCAAAAGGAAGCGACCATGCCTTTGCCCAAGCCGTTGCCGTCCCTTATTTAGAATTGGCTGGGCTGACCGCAGGCGGATGGATGCTGGCACGCGCAGCTGGCGCTGCACTCGAGCGCTTAGCTCAAGGCGTTGAAAATTCTGGATTTCTCGAAGCCAAATTAATGACAGCACGATTTTATGCCGAGCATTATCTGACCAAAGCATCCGGATTATGTGCAACCGTGATGACCGGGGGAAACGTTGTCCTTACATTCCCTGAAGACCGATTTTAGGGATTAGCCCGTACAGTCAGCTCACCAAAACAGGGGCCATGAATATCATCGCGATTATGTCCCTCCATGGTTGCTGAAATTTCTTGAGGACCAACAGATCCCATCAAGGTCATGACTTGACCCGCGGGATCGACACCCCGTGCATTCCAGCGTCCTTCAGCGTTAATGATGCCTTCGAATCGACCATCGATCCTATGCTTTCCATCAATGTGGCCTGTAATTGTATCGTCATGTACCGTCACATCAGCACTGAAGTTGCCAAAAGCCGGACATTGGGGGTTAAAGAAAATTGACCCTCTATAAACCCGATCCGCGGCGTTAGCTGCGGTAAAAGCCACCATTATGCTAATAATGGTTAATCCACTTACGAAAAGTTTATTACGCATTTTTTGACCTTTCTAAATCCGGGAATGGGTCCGTGTCGGAATTCTGCCTTTATTATGGAGCAAATTGCTAAGTCATGCGTTAGACTTACATGAACAACCTTTACTTCAGGAGAGGCTCCGTGGCCAACGGACGTAGAATTTTTTTAGCTGTACTCTTAACAAGCCTTAGTTCTCCCATATTAGCTCAACAACCAGCCACCCTTACTGGTTCCCCTCCTATGGAGACTTATCCTCAACTTCAAGAATTCCTTAAACGCGCAATTGACGCTAAAAGTGGTGGTGTTGCCCCTATGTGGCTACTTAGCCCTGAAGGCCTTCGCGGTTGTTTAACCATGGCCTATGACCTTGATGTAAGTAATGCGCGAATTATTGCTGAGCGAGCACGGATTGCCTCAGAAGAACGACGGCTTGAGGCGGAAGCGGTACAACTCCAGGCTCGCTCCAATCAACCTTTTGATACAGCTGATGAAGCAAACGAGCATGACCAGCGGGTAAGTGAAAATCAGCGCCAAAGAAACGATCTTGTCCCAGCTACAGCTGCTTTTAATAGTCTTATTCAGCGCTACAACTTAACAACTAGCCAATTTAGCGACACCTGCTCCGGCAAACACTTCTATAAATCCGACTTGCAAAATATTGCTGGGAGCCTGCCTTTTTCCCTTGGCAGCGTTCAATAATTTGAGACATAAAAAGGCGGCCTAGGCCGCCTTTTTATGTGTTTGTTTAGTCATTTTGCTGACAGTAGTCGCGAATTCTCTTGGCTACTGCGCCTGAACCAACAGGCTTTAAATCATCCGCAGCGACATAACCCGGCTTGTCATCGCGATTTAAAACTTCCCAAAACTTATCATTCGCTTTTTTGACAACCCGCACCTTTTCTTCATGCACGAAGAAGGCCGTCGTACGGAAACTACAATCAGGCGAGTTATAAACCCAAACCCGATTTCCATTGCTTCCGTTAGCTTCCATTATTTTTTGCTCAGGTGGCTTCGTAGCAGCGACAGGCTGAACAACAGCCGCCGGCATCGTAGATGCTACAGTTGGGCGCTTAGCAGGCTTAGCCCCGGCCGCAGGTTGGTTGCTCAATAAAGGCGCGAAGGCATAAGCGGCTTTATTATCATACATCACCTCAAGCCATTCGGGGTTTACGGAGCGAACAACGTTAATTTGCTGACCAACTGAGAGTGTGCCAACTTTTACGCCTTTTGCATCTGGCGTCGCCCTCAGATTAACGACTTTGGCCGCGTACATAGTTCTGGCTCCTGCCGGCGGCTCACCCATGGGTGTCGGCGGCGGCGCTATAGGCTCAACCGAACTGGAGGGCCCAGGAGGCGGCGGTGGCTTATATCCAGGCTGAGAATTTGTCGATGGCGCCGTCGATGGTGACGGTGAGGGCTGCAACGGCGGTTGCGGCTGCGACGAGGGCGGCGGCGGTTGCTGTGACGTCAATGGTGGTGGGGTCGCAATAGATGGCGCTGGCGGCGGTGGTGATGTTGTATGATCACCCGGGGGCGGAGGCGGAGGTGGTGCCGTTGTACCACTTGGTGACGTAGGCGATGGTGCCGGCGCTGTTTGGCTTTGAGCCTTAAGGCCTTGAACGGCACCCAGCAATAAAACCCCTGATAATGCTGCGACTGTAACGAGACGCATACCCTGCCTCCTGTAAAACCGAGTTACTTTATTCGCACGGATAACCCGTAATAAAGCAATCCTCATACGGAATGATATACAAGTAACGATTATACCCAACCCTCTGTTCCCTCGAGAAGAAGCAACAAAGCATAATTTACTTAGTTTCTAATGAAGTACCTTGCCAGAGACGACCCACGACTAGGGCCGAAAGCCCCCCTATTAAGGATAAACCGGCCATAGCTAAGAAGGCTAATCCGCCCCATCGTCCATAAATCCAGCCTGAGAGCGCAATGGATAAACCCATCGCCGCCCCCCCAGATATAGCCGTGTAAATCGCTTGAGTTGTGGCACCTAACCCTATGGGTGCTGCCCGAGAGATAAAACCTATAGCACCAAGATGAGCAGCGCCAAAAGTTACGCTATGAAGTGCCTGAATGGTCCATAGCGCCGGTAAACCTGTTGAAAAAGCCAATACGGGCCATCGGACTAAGCCGCCACAGGCCGCAAAGATGAGAAAGTAATGGGGTTTAACTCGGCCAAAAATGCGACCCGCTAGCGCGAAAAGAAGAATTTCAACAATAACACCTTCGGCCCATAATCCACCTATCGTAAGGCCGCTATAACCGGCCTTGCGCCAATGAAGCGTGGCAAACCCATATAAAGCGCCGTGACTCGCCTGAAGCATGGCAGAGGACAACAAAAAAACCAAAAAGGTTGGATGCTTTAAAAGGCTGCGCAACAGCGCTGTTTGAGCAGGCATAGCCGGAGCCTTTAGATCCGGCAAAAAATTCGCGGCCAAAAATGCGGTGGCGTATCCCGCGAACATAGCCCACCACACCCCCGTAATAGCGCTGCCTTGAAACATTAAACTTCCCGCGACAGTAGCAATCATGAAGGCCGCCGATCCCCACAACCGTACGCGGCCATAATCCACGCCGAATGGGCGGGCGAGATTTGTTAAATTATCAAGTAAAGGTATCGTTGACTGAATTGCCGCTCCAGCACAGCCCCACAGCACAAAAAGTAACGGAAAGCTTGTGACTTGCCCCAATACGATAAAGGTAATCATAACGAAAGCGATCACCGCAATGATTGGTCGCCGCCGATCGCCGCGCCGATCTGCGATATGAGCAAGACTTGGCCCTAAAACCATTTGAGTCCAGGAAGCAGCCGCTAAAACCATGCCAATCTCAGGCGCTGTTAGCCCTCGCGTTTGCAGCCACAAAGGGAAAAATGCCACCGCCGTACCAGAGCTCCAAAACGCGCCGCTAAAGACAAGGGCAATTCTTAAAGCGCATAGGCGAGGCGGGGTAAAACCCTGAGTCGGTATCAGCTGCATAGCCTGTCATTGCCAATTAATCATATGGTTAAGCTCTATATACCTGCTAACACACGGAAGCTACGAGGAAATTCTCTATTTATCTTGGACCGATTCAGCCCTGTGGCGCAAAAGGTAAAAACTGCGCTAACGTCCAGTCAGCGACGGTAGCCGGGGGGATTTGCGCGGCTACCACTGCGCATAGGAACAAGCAAATCAGGGAGAGTTTATATTATGTCGCGTCTTTTGCGTATGACTGCCGCCACGATCCTTATGGCTGCCGTTCCGGCCTTGGCCGCTGATATCGATCCCGCTGTCGTATTTGATATGGGCGGGAAGTTTGATAAATCGTTCAATGAAGGCGTCTATAACGGTGTTGAGAAATTCAAAAAAGAAACAGGCATCGCTTATAAAGAGTTTGAAGTTACCAATGAGACTCAGCGCGAACAAGCCTTACGCCGCATGGCACAGCGCGGATCAAATGTAGTCATCAGCGTTGGCTTTGCTCAAGCCGAGCCGCTTAAAAAAGTCGCTGCTGAATTCCCCAAAACTAAATTCACGATCATTGATGGCGTTGTTGAATTACCTAATGTTCAATCTGTTTTGTTTAAAGAGCACGAAGGATCATTCCTCGTCGGCGTCCTTGCAGGTCTAGCAAGCAAAACCGGCAAAGTAGGCTTTGTCGGTGGCATGGATATTCCATTGATCCGGAAATTCGCCTGCGGCTATGAACAAGGCGTTAAGTACGCTCGTAAAGATGCCGAGCTCTTCCAAAATATGACAGGAACAACACCTGCTGCTTGGAATGATCCAACAAAAGGTGCCGAGCTGGCCAAAAGCCAATTCGATCGTGGTGCCGATATCGTCTATGCGGCTGCTGGCGCGACAGGCCTTGGCGTTCTGCAGGCGGCTAAAGATAAAGGCAAGCTTTCCATCGGCGTTGATTCGAATCAGAACCATCTTCATCCTGGTTCGGTTTTGACTTCAATGCTGAAACGCGTCGACGTTGCCGCTTACAACGCTTTAAAGAGTGGTAAAGACGACACCTGGAAATCAGGCATCCAAAATCTTGGCCTCGCTGAAGGTGGCGTTGACTGGGCACTGGATGATAACAATGCCAAGCTTGTTACGCCCGCAATGAAAGATGCCGTTGAAAAAGCCAAGGCTGACATCATATCTGGAAAAATAAAAGTACACGACTACATGGCTGACAACAGCTGCAAAATTTAAGCGGCTGTGATTGCAATGCGGCAACAACAAACCGCCGCGACAGGCAAAGTGGCAGAGAGACGAACCTCTCTGCCACCCGCCATCGAGCTTCGGCATATAAGTAAAAAATTCGGCACAGTTCATGCCAATCGCGATGTCGACTTGATTGTTCCGAAGGGGACAATCCATGGCATTGTTGGCGAGAATGGCGCTGGCAAATCAACATTGATGAGTATTCTTTATGGCTTCTATGAAGCAGATACCGGAGAAATTCTCGTCAACGGAAACAAGGTTAATATCCGCTCCTCAGCTAATGCTATCGCTGCCGGCATTGGCATGGTTCATCAGCATTTTATGCTGGTAGGACCCTTTACCGTTTTAGAAAATGTTATTCTGGGCGCGGAGGGTGGCGCCTTCCTTTCGGATGGTGTTGACAGGGCGCGTCAAGAACTTAAACGACTAGCTCAAGATTTCGGGCTTGAAGTTGATCCGGATGCAATTGTTGACGATCTTCCCGTCGGTTTGCAGCAACGCGTAGAAATTCTCAAGGCGCTGTTTCGCGGCGCTGAGATTCTTATTTTAGATGAGCCGACCGGTGTTTTAACCCCTCAAGAGACAGATCGATTATTTGAAATATTAAAAACCCTGCGTGCTCGAGGCGTTACCGTTGTTCTCATCACGCATAAGCTTCGTGAAATTATGGCCATTACCGATCACGTTTCAGTAATGCGCCAAGGTACTATGGTCGCACACCGTGCAACCGCAGAGACCAGTCGCGAAGAACTGGCTGAACTGATGGTTGGACGAAAAGTTCTGTTACGTATTAAAAAGCAACCTGCGACGCCAGGTGTTACTTTATTAGAGGCGCAAGGGTTAACGGTGATCGATGCCGCCCATGTGAAACGCGTCAATAACGTGAGCTTTTCCGTTCACGCAGGTGAAATAGTGGGTATCGCTGGTGTTTCCGGAAATGGTCAAAGCGAGTTGCTCGAAGCCTTGTCAGGAATAAGGCCTATTGCAAATGGTTCAGTCCGCATTGGCAATGCCCTGATAACGCCGGATGCACCCCTAACACCTAAACGCATGCGTAATTTGAAACTTGCCCATGTGCCAGAAGATCGTCACCGCATGGGATTAATTCCCGGATTTGATGCCGCAGAATCTGCCATCTTAGGATACCATGACCGTGCACCTTATACTGGGCGTTTCTTTATTAATCGCAAAGCTATCCTTGCTGACTGCAATCGCAAGATGACTGATTTTGACGTTCGCCCCCACGATCCTTTACTAAAATCGGCAAATTTCTCAGGCGGCAATCAACAAAAACTTGTTCTTGCCCGTGAGATGGAAACTCATCCCAATGTTCTTCTAATTGGCCAACCCACTCGCGGCGTTGATATTGGCGCGATCGAATTTATTCACAAAACAATTATTTCCATGCGCGATGCAGGCGCCGCCATTTTATTAGTCTCTGTCGAACTAGATGAAATTATGTCCTTGTCTGACCGCATCCTTGTGATGTTTGCGGGTCGCATCGTTGGCGAAGTTGATGGAAACAAGGCCGACGAAAAAACTCTTGGTCTAATGATGGCTAATGCCATGCCGGAAGCTGCTGAATGACAACACCCTTTGTACCTTTACCGCGTTGGATCGAAATCGGCTTTATCCCTGCCATTAATATTTTCATGGCTTTTATTGTATCTGGCGTTGTCGTTGCCGCCATCGGCGCCAATCCTTGGGACGCCATGAAAATCTTGGTCGTTGGTGCGTTCGGTAACGCAGAATCTATCGGCTACACGCTCTACTACACGACGAATTTGATTTTTACCGGCCTCGCTGTTGCAGTCGCGTTTCACGCTGGATTATTTAACATCGGGGGTGAAGGCCAAGCTTATATCGGAGGCCTCGGCATTGGGATGGTCTGTCTTGCGCTAGACAAAGTCCTCCCGGCACCAATTTTGATACCCCTCGCTATTTTGGTCGGTGCTGGATTTGGCGCCTTTTGGGCCTTCATCCCGGCGTGGTTACAAGCTTATCGGGGGAGCCATATCGTTATTACGACAATTATGTTTAACTTTATTGCCTCTGCACTAATGGTCTATTTGTTGCGAGAGTGGCTTATTAAGCCCGGGCAAATGTCCCCAGAATCACGCACCTTTGAGGCCAGTGCTTTTGTTCCATATATTCACGAAGTTTTAGCAGCTATTGGCATAACTGTTACACCGTCGCCACTTAACCTATCCATTCTTTGGGCATTGATGTGCTGCGTTTTAGTTGGCAGCCTCTTATGGCATACCCGCTGGGGCTATGAAATTCGGGCAGTTGGTAACAATGAAAGCGCCGCTGTTTATGCAGGGATTGATCCAAAATGGGTTATCGTCCTTGCCATGGCTATTTCTGGAGCGCTCGCCGGAAGTTTAGGCGTGAACGAGATCATGGGCGTTAATCACCGTCTGATTTTAGGTTTTACAGCTGGCTATGGTTTTACGGGTATTGCTGTTGCTTTGATGGGCCGTAATCATCCCTTTGGAATTATCCTCGCCAGCCTTCTTTTCGGCGCTTTATACCAGGGCGGCACCGAGCTTTCTTTTGAAATGCCGAAGATAACCCGTGACATGGTGGTGGTCATTCAAGGTTTAGTGATCCTGTTCTCAGGTGCATTAGCTTTCATGACGCGGCCTTACATAACTCGCGCCTACCTTGCCATGCGTCGCGCACCCGTAATTGCTCCTGCCGAGTAGATACATGGCTGAGTTCTATCAACTTACCCTCTTAGCCCTTGATGCAACTATTCGCGTCGCAATCCCGCTTATTCTTGCTGCATTAGCCGGGCTCTACTCTGAACGATCTGGAATCGTCGATATAGGACTAGAAGGCAAAATGTTGGGCGCCGCCTGTGCTGCTGGGATCGTTGCTGCCCTCACAGCTTCAGCATGGGCGGGGCTTGGCGCCGCCATTGTTGTCTCAACAATGCTAGCCCTTTTACACGGCTTTGCGTGTATCACCCATCGCGGCAATCAAGTCGTCAGTGGCGTCGCCATAAATATTATAGCTTCAGGGCTTACGACGACTATTGCTATCGCTGTTTTTGCTCAAGGCGGTCAGACACCTCCCTTACCTGATCAAGCACGATTTATGCCTCTTACTTTGCCCGGCGCCCAAACATTGGGAGGCATTCCCATCTTCGGGCCTATCTACGAGGAATTACTTAGCGGCCACAATCTTCTCGTTTATCTCACCTTCCTAATTGTTCCGCTTACCTGGTGGGTTATCTACCGTACGCGTTTTGGTCTTCGCCTACGCGCGGTAGGAGAAAATCCTGCGGCTTGCGATACCGCCGGTATTTCCGTAGCGAAACTTCGATATCTTGCGCTGGTCTGCTGTGGCGTCTTGTGCGGAATTGCCGGTGCTTACCTTGCGATTGGTCAGGGTGCAGCTTTTGGCCGTGACATGACTGCGGGCCGTGGTTTTATTGCCCTTGCCGCATTGATTTTCGGGAAGTGGAGACCCGTTCCTACTATGCTGGCTTGTCTTTTATTTGGATTGCTAGATGCTGTTGCCGCACGCATTCAAGGCGCTCTAATCCCAGGCACCTCGTGGGAAATCCCCGTACAGCTCATTGAAGCTCTGCCTTATATTCTAACCGTTGTGCTCTTGGCCGGTTTTATCGGCAAGTCTATTGCACCAAAAGCCAGTGGCATTCCCTATTCTAAGGAACGCACATGACTGTTTCATCCGATCTTTTTAGTGCGGCCAAATCTGCTATGGAAAAAGCGTATGCGCCCTATTCCAAATTTTTAGTGGGCGCTTCGGTTAAAACTTCATCTGGCAAGATTTATAGCGGCGGGAACGTCGAAAACGCTGCATATCCCCAAGGGTGGTGCGCTGAAGCTTCCGCTCTCGCCGCTATGGCTAGTGCAGGTGAGCGCCGCGTTTTGGAAGTGGTCGTAGTTGCTAAAGGTAAAGATTTGGTCACCCCGTGCGGCGGCTGTCGGCAAAAGCTGCGAGAATTCGCGGCAGATAATACACCCATCCATTTATGCAGTCCCGAGGGATGGCGCCGTACAGTTACCTTGGGCGAACTTCTTCCTCTTGCCTTTGGTCCGGAGCATCTAACGGAATGACCTCTTCTTTGAACACAGATATTACATCTGCAGCTGCCATTATAAAAAAAGCCCTCGGCCGAGCGCCACGTGCGGCTATTGTTTTAGGCTCTGGTCTTGGCGCATTGGCTGAAGCCGTTAATAAACCCACGATTATTCCATACGCCGAACTTCCAGGCTTTCCACAGCCCACGGTACATGGGCACAGCGGCCAACTGGTCTTGGGAGATCTGGGCGGCGTTCCCGTTGCGGTTATGCAGGGCCGCGCGCATTTCTACGAGCATGGACGCTCTAACGGAATGAGAAGCGCAATTCTCAGCTTTAAAGAATCTGGTTGCCCTACTCTCCTGCTAACTAATGCGGCAGGAAGTTTAAAATCTGGAGCTGGTCCCGGCAGCTTGATGCTTCTGACAGATCATATCAACCTAGCGGGAACCAATCCGCTCTTTGGTGAAAGCGGATCCGAGCGATTTGTCGATATGGCGAACGCTTATGACCCCTCTCTGCGAGCAGGATTTCTTCGCGCAGCTGAAAAACATAATATACCTTTGCACGAAGGTATTTATGCGTGGTTTTCTGGTCCTAGCTTTGAAACGCCAGCCGAAATCCGGGCCGCACGTGTCTTAGGTGCAGATGCCGTAGGCATGTCGACCGCGCCAGAGGTTATTCTGGCGCGGTGGGCTGGACTGCAAGTCGCAGCTGTTTCTGTCCTTACAAATTATGCCGCGGGAATGGGTGCTGAACCTCTTAGCCACCAACAAACTTTAACTTACGCTACAGCGGCAGCACAAAATCTGAAAAACCTTATGGTCTCTATGCTAGAGGACTTAAATCGTGGATAGAATATCCGCCGCAAAACGCGCACTGAACCTTCTCGATCTTACCAGCCTAGAATCAAAAGATGATGAGGCTAGTACCGAACGGCTTTGTCTTCGTGCTAACAATCCCGAAGGCCGCGTAGCAGCGGTTTGCGTATGGCCGCGCCTAGTTAAACAAGCCAAGTCATTTTTAAAGACACCCGCAATCAAAGTGGCCGCTGTTGCTGTTTTTCCAGATGGCGCACTGGATCGCGGCCGCATGGAGGCCGAGACCAAAACCATTCTTCATTACGGCGGAGATGAAGTTGATCTTGTTTTCCCATGGCAAGACTTCCGCAATGGCAAACGAGACGAGGCAACTGCCCAAGTGGCCGGCTGTAAGGCAATTTGTGGATCTAAAAAACTTAAAGTCATTTTGGAAACCGGTGAATTGAAAGAACCGCACCTGATAGAGGCTGCTGGTCTTGCCGCAATTGCGGGAGGTGCCGATTTTTTAAAAACCTCAACCGGAAAAACACCTGTTTCGGCGACGCCGGAAGCAGCAGAAATACTTCTGATGCTTATCCAAAAAAGCGGTAAACCTGTCGGCTTTAAGGCTTCGGGTGGAATCCGTACCCTAGATCAGGCGATTGTTTACCTAGATATGGCCGACCGAATTATGGGGCCGGGATGGGCTAATCCCACAACTTTTCGTTTTGGTGCCAGCAGTCTTTTGGACAGCTTGCTTGGTGAGCTGCGTGGGACATCTATCACCAACAAAAAAGATGGCTATTAAGTATGCTACCGCAAGAGATCATTCGCAAGAAACGCGATGGCGGACAGCTATCTGATCATGAAATCGATACCTTCATCGATGGTCTTACCAGCGGCGCAATCACTGAGGGTCAGGTTGCGGCTTTGGCCATGGCGATTTTCTTCAACGGCATGGCATCGCAAGAGCGTATCCGTCTAACCCAAGCAATGATGAAATCGGGCTCGGTTATTGATTGGCGTTCTCTCAAACTTCCTGGGCCCATCCTTGATAAGCACTCAACTGGGGGCGTCGGCGATAAAGTAAGCTTAATGTTAGCCCCAATGGTGGCTGCTTGCGGCGGCTTTGTTCCCATGATTAGCGGCCGCGGCCTTGGCCATACCGGCGGCACTTTGGATAAGTTTGAGGCAATTCCAGGCTATAATGCGACACCTGATCTAGATCTTTTCCGCCGTACAGTAAGAGATGTAGGTTGCGCGATTATTGGGCAAACACCTGATTTAGCGCCTGCTGATCGGCGGCTTTATGCCATTCGCGATGTCACAGCGACAGTTGAGTCAATTCCTTTAATCACAGCCTCGATACTGTCTAAAAAGTTAGCGGCTGGACTTGAAGGCCTTGTCATGGATGTCAAAACAGGCAATGGCGCCTTTATGCCCTCGCTCGAAAAAAGTCGCGCGCTGGCCCAGTCAATTGTTGAAGTTGCAAACGGGGCGGGTCTTGCAACCACCGCCCTCATTACTGATATGAATCAGGTACTTGGCCGCACAGCGGGGCATACGGTTGAGATAGCAGAGACACTTGCTTACCTAACTACAAACGACCGAGATCCGCGTCTTCATGAGGTTGTTTTGGCTTTAGGGGCCGAAATGTTGGTATTGGGCAAGTTGTCTGATAATATAGATACAGCTCAGCAAAGCTTGATTAAGGTTTTAGATAGCGGCGCTGCCGCCGAACATTTCCAGAAAATGACATCGGCATTAGGCGGACCTGCTGACTTAATAGAAAAACCCCAAAAATATCTTCAGCCTGCGTCTTTTATTCGGCCTATATATCCCAATAAATCTGGAATCTTGTCCGAATTGAATACGCGGGCAATTGGCCTTGCCATTATTGATCTTGGCGGCGGACGCCGCATTGCCAGCGATAAAATAGATCATCGTGTTGGATTTACTGACATCGCCGGTTTAGGCGCATCAGTTGATCGAGATCGGCCCTTGGCTGTTGTCCATGCTCGTGACGAGAGGTCCGCTGAAGCGGCGATTATTGCATTCAATAATGCCGCAGTCGTTGGCCAAACCGAACCCAAGGTGGAATCTATCGTTGTTGAGAGGATTGCGTCATGAGAAAACGCGCTTTCATTCTAGTTATGGATAGTTTCGGTGTTGGCGCCAGCGCCGATGCTGCTAAATTTGGCGATGCGGGTGCCGATACTCTGGGGCATATTGCTGAGGCCTGCGCTGCCGGCAAGGCCGACAAAGAAGGTGTTCGCAAGGGTCCGCTTCGCTTACCCAATCTGACGCAGCTTGGCCTAGGACTTGTTGCAAAAGGTAGCACAGGTAAAATCCCGGCAGGCCTTGACCTTAAAGGAACACCGCAAGGTGTCTATGGTCATGCACAAGAAGTAAGTTATGGCAAAGATACCCCCAGCGGTCATTGGGAAATGGCCGGCGTCCCCGTCACTTTTGACTGGGGCTATTTTCCCACAACCGAACCCACCTTCCCTACCGCATTAACTGAGGCCTTGATTAAAGAAGCGAAACTTCCTGGCGTTTTGGGGAATCGTCATGCTTCAGGGACACAGATTTTGGAAGAACTCGGCGCCGAACACATGCACACCGGCAAACCCATTGTGTACACCTCAGCCGATAGTGTTTTTCAGATTGCCGCACACGAAGAAACCTTTGGCCTACAACGCCTTTATGAGGTGTGCAAAATTGCGCGGCGCTTGGTTGATCACTATAATGTGGGACGCGTTATCGCTCGGCCTTTTTTGGGTAAGGATGAAAAAACTTTTAAACGAACCGGTAACCGCAAGGATTATGCCGTGCTTCCGCCTGCGCCGACACTGTTGAATCACATTGAAGCATCAGGCGGTACGGTTGTCTCTGTTGGCAAAATTGGCGACATCTTCGCTCATAGCGGAACTGGCCGGGAGGTTAAAGCTGATGGCAACGACGCGCTTATGGATGCCACTTTAAAAGAAATGCGAAGTACAATCGATCGTGTCCTTGTTTTCACAAACTTTGTCGATTTTGACACTCTCTTTGGCCATCGCCGAGACGTGGCCGGATATGCCGCCGCTCTCGAAGCATTCGATGCACGCCTTCCCGAGTTTAGAGCCCAGATGCAGCCTGGAGACCTTGCCATTATTTCCGCCGATCATGGGTGCGATCCTACCTTCCCTGGAAGCGATCATACGCGCGAGCACATTCCCGTTATTGCCTTTGGCCCCGATATAAAACCGCAAGATATCGGTCGGCGCCAAGGTTTCGCCGATATCGGCCAAACAGTGGCCCGGCATCTTGGCTTCCCGGATTTGAAGTACGGAGTATCTTTTCTCTAATATTTCCCGTTTGTCATGACTACTGAAAGGACACCCTTGAAGATCCCTAAAGCTGAACTTCATTGCCATTTAGAAGGTGCCGCTTCGCCGGATCTCGTGCGCCGCTTGGCCAAGCGCAACCATCTGGCTTTGCCTTCATCCCTTTTCACTGAAAAAAATGATTTTGCTTGGTCGGATTTTGTTGCCTTTCTTAAAGCCTATGATGTGGCCAGCAGCGCCATCAGAACACCCGAAGATTACCGTGATGTTACCTATGAATATTTAGTTGCCTCAGCGGCAGAAGGCGTCATCTATACGGAACTAATGGCATCACCCGATCATGCAGCTGCTTCTGGACTTGGCTATGACGGGATGCTGGAAGGAATTGTCGCCGGAATTAATGATGCGCGGCCTTATGGGATAGAAGGACGCATCATTATGACCTGCGTGCGCCACCTAGGGTCTGATCGCGCTTTGGGCGTAGCCCGGCAAGTTGCCGCAGGACCCCATGCGTACATTGTTGGCTTTGGCATGGGAGGCGATGAAAACAAATATCGGCCAGCCGATTTTCAACCCGCTTTTCAGGTTGCGGTTGATGCGGGGCTTTCGTGTACCTGTCATGCGGGTGAAGTTGCTGGCCCAGAGTCCATACGTGCAGCATTGACACATTTACCTATAAAACGCGTTGGCCATGGTGTACGCGCCATTGATGATCCGAATTTGATAGTTCAACTTGCCGAGCAAGGGATTGTCCTAGAGGTTTGCCCGACCAGTAACATTGCGACAGGCGTTTTTTCTTCTTATGCTGAGCATCCTTTGAAAGCATTAAGAGATGCCGGCTGCGCCATTACCTTGAACTCAGATGACCCTCCTTATTTTAAAACCACTATTGGGCGTGAATATCAGATTGCCGCTGATCATTTCGGATTTGATGACATAGCGTTACGCGATATCACCCATACAGCGATCGCAGAATCATTTGCCGATCCTGAACTTAAAATACGCCTGCTGACTCGCCTTAATTCATGACAATTCGCATTAAAATTTGTTGCATCTCTTCCATCGCCGAGGCGCAGCTAGCCGTTGCCCACGGCGCGTCGGCCTTAGGTCTGGTTGGCGCCATGCCCAGCGGTCCAGGTCCTATTAGTGATGATGACATCGCCAAGATCGCAGCAGCTATTCCCCCGCCGATCGCAACCTTTCTATTGACCAGCCGCACTGATCCTCAAGATATCATCGAGCATGTTAAGTTTTGCCGAGTAAACACGGTACAATTGGTAGATGCCATTAAGATTGACGACTATGCCAAGCTCCGCCAAGGTTTACCCGGCATCAAATTGGTACAGGTGCTTCACGTCTGCGGAGAAAACACTCTTGATGAAGCGAAGGAGATTGCCCCTTTAGTGGACGCTCTTTTACTGGATAGCGGTAACCCTAATTTGGCTGTAAAAGAATTGGGTGGCACAGGGCGAGTCCACGACTGGTCTATTAGCAAGCGAATCGTGGCTTCCGTTGCCAAATCGGTATTTCTCGCCGGGGGACTTAGCGCTGAAAACATCGCTCAGGCAATAAAAATTGTGCGTCCTTTTGGCGTTGATCTCTGCAGCAGCGTAAGAAGCCATGGTACTCTTGATCCAATAAAACTAAAAAAGTTCTTTCGCGCTTTTCATTGTGGCACTGGGGAAGATAATGACGAAGATTAATAATGTTCATGTGTTCAATCACCCTTTAATCTCGCATAAACTATCGATTATGCGAGACAAGCGCACGTCAACGATCCTGTTTCGCCAATGCCTGAAGGAAATCACTCTTCTGATGGGGTATGAACTTACGCGTGATTTGCCTCTAACCTTAGAGCGCATCGAGACCCCTATTTGCCCCATGGACGCCCCTAAGATTGATGGCAAAAAAATCGCCGTTGTCGTGATCCTACGGGCCGGTCTCGGCATGGTGGATGGACTGACTGAACTCATTCCTTCGGCACGGATCGGCCATATTGGACTTTACCGTGATCCCAATACCAAACGACCAGTCGAATACTTTGTTAAACTGCCCAACCCTGAAGGGCGATTGTTTGTTATTTGCGATCCTATGCTCGCCACTGGCCATTCCGCAGTAGCAGCGGTAGATACGCTAAATAAACGGGGCGTTCCAGACGAACGCATTAGATTTATGTCGTTGGTTGCAGCGCCAGAAGGAGTCGCCGTTTTGCAGCAAGCGCACCCTAAAGTGCCTATTTATACCGCCGCCCTGGACGAGCGATTGAATGACCATGCTTATATTGTTCCTGGCTTAGGAGACGCGGGCGATCGTCTATTTGGGACACGGTAGTAGTAGTAGTAGTATTACACCGGCTTTAATCCAATAACTGTCCAGCAACGATGAGGTATAGAGAGGATTTCTTCTGGGAAATCTTTTTTGATGGTTTTTTCTAGAGCGCTATCAAATTCTTCAACCTGACTTTCTAAAAGACTCGCTTTCACTCCCGCACTTGCGCGAATCCTTCCTCTCCATGCCTCTGGTTTATAAGCAACATCAGTATCAAAAGAGAAAGTCCTAATTAATCTAAATCCCGCCATGGCCAAATCGGTTAACCAGCGGGGATAGAGCCCCGTTCCACCGCTCATAGGCCATTGAGGATTGAATTTTAAAATTAGTTTCTCTGTTGCCTCAACCACATTCCCCTGCAAGGGTAACCAATCAAAATGAGAGATGATAATGCTTCCCCCAGGCGCCAATAGCCTTAGACATTCCTGTGTTACTTCAGTTGCTTTAAACCAGTGCCAACATTGACCAGCGGTAATGACATCAAAGCTTTCTGAAGGTAACCCAGTTTTCTCTGCCTTACCGATAATGTAATTTGTTTCTAGTTTCAAAGCTGCATCAAGATTTCTAGCTTGCTCGATAAGCGCTTCTGATGGATCTAAGCCAACTGTGACTAATCCTCTTAAGGCTAAACCCCGAGCAATGCTGCCTGTGCCCGTTCCTAAATCAAGAACACGATCATCTCGTTTTATTATTTTTTGTTGAATAAGAGTGTCAAACCACTGAGCCGGAAAACCCTGACGATATCGAGCATAATCGGATGCCGTTCGACCAAAGTCGACAACAGATCCAAATTCCCGTTCTTTATTTTGCTCAATCAGGAAGTTCATATCCTGCTTTCTAAGAAATATCGGTTACCGAATAAAATTCTTCAGAATATTATAATATAAATTTTTAAATAATATCAATAATTATAGGAAATCGTGGCGCTAAACCTTCAAAATAATAATGTGACCGTCATCACACTCTCGTACGAAAAATCTGTCGCTAAAAATGCCCACGTATGTATAAGCAAAGCGTCATCTACTTTTTGTCACCATCTAAAGGAAAACTCATAGGCAATTTTTTTAGTAAGTTTTTTACTTTTGGGGATTATCTCCTGGAAAATAATTTTGTTATTAAAAACGAGAATAATGACGAGAAACTAGCGTCAAATGAATTAATAAACTCAATCACTGATAAAGCAGAAAGTTTTGACGTCCATTCACTTGTAATGAATGGGGGCAACATCTCTGAAGATCTCTACGGGTCTAATGATGCCGACACCATATACGGCGGCTACAGTGACGATTATATCTTTGGTGGCGACCAAAACGATACAATTTACGGCGGCTATAATAATGATTGGATTGTTGGTGACGCGGGAAACGACAGATTATACGGTGATGACGGCGATGACGTCGTCGATGGAAATGACGGCACCGATTTTGTCTATGGAGCCAATGGCAAAGATTCTGTCGGCGGCGGAAATGATAACGATTTTATTTATGGCGGTGCCGGAGATGATACTCTTTATGGCGACAACGGAAATGACGTTATTTATGGCGATAACGATAGGGACATGATCTATGGGGGTATCGGCGAAGATACTCTTTATGGCGGTATCGACAGGGATATTCTCTACGGCGACTGGGGTAATGATTCTATCTGTGGCGGCTATGATATGGATACCATCGAAGGTTCGGTTGGTAATGATATTTTATCTGGCGGAGATGACAACGATACGGTTTACGGTGGCCTTGGAAACGATACCATCATGGGCGACGACGGTGCAGATACCTTATACGGCAACGAACCTGACTTTGAAGGTGCAGGTTCAGACACTGTTTATGGCGGGAATAGCAATGATACTATTTTCGGTGGCGAGCAAAACGACCGGCTTTTTGGCGGTGACGGCACTGATGGCATCACCGGAAGTTCCGGAGACGACATAGTCTATGGCGGTTCCGGAGACGATTTTGTCGATGGGAATGACGGAGACGATATTCTCTTGGGCGATGATGGCAATGATCGCTTAGTCGGCTATGCTGATAATGACAATATATATGGCGGAGATGGAAATGATGTCGGCCATGGTAATATCGGCGATGACATCATTTTTGGCGGAAATCACGATGATTACCTTTTAGGTGATGGCGGAGATGATAAGCTTTATGGCGAAAGCGGCTCAGACTCTCTCTTAGGAGGCGATGGCACTGACAGTATCTATGGTGGCGCGGACAATGACCTCATTGAAGGAGGTGATGGCAACGATGTGCTAAATGGAGGTGCTGGCACCGACATTATTGAGGGTAGTGCAGGTAACGACGTCATCCAGAGCAGTGCTGGCCTTGATGTAAGCTACGGCGGCGCCGGTGATGACATGTTGATTTTTAATAACGGCGCTCAAGTTGAAGTGTTTGATGGCGGGATTGGGGGCAACGACTCAATATATATGTCTTCACCTTCATGCTACGTTGATAGCTGGCTTCATTTAACATCTGGTTCTTACACGGTATCTAGCGATGGCCTAACCTTAACCTTGTCGCAGGACTCATCCGGTTATATTGGACTGAATGATGGAAGCCTTCTTCTCTTCAATAACGTTGAGCACGTCGTTATGCATTAAGCCTAAAGATTAGTTTGGCTTCTTGTTTGTCCAAGCAAAAAGGCCGGCTTTAAAAGCCGGCCTTTTTCTATTTCGATAATCGATCTTGCTATCATACCCATAGGGATTTTAAATAAAATTAATTAATTAAAATATTATAAAAAAACAACTTATTGCGCACAGGGAAAAAGCTCTTTACCAAAAAGAGCCCTTAATCCTTAACAATAGGGATATGCGCTATGAGTGGTTTTGGACCCTGGGTAATCACCGCCATATTGATCATTATCCCTCTTTACGGGATCTTCCTTTACAACAGTCTAGTCCAAAGTAAAAACCAGACTCAAAATGGCTGGAAACAGATCGATGTGCAGCTTAAACGCAGATACGATTTAATCCCCAATCTAGTTGAGGCCGCCAAAGATTATATGGGGTTTGAGCAGGAAACACTGCAAAAAGTTATCTCTGCCCGCAATAGCGCCGTTGCATCAAACGATGGAAAAGCGTCGCCAGTTCTTGCAGAAGCTGAAAAAAACCTAACGCAAAATTTAAAGCAATTTTTTGCCTTAGCAGAAAATTATCCTGATCTTAAATCCAATCAAACCGTCCAACAGTTGATGGAAGAGGTTACGACAACAGAAAACAAGATTTCCTTTGCTCGTCAGTTTTATAACGATAGCGTCATGAGTTTTAATAATAGAACACAAATGTTTCCATCAAACTTGATCGCCAACTGGTTTCATTTTGGAACAGTTCCTTATTTCGATTTGGATGAAGAAGAGCAAAAGTTGGTCAAGAATCCCGTTACGGTTAATCTTCGATAAAATTTTTGGGTAGCGAGCGATGGAAAAAACTGATTTTTTTTCTTCGATAGAAAAAAATAAACGAAAAACTTTTTGGCTTTTTGTGTTTACTCTTGCCGCATGCTTTGCCATTGGATCTATAATTGAAATTTTATCTAATCCTTTTAGCCTAGCTTCCGCTACTTCCTTTGGCTCCGTGCTTTCTCAGATGCCAAACTCCCCCACAGCTCATGCTCCTTCCCCTGTTTTTTTAGCCCTTAAAGGCGGAATTACATTTTTAATAATTGGCTTCATTGTTGGTGGTGCAGCCTATCTATTTGGAAGCCCACTACTGATCGCAATCGGTGGTGGTAAAGTAACCACTGAACAAGACGAGCCTATTTTTCATCATGTCGTAGAAGAAATGGCTATTGCTGCTGGCTTGCCCAAACCAAAGATTGCTATAGCAGATAAGGAAGAACTAAACGCTTATACGACAGGGATGAACCCAGAGAATTCTACCATTGTCATTACAAGAGGCGCTTTAAAAAACCTATCGAGGGATGAACTGCAAGCCGTAGCCGCCCATGAGATTGCGCATATTGGTAACTGGGATACACGGTATACAACATATGTTAGTATTTTCGTAGGATTAACTTTATTTGGAATATTTCTAGCAAATAAGATCCCTCAGGCGACGAAGATTTATAAAAAACTTGATAAAGGCGGCTATAAAGATAACGCTTGGATCTTCAGCATAATTTCATTCCTCGTTCCGGCTCTTATGTGGGGCGTTCCATTCTTAATGCGCATAATGAAAAATAAAGCTGCTTTTGAAAGGGAATTCTTGGCCGATGCATCAGCCATTCAATTTACAAGAAATCCGACAGCTTTAATTTCTGCCTTGGAAAAATTTAAGAGCGCTACAGCGCCTAAAACAAAGCTTTTAAACCCTGCTACACAATTTTTATCTTTTGCGCCCTATTGGGAAGCGGGTCTATTTAGCGAAATGTTTCGCAAGCCACCCCAACCCACTTTGGATGAACGGATTGTACGCCTTCAGGCCATTACCTAATTTTTATCGATAGGCTCGTTGAAGACTGAGCAATAACTCAGGATTAACACCAAAAGCATCCCCAAGTATTTTGGACATTTCTTGAGAAATCTTACCTTTCCCAGAAACGATCTGATCCACTAACTCCAATGGGCGCCCCAGGATTTCAGCCAAATCTCTTGGCGACCAGCCATGGGCTGCTAATTCTTCACCCAAGAATTCCACAATTGGAGAGTCCTCCAGAGCAAGCATTTCGGCCATATTTCCTCCTCAAACTCGGCTTAAGGCTGAGCTTCTTATAGGAGGATGATTTCATATATTTATTAACAATCTCTAAAAAGTGCCGATACGGCTGAGTATAAAAATAACCAAGAGTCTGGATCAGAAATCCACAATTTTGCAAAAAACAAGGCTCCAATATCTAGGATTTATTTTGAGTGCCGCGGCGCCATTTTCTAGAAATAACCCGGTACAACCGCAGGAATGGAAAAATTGCGATACTCAAATCCTTTTTTGCCCCATCAAATTTACCGACTTCAATTCTTGAGTCGCGATTAGGGATGTTTAATGAAATCTCCAGTGTCTTCTTGGTTGTACGATACTCTTTATAACAACGAATTACATTTATAATGTATGCCGCAAGCATACCGTGAAGCCCCATATTTATAAATTTTGAAATGGATGCCATAATTTACCTACCGTTATACCGTCGCGTAATCCGTGCCTCAGATTAATGCCTCTATATCTTCTTAAGACTACTGATAAATGCATTATATGCAGCCTCAACCCCCTTAGAATTTAGGGACTCTTTTTTATAAAAACTAAATTGATCTAGATCAAACGATAATTTTTCTATTGCTCTTAGAAATTTTGAACCATCAAGCTTCGCTCTATCTACATTAAAATTATCACTCAAAAGATACGAAAGCTTATCCTTAATTTCATCGAAGCTTTTAATGACGTAAACATGAGGAACGCAATTATACATATTGTGCTGGCCAAAACTTAAAACTGGACGACCTAATACCGCAGCCTCAAATCCAGCTGTGCCTGTAATCGTTGCAACAGCAGAAGCTTTCTTAACAATATCCAATCCTCTTTCTAAAACATTAAGAAAAATAACATTTTTAATCTCCATTATAGAATCGTAGAAGTTATCGGGGCGGCGGCCTATGCCGTGAATGGTTTCTTTAACCACAAGCGGAACTCCCGCGGGCAAATCCCGAGCAATGGCAGCAATAGCCGCGTGCTGGAAAAAGAATTCAGGAGACATTTGGTGTACGGCCGATTCAGGTTCTGTATGCATAGGGAAAAATACAAACGGTGTATCTTTCAGATCAGCCAATCGGGGACGATTGTCCGCACTCAGTCTTCTCAAAGTATTCCAACGCCGCCAGCGATATGAAATTGTATCAGCTAGATAGTAATTACGTCCAAGCTCATAATTACGAAGATAAGAATTATAATACCGAGCAACATCGAGGAGAGAGTTTTTAGCGACATTATAAAAACTTTCATTTTTGTCAAAAGCCAAGCGATGTTCTTGCTCATGTAGAAACGGCGCATCAAACTCGACAACCGTACGATCTGAATCATCAAGAGTTTGCAAAATTTCCTTAGCAAAAGGAGATTCAAAATATTCATTATGTCCCCAATAATGCCAATTTTTATAACGTGCATTACACAAGACACGGTACGCAATATTATTTGCTCGACAAAAAACAGCTGTAGTCAGCGTTGATTGGAGAAAAAGCGTTATATTTTTCTCTTTTACTTCTTTCTCCCAGAAAGCAAATTCATGATTGTACGTATTTAAAAGCGACCAATAGTCTGAATTTTCTGAATGAACGGAGCGCGGGTGGTGAAATCCAGCCAAGGCGAAACCCCGCCCAAGATGACGATTTGCTGATGCAAGCTGATTATACGTTGTTTCGAATTTTTTTTCATTAATCCGAGCTCTTTCGATTAATGCTGACCTCTCACTGATTGGTACGACTTTCGTACAATAGTCACGCATCTCAGTTGCAAGGGTATAGCTTGAAATTAAATTATCAGGAGCGCTCTTTTTATAAAAATCTATATTTTCATTTGAGATCGCATATAAATGTATTTTTGTTCCGTAATTATCTTTGAGGCGGCTACAAATCTGTTTCAACAATTCCCAGTTATAGCCAGCAGGCATTAAAGCAACAGATTTGAGCGTGCTATCTGTCATTTGATTATACACTTGCTTTGATTTGAAGCGCTGGAAATGAGCGCTGCCATAAAACCTTAGTTAAACTCATCATAGATTTGCGTCTTCTTGTTTAGTTGCCTCTATAATCCATTCACGAATAGTGTGATCAAGTCCACCCACAGTTCGGGTCGTTAAGTTTAACGCCTTTAAAGATAGCGGCAGCAATAAATCTTTAATATCATTCTTATCAGTAAAGCGGGTATAACTTCCGGTGGCTAAAGGCCCTTCTGTGGGAATCCACGCGTTAGGGCCAACTTGTTGGCCCGTGCCTTCGCCCCAGCACCCTTCAGCAAAGGTTACTGAAAAGAACTGACCTGACGGTTTTAAGACACGATATATTTCCTGGTGGATAGCCTTAGCTATCTCACGCGAATTACAACATATTGCTTCTACATCAATAACCAAATCAAAAGTATTATTTGGATAATCAATTTGGCTAATGTCACCGACAGATAATTTTCCTTGCCATGCCGGGGCTTCCCGATCCAGACGTTTTTGAGCAAGATCGATGGCACTTTCTGAACCATCAATTCCATAGATCTCTATTTTTTCACGAGCCATAAACCATAAATTACTACCTGAACCACATCCCAACTCGAGAACTCGTGGGGGGTGAGGTGAAGTCCAGCTACGCATAAAAGAAGCCACGAGCCGCACCAAAAATTCATTGGGATAACCTCCCCAATGAGACTTGGTGCGCCAGTTTCGCTCCCAAATTTGATTATTTGCAATATTCTCTTGGGTCATCGATAAAACAGGGTTCTATTGGGTTCATAACCGTTGCGATGGATAAAGTCTTTTCGCAATTCATCAATAATCTTGTAATTCCATATTGTAGATCCTACAAGAAAATAAGCCCTCTGATTGGAAAAGCTCTCCTTAAAAAAAAGCAAACTATCATCTGGAGCTTGCGTCCGCCCTCCACCCAAATGTAGAACCCTACATCCTTGTTTTTGCGCATAATGTGCAGCAGCATCAACTAGAACAGTTAAAGCCTCTCTAGCGTGCTTTGAGTTTATTGTGGCAGCAAGGTGGTAGTCACATATATACCCATCAATTAAAAAAATCGCGGCTGCTATTGGGGCGCCATCTTGAAAGGCAACAGCGAGATGAGCTTTATCCCAAAACAACAGCCGAGATAAATATTCTCGGCTAAAAAAATAAAGAGGATCTGCATTTAGTTGCGCCATATGCTGATAATATGTTTCACAAAAAAAATCATACAAAGACAAGGATTTTTCCCACTTTACGGTTACATTTCTTGCTTTCGAATAGCGAATCTTTTGTATAGTTCGCTCTTTATATTGATTCTCGTAATTACTTTGCAAATCTATCCAGACGGTTTCACGATTATCCGTCACAGTTCCCTTATAAAAACGGGAGTTATTTAGTATCGGGTGAAAACGGATAAATTCGGCAATCGTATTTGCAGCATAGCAAGATTGTGCATATGCTTCCCATGACGCATTAATAAAATCTTTGTCGCTGGATGTTGCGATGGGACCGCCGTAACCGTAAGCAGACTCTCGATCGATCAACTGATTCGCTGATCCCTTAATATATGCGTGATAATATATGCAATTATTCTTCTGAAAAATAAAAAACTCTGGAGCGCGATAATCTCCCCGAAGCGCATCTATCGTTATGTAAGTTGGATGGCAATGCGGGGTGCGATAATGCTTGGGCAAATTTTCATATATTTTTGTCGCAGCCGGAAGATCAAAAAACATTATTTCTCAATCTTCGGTGATAAGATCATCTGCATTATAGTCGCGTTTTGCAGGCCGACCTATATAATCCCAGAATTTCATAGGAGAAATTCCCGTCCCGGGGCGTTTGGCTGTCAAATTATTTACTGTGAAAATCTCACCTTTTCGAATGCTCTCAAATGCCACTAAGCTCCGTCGAGCAATGGCTTTATTATCTATCTCAGAAACATGAGGTTTTTTAATTCCATCACCGTAAGCAGCTTCAATATTTCTAATACCTTCAATCAGCAAGCATAATTCATCGGGCTGAAGGGAAGCGCTATGATCAGGCCCCGGAAGAGCGCGATCTAAAGTAATATGCTTCTCAATTATTGTGGCCCCCCGTGCTACCGCTCCAATGGCGATGGAGATTCCAAGCGTATGATCGGAGTACCCTACAGGTAACCCAAAGTAGTCTCTTAACGCATCGATTGCCTTTAAATTTACTGCATCATATGGCGCAGGATATTGCGTCGTACAATGCAAAAGAGAAACATTCTTCTTAAGAGATGCCATCCCTTGAGGTGAATTATAGGCCACAGAAAAGTCATTCATAGAATTAGGTGTTGCAGATGAATTTACATAACCCAAAGCCAAAACACTCAACGCTACTTCGATATCATCTAATGTAGACATACCTGTCGACATAATAATCGGCAACCCTTTGGATGCTGCACGGAGCAAAAGCGGCCCATTAGTTATTTCACCAGAAGGAATTTTAATCCTTTTTATTTTTATGTCATCGACAAGAAGATCTAGCGACGGCTTATCAAACGGCGTGGACATAAATTCAATATTTTGGCGGCGGCAGTAATCGCTTAGAGCAACAAAGTCATTAGGTGACAGCTCTAAATCCTTAAGCATCTGGCGCTGTTTATCCCCCGGCACCATCCTAAGTTGATAGGCCGCTTTGGGAGCGGAATCCGTTACAACCAAATCCGTACGAAACGTTTGAAACTTTACAGCATCTGCGCCAGCAGCGACGGCAACATCAACAAGCCGCATAGCCATATCAACATTGCCATTATGATTAACTCCCGCTTCAGCGATAATAAATACCTGACTCATCTATACTCCTGGCATTTTGATATCTTGGAAAGCAGGTTTATATGCATTATCCATGTCAATATTCGCCAAGAATTCTGCCATCCTAGCAGCAACACCTTGCCCCAAACGTTGCGGCTGCGGTTTTGTTGGATTATTCATTAATTTCATAATTGAAGTGTAGATAATTTCGGGCTCAGGCGAGCAATCTATGACGCTTGATATTTTAAGGCGACCCTCTTGCCGCGTCCCAATATTAACGCTACCAATTCCTAATAACGGCGCCTCAATAACACCACTTGAAGAATTTCCCACAACGCCAACAGCATTTTTCATGACGCTTAAATAAAGATGCGACCCTAGGGCATCATAAACAAATGCATTTTTTTGTCTTTGCTGAACATATTGTTCAATTATCGCATTGATTACTCTACCGCCCGGGTCACTATTAGCTTTTGTAAATACCAAATTTGCTTCTTTTGGGAGTCTGTCTAACGCAGATATAAGAGCTTTAGCATCCTGAGAAGCTTTATTAACTCCCTCTGCGGTAGCCGGATGTAAAGTAACAAGCAGAATCGATCCTGTAGAGGGAATTCCAATACTTTCTTCGATAGCTTTTCTATCGAGAAATTTTGTTTCGGCAATTACATCTTCTATTAGTGCACCCATGCAATTCACGCGCGCTGGATCTTCACCCATCTGCACAATCCGCCGCCTGTAGAGATCATGAGCTGGAAAATGATATGACGCAAATTTTGTTATCGCATGACGAAAAGAATCATCGATAGCTCCGTGAGTCAATTCACCACCATGAAGGTGGATAATTGGCAAATTTATGCAAACAGCTGCGGCAGATGCCGCAAGAGCTTCGTAGCGATCCCCGAGTATAACTAAAAAATCCGGCCGCAAATTTTTGTAGGCATCCGCGAATCCGATCAGGCCAAGACCCATAGATTTGGCCATCCCAATTCCTGTATCACTTGCGAGTAAGATTTCGACCTCAGCTGCAATCTTAATATTATCATTGCGTATATTAGTAACGGTCAGCCCATGCTCTGGAGATAAATGCATTCCCGTGACGAGAAGCTGCAATTCCAGCTTAGGATGCTGAGAAATGGCGCGCAGCAATGGCTTAAGTAGGCCATATTCAGCGCGTCCTCCAGTTAATATGGCAATGTTGCGCTTCACGTTTCTCTTATGTGCTGGCACGATATAATAATTATTAAAGCGACCGCAGAACAGGTGAAGTGGTTCTTTTGGCACAGAATCCCTGAAATTATTGTATCCGGAATACTTCTGTCAAGGTTATTAAAATCGGCTTTATTCTTAACAAATTTCCTTTCCGGCATGCCCTTTTGATGCCGTAAAGTCCAATAAAAATAAGCATATCCTTGACTAGTTCATATTGTGAACATAACATTTGAACTGCACATTTTTAGGATCCTATAGCGTGACAACCACGATATGCCCTATTCACTACCAGAGGCATAGTGTTGGTTTGTGCGTTGGGTATTCTTAATTCATGAGTTCGAGCGACGAAGAAAACAAAAAGACTTCTCAGCCGCGCAAAACTTAACTCAGTACAGAAACCGGCACAGTGATGATGAAAATACAAACACGCCTGATAAATTTTTATAAATCGATAATAGTTTATTGGCAATCTGCTAATGAACTAGGCTTAAATCATAGACGTAGCATTTTAATTATTATTGTTAACCTATGTGGAGCCATACTCGAATCAATCGGATTAGTCGCCTTTTTACCTGTTTTTCAATTTGTGGAGGCTCAGGGAAATCTTTCTAACATCAAGGGCGACACATTAATATGGAAAATTGTTTTTGGTTCTTTCGATCTCATATCTTTGCAACCAAGTTTGCCCGGATTACTCATTTTTAGTTTTATCTGCGTATCAGGCCGACAACTATTTTTTTATATGCGAAATATGCTTTCTATTCTAAGCCGTGAAACTATGATTCGCGACACACGCGCACGATTGTTTAAAATGTATATGTACGCCTCATGTGAACAGCAGGAAAGTGAGCCCGTAGGATCAGTAGTCAGCAATATGACTTATCAGATTGCAAATGCTGTGGATGGAAGCTTATTACCCTTCACTTTCTTAAATCTTATTATCATAACGTTAGTATGGCTTGGCGCTTTGACGGCCACAGTAGGCGTTTATACATTAGCTGCTGTTGCTGGAATTAGTATGGCCGTATTTGTTATAAGAAAGTTACTCTATAATTCCATGAGGTATGGTTATGCTCGAACAACCACCTATACTGCACTTTTATCATTTTTGGTAGATCGGTTCAGAGCGTTCCGACTTATTCACTTATGCCGCCTTGAAGAAGCAGAAGCGGCGGCTATGTCTGTTTTAAACGAGGACGCATTCCGAGCCGATATGCGTTTAAAACGAGCAAAACTAAAATTAGAAGGGCTATTGGAGCCGGCAACCTTAGCACTCTGCTTCATTATGTTATATCTTGGTCTAGTCTATCTAAATCTCTCCTTTGAACAGTTGGGTATCTTTCTTGTTGTTGCTATAGTACGCCTACTTCCCTTGGCCAAAGAAATTACCAGTAATATTCAGTCTTTACTTGTTGGCCACAGTTATATTGATGTTGTCAGATCTCAGTTAAAATCCATTCATGACGCCAGAGAACGCGACTTAGGAAAGCGAACTATCAACAATAACGGAGAAGGTTTCGTTCTTAATTCAGTTTCCTTTACGTATCCAAATGCACTTAATACCGCACTCCAAAATATTTCTTTCCAAATTCCAAAAGGTCAGATGACTGCCCTTGTCGGCCCCTCGGGGAGTGGTAAATCAACTTTAGTCGACTTACTACCACGGCTCAGAATTCCGCAATCAGGTCAGATAACCTTAGATGCCCATCCTCTAGAGGATTATTCCCTTGCGTCGCTACGCCAGGCTATTGCTTATGTACCTCAGCAACCTCAGCTTTTTAATATTTCTATAGCTGAACATATTAGATTGGGGAAAGCCGACGCCAGTTTTGAAGAAGTGAAAACTGCTGCTGAAATGGTGGGCTTAGGGCAGTTTATCAAAGCAATGCCCGACGGATATGATAGTAACATCGGTGAATTAGGGGGAAAACTTTCTGGTGGCCAGAGACAGAGGCTGGATATAGCGCGTGCGCTCGTAAGTAAAGCATTATTCTTAATTTTAGATGAACCGACTTCCAGTCTAGACGCTGTTTCTGAAGCTGATTTTCGTGCCTTACTACAAACAATAAAAACAGAAACGGCCGTCACAATCATAATAATTGGCCATCGTCTATCCACAGTCGTTAATGCCGATCAGATTATTGTTCTCAGAAATAGTGAAATAGTCGAAATAGGCACCCACCAGCAGCTTTTAGTAAATAAGGGGTGGTATTCTGATGCTGTACGGCAACAGACGACGATTCAGCCTGATTTGACGTCCTTACCTCTTGCTGCAGTCCCTACTTAACGCAAAAACCGAGGCGAAGTTTGATTAGCTACGACACCCTGTGCCTGAGCTTCCACTCATTACCTTGCTTTTTCCAAAGATGGGGAGATCGAAAGCTGTCAGCTATCTCAAAAAATTCCGCTTCTTCAATACTAATGTATCGGAGAAAATCAGGAAGATATCTTCTTGGTAGCTCACCATCGAATTTGTGAACGAGCGCTACCCCCTCATCCCGCGTAATGTGCCTATGGCGAATTTCTTGGCTTGCTTCGTGAGTTGCCCTACCTATTCCAAACTTCACAAAGCCGCACCAGTAGTGAAAACCATCTACCCGATCATCAATCGAGTTATACTTTGAATAGGTACCTTCCGTCCGCTCATCATTACATTCAAAGTCGGCATGCTCAAATGCATAGTAATAAGTTTCCTGAGGTATCCATTTTATGAATGAACCGAGATAATGTGCTTCTATCCCCCCAGTATGGAACTCATCCTCTGTTAACGGCAAATAGGGGTCAAGTTTTGTCCTTGTAATTTTATGAGCTGCCAGTTCTCCAACAGGAAGACCCGCAAGACTAAAATTGTTATCTCTACTGCCACTCAAGTATGAAATAGGGACACGCGACTTGGAGTCGTCCCCTTTCTCAGTCCCGTATTCTGCAGCATTTTCACCGTAAAATACTAATTTAATACCGAGTTTTGCTGCCATTTTTGCAGGAAAATGACGCTGACCAACAGCAAACGGTTGAAATGGGTGAAGTAAATTCTTATAGGCGAGTTGAGTTAGTTTACGATGGGTTACTCCATCAGGTGTAAATAGATAATTATCAAACCCACCTACGTGGACCCAATTTTGGAAATTCCTCCAGCCCACTTCGGTATATAAATGAGGTGCCCATGTGACAGTTAGAGGATTCATTCCATATTTGTATTTTAGCAAATGAGCCGCATACAGTGAGTCTTTTCCACCTGATCCTGGAACTAAACAATCATATGATCCATTACGAGAACGATGTTGATCAAGAAGGCTTACCAGGCTTAACTCTCTCTTGTTCCAGTCGATTGTATCTTTTCTAGATACCACTCGACACGCTTCACATACGCCATCTTCAAAATAAACCGTAGTCGCTGAGGAACTACGCTTATCTTGAGAAATAATAGATGGAGCGACACGTTGATTTGACAAAACACATAATCGGCAAAACTCCACATTTTCTGGAAGGCCATATAGCGCTTGTAATTTACCTTCGCTTTCCGGAAGATTGCTGATCGTGTTATCCATACATCGCTCCAGTGGCTTTCTCCGGTTTAGAGCTCAGGGCTTGAGCTAAGAATTTAATGCCATCACTACCGCTTTTCTCTGGATGGAATTGAATACCCATTAAATTCTTGTGGCGAATAACTGCAGGGGCAGAATATTCTCCAAACTGTATAGTCGCCTCGATAGCTTTTTTCTCCTCGGGCACAAAAACATAAGAATGCAGAAAATAGAACATAATACTATCAAAAGAAGAGATTCCATTTTGATAATTAATAGCGCGCCATCCAATATTAGGAATTCGGGTGTCGAGTTGAGTTGGCAAACGGCGCACACTTCCAGATACCAGCCCTAATCCCTTTTGCTTTCCACCTTCTTCACCGTAGTCAGCCATAAGATGCATGCCAAGGCAGATCCCCAGAATTGGTTTATTTTGCTGTGCTGCAGTCTTTATAGCCGAACTAAGCCCCGTAGAATTTAACGTCTCCATTGCATCAGTGAATGAACCCACGCCAGGGAGGATAATATGATCAATGCCATTCATATCTTCCCGTTCCTTAACAAAACGATATTTTACCTGCAAATAGTCCAATGCGCGGGCAATACTGAATAAGTTACTTCGCTGATAGTCGATTATTCCTATCATGCTCTAACCTCTATATTCTTTTCTTTGAGAGACTGCTTTATCTTCCGTATAAAATCTGGCTGCTTATGAAGCAGACTAGCACAAGCTACCGCTTCAACTTTCTGAGAAGCAAAAAGACTTTCAACATGCTCTATTGAGCCAGCACCGCCACTTACGAAAAGTGGGATTGATATTTCTGATCTAACAGCTTTGATAAGATCCAAATCAAAACCTCTACCTGTGCCATCTTGATCAACAGAGTTTAGAAGAATCTCTCCGGCGCCGCGTTTTTCTGCTTCAGCAACCCAATCCAATACATTGACGCCCGTAACTTGGCGCCCCCCCAAGGTGTACGCCTCCCACCTATCTTCGGATCTTTTTTTGGCTTCAACAGACACCGTGATACACTGGCTACCATAAGCTAAGGCAATTTCATCGATAAGATCAGGAGATTTGATTGCTGCAGTATTAATGGCGACTTTATCAGCACCATGACGCAAAGCTGCCTGAACATCATCTAAACTTTGAATTCCTCCACAAACGGTCAAAGGCAAGAACGTTTGCTGTGCAACGCTTTCTAAAACTTTATAATCGAGTGGACGACCGTACAGTGACGCGACTATATCTGTATAAAGAATTTCATCTGCCCCGCTTTCGGTATATTGACGCGCCAAAGCCGCAGGAGAGCCTATAATACGCAAGCCCTCAAATCTAATGCCCTTAATAACGTTGGGCCCTTTAATATCCAAACGTGAAGCAATTCTAGGCGGCAACATTACCTGATCCTGACTCAGCTTCAATGATCATTAAGTCATGCACATTCATGTTGTCCAGCATCGGATAAAAGCGGCTACAGCGACTCTCTTTATCAAAAAGATATACACCAGCATTCATCATTAGAGTGTCAACCAATCCATAGAGCCTGGCAGCATACATATTTTCAGACAGGCCTAAGAAATAATAGCGACCATCAAAGGCTAACCCACGAAGAAAACCCTGAAATTGGGCCACAGGCGCTTGACTATTGAGATATAGCTTTCCAGTCATTGACTCACAATAAGTAAGATTACCTTCAATGATTTTAGGGCTATGGGGCATCCACAAATCACGAACTACTTGCACAGGGCCACTTGCTAGGTCGTTAAGGTTAAATTCGCTTATACCACCGTCATATACTTCACGTTTCCAGTTGCCAGAATGTGAAAAATAAGAAACATACAGATTGTCACCATCAATGCAGGCGTCATTAAGATGATGCTGTCCCGCCTCATCGCCGCTTGCTTTTCTCGAGTAATAGATCTTATCCACTGTTTTAAAATTGCCTGGATCATGAAAGGCAATTGTATCCGATCCGGAATTTACCAAAACAATGACATTGCGCTTAGAGTCATATGCCAAACCGCAGTAATTTGGCCTATCAAGAGAAAACTTCTCTATCACAGAGAAATTTTTGTCAAAAACATACAGCTTCATTTCAACATATTCGATAGCATAAATCTTGTCATTAACCATGGTCATTTGTCGAAAATGTCCAGGAACAAGACGCTCAAAGCTATGTTGGGCCCCAACAATTAATCGAAAAATTCCCCCACCCATCCGGCTATGGCGTTTTTGTTGAGGATCCTTATAATCAGAGCTCGCAACAATAATTTCTTGTTTATAGTCGCGTATTGCCTCCAGACGATAAAAGTCGCGATATACTGGCGTGCAACAAAAATGCCTACCAGCTTCAAAGCCATAGCCTTCAAGCACTGGGAAAATACTTGGATAGCTTCCTGAAGTAATAATTACAAAAAGATCATCAATTTTTTCCTGCTGCAACTGTTCAGGCGAAACTACCGGCATCCCCAGATATTCGCTTCCTGCAAACCCCGAGTTTCTATCAACGATATATGCCGGCTTCTGAGGAAGCTGCGCTATTGTTTTAGGGATCCAGTCTTCCGCACGACCATATAAAACTATTTTTTTGCCTTTTACAGCAGACCGTAATTCCGGCCAGGTTTTCCACCAAGATTCCATTTGAATTCCTTAAGACTAAAAGCCTGCAGATGTATCGATTACACGTGGTATTTCATCATACTCAGGGCGAGATTTGGTGACGCTAAGAAGCGGCTGCAGTCTAGCACCAAAACCCAATTTAAAAGACGATCTTGATGGGCTATTCGCTCCAACAAGATCCATTTCTGCCAACCCTTGTTTTTGATGAAAATACAAGAAACTATCCGAAATAAGCTTCGTTCCTGCACCTAATTTTCGCCCCTCATCTGAGCTACCCCCCAACATAAAATAAGCGCGCTGATCATCATAAGAAAATAAGGCGGCAGCCATCGGCTCAGAGTCTGAATAGGTAACCAAAATAACGCCCGAGTCATGAGAAAATAACGTTTCTATAAGTCTTGGCAACACCTCCACTTGACGAGAGGAACGTTTAATATTTTGTCGCTCGTATGTTTCTTGCTGAAGACGACTAAGGGTTTCTATCTCTGTGCAAGTCTTGGTAACCAGTCTTGCCTTTTCTGCCTTTGCCAAATCTCTTCTTCGCAAAGTTTGCCAGCCTGAACGATCTTCGGGTTGATTAATGTTAACAATAGCCGTGTATTGGATATTAGCCGTATAAGTACCGCGATCACGCTGGTGATAATTTAGCCACAAGAACGGCCTAATGTCGACAATGCTCCAATGATTGTAAAGATAGACATTGTCGTATTTTTGAAAGAGAACTTCTGCAATTACCTCAGTTGCTTCATACACCAGATGCACTGCAGAGGAAAAATTTCCCGTATCTATTTTTCCAAGCAAAAGACCGCAATAATTTTGAAAATTAATTGGTCCCATTCCATTTTCTGTTTCTATAGCCGCCACAGCCGCAAAAATCTCACTTCCCTTAGTTGCCGCCCAATACCTCACTGGAAGACCGTGCACTTCATGAAAAAATGAATTGTCGTAAACGGTTTTTTGAGGAGAGTTCTTAATGAAACCCTCCCACGCTGAACGACTAATTTCAACTGCGCGCATCGCGCTGCTGCTGGATAGATGTCCATGCATTCTCGTGGTGAAGACAGACTGTAAAGTTAAAAGGCAAAAAGTGATGACGCAGCTCAAATTTTCTTGTCAATTCTTTAGCAATCCAATCGACTAGTTCAGCAGGATTTATATGATACATCGCTGGATGCTTGTGATTAACATGAGTGGATGCAGCATTAAACACGACCTTACGACGCGACAATGAGAACATCTTACTTAACATTGACTGATGAAATTTATCGTCTTGTCCAATATCAATATTAAAAACTCCCGATAAAACAACATAGTCATACGTGGCTAATGTTTTATCTGAGAGAATATTGCTACGAAAGAAATCTACGTTTTTAAATTGTTGAGATGGAAAATCTTTTTTAGCCTCGCTCAATAGAGACTCATTAATATCAACTCCGGTGTAATGACCAGAGAAACCTCTATAATTTAAATAATGAAGAAGTTCTCCACTCCCACATCCAACGTCCAAAATTGAAAATGGTTCAGAATCTACGCCGTCAAGAAAATGAACAATCTCAGAAAACCGATAATACTGGCGGTATAATTCACCACCCTTGACGCGAGTTATACGATCATTACCCTTTTCATACGCATCATCATAAAGTGCGTTAGATCGCTTGATAAGATTTTCGATTTCCATTCTCTTATGCCCTGCCCTGCAAAAATGAAGAATTAGCGCGCCACCGCGCTGCATTATTGGCGAAATAACGCGATAAATCTCTGGCATCAATAATATTAATATAACCTTTGGCCAATTTTCTTATTGTCTCGATATTGTGATTATCAATATGATACTTTGTGTATGTATCACTTCGCGAATCAACTAGATACGCCTTAGGAGAAATAACGCCTAGGCGAGATAGATTTGCCAATGTCGCATCTATATCCATCCAACCGTTTTGCTTGTATTGTAAAGTGAGAATCGTCTCAAAATTTTGCGCAGCTATGTCACGCTGTATGTAAGATAAATTCGTCAGAAACTGAATATTATTTCCTTCAAAGCGATAATAAAAATTATCTAAAAAAACATTCCCTTTAAACTTTAGATGGGCAAGATGAATATCTATTTTATGTACCGGAAATTCAAATATTTTTTCCTCTTTAGATTCATGAATTCGAAACTCTTTAATATGTGATCGCCGCGTTGTAATAACTTCCTTACATAAAATAACCTCGTGATTGGTTTCAATACTTACTGGATAAAGATGATTTTTAGGAGATACCGTAATTGTGTGAGCTTGTGTTTCATACAAAATCCGTACACCCGCACGCTGAGAAGTTTCCAATATGCGGTCTAATAAGGCTTTCGATCCATTTTCTATGTAGTAAAAAGATTTTTTCCTAGTAAATTCTTTAAATAACTGTTTGGTATATTTTTTGAAATTATTAATTGACATACGACTGTTCAGCCATTGACCGGCGCAAGCACATTTCAAGGCCTCCCTCGCCGCATCACTCATCTGAATTAAACGGTAGGTTTGTAGTTTATATGCACCACTCCGAAACCGTCTACCATCGATAACAACTTTGGTTTCTGGCACATTAGTTACAGGGATGCCTAGATCGTTTTCAATTAATGAGCGTGAATCATATTCAGAGCTTAAAAAGTGAGGGGCATTATCTAAACCTTTTTGCCCATTCCATTCTACACTTCGCCAGGCACCACCAATCACATTATCTCTCTCTAAAATTAGAGTCTTTTTCCCCTCTGCGGCTTGCAAGCACGCCTCAAATAAAACCGCCGGGCTAGTACCGATTGCAACAACATCTACTTCTAGCGCCATTAGGGCCTCTTTGGTGGCTTCGATGATCCACTCACGTTTTACCAGAGCCATAATCCGGCTCTGATATCGGAGGCGGCAAGGATCTGACCGTTTAAACCTGCTACTGCCTTTACCTAGGGCTCATTAATACCCTAATAATTTACAAATGTAGTTTATTGTTCATAACTTGAACATACCTGTCAAGTTTAATAGAAAATCTCGAATCGGGGTACTTGCCTTAACGTCGCGAGTTTATGCCCCGATCGTTGAGCCAACGCCCAATACGCTGGCGAAAAAGACTAAAAGCTGGTCCATGCGTAGTGTCCCCCCGAAAAGGATCAAGATGTTCTTGAGCTAAAACGTTATTTGGATCCGCAAGACTGTGCCTAATATCATATGTGATAAGGCGATTATTAGCCGTCAACTGCACCTGACCGCTAAACCGCCGCTCATTTGAGCGCAGTAACGCCTCAAGACTAATCCGTCGGACACTACGCGCAGGAATTTTTATATTATTTATAGACCGACCTCCAAAACCCAATATTGATGCAATTATCGTTTTTCTGTAGGGGTTAATTAGAATAAAACTTTCTCCATAGTCTTTGTCACGATCAATTTGACAGATAGAATACCCGTCAATATACGCCCCAAAAGCGGCTATCTGTTCGATAACCGGGGGTGTCGCATATTTCCAAGAATTATCTCCTAAATAACTTTTCTTTCCTGGTGCTTTGTAAACGATGTACGGAGAATTCGCAGTATTACTTTTGAATCCCGATCCATTCAAAGTGATAAGCTGGGTTTCTAAAAAAGCGGGATGGCCATCAGCAGATAAGAGTGATCGAGGAACATGATGGGGTGGTAACATATCCGATATAAGCTTACCGTCTGTAAACTTCATATCGAATTTTTCTTGAGATATAATTTCTCCTTCGTGCCATATCGTTGCCTGCTTCTGCACAGTCCAAAGTCCCGGCAATAATCTTTGGCCAATAAAATTAATATTGTCTTTATACATCAGGTCATAGCCCGGATAAACACATGCAATACCAGGAATAATGAAATTATAACTCATGCTGTATCTGCTATGGATGTGTAATAGATAATTTGGATAAGTTTTTATCGGCGACAAGAAGAAGACACCGTCGTCGCGCCGGATATTCTGCAGAAAGCTCAATATCAAAGCTTTGGCTATCAGGATTTATTTTATCTTGCGTGATAATTTCATGAAGCCGCGCACCAAACGCAGGTATAGTTATAGTCTCGGTGGTTCTGGACTCCCCACCTAATGGATAGGTAAAAAACATGCGGATTGGACTTGCCTGACAATTTATAGCGGCAAAAAATAATCGTTCACCGGGAGAAAATGGAAGGTGCATAAAGCTTGGAAAACCGCCCATAGGTCCCTGAGTGTGCAACCCACAAGTCCCATTATCACTATCAATTTCTATTTGCGGGCGCGTAGCCCCTCGAATTCCATGCTTAAGATATTTCCGTCTAATTCTTAAACACCCAATATTTAGTGCATCCGTCTTTTCAAGATACTGTGAAATTTCCAACCGAAAATGCTCACCTGGCTTAACAACATGACGGTTTTTATAACGTGTACGGCCTTCAGCATCATATAATTCAAGACTAACTTCGCAGGGAACCAATGCAGCCTTACGAGAAAAAAGCAGATCATGATTACTTATAGAAATCCATTGTCTGATTCCTGGGCCATTAACTACAGGCGACCAATCTCGCAGCGTATACGATTGCATCGGTGAAAGATTATCGATTACTTTGAAGAGCCGCTTCCTAAATGGGAGACGCTCCTGACGAATAGTTTTTTCCTTACCCGAGAAGATTTTTTTATTCCGGGAGATTTGGCTATAATGAAATTCGAGATCAAGAAGACAGGCTGTACATTTTTGACCCGCGCCAGTTTTCTGCAAAATGGATTCAAAGTTCATACCCTCTGCACTCGAACATTTTTCCACCAAGCTGGCGTAATTCATATTCACGCATGCGCACACTATCTCTTCGTCAGCCAGTGCATCTGTGCCGATTGAATTTTTAGGCGTACTAGAAAACTTAGACATTGTGACTTAGGGGCCTTCACTGAAAGCTAACCGCACCGCATGAATATTATTTGCATAGTTCATGTTATGAACACTCATCTTAGGTTTAACTTTCAAGCTGCGCAAGCTGCAAGCATAGGGGTATTACCCTTAACGACCTTAATAAAAATTTTCATAGATTTAGGAAATATATGCCTGAGCAGAGTTGTAAGCACTAAGCCATTGATATCATTGGTAGCAGCGGAGGGATTTGAACCCCCGACCAAGGGATTATGATTCCCCTGCTCTACCACTGAGCTACGCTGCCCCATTGCCTCTTACGAGGGCCTCATCTCGGCCAGGGCGGGTATAGGCGGCAAGACTGCTAAGTGTCAAGCAAACCCGTAAAATTGGCTTTTAAGCCGTAACTACCGCCCGCTCGGTAGATGAAATCCAGCCCCCACCTAAAACACGGCTACTAATTTGGCCTTCTGCATCCAGTGAGTAGACCACGCAAGCCTGCCCTGCAGCAATCCCATCTTGCGGCGCCTCTAAAACCACTCGTGCCATGCCTCTGGCACTCGGATAAAGTATTGCTTCTGTTGGCGTTGCCATATTTCGGAGCTTTACCGCTACCCGCAGAGGGTTATCCAAACTGGGGAAAAACAGCCAATTACATTCTTTCAAGTTGACCGCTTCAGTAGCCAACGCTTCTCGCGGACCAACCACGACTTGACGCTTGGTGACATCCAAACGAACCACATAAAGAGGAATACTGTCGGGAGTCTCGGCGCCGAGACCCAATCCCTTGCGCTGGCCAATCGTAAATCGTGCAATACCGTTGTGCTGACCTAGAGCACGGCCTTGCAGATCGACAATTTCCCCTGGCTCCATAGCATCCGGCCGTAACCGTTCAACGATACGAGCATAAGATCCATTAGGAACAAAACAAATATCTTGGCTATCGGGCTTTGCCGCCACCACCAAGCCATGTCGCGCTGCAAGATCGCGCGTCTCGGCCTTGGTAAGATCGCCCAAAGGAAATCGTAGATAGGACAATTGTTCGGCTGTAGTTGCGAATAAAAAATAGCTTTGATCACGAGTATTATCTGCCGCCGCATGAAGCTCCGGCCCTGCAGATCCCGCAATCCGACGAACATAATGCCCTGTTACCAGTGCCGCCGCACCTAAGTCTTTTGCGGTAGCTAACAAATCCCGAAACTTGACTGTTTGATTACAGCGGATGCATGGAACTGGCGTTTCGCCTCGCGCGTAAGCATCGGCAAACTCTTCCATCACTGACTGACGGAAGCGCGTTTCATAGTCCAAAACATAGTGGGGGATACCTAGTTTATTGGCAACCGCACGAGCATCACGAATATCTTGTCCGGCACAACATGCGCCCTTACGATCAATGGCTGCTCCATGATCGTAAAGCTGAAGCGTAATTCCCGCCACATCATACCCAGCCTCAACCATAAGTGCCGCGGCAACCGAACTGTCGACACCGCCGGACATAGCAACAACGATCCGGCTTCCCCCAGGGACATCAGACAAGAGAACAGGTGACGCCTTACTCATAACTCAAGCTTGCCGTTATACGTGAAAACTTTCGCCGCAACCACAGCGGCCTTTTTCATTCGGATTGGTGAAGGTAAAGCCGCTTTGCAACTTATCTTCTTGATAGTCCATTTCTGATCCCAGCAAGAACATCACTGCCGATGGATCGATGAAAAGCCGAACACCTTTATCTTCAATTACCTCTTCGAAAGCCTTTTTTTCGTCCGCATATTCAACGAAATAAGACAAGCCCGAACAGCCTTTGGTTTTAACGCCAATCCGTAGCCCTGCAACCGGCTTTTCAGCCTTTGCTAGGATCGCTTTTACCCGATTTGCTGCCGCATCCGTTACGGTGATTGCTGAGCGCATAATCTTCTCCATTCTTCGTCTATACTACTATATGGGATGCCAAGAGCAAAAATCAAAAAAGATCCCTAAATCAAAAGAGATCTAGTGCTAAACGCGCATCTTCACTCATTCTTTCTTTAGTCCACGGCGGATCCCAGACCAACTCAACCTCCACTTGACCAACCCCCGGGACCTTGGCAACCGCCTCGGCTACCTGCTGGGGCAGAATTCCCGCTACGGGGCAAGCCGGCGCCGTTAAGGTCATCGTCACCTTTACATCACCGCTGGAGTTGATATCGAAATCGTAGATAAGACCCAAGTCATAGATATTTACTGGCAGCTCCGGATCATAAACGCTGCTTAGACCTTCAATAACCGCTTCATTAGTCGCGATCGACATGCCGTTTGGCAAGCGTGATCCTGCACGCGCTTTACCATCAGCTCTTGGTTTGGCGCCAGGCATAAACTCGGCAAGTCCAGGACCATCTGCGAGTGGCAAGCGTGTTCCGTTCATCGAAAAATCTCGCGAACTTTTTCCAAGGCCATCGCCAACTTGTCGGCTTCGGCTCGCGTATTGTAGAGACCAAAACTCGCTCTGGCCGTTCCTGGTAGTCCCAACCGATCCATCAACGGTTGCGCACAATGGTTTCCAGCACGAATGGCAACACCTTCACGATCGATAATAGTGGCAATGTCATGAGGATGCACACCCTCAAGATCGAAGGAAATGATGGCCGTTTTACGAGGTGCCGTTCCAATAAATTTTAGCCCCTCAATCGACGCCAAGCGCTGTGTGGCATAAGCAAGGAGATCTGCTTCATGCCGAGCAATATGATCAAGGCCAATTTCACTGACATAATCGATGGCGGTTGCAAGGCCTATCGCCTCAACGATAGGCGGTGTTCCCGCTTCAAACTTTGCCGGCAAATCAGCCCATGTTGATTTCTCGAAAGATACAGTTGCGATCATATCACCGCCGCCAAGAAAAGGCGGCATCTTATCCAACAAAGTTTCTTTGCCGTATAGAACGCCAATCCCCGATGGCCCGTAGATTTTATGTCCCGTGAATATATAAAAGTCTGAATCCAAAGCCTGAACATCAACAGGCATATGCATCACCGCCTGACTGCCATCAACCAGCACTTTAGCCCCAGCTTGATGAGTCAGCCGAATGATCTCCGCAAGCGGAGTAATAGTACCAAGTACGTTTGACGCATGAGCAACGGCAACAATCTTTGTTTGTTTTGATAGAAGATTTTTAAAATCTTCAATAAGAAACTCACCTTCATTGGTAATGGGCACCACCTTAAGTGTGATACCTTGGCGGTCTCGCAATAACTGCCATGGAACAATATTGGAATGGTGCTCAAGGGCAGAAATAATAACTTCGTCGCCAGGACGAAGGCTTGATCCATAAGAATAAGCGACAAGATTGATTGCTTCAGTCGCATTTTTGGTGAAAACAATTTCCGAACGCCGAGCCGCATTGAGAAATCTTTGCACTCTATCCCGTGCGCCTTCGTAGAGAGCCGTTGATTGCTCTGATAGGTAATATGATCCACGATGGATATTGGCATAGGACTCTTGATAAACCTGCCTCATCCGATCAATAACAACACGTGGCTTCTGCGCCGAAGCACCATTATCTAAATAAACTAGGGGTTTGCCATGAACTGGCTTGGCTAGGATTGGAAAGCCTTCTCTAATTCGGGCTACATCGTAGACAAAATCATTTTTCTGTACGGTTGCTGTTTTCATAATGGCTTAGCCTTTCCAAGCTGCCGATAACCAAGTAGAAACCTGATGCTCAGCAGCCATCCGAAGAATCCCTTCCGGCAAGCGTTCTAGAATTTCCGCAAAAAAAGCCTGAATGAGAAGCTGCCGCGCCTCGTTCTTGGATAATCCTCTACTCATTAAATAGAACAGCTGAGCTTCATCCAGTTCTCCAACTGCGGCACCATGGCTGCATTTGACATCATCCGCATAAATCTCCAGCTCAGGCTTAATATCAGCCTCGGCCGAACGGGAAAGCAAAAGGGCCTTTGCCAATTGATTACCGTCAACCTTTTGGCTATCAGGGCGAACCAATACCTTACCCTGAAAGATACCTCGGGCATTTTCACCCAGCACCATCCGCACAACAGAGTCACTTAGCGTCTGAGGTGCTGCATGATCAACAAAACTGGTAAGGTCGAGATGATTACCGGCAGCCCCCATCAAAAGAGCATCTAATGTCGCTCTGGCTTCGGGTCCACCAAGCGACACACCCATTTCCCGCCGCGCCAAGCGAGAACCTTGCTGCAAAACAAAAGCCCTGTAACTTGCGTTTTGCGCCAAACGAGTGGCTTGATAGGCAACATGAAAGCTAGCGCAAGATTCGGCTTGAATAATGAGATGCTGCAGCGAAGACCTTTTAGCGATATCAACTTCCATCACTAGATTGGTGAAACCGCTACCCTCACCCATTGAAGTTTCGATAATCTCCAAGTTGGAGTTTTCCTCTATTTTAACGAGCAAGCGCGGATATCGAACCGTTGCAAGGCCACACAGGATAATGTGAAGCGGGCGTTCACTTTTTATATTCGATGGAACATGAACAAATAGCCCATCAGAGAAAACAGCAGTGTTAAGATTAACCAAAGCATGTTCCAAAGAAACAGCGCCTGCTGCCTTTAAAATTTGGCCATATTCTCCAGCGTTAAGATCGGGAAAATCTTTTAAAGCTTGCTTAAGGCTTTTGACGATGATGCCTGCTGGCAAACCCTCCAGATCAGACAACTCCGACCGAAAAATACCATCAACCAATACTGCCGTGGCTGCTTCTTTGATTTTTGGAAGAGATGGAATATCGCGCACCGGCGATATCGCGGATAAATCATTCAAACCGCGAAGGTTAGTATACTTCCAGCCTTCTAAATGAGGACCAGGCAACCCTACCTTTTGCCATTTTTCCCAAGCTTCCTGCTGCTTTACAGCCAGTGAAGATTTCTTTTCAGAAAAACTTGGTTGCTGCTGAAGGATGCGTGGGACAGAGACGGTTTTCATCCGCAACTCCGTCACGCTGCAGCGCTCGCGAACGCTGCGTAGCCTTCTCGTTCCAGTTCCAAAGCCAGCTCCGGGCCACCTGATTTTACAATACGGCCTGCCGCGAGGACATGAACTTTATCCGGAACAATATAATCCAACAATCGCTGGTAATGGGTAATAATCAACATACCACGACTTTTGTCCCGTAAGGCATTTACACCACCAGCAACAACTTTCAGTGCGTCGATATCCAATCCACTGTCGGTTTCATCAAGCACAGCAAATTTCGGCTGCAACATAGACATCTGCAGAGCTTCAGCACGTTTCTTTTCTCCACCCGAGAACCCGACATTAACCGGCCGCTTCAGCATATCTTCAGAAATATCCAGCGCCTTAGCCTGAACCCGTAATAACTTCACAAAGGCCATCGCGTCGATTTCTTCTTCTCCTCGACGACGGCGCTGAGCATTAAGGGCAGTTTTAAGAAAATTGGTGAGCGTGACACCCGGAATTTCGATTGGATATTGGAAAGCCAGAAACAAGCCTTCGCTGGCGCGTTCATCCGGGGCCATTCCTACCACCGACTTTCCATCTAAAAAGATATCGCCCTTTGCAACTTCATATCCCTCCCGTCCGGCAATTGAATAAGACAGGGTACTCTTACCCGCGCCATTGGGTCCCATGATGGCGTGAATCTCTCCAGTTGGGACTTTTAGAGTCAAACCGTTCAGAATTTGCCGGTTGGCAACCTTGACGTGAAGATCGCGAATTTCTAATCCACTCATGTTAACCTACGCTTCCTTCAAGGCTGATGCCCACAAGCTTTTGCGCTTCGACAGCAAATTCCATTGGTAAATTTTGCAGCACTTCCCGGCAGAATCCATTTACGATCAATCCCACCGCCTCTTCCGGTGACAACCCTCGCTGCAGACAGTAAAACAACTGATCTTCAGATATTTTCGACGTCGTTGCTTCGTGTTCAAGTTTGGCAGTCGGATTACGGCTTTCAATATATGGCACAGTATGAGCGCCGCATTTATCGCCAATTAACAAACTGTCGCATTGGGTGAAATTTCGAGCATTCTCGGCCTTCGGCATAATCCGCACCAAACCACGGTAGGTATTTTCGGCACGCCCCGCAGAGATCCCTTTAGAAATGATTTTTGAACGTGTATTGCGTCCAATGTGAATCATCTTTGTTCCGGTATCGGCTTGCTGACGATGATTAGCAATGGCAACGGAATAAAATTCACCAACCGATCCATCACCTTGTAGAATACAAGACGGATATTTCCAAGTAATGGCCGATCCGGTTTCGACTTGAGTCCATGATACTTTGGAATTCTGTCCCCGACAGGCCGCCCGTTTGGTGACAAAATTATAAATACCACCCTTGCCTTCTTCATCGCCAGGATACCAATTCTGGACGGTCGAATACTTAATTTCCGCCTCATCAAGGGTCACAAGTTCAACCACTGCGGCGTGAAGCTGGTTCTCATCTCGGCGCGGCGCTGTGCATCCTTCGAGATAGGAAACGTATGAGCCTTCATCACAAATGATTAGAGTTCGCTCAAACTGACCTGTATTTTCTGCGTTAATACGAAAATACGTCGATAGCTCCATTGGGCAACGTGTGTGGGGCGGGATATAAACAAAAGATCCGTCGGTGAACACAGCTGAATTCAGCGTCGCAAAGAAGTTGTCAGAGTAAGGAACAACCGAACCCAGATAGCGCTGAACAAGTTCGGGGTATTTTTTGACTGCTTCCGAGATCGAACAAAAAATAATACCCTGAGCTTCAAGCTTTTCTTTATAGGTTGTTGCAATCGATACAGAATCGAAGACTGCATCTACGGCAACACCGGAAAGCCGCTCTTGTTCGTGCAATGGAATGCCCAATTTTTTATAGGTTTCAAGCAACTCAGGATCAACCTCAGATAGGCTCTTAAGGCTAGGCTTAACCTTGGGTGCCGCATAATAGTAGGCTGCTTGATAATCAATCGACGGATACGCCAACTTTCCCCAATTTGGCTCTTCCATTGTCAGCCAATGACGAAAAGCTTTTAAGCGCCATTCTAATAGCCATTCTGGCTCTTCTTTTTTAGCGGAAATAAAGCGTACTGTATCCTCGCTTAATCCTTTAGGCGCCACTTCCATAGCGATATCGGTGACAAAGCCATATTTGTACCGCTCTTCCCCAAGCGACTGGACTTTTTTTACCGTATCTAAGGAAACCGTCATTGCTTGTCTCCCGTGGCTTAAGCTTGCACGGATTGCTGCATGTCAGCTCGAGAAGAGCCCGCAGGGATATCACTTATAGACATATCAGCCAGGGTGACTTGTTCTAATGCACTTCGAACGGCTTGGTTGACACGATCCCAGTTGCCGCGCATAGGGCAAAGCTGTTCAACATCACATCCACCAACTGTACCGTCGACGCAAGATGTCAGAGCAATAGGTCCTTCCAGTGCAGCCACAATTTCAGCCATTGAAATTTGATCAGCGGCCCGGGCCAAGTGATACCCACCCGATACTCCACGCTGAGAGGTTACAATTCCATCACGGGCCAAATGGGTCAGGATCTTAGCCACAGTAGGTAAAGGCACTCCGCTTTGTTGTGCCAGCTGTGGCGCTGTAGCCACTGCATGCTGTCGAGCCATGAGAGCAAGGACAACAACCCCGTAATCTGTCAATTTATTAAGCCGAATCATATACTTAGTTCCTCTCCGGCAAGTATTCTCCTAATTCGGATTAATTCCGTCTGGTTTCATCTCTTGATGTAGCGTAGACCGCAAAGAAATCAAGAAAAATTATGAGCCTAGCAGTTAAAACAGGGCTTTATGTGGCTATTTAGCCAAGCCGGCGACGAAGATAGATTAAGGCGCCAGCCAAACACCTAGGCTGCGGTAAGCGATTTGGCACGGTTATAAGCCTCGCACCAGGCGTTACAAAATTGATCCACATCATTGAGAGAAGTTTCTATACCGATGCTGATCCGAATAGCTTGGCGCGCCTCTTTATCTCCGGCACCCATGGCCTGGAGAACATGACTAACAGTCACCTTACCGGATGAACAAGCCGAGCCTGCACTAACAGCAAAGCCAGCCATATCAAGCGCCATAACTTGAGTTTCTGCGAGCATATACCGCATACCAATACAGCTTGTATTTGCAAGGCGCAGCGTACCCGAGCCATAAATGATAACATCCTTCGCTTGAATTTGGATTTTGCTTTCTAAGTGATCCCGCAAAGCCGCCTGACGAGGCTGGTCAGCCAATCGTTGCGGCAAGTGCGTAGTTGCTGCCGCCATGCCAAGGATAGCCGGTAAGTTTTGGGTTCCGGCGCGGCGGCGATTTTCTTGGCCCCCACCCCGTAAAAGCGGCGAGAGAGAAAACTGCGGGCGTGTCACCACTGCACCAACACCCGGCGGACCGCCAAATTTGTGGGCTGACATTGCGACGGTATCAACCCCCAGCGCTTTGAGATCAATGGGCAGCTTGCCGATAGCCTGTATTGCATCACAATGAATAAAAGCATCGGCTTCCCGAGCAAGTCGAACAATATCTGCAACGGGCTGAATGACACCAGTTTCATTGTTCGCCAGCATAACACTGACGAGGGTTTTGCCTTTACGAAGGGCCAAAAGCTCTCGCAAAGCATCCAGACTAACAACACCTGTCTGATCCACAGGTATGAGATCAAGCCGCACTTTGCTTGCCTGGGCGTTGCGGAGCACACTGTCGTGTTCAATAGCTGAAACGATTAGATGATCGTATTCCTGAGCGTGGAGCGCAAGAGCATTGGCCTCTGTTCCACCGCTGGTAAAAATAACATCGCCAGATCGGCCGTTAACTGAAGCTGCAACAATGGCTCGCGCTTCTTCGAGTCTACGATGCGCAGTTCTACCTTCGCTATGAACCGATGATGGATTTCCAATGTCAGCAAGACATAGCCTAACGGCTTCTTGTGCCTCAGGAATAACAGGTGCGGTAGCGTTATAATCTAGATAGATGCGCGATTTTTCCGCCACACTCATCAACTTCTACCTGGCTTTGATATCCGCGGCTTACTTTTAGATGAAGAATCCAGCGGCACATCAGATGACTCTGATGTCAGCCGCTGAGTCACCTGTTGCTCTAAAACTTTGAGCCGAGCAGATAAAGCAGCAATTTGCTCATTAAGACCCGTCATTGAAGAAGAAACCGGATCGCTCTCTTCTTTCACTGGGGTACCATAAGCAAGAAATGCTTCTTCGCCTGCATTATGTCTACCAACCGCACGCGCCGGAATACCAACCATCGTTGTCCGAGGGGCGACATCTTTAACTACTACAGCATTGGCGCCTATTCGTGCGCATTCCCCTACGGTGATCGGACCCAGGATTTGGGCACCAGAGCCGACAATGACCCTATCGTTAACGGTAGGATGGCGCTTTAAGCCTTTTTGGGCCCGACTGTTAACCGCAGGCGAGACACCCCCCAACGTCACATTGTGGTACAGTGTAACATCATCGCCAATTTTGGCAGTTTCACCAATGACCACGCCCATTGCATGGTCCATGAAAAGCCGACGACCGATTTCCGCTCCCGGATGGATTTCTATTCCTGTACAAAATCGGCTAAAACCGGCTAAAAGCCTAGCTGGCAATCGAAAGCCCCACCGCCACAGACTATGAGCAAGGCGATGGATTAAAACAGCATGAATAGAGGGGTAGCATAGAAATACTTCAAGCCGGGAGCCTGCCGCAGGATCACGTGCAATAACCGCGTCTAGATCTTCACAAAGCCTGTGCCATGAAATCATAAAAGTGGAAACCAAGGCATTATCCTGCGCTAATAAGGTATGATATCATGCGATTAGCCGTCTGTGCTTAATAGTTATGCAAGTTCTGGACGGTTGTAACATCTGAGGGATATAGGGTTCTGGACTAAAACAGTCAAGATTTCACAATTAACCACAAAATCTGCCGAATAGCCGCGATTAATCAGGAAAGAGCATATGCCAGACGTCATTATCAACGGCCCTGAAGGCCGAATTGAAGGCCGCTATCACCATAGCAAAACCCCGGGAGCCCCCATTGCCTTGATTTTGCACCCCCATCCCCAGCATGGGGGGACAATGAATAATAAGGTTACGTATAGTCTTTACCAAGCTTTTATGCGGCAAGGCTTTTCGACCCTACGCTTTAACTTTCGCGGCGTTGGACGCAGCCAAGGAACCTTTGCTCGTGGCGAAGGAGAATTAGCAGATGCCGCAGCCGCCCTTGATTGGCTGCAGGCCTACAATCCAAGTACGACGGCCTGCTGGATTGGTGGATATTCGTTTGGCGCCTGGATCGGCATGCAGCTTTTAATGCGGCGCCCTGAGATCGATAGTTTTATTTCCATTGCACCACCAGCCAATATTTATGATTTTTCCTTTTTAGCCCCCTGCCCATCCTCTGGCCTTATCGTCCAGGGCGATAACGATGAAATTGTTCCAGCTGATTCTGTCGTTAAACTCGTTAAGAAGCTGTCTTCGCAACGTGATATACGGATTGATTATCGGGTCATCGAATCAGCAACTCACTTTTTCCAAGAACACCTGGATATTTTAATTGGCCATGTAGACGATTATCTTAATAAGATTTTGAAGGGCGATCCTGCGGATTTGGATAAGAAAGACAAATCACGCGACAAAAAAGGCGGATCTGGAACACCACGCCCATCTCGAACGCGAACCCGAGCGACCGGTTAATTACGACCAAATATTAATAGCCAAGTATTATGGATTGAAAAGTTCTCCCCCTCTACAAGGGGCAGAAACACCGGTTGTCGTCGGAAAGCTCAAGGGATGCCCAGCAAGAGATCTGACCGCCAAATATCCCCAGGCGTGCGCCTCAAGCCCATCACCGTTCCATCCTGCGTCATCAGCTGAAATAACGGGAACGTTTAGTCGTTGACGCAATCCCTGCATTAAGACCGGATTGCGACGCCCACCACCACCAACAATCCATTTTTTAGCCGCTTTCGGGAAGGTTGCCGCTGCCAAAACAATAGACTCTATGGTGAATGCCGCCAAAGTTGCGGCACCATCTTCAGCAGATAGATCAGCCACAGCGCTCAACGCATCAAAGGCACTTCGATCCAATGATTTCGGCGGCACCGCTTTGAAGTAAGGATGTCCAATCAAGGTTGCTACAATGCTTTGGTTAATCTTACCCCTAGCGGCCAGAACTCCGTCCTTATCTAGTGGCACACCTGTATGACGCAACGCCCAGTCATCTATAAAGGCATTACCAGGACCAGTATCAAAAGCTAACAAATCTTTTCCTGAAAAATCTTGTTCCTTTCCTACCCAAGTAACATTGGCAACACCCCCAATATTTAAAAAAGCCAAAGGTTTTTCTTCACCACTTACCAGCGCTCGGTGAAAAACAGGCACTAACGGCGCGCCCTGTCCACCTGCAGCTACATCAGCGTAACGGAGCCCCGCCACAACAGGGATGCCCGTCAGCTGGGCAAGAGAATGCCCATCACCAATTTGCCAGGTCCTGCCTGGGTCCAACGGATTACCGGTCGGTGCGTGGGCAATAGTATGGCCATGAAAGCCGATCACATCAATTGTAGCCGGATCCTTATTGATCTGCCTCAGAAACTCAGATACGGCCTTGGCATGTAGGCGGGTTAGCTCTGTCTCAACCTCCGGGACAGCGCCTTGTCCGCCGAGGATATTTCTCAATTTATTCCTGAATTCAGCAAGATAGGGAAAGGTCGCCGTGCCGCCGCAGTGGACTTCGTCTTGGCCGTCAGTCTCCATATAGGCAACATCAATGCCGTCCATTGATGTTCCGCTCATAAGACCTATTGCTTTCTTGACCGGGCTCACACTCTTCTCCTGCGCAGATTGTTGATTAGAGTCTATCATGCTAAACCAAAGTCTGAAATATGACCCACACAGGCTAATTGCTTCATGACCTTACCTATTAGCTTCCTGCAAACCGCAACCCAGCGGGGTTTTGTCCACCAATGTACCGCACCTGAAGCTTTAAACGCGCTTTTAGGTCAAGGCGACCCCATTCCTGCCTATATTGGCTTTGACTGTACGGCACCTAGCCTGCATGCAGGCAGTCTCGTTTCTATCATGCTTTTGCGACTTTTTCAGCGCTGCGGCCATAAACCCATCGTTCTAATGGGGGGGGGCACGACCAAAGTTGGTGATCCTTCTGGAAAAGATGAGGCGCGTAAGCTTCTCACCCCAGAAGAAATCAACGCAAACAAAACCGGCATCCGTAAAGTATTTGAGCGTTACCTGACCTTTGGCACGGGACCTACTGATGCGCTTATGGTCGATAACGCCGATTGGTTAGACAGCCTAGCTTATATCTCATTCCTACGCGATATCGGCCGGCATTTCTCCGTTAATCGAATGCTATCCATGGATTCCGTTAAGCTCCGGCTTGATCGAGATCAGCCCCTGAGCTTTCTTGAATTCAATTATATGGTTCTACAAGCCTATGACTTTTTAGAGCTCTCGAAGCGTCACGCCTGCCGCCTCCAAATGGGCGGCTCTGATCAATGGGGCAATATCATTACCGGTATAGACCTAACTCGGCGCATCCGAGGCGTTGAATTGTTCGGTCTTACCACTCCTTTGCTTACGTCCGCCTCAGGCGCAAAGATGGGAAAAACTGCTTCAGGGGCAGTATGGCTGAACTCCGACATGCTCTCACCTTATGATTTTTGGCAATATTGGCGTAACGTGGAAGATGCGGACGTTGGACGTTTTCTGCGCCTTTTCACCGATCTTTCATTAGAAGAAATTACTAAGCTTGAAGCCCTGCAAGGCGCGGAAATCAACGACGCAAAAAAAGCACTCGCAACTGCCGTCACCGCACTTGCCCATGGCCAAGAAGCAGCAGAGGCTGCCGCTGAAACAGCTCGCCGTACCTTTGAAGAAAAAACAAGCGGAGACGCCCTCCCTACGATCGAAATTGGACACCAAGAGCTTACGGCAGGGATTCCTTTTTTTGAGTTACTGCGCCGTACGGGACTTGCGCTCTCTAATAGTGAAGCGCGCCGTCTTATCAAAGGCGGTGGCGGACGTCTGAATGGTTCAACCATCGATCAAGAAGACCGCATCGTTACCGTTAGCGATATAGTTGATGCAAACACCTTAAAGATTTCGGCCGGCAAGAAACGGCACGCTCTCATCCGGTTAGTATAGTTGCTATTGCTGATTATTATTACGCTGGCCGATAAGAGGTTTCCGCTTAGGAACTCCAGCATCTGCCGGCGTTAATCCAAAAATGCCTCGAAAAAGCTCGGGCGAAAATTCCGAAAGCGGTCGCTGGGGCTTGCACGTCAAACTATTGAAAGGCCCGGTAATATTGTAAGGAATGGCCAACAAATCACGGTCGTCCGTATTGCTGACAAAGGGTAAAAGTCCGGGATAACCCGATACAATATCGTTAATCGTATTTATAGGAACAATCAAAGCTTCAAGGTTCACCTGCTTGGCTTGAAAATCTATGTCTCCGCGAGCCCGCAATCCCATTGGCTTACCTCGCGCCGTCAAGTTGCGAATAGAAATCCCCGTTCCCTTTGCTAAGAGATCAACTTGCATTAAATCAAAATCCATTCCGGCATTACTGACGGAATCGCTTAAAGTAACCTTACACGCTGTCTGAACAGCCTCACTAGGCAATAAGCGAAAATTAGAAATTTCTACCCGCCCATCAATTTCCATACCTTTAGGTAATCCAGCGTCTTCAGGGACACCAAAACCTTTGATATTTGCGCGAATATCGATTGCACCTCTATCTAGAGAGTCAAACGCAGCTCCTGGAAGAGCAAATTTTAAAGATTGGGCGGCGCTATCTGATTTAATAACGATAGTCCGGGGACCACCCGTTTCCTGCATAGCAACTTCAAGTGATGCGCCACCTGGCAATTTGGCTGCAACCTTAACCGCGCGCCATAACGAACCATCATACCGAGCCTGAAGAGCGACATCTTTTAGTTCTCTGCCTTCGTCAATAAGGATCCGGTCAAACCGAGCACCGATACCGAAAGGCTGCTTCAGATCACCGTCGGTGGAATTGATCAATGGCTCGACTGACAATCGGTCGCCAACCAATTGCACTTCAAATCCTTTGTCGCTTCGGTTTATTTGCGCAAAACGAATCGATGTTCCTTCAGAACCTCCAAAAGCAAGCCGGCTAAAAGAAGCGCGAGCGACATCACCATTAGGAGCAAACGTTGCATTCCCAGAAGCAGTAAGAGAACCTTCCAAATTAATATCAAAAGGCTCAATAGAAGTTGGCTTTCCATCAACAAAACGTATTGTGGCACGACCTTCGCCTCGAACATTCTGTTTTTTATTTACCTGCAGCTGTGGGAGCGTCACCGCAGCATTAGTCAAATCGGCAGATATAAAGGCGATTGAATTTTTACGATCATAATCCGTATATTCAATCCGCGTTTTTACAGCACCCGACAGGTAAGGAATCGCATCAGGTATAAGTTTTGCGATTTCTGAGTCACCAATTTGTCCAACGAATACAAAATTAGACCGATAAGAAGCACGCTCACTTAACTCTTCTTGCCATGACACGCGCGCTGGAACACCATTGACCTCTGCATTACCCGAAAATTCTAAATAATCGTTACCGAAATTAACGTTAAAATCGCCCTTACTGAGAGCAGCACCCATAGGTCCTTCATCAAATTTAATATTTGCTAACCGACCGATGATACCGGGCTTTATTTGGTCAATCGTCAATCGCTCACTTGCCGGAAATTTAAGCGCCGCACGCAGAATGGCACTACCCGACAACCCTTTTGGTTTAAACATAGGGCGATTTAAGTTAAACGGTGGCTTTTCTAAAACTCCAATAACCCGCTCGACATCTCCGCGTATAACAAAATCAGCGGCAACCTCAGGCTCTGGCGCATCCAGTTTAGTAACGCTAATATTGGCATTACCAAATTCTAATCCATTGAAAAATGCGCGATTAATCTCAACATCGAAGCGATCGGCTATTTTATGTGCTTTACCGCGCGCTGCCTCAAGGGGAACGCCTGCTGCATCAAGAGAAAAATTTCCACTTGTGAATTCAAAATCAAAACCAACATCCGTTGGCGTTAGCCGGCCCGTCAAACCATATATACGCGGATAGCCTTTACCAAAAAGTATATCAGCATTGTCCACGTCTAAAACTAATTGATCACCCGAAAGACGGGCAACTCCTTTTAAATTGGTAATAGGCGGCATGGAGTCCAAATACAAAATCGTCATATCAGTAAAGGAAGCCTCTGCTTTAGCTTGGCTAACTTTAACCTGCTTTTCTCCGCCTTCGGATGTAATGAGTGCATCTAAATCGACAAACGCTTGAGTAATACGTCCGCCACGAATAATACTTGCTATCCACTCGCGCTGCTCCGTTGCAATTTTGTTTGGCCAAAACTCGGCCATCCGTGTCGAGGGAACATCCGTCAACTCCGTACGTAGCCGCATACCCAAATCTTTACCGATAAGACTTATGCTTCCAGATGTCTGCAAAGTAGGTCCGTTGAGATTTGCTGAAAGACGATCGATTATAACCAGTGATCCATCTTGTTCTAATCGGCCTTTCAATTCTACTTGCGTAACTTTGAGTGGCAGCTCATAGAGCTCGGGAATAGCAATCTCCCCTTCCGTGCCCTTAAAATCGAAGCTTGCTGTCTCAATGCGCAGCGTTCCGCTTGACGCGGCCGCGGATTTGTCCGTTCCGATCCGAGCCGACATTTTGCCACTCAAAGGCAATCGTATATTAGCTAAAGGCGCAAGAGCGGCAGTACTTCCGGCAAAAGCAGCCGGGCGAATTTTTTCAAAACTTGACTCAATATCTATTGATTCACCATTAGCCGACACTGTGAGCGAGCCCGCAATAACACCTTGATCTCCCCCAATATCAGTGGCGATGGCATAACTTACCTTAACGCCGCCTTGATCGCGCTCCATACCAATATCGGCATCGGTAGCGCGGTATGAAACAGCAAGTTTACGATCGACTAACTCCATCGAAGCGCCAACCACGCTGATGCGGCTTAAGTATCCAGTTGCCTTGGAGGGATCGAGAGGAGTGAGAAGATTGGCCATAAGACGCTGAATAGAGTTACGGCTATCGCCACCGGCATCTACGACTCCGAACTCTATTTGGCCTTCCTCAGTACGAACAAGTCGTAATTGAGGTTTGCGTATTTGCACACTTTTTGGAGCGACCATACCCCGAAGAAGGGCTTGAGCCGAAAGACCGATAGAGATTTCTGGCAATGTCGCCAACGGCCCCTTATCACCAACAATTTGCACCCCTCGCGCCCGGACATCAACCAGGCGCTCCCAGCCTTCCCATGTTAGGACTGTGTCCTCGATATCCACAGTAAACGTGCCATCTTCAGATGTGAGGGCTCGCTCAATATAAGGCGTAAGAAAACGAAGAGGCACAGGCTCTAGCGTTAACCGCCAGATTGCTAACCCTGCCAAAATTGTCGCACCGGCTGCGAGGGCGGCCAGCAACTCCAAAACGATAATCGTTGTCCGCCGAAGCAGCGGCATCAGTTTTTAATCCTCTATTTGGCGACGGTTAGTCGCTCTTATCTGGAAGGTCTTGACCCGTCTTCAGCCTTCCTTGAACCTGTATGCTTGTTTTTCCCGGAAAAGCGTCATGCCTTCTTTTCTTTTTCCTGCATCTAACGCTGTTTTACCACAACCCGCCGATCCAGCGCGCGCCACCGTTGGTCTTGAGCGATGGCGCGAAACCGCTGAGAGGCATGAAGATACCACGATTAGCCGCATGGCGCGCCAACTTATTGATCTTCCTCAAGGACATGCTCTGTTATCTGCCGTTTTCGGTAATAGTGGCTATCTCGGTCAAACGATTCTCTACCATCTCGATTTTATGATCGCCCTTTGCCGGGATGGACCCGATTCTACATTCCGTGCCGTATTAGATAAGCTTTGGTCCGAACAACGGAGCGCCACTGAGCGGGCGACGCTTATGAGCGCCCTTCGGCAATCCAAACGGCGTATTGCCCTGCTTATTGCACTTGCTGATATGGCAAATTTATGGCCTTTGCAAAGGATCACAGAAGCTTTATCAGAGTTTGCGGCCATTGCCCTACGGCTTTCCTGCCGGTATTTGCTCCGCCATGCAGCGCAGTTAAAGCGGCTTAAGCTATCCGATCCAGAAAATCCCGAATTTGAAAGCGGCCTCATCATTTTGGCCATGGGCAAGCTCGGTGCCGGCGAGCTTAATTATTCATCCGATATTGATTTAATTGTTCTCTTTGATCCTGAGAAGCAGCAGGGCGTTGATCCTGCAGAGTTGCAGCCCACTTTTGTTCGACTGGCGCGAGACCTCGTTACTATAATGGCGGAGCGCACAGCCGATGGTTACGTTTTTCGTACTGACTTGCGATTGCGCCCTGATCCAGCCGCTACCCCTCCAGCAATATCCGTAGCCGCAGCCGAAGCTTATTATGGCAGTATGGGTCAAAACTGGGAGCGTGCCGCTATGATCAAGGCGCGGCCTGTTGCGGGTGACATTAAATCAGGTGACATATTCTTACAGCGTATCAAGCCCTTTATTTGGCGTAAATATCTAGACTTTGCTGCAATCCAAGATATTCATTCTATAAAACGACAGATTTATGCCTACCGTGGCGGTGGCGCGATCGCCATAGAGGGCCATAACGTCAAGCTTGGCCGTGGTGGAATTCGTGAGATTGAATTTCTAGCTCAAACCTTCCAATTGATTTGGGGCGGCCGTAAACCATCATTAAGAATCCCTCAAACATGTAAAGTTTTACGTATTTTAGCTCAGGAGGGGCAAATTGAAGCCGGTGCTACCGAACGGCTTATTGCCTGTTATGAGTTTCTGCGCCAAGTCGAACACCGATTGCAAATGATTGATGATCAGCAAACACACACTCTCCCTAATTCAGCTGAAGGCATTAGCCATATCGCTGCTTTCATGGGTTACGCCGCTTCTTCGTCAGGCACACAGGCCTTTCGCGATAAACTTTTGACTGTATTTCGGACGGTCGAGAAAGAATATGCGAGCCTTTTTGAAGAGCAAACCGATCTCGGTGAAGGTGGCAATCTTGTATTCACTGGGGTAGACGACGATCCTGATACAGTTGCCACTCTGCTAAGGATGAGGTTCCGCGATCCCTCTTCTTTGTGCGCTGTAGTAAGATCCTGGCATCATGGGCGAATTCGTGCAACACGCAGTCAGCGAGCACGCGAACTTTTGACCGAGTTAATGCCCGCACTTTTAAAATCTCTGGCCAAGACCGCCCAACCAGATGAAGCCTTCGCTCGTTTTGCGCAGTTTTTTGGCAAGCTACCTGCCGGGATCCAACTTTTAACAACCCTCCATACTCGCCCCGAACTTCTCGACACCCTGGCCGAAATAATGGGTACAGCACCGGAACTGGGCGAGCGTTTGGCTCGTCATCCAGCTCTGCTTGACGTTGCTTTAGCGCGTGGCTTCTCAGACTTGACTCTCAATCTCAAAGATCTCAAACAACGTTTTGAGGATATGCAGCAAGATAATCAGGTTTTTGAAGACGCCCTTAATACAGCTCGTCGATTTGCCAATGATGATAAATTTCAGATCGGCACGCAAATGCTGCGTGGAACATTTGATCCTCTCCAGGCCTGTATCCGCCTTTCGCACTTAGCCGAAGTAGTCGTCACAGGATTGTATACTGCATGCCAACATGAAATTGAGATGAGTTATGGACGCTTGCGTCGCTCAGATAAAGACTCTGGCTTAGCCGTTATTGCCTTAGGTAAGTTTGGCGCGCAGGAAATGACTCTCCGCTCAGATTTAGATCTTGTCTTCGTTTATGAAGCTGGAGACACAGAGGTTTCGGATGGCGCACGACCTCAGGCACCGATGATGTATTATGCAAAATTTGCTCAACGTCTTATTACCGCCCTGACTGCTCTAACTGGCGAAGGATTGCTCTATGACGTTGACACGCGATTGAGACCTTCAGGCACAAAGGGGCCTATAGCCGTAAAATTAGAAGGTTTTTCTGCTTATCAACGTAAAGATGCCTGGACGTGGGAACATATGGCACTAACACGCGCTCGGACCATTGCTGGCCCAGCTGGGCTGAGAGCAAAAATAGATAAAGAGATTCGCGCCATACTCACAAGCCCTCGCAATTTTGAGAAATTACGTGAAGATGTAGTGTCAATGCGTCGGCTAATCAGCGTTGAAAAACCCGCGCGAGGACCTTTGGATATAAAGTATCGCTCAGGAGGGTTGGTGGACGTAGAATTTCTGGCCCAATACCTTACTTTGCGCCATGCCGCTGCGTATCCCCAAATTTTGGGAGCTGACACAGCTACGACCTTTGAGCGACTAGGCCAAGCAAAATGCCTAACAGAAGATCAGGCCCAAGACTTACGGGATGCGGCTTATATATGGCTGCGGCTTCATAGCTTTCTTCGTTTGACAATCGGTGATGCGCCCAAAAGCGACGATGATTTAACCGAAGGATTGAAAGCAACTCTTGCCAAAGTGCTGCAGGTTAAAGACTATGACGAGCTTAAAATGAAGCTAGATCAAACTGCCAGTACTGTTATTCGGCACTATAAAGCTTTTCTAGATAAAGAGCGTTCTCTTACATAATACGAACCTTGGGAGGTTTATATGAGCATTGATGTTGGTGATAAGGCACCGGATTTTAATCTTTTTGCCGATGGAGGCGATCGCATCAAACTCTCCGGCCTTAAAGGAAAAAAAGTCGTCCTTTATTTTTATCCTAAAGACGATACACCAGGATGCACCACTGAAGCTTGCAGCTTTAGAGATAATTTACCCAAGTTTAATAAAATCGACGCTGAGATTATTGGCATTAGCCGCGACAGCGTCGCCAGCCACGACAAGTTCAAAAATAAACACAGCCTGCCTTTCCGCTTAGTTTCTGATGAAGACGGAAAAGTTTGCAATGCCTATGGAACCTGGGTTGAGAAATCCATGTATGGGAAAAAATATATGGGTATTGATCGCGCAACTTTTCTAATCGACGGCAAAGGTATCGTTCGCAATATTTGGCGGAAAGTAAAAGTTCCAGGACATGTAGAAGAAGTCTTAGCGGCAGCTAAAGAGATATAGGTGGCAGAGACATTAACCGAGGCCGCTGTACGGATCGTTCGGATATCAGATCCTTTCCAAAAGGCAGAAATTTCAACTGCGGTCGCTCAACAATGGCAGCGGGGTGAAATAAAGAATATCGGCACGTCTCAGCTCGTTGATAGTCCTGGGCGCCCAGAAAAGCCTGTGCTTTTGCCACCACAGGAAATGCCACGCCGCCGTGCCGGCGGAACACCTCACCGCCGCCTAACCCTCCTTCATGCCCTAGCGCATATTGAACTGAATGCAATTAATCTTGCTTGGGATTTGATTAGCCGATTTGCAGAAAACAAACCCGAATGGCCGCATCAATTTTTTGATGACTGGGTTAAGGTTGCAGCCGAAGAGGCACGCCATTTTTTGATGCTATCCCATCGCCTTATCGAGCTTGGGTCAACCTACGGTGCTCTCCCAGCCCATGACGGTCTTTGGCAAACAGCTGCAATAACTGATGACGACGCCTTGGCTCGACTTGCGATTGTTCCCCTGGTCTTAGAAGCCAGAGGTCTTGATGTTACCCCAGTGATGATTACTCAATTATCTAGTGCAGGGGACACTATATCTGCGCAGGTTTTGCAGCGCATCTTAGATGATGAAATTGGTCATGTTGCAATCGGAAAAGTATGGTTTGATTGGCTCTGCAAACAACGTGGTCTTGACCCCATTCATCATTTCCAGTCCCTTGTCAGGGCCCGATTCATTGGTCGTGTTAAACCACCTTTTAACCAAGAGGCGCGCCAGTCTGCTTTTTTCGAAGCGGCCTATTATGAAATTTTACAATATGACTAATATCTAACTCCCCGAACGCTGGTTACCCACCCGCTGAGCGAGAGACGCCTCCAAGAATCGATCAAGCTTTCCGTCTAGAACACCCTGCGTGTCTGAGGTTTCAATTTCGGTCCGCAGATCTTTCACCATTTGATACGGATGCAAAACATAAGACCGAATTTGATGTCCCCACCCAATATCTGTCTTGGCATCATGTTGAGCTTGAGCCGCATCTTCACGCTTTTTCATTTCCAATTCATACAAGCGAGCCTGCAGCATCTTCATGGCAGCAGCTCTATTTTTGTGCTGCGATCGATCATTTTGGCACTGCACCACAATGTTCGTTGGAATATGGGTTATACGGACAGCGCTATCCGTACGATTGACGTGCTGACCACCGGCACCTGAAGCTCTGTAGGTATCAACTCGAATATCTTTATCTTCAATCTTAATGTCGATGTTATCATCGACTACCGGATAGACACCTACCGAAGCAAAACTAGTGTGCCTACGCGCATTTGAGTCAAATGGAGAAATCCGTACTAGACGATGAACACCGGTCTCACTTTTGAGCCAACCATAAGCGTTTGCTCCCATAATTTGTACAGTGCACGATTTAAGTCCCGCTTCTTCGCCTGGACTTTCTTCTAGCCAGTCAACCTTGCAACCATGATCTTCAGCCCACCGCAAATACATGCGCGCAAGTATTTGTGCCCAATCTTGGGCTTCCGTACCACCTGCACCGGCATGAACTTCAAGATAACAATCATTGCCGTCAGCTTCGCCCGACAAAAGGCTCTCGAGCTGCATTTTTGCCGCGCGCTCAGCTAACGACTTAAGGTTCGCTTCGGCTTCCGCAACAATATTGCTGTCACCCTCAGCCTCTCCCAATTCTATATAGCCGACCGCATCGTCAAGTTTACTTTCAAAATCATGCACGCCACCAATGACTCTGTCTAAATGAGTCCGTTCACGCATTATCTTTTGCGCTTGATCAGAGTCATTCCAGAATTGCGGATCTTCTGCTTGTGCGTTCAGCTCGTCCAAACGGCGTAGAGCATTGTCCCAGTCAAAGGTGCCTCCTGAGCAAGGCAACAGAAGATTTTATCTCCGCCACCATCGCTTCAATCTCCGGACGCATTAAACGCTCCTGCTAAACTAATAAATACCGCCAGCTGCGGCCGCGGGGGAGGATTGGCCAGGAGCATAGCCGCCGTCAAGCACGATCGTGCCATTTTCTCCGTTTGGCTCGGTCCCGGGCTTGAAAGCTTCAAAGATTGTTCCTTTGTCTCCGGATTTAGCCAGCCGCCCTGTTAAATGATTTACCCGAACGAGGCGGATACCCGGAGGAACCCGGAAAGGTGTTGCCGGTGCATCTTTTAACGCTTCCATCATAAAATCACGAAAAATAGGCACCGCCACAACACCCCCTGTAGCCGTTTTGCCCAAGGTTGACGGGGTATCAAATCCGACAAACACACCAACCGCGAGATCAGGGGAAAATCCTATAAACCACGTATCAAAGCTATCATTACTGGTTCCCGTTTTCCCAGCTAATGGCTTTCCAACTTCTTTAACTTTGGTTGCGGTACCACGTTGAACAACACCCTCTAAAATAGAAACGGTTTGGTAAGCAGTTGCCGAATTAACTACTTGTTCTCGGTTATCTTCAAGCTCTGGTGCTGTTAGATTATCTTGCCAAGGCACAAGGCAAGCATCACACGTCCGCGTATCATGCTTTTGAATAGTTTTACCATGGCGATCCTGAATACGATCGATAAGAGTTGGCGTAATTCTTTTACCACCATTAACTAACATGGCATAGGCCGCCGTAAGATCAAGCAAGGTTGTTTCGCCCGCACCCAATGCCATAGACAAATGAGGAGGCATATCTTTCATGATCCCAAATTTACGCGCATATTCGACAACGCTATCCATACCAATTTCGCTCGCCAGCCGAACTGTCATCAAGTTTCGCGATTGCTCAACTCCTACCCGCAGAGTCGATGGGCCATAAAATTTATTGGTGTAATTTTTGGGCTTCCACAGGGGTAAACCAGGAGCTTGCACACCAACAAATGGCGCGTCCAAAATGAGGGTCGACGGTGTATAGCCTTTATCTAAGGCCGCTAGGTATACAAACGGCTTAAAAGCTGAACCAGGCTGACGTTTCGCTTGGGTGGCACGATTAAACTGCGATTTACCAAAACTCCATCCACCCGACATTGCAAGAACACGGCCAGTGTGAGGGTCAAGCGCCACAAGCGCCCCATTAACCACCGGCACTTGCCGCAATCCAAATGTGCCTTGCGGATAGTCCTTACCGTCTTTACTCTTTTTAATCGGCTCTACCAGAATAACATCGCCTGGCTTCACAACTTCCGTGACAGCCTTAATAGCCGGACCCAAGGTTTGCTCTTCTTTATTTTGCCTGGCCCAAAGCACTTCCGATAATGGAATTCTGCCGTGATTTTTATCCGTAAATCCTATCTCCGCTTCGTCAGGCTTAACTGACAAAACGACGGCTGGATACCATCCAGAGATTCCATCTGGCAGTGTAACCGCCGCTAAAGCCTTTTCCCATCCATCAGTCGTTTCTATCGTGGCTAAAGGGCCGCGCCATCCATGGTTACGATCATAATCAATCAGTCCTTTGCGTAAAACGGGATCAGCGATTTTTTGTAGACGCGGATCCAAAGTCGCCCGCACGGACAGGCCTCCTTTATAAAGCTGCGTCTCTCCATACTTTGCGCTTAACTCTCGGCGAATTTCTTCAGCAAAATAATCAGCCGTAAACGTTGCGCTGTCTGCCTGCGATACAACAGTCAATGGCTCAGCCATCGCCGCTGCTGCCTCTGCAGCAGTGATGTATTTGTCCTCCGCCATTCGCCCAATCACGTAATTACGACGCTCGACAGCCGCTTCATGTTTTGTAATAGGATGGTAGTTGTTTGGCGCTTTTGGTAGAGCCGCTATGTATGCCGCTTCGCCGGGCGTTAAATCATTTAAAGATTTTCCAAAATAATTAAGCGCCGCTGCAGCCACGCCATAGGATCCATAACCAAGATAGATTTCGTTAAGATATAGCTCTAAAATTCTCTGCTTAGAGAGCGCACCCTCAATCCTTACAGCCAAAATGGCTTCACGAATTTTACGGCGATAAGACAACTCATTACCCAATAGAAAATTTTTGGCGACTTGCTGTGTAATGGTCGAGGCACCAACCGGGCGACGCCCAGATCCCATATTGACGATGTTTGTACTTACCGCCCGCAACACACCCATGATGTCGACACCCGAGTGTCGATAAAAATTCTGATCTTCAGAGGCAAGAAAAGCATTAACGACCAAAGGAGGGATCGCCTCGATCGGTACGAAGGCACGTTTCTCAATAGCAAATTCTGCAATAAGAGATCCGTCGCCCGCTTGCACACGGGTCGTAACCGGGGGCTGATAATCCGCCAACTGGTCATAATTAGGAAGATCGCGCCCGTAGTAATTAAACGCCCAATAAACCACAGCAACTGCGATGATGGCGCCCACGACCACCAAAGCGATGAGTGAGTAAACGGCTCGTGCAAAATAACGCAGCATAGAAATCCTTTAACGCTATAGTCGGCTTACACAAATACCTTTTAAATGGTACAGGGCCAAGATACGGGTCCGATATCTGGCAATAAACTGTGGCCGCTTCGAGGCTTGTATTTCGAGGCTTGTATAGTGTCCCTAAACCAGTGTCCGTAAAAGGAATAAAGAAACTACAGGCGCGACAACCGATTAACCTCGGCAAAATAGCGGTCGACCGACTTAAGCAAAGCCGTTGCTAACTTTATCCGATGGGACTTGCTTCTTAAAAGCTTTTCGTCCTTTTGGTTTGTCATAAACCCGGATTCAACCAAAATCGACGGAATATCGGGTGCCTTCAACACACGAAACCCTGCTGAACGATGTGCGGGATCTAGCATCGGCGTTACAGCACTCAATGATTCGGCCGTCATCACCGCAAACTGCTTCCCTTCATTTTTCGCTGCGCGCTGGGAAAGATCGATAAGAATCCCCGATAGAATAGGGTCTTTATCTGAAAGATCCACACCCGCAATCACATCGGCCTTATTTTCTCGTGCTGCCAGTTCTTCCGCTTCTTTGTCAGACGATGTCTCTGAAAGTGTATAAACCGATGCGCCCCGGACTGTACCTCTTCCCATACTGTCCGCATGGAGTGAAATAAACAGCTCAGCTTCGGCACGACGCGCGATCTCAACCCGCTCACGCAAGGCGATAAAAACATCTTTTTCTCGAGTCATAATGACATGATACCGCCCAGTTGCGGTCAAGGTTTGCTTCAGCTGCTTTGCTAGAGCAAGAGTGATATCCTTCTCATAAGCACCCGATGTGCCTAAAGCACCCGGATCAACACCGCCATGCCCTGGATCTATTGCAATAACCCGCTTGCCATCCGAACGGGGCTTACGATCGGCAATAATAGGCACTGCTGGCTGGGGAATTGTGCTGGCCGCGACACTTTGAGTTCCCGCTGATTGATCGCCAACACGACCTGCAACAAACGCATCGCGAGAAATGGAAACTAGGTCGAGGACCAACCGATGTTGTTTGCTGGCAGAGGACGGCGGCAAAATAAAGCTGCCTTTGACCTGAACTGGCCCTTTCACATCGAGCACGATTCGCGAGGTTCCCGGCTTAAACAATCCATAACGGAGTCCCTCAACCAATCCTGATGCCGAGCTGCCGGGGCTATCCCACTTAAGTTCCGGTAAATCAATAACCACCCGGAAGGGATCAGCTAAGAGCAGCACGCTGTAATTAGGCGCTTCTGTGAGCTCGAGGACAAACCGAGTAGCGCCCTCGCTTGGCCCGACCCTCAATCCCGTTACTTCGGGTTGCGCCGCGGACAAGCTCGGATTCCCAAAAACCAAACCTACTCCGAACAGACACGAGAAAGCTGTTTTTTTCCAAATACTTAGAGCGTTCTTTGGGATATGAAAGACCGGAAAAACCATCAGATTAGGGTGCCTTTAGGGTTTAGTTCCTGGCCACTCGGAAGATATACCCGAGACACGGATGTGGTGCAACCCTAAACTCTGAGAATCTGGCTGCAATAGGCCGATTTTACACTTAAAACTTACCCAAGGCCCGCCTCCATTTCCGAGTTAACTAAAATCTTACTAAGAAAATTGTTACAAATTTTTTGACGATGGTATGGTGATAACAGCGATCCCCGGATTGCGCGTTTCGTAAAGGTGCTGGAACTAGGCCGGATGTGGCGGTTTTTTTAGAGATACTTACGTGTCTTCAGCCGTCCGCCTTTATATAGCCGATACCGCACAATACGAACCGCCCTTTTAACCACGGAATTTCGAGGCTTTACATCGATGCGCGCTTATATCTCAACAAATGATTGGATTGGTGGCGCGCCTTTCCTTGCTGTCTTATCAACAGCAAGCCCATTGCGATCAGCCTCGGTGTTCGGACCCAGCCCCTTTTTTTATGAGGGGGCTGCGCGATTTTGCACGGAGCTAGTGCTACATGACCAAACGTATGCTCGTAGATGCCGCCCACCCGGAAGAAACACGGGTCGCGGTAATCAGCGGCAA
>Ga0075163_10000201_pt1 | contig 71606 bp, 69 predicted proteins | sample JI1023141ADNA_FD_71478 | JGI IMG/M metagenome (GOLD analysis project Ga0075163, IMG submission 71478) | Wastewater effluent complex algal communities from Wisconsin, to seasonally profile nutrient transformation and Carbon sequestration -... | ecosystem: Engineered > WWTP > Effluent > Algae... | reverse complement strand
AGATCTGCCGGGGCCTTGAGCCCCCTGAAGAGTCGTTCAAGACCAGGACGTTGATAGGCTGGGTGTGGAAGCGCAGTAATGCGTTAAGCTAACCAGTACTAATTGCTCGTGCGGCTTGACCCTATAACTTTGGTCTAAGATCGATCAAGGTGGTTATGCCAAGTGACGTATTCAAATAAAAGCTGATTTGCTCTATGAATTGGTCGCTCAAGCCCATGGGCTTGGCGGCAAAAAGTTATGCCTGATGACCATAGCGAGGTGGTACCACTCCTTCCCATCCCGAACAGGACAGTGAAACGCCTTAGCGCCGATGATAGTGCGGGTTCCCGTGTGAAAGTAGGACATCGTCAGGCTATTACAGCGAGAGACGCCCGGTCGAAAGACCGGGCGTTTTCTTTTGTGGCTTCGATTTTCGTCTCTTTGTTTTGTGCGGTTGGGCGTTCGATCTGATTGCGCTGCTCAGGCGTGCCGAGCCGATTGGTCGCCAGATGCCTACAATCGAACCATGATGTCCCGCGAACCGACCATCGAGCGCTTGGCCACGGCCGACGCACTGCTGCTTGCGCCTTTCGACCTGAGCGAGGGCGATCTGGGCAGAACCCTCGGATTGATCTCGTCCCATCAAGTTGATGATGCGGACCTGTACTTCCAGTACACGCGCGCGGAGAGTTGGAGCTTGGAAGAAGGCATCGTCAAGACTGGCAGCTTTTCCATCGATCAGGGCGTGGGCGTGCGGGCGGTGGCGGGGGAGAAGACCGCGTTTGCCTACTCGGACGACATTTCGCTGGCCTCGTTGACCGATGCGGCGCAGACGGTGCGGACCATCGGTGCGGCGGGCCAGAGCCGGCGCATCAAGCTGCCTCGGCGCAAGGTGGCGACCGGCCGCACGCTTTACAACGGCCTGGATCCGATCGCCTCGCTCGACAGCACGGCCAAGGTGCGCCTGCTGGAGCAGATCGAGCGAATGGCCCGTGCCAAGGATCCGCGCGTGGTGCAGGTGATGGCGGGGCTGGCCAGCGAATACGACGTGGTGCTGATCGCCCGGCTCGATGGCACGCTGGCTGCGGATGTGCGGCCGTTGGTGCGGCTGTCAGTGACGGTGATTGCCGAGCAGAACGGCCGGCGCGAGGTCGGTTCCTTCGGCGGGGGCGGCCGTTTCGGCCTGGCTTGTTTCGACGATGCGCTGGTGCGCCGCTACGTGGACGAGGCCGTCAGCGCGGCCCTCACCAACCTGGAATCGCGGCCGGCGCCTGCCGGCGAGATGACCGTGGTGCTCGGGCCGGGGTGGCCGGGCGTGCTGCTGCATGAGGCGGTGGGCCATGGACTCGAGGGCGACTTCAACCGCAAGGGTTCGAGCGCGTTCAGCGGCCGCATCGGCCAGCGCGTGGCCGCCAAGGGCGTGACGGTACTGGACGACGGTACGATCGCCGACCGCCGCGGCAGCCTGAACGTGGACGACGAGGGCCACGCGACCCAGCGCAACGTGTTGATCGAGGACGGCATCCTCAAGGGCTACATCCAGGACACGATGAATGCGCGCCTGATGAAGGTCAAGCCGACCGGCAACGGCCGGCGCGAGAGCTACGCGCACATTCCGATGCCGCGCATGACCAACACCTACATGCTTGGTGGCGACAAGGATCCGCGCGAGATCGTGGCCAGCATCCAGCGCGGCCTGTACGCGACCAACTTCGGCGGCGGTCAGGTGGACATCACCAGCGGCAAGTTCGTCTTCTCGGCCAGCGAGGCGTTCTGGGTGGAGAACGGCCGCATCCAGTACCCGGTGAAAGGGGCGACCCTCGTCGGCAGCGGCCCGGAATCGCTGAAGAAGATCACCATGATCGGCCACGACATGGCGCTCGACTCCGGCGTTGGCACCTGCGGCAAGGAAGGGCAGAGCGTGCCGGTCGGCGTCGGCCAGCCGACGCTGCGCATCGACGGCCTGACGGTGGGCGGCACGGCATGACCATCGGTATTTCGGTGAAAATGGCCTTCTGCCCGCATCCAGTCTTTGCCTGAAGCTATCTTTAAGGAGCAATCGGCAGCCGCTCAGCATGCGGCTCAAGCCCATCCCCGAGCTGTGCTACATTCTCACCGTGATGAAACCCTCGGTCGCTTTTGACTTCTACTTTTGGTTCTCGGTCCCCGGCGGACGAGAGGCGGACGTGTAAGCCCACAGCAGACCTCCCGACAAGAACCGCCGACGCAATCCGCCCGGCGGTTTTTTTGTGCCCGATCACCTCATTTCGACTTCCTCCAGAAAGCTTCCGATGAACGCCAAAGCCGTGCCCGACTCCGAGACCAAGCTCTCCCCGCAGGATCGCACCAGCCAGACCGACGACGAGCGCATCAAGGACATCACCGTGCTGCCTCCACCCGAACACCTGATCCGCTTCTTCCCCATCCGCGGCACGCCGGTCGAGTCGCTCATCGGCGGCACGCGCCAGGCCATACGCCGCATGATCGGCGGCCAGGACGACCGCCTGCTGGTCGTCATCGGCCCCTGTTCCATCCACGACCCGGCGGCGGCGCTGGACTATGCCCGTCGCCTGAAGCCGCTGCGCGACCACTATGCCGACGCGCTGGAGATCGTGATGCGCGTGTACTTCGAGAAGCCGCGCACCACCGTCGGTTGGAAGGGCCTCATCAACGATCCCTACCTCGACGAGAGCTTCCGCATCGATGAGGGCTTGCGCATCGCGCGCCAGCTGCTGATCGACATCAACCGTCTCGGCTTGCCGGCGGGCAGCGAGTTCCTGGACGTGATCTCGCCGCAATACATCGGCGACCTGATCGCCTGGGGCGCCATTGGCGCCCGCACCACCGAGAGCCAGGTGCACCGCGAGCTGGCTTCCGGCCTGTCGGCGCCCATCGGCTTCAAGAACGGCACCGACGGCAACATCAAGATCGCCACCGACGCCATCCAGGCTGCGGCGCGCGGGCACCACTTCCTGTCGGTGCACAAGAACGGGCAGGTCGCCATCGTCCAGACCGAGGGCAACAGGGACTGCCACGTCATCCTGCGCGGCGGCAAGACGCCCAACTACGACGCCGCTAGCGTCGAGGCCGCCTGCCAGGAACTGGAGGCCGCCAAGCTGCCCGCCGCGCTGATGGTGGACATGAGCCACGCCAACAGCAGCAAGCAGCACGAGCGCCAGCTCGACGTGGCGCGCGACATCTCTGCACAAGTGAGCGCCGGCTCACGCCGCGTCTTCGGCGTGATGGTCGAGAGCCACCTGCACGACGGCGCGCAGAAGTTCACGCCCGGCAAGGACGACGTGAGCGCGCTGGAGTATGGCAAGAGCATCACCGACGCCTGCATCGGCTGGGACGGCTCGCGGACCATCCTGCAGCTGCTGGCCGACGCGGTGCGGGCGCGCCGCGCGCGTTGACGGCCCTGCCGCCGCCCGGCCTGTGCCGGCAGCGGGATTCTGAGTGAAAACGGGCTCCAGCCAGCGCGAAATAAGCGCTGGCAGCTATTGTTTTTGGAGTGATTCGAGCAGCAGCCCGTGCACGCCGCCGAAGCCGCCGTTGCTCATGCACAGCACGTGGTCGCCGGGCCGCGCGGCGGCGGCGACCTGCCGCACGATCTCGGCCACCGACGGCGCCACTTGCGCGCGCGCGCCCAGCGGCGCCAGCGCGGCGGCGGCGTCCCAGTCCAGCCCGCCAGCGTGGCAGAAGGACAGGTCGGCATGCTCCAGCGCCCAGGGCAGCTGCGACTTCATGGCGCCCAGCTTCATCGTGTTGCTGCGCGGCTCGAACACGGCCAGGATGCGCTCGCCCCCGCGCCCCGCCGCGTCGAGCTGGCGGCGCAGGCCGTCCACCGTGGTGCGGATCGCCGTCGGGTGGTGGGCGAAGTCGTCGTAGACGGTGACGGCGCCGCCCGCGCGGGCCACGGTGCCGCGCACCTCCATGCGGCGGCGCACGTTCTGAAAGCGCGCCAGCGCCTCGCAGGCCAGGGCGGGCGGCACGCCCACGTGCTCGGCGGCGGCGATGGCGGCGAGCGCGTTGAGCTGGTTGTGCACGCCCGACAGCGCCCAGCGCACGCGGCCGACGGTGCGGCCGCGCTGCAGCACCTCGAAGTCCGACGCATCGCCCACGGCGCTGAAGTCGCTCACCGCCGCGCCGAAGCCGCGCCGCTCGCTCCAGCAGCCCTGGTTCAGCACGCGGGCCAGGCTTTCCTCCAGGTCGTTGACGACCACGCGCCCGCTGGGCGGCACGGTGCGCAGCAGATGGTGGAACTGGCGCTCGATCTGCCCCAGGTCGTCGAAGATGTCGGCGTGGTCGAACTCCAGGTTGTTCAGCACCGCCGTGCGCGGGCGGTAGTGCACGAACTTGCTGCGCTTGTCGAAGAAGGCGGTGTCGTACTCGTCCGCCTCGATCACGAATGTGGCCCTCACGCTCCCCGAGGGGGCGCTCGCCGCTTTGGGGCCGCCCGGCGACGGCTCGGGCGAAGCACCGCCTCCCAATCGGGCCGACACGCCGAAGTTCAGCGGCACGCCGCCCACCAGGAAGCCGGGCGACAGGCCGGCCGCCTCCAGCACCCACGCCAGCATTGACGTGGTGGTCGTCTTGCCGTGCGTTCCCGCCACCGCCAGCACGTGGCGGCCCTGCAGCACGTGCGCGGCCAGCCACTGCGGGCCGCTGGTGTAGGGCGCGCCGGCGTCCAGGATCGCCTCCATCAGCGCGAACTTGGGCGAGCCGTCCACCAGCCGCGCGCGCGACACGACGTTGCCGACGACGAAGACGTCGGGCGCCAGGGCCAACTGGTCGGCGCCATAGCCCTCGATCAGGTCGATGCCCAGGGCGCGCAACTGCTCGCTCATCGGTGGGTAGACGCCCGCGTCGCAGCCGGTGACGCGGTGGCCGGCCTCGCGCGCCAGCGCCGCCAAGCCGCCCATGAAGGTGCCGCAAATGCCCAGGATGTGAATGTGCATGCGGCCGATTCTAGGCGGCTTTCAAGACGGCGACCGGGCCGGTTTTCGGATGAAAATCGGCTGCAGCCTATATGGATACTGCGCTTGCAGCTATCAAAACAGGATGGGCGGAGGCCGGCGCTGCCGTCGCGCGCCGCCGCAGGGCAGAATGCGGCCCATGGAAACCCTGACGCACGAGATCGCCGCCGTCGCCGCGCGGCTGGTCGTCGAAGACGGGCTGGACTACGGCGCCGCCAAGCGCCGCGCGCAGAAGACGCTGGGCGCCCCTCCGCGCACGGCGCTGCCGGCCAACGACCTGGTCGAGGCCGAGGTGCGCGCCTACCTCGCGCTGTTCCACGCCGACACCCAGCCCGCTGAACTGGCGGCGCTGCGCCGGCTGGCGCTGCAGTGGATGGAGCGGCTGGCCGAGTTCCGCCCGCACCTGTGCGGCGCGGTGTGGAACGGCACCGCCACGCGCCGCTGCGACGTCCACCTGCAACTGTTCTGCGACGACCCCAAGTCCGCCGAGATCGCGCTGATCGATCACCGCGTGGACCACGTCGCGCGCACCGTGGCCGGCTTCAACGGCGCGGCGGTGGAGGCGCTGAGCTTTTCCAGCCCCTGCCCGGAACTGGGCGAGCCCATCGGCGTGCACTTGATGATTCACGACTGGGGCGACCTGCGCGGTGCCCTGAAGCCTGGCACCGACGGCCAGCCGCCGCGCGGCGACCGCCAGGCGCTGGCGCAGCGCATGGCGCGGGAGACCCAGGCATGACGGCGCCGGGACCGACCCCGCCGGCTGCCGCGCCCGCGCGCGGCAGCCGCCGCTGGGTGCTGGCGGGCGTGGCCGCCCTGGCCGCCGCCGCAGGCGCCGGCGTGGCGTGGCAGCGCTTCCGGCTGGAAGAGGCCGACACCAGCGGATTCTGGGGGCACTCGTTTCCCACGCCCGAGGGCGGCACGCTGGCGCTGGCGGAGTTGCGGGGCCGGCCGCTGCTGGTCAACTTCTGGGCCACCTGGTGCCCGCCGTGCGTCGAGGAGCTGCCGCTGCTGAGCCGTTTCTACACCGACAACCGGGCCGGCGGCTGGCAGGTGCTGGGGCTGGCGGTCGATCAGGTGGAGCCCGTCCGGCGCTTCCTGGCCCGCGCGCCGGTCAGCTTTCCGGTGGCGCTGGCGGGGCTGGCAGGGGTCGATCTGACCCGGGCGCTGGGCAACGCGGCGGGCGGGCTGCCGTTCAGCGTGGTGTTCGATGCCCAGGGTGCGCTGCGGCACCGCAAGATCGGACAGATCCAGCCGGCCGATCTCGCGGTCTGGCGCGGCTGATCCGCTGGCGTCGAGTTGTAGAAATTGAAATCAAATCGGGAAAGTTGCGTCCAAATTGGTTAAGATGAGGCAAATTTAACGAAAACGCTTCATGGACCTGCGCAAACTCAAAACTCTGATCGACCTTGTGTCGGAATCCAACGTCTCCGAACTCGAGATCACCGAAGCCGAAGGCAAGGTGCGCATCGTCAAGGGCGGGCCAGCGGCGCCGGCGCAAGCCCTGATCGTGCCGCATCCGGTTCCGGCTGCGGCCAGCGGGGCACCGGCTCCCGCACCGGCGGCGGCCAGCCCCGCGCCGGCCGCCGTGGCCGAGATCAGGGGCTTCATCGTCAAGTCGCCGATGGTCGGCACCTTCTACCGCGCGGCCAGCCCGGGCGCCAAGTCGTTCGTCGAAGTGGGCCAGAAGGTCAACGAGGGCGACACGCTGTGCATCATCGAGGCGATGAAGATCCTCAACGAGATCGATGCCGAGAAGTCCGGCACCATCACCCAGATCCTGGGCGAGAACGGCCAGGCGGTGGAATACGGCCAGCCGTTGTTCGTCATCGAATAAGCCAACCGCGGAGCAGCGGATGTTCAAGAAGATTCTGGTCGCCAACCGCGGCGAAATCGCTCTGCGCGTGCAGCGTGCCTGCCGTGAGCTGGGCATTCAAGCCGTCATGGTCTATTCTGAGGCCGACAAGGACGCCAAGTACATCAAGCTGGCCGACGAGGCGGTGTGCATCGGCCCGGCGCCCTCGGGGCACAGCTACCTCAACATGCCGGCCATCATCTCGGCGGCCGAGGTGACCGACGCCGAGGCCATCCACCCCGGCTACGGCTTCCTGAGCGAGAACGCCGACTTCGCCGAGCGGGTGGAGAAAAGCGGCTTCCAGTTCATCGGCCCCACGCCCGAGTCAATCCGCATCATGGGCGACAAGGTGTCCGCCAAGCAGGCCATGATCAAGGCCGGCGTGCCCTGCGTGCCCGGCTCGGAGGGCGAGCTGCCCGACGACCCGGCGGCCATCAAGCGCATCGCCAAGGCGGTCGGCTACCCGGTGATCATCAAGGCCGCCGGCGGCGGCGGCGGGCGCGGCATGCGCGTGGTGCACACCGAAGCGGCGCTGATCGGCGCCGTGCAGACCACCAAGGGCGAGGCGGCGGCGGCTTTCAACAACCCGGCCGTGTACATGGAGAAGTTTCTCCAGAACCCGCGCCACATCGAGATCCAGGTGCTGGCGGACAAGTACCGCAACGCCGTCTACCTCGGCGAGCGCGACTGCTCCATGCAGCGGCGCCATCAGAAGGTGATCGAGGAGGGACCAGCGCCGGGCATCGCGCGCCGCCTGATCGAGCGCATCGGCGAGCGCTGCGTGGCCGCGTGCAAGAAGATCGGCTACCGCGGCGCGGGCACGTTCGAGTTCCTGTACGAGAACGGCGAGTTCTACTTCATCGAGATGAACACCCGCGTGCAGGTGGAGCACCCGGTGACCGAGTGGATCACCGGCGTGGACATCGTGCGCACGCAGATCATGGTGGCGGCGGGTGAGAAGCTGCCCTTCACGCAGCGGCAGATCCAGCTCAAGGGCCACGCCATCGAGTGCCGCATCAACGCCGAGGACCCGTTCAAGTTCACCCCCTCGCCGGGCCGCATCACGCTGTGGCACCCGCCGGGCGGGCCGGGCGTGCGGGTCGATTCGCACGTCTACAACAACTACTTCGTGCCGCCCAACTACGACTCCATGATCGGCAAGATCATCGTCTACGGCGACACGCGCGAGCAGGCCATCGCCCGCATGCAGACGGCGCTGGCCGAGACGGTGGTGGAAGGCATCAGCAGCAACATCCCGCTGCACCGCGAGTTGATGGTGGACGCGCGCTTCCGCGAGGGCGGCACCAACATCCACTACCTGGAGAAGTGGCTGAGCGAGCACCGTCGCTAGCGGCCGGGCGGCGCCTGGGTTATTTGAGCCAGATCGGGCTCAAGCCCGCACCAATATTTCGCTGAAGGCTATTTATTTTGTAGTGAATGCCATGTTTGAACTGCGGCTGATCTGCCCGGAAGATGCCGTCGAGCCGGTCTGCGACGCGCTCCAGGCCCTGGATGCGCTCAGCGTCGGCGTGGAGGACGCGGACGAAGGCACCGAGGCCGAGCGCGCGCTGTTCGGCGAGCCCGGCCTGCCGCCGCCGGCCGAGGGCTGGGCGCGCACCGCGGTCGTGGCGCTGTTCGCCGACGAGGCCGGCGCGCGCGAGGCGGCGCGGCTGTTGCCGGCGCAGGACTTCTTCGCCGGCAGCGCGGTGCAGGCCATCGCCCCCGTGCCTGAGCAGGACTGGGTGCGTCTGACGCAGTCGCAGTTCGAGCCGGTGCAGATCACCCCCAGCTTCTGGATCGTGCCGAGCTGGCACGACGTGCCCGCGCGGGCCGAGCGCGTGATCCGGCTCGACCCCGGCCTCGCCTTCGGCACCGGCACGCACCCCACCACCCGCATGTGCCTGCGCTGGATCGCCGCGCACCCGCCGGCCGGCCAGCGGGTGCTGGACTACGGCTGCGGCTCTGGCATCCTGGCCATCGGCGCGGCGCTGCATGGCGCGGCGCAGGTGGATGCGGTCGACATCGACGAGGCCGCCGTCCGCGCCACCCGGGACAACGCCGCCGCCAACGGCGTGCGGCTGGCCGCCGGCCTGCCCGATCAGGCGCAGGGCCTGTACGGCACCGTGCTGGCCAACATCCTGGCCACGCCGCTGAAGGTGCTGGCGCCGCTGCTGTGCGGCCACGTCGCGCCCGGTGGCGCGCTGGTGCTGGCCGGCGTGCTGGAGCGGCAGACCGAGGAACTGCAGGCGGCCTACCGGCCCGATCTGGCGCTGCAAGTGGCCGACCGCGAGGATGGCTGGGTGCTGCTCACCGCGCGCCGCGTCTGAGCCTCGCACGGGCGGGGCGCGGGTGGGGCGCCTGCCTACAATCGCCGCAACCATGAACCTGATCAAGTGCTGCCCCGCCTGCTCGACCCTGTTCAAGGTCGTGCCGGACCAGTTGCGCATCTCGGCCGGCTGGGTGCGCTGCGGGCATTGCGCGGAAGTGTTCGATGCGCAAGCGCATCTGCAGCCGCAGGGCTTGGGCGCCGAAGTGCCTCAAACCATAGCGCCGGTGTCCGTGCCAGCGCCCGAGCCCATTCCTAATTTCGCATCCCTGCTGCGCCAGCCCGATCAACCCGATGCCGTGGCGGTGTCCCCGGTGGCCTGGCCTGATGAGGCGGCCGAACCAGCCGGGGCCGCCAGCGCGGACGTTGGCGCTGCCGTGCCGGTGGTAGTCCCGCTGGTCGCAGACCCGGCCGCCGCCGAGCCTGTCACCACGGTCGATTTCGTCCTCAGCGACCTGGGGCGGAATGAGGAGGACTCTCAGTTCGATCCGGGCGACGGCTTGCCATCCGCGCCATCCGCCGCGGACGATGCACCGCAAGAGACGCCGTCCTTCGTCGCGCAGGCGCGGCGCCGCGCGTTTTGGGCGTCGCGCCCCGTGCGGCTGGGGCTGGGGCTGGCCGTGGTGGTGCTGGCGCTGGGCCTGGGGCTGCAAATGATCGTCAGCCAGCGCGACTGGCTGGCCGCACGCCATCCGCAACTCGCCCCCGCGCTGGCCGCGCTGTGCCACCCGCTGGGGTGCGCCGTCCAGCCCTACCGGCGCCTGGAGGCGATCGTCATCGACAGTTCCAGCTTCAACCGCGAAGGACCGAATGCGTTCCGCTTCAGCCTCACCCTGCGCAACAGCGCCGGCCTGCCGGTGGCGACGCCGGCCCTCGAACTGGCCCTGACCGATGTGCAGGACCAGGTGATGGTGCGCCGCGTCGTCCACCCGGCCGACTTGGGCGCACCGGCGGCCCTGGCGGCGCGCGGCGAGTTCAGCGGCGCCAGCGCGCTGACCGTGGCCGACGCGTCCCAACCCTCGGCCATCGTCGGCTATCGGCTCAACGCGTTCTATCCCTGACGGCGGCGTGGCCACCTTCGGGTGGCGCGGCGCGCTTTTCCAGCTTTCCAACCCATTGCTTTTCTCATGGCGACTCTGATCTGCGGCTCTCTGGCGTTCGATACCATCATGGGCTTCGAGGGGCGCTTCGCGGCGCAGATCCTGCCCGACCAGCTCCACATCCTGAACGTGTCCTTCCTGGTGCCGAGCCTGCGGCGCGACTTCGGCGGCTGCGCCGGCAACATCGCCTATGCCATGCGCCAGCTGGGTGGCGAGCCCCTGCCGATGGCCACCGTGGGCAACGACGGCGCGGACTACCTGGGGCGCCTGGAGGCGCTGGGCATCAGCACCGAGTTCGTGCGCGAGATCGACGGCACCTACACCGCGCAGGCCATGATCATGACCGACCGCGACAACAACCAGATCACCGCCTTCCACCCGGGCGCGATGATGCAGGCGCACGCCACGCGCGTGCCGTCGCGGCCGGATATCCGGCTGGGCATCATTTCGCCCGACGGGCGCGACGCGATGTTGCAGCACGCCGAGCAGTTCCATGCCGCGGGCATTCCCTTCGTGTTCGACCCCGGCCAGGGCCTGCCGATGTTCGACGGCGCCGAGCTGGCGCACTTCGTCGAGCTGGCGGACTGGGTCACGGTGAACGACTACGAGGGACGCATGCTGTGCGACCGCATGGGCGTGGAACTGGCCGAGCTGTCGCGCCGAGTCCGTGGCTTGGTGGTGACGCTGGCCGGCGAAGGCTGCGAGATCTGGGAAGACGGCAGCAGGACCCTTGTACCCGCCGTCAGGGCGGCGGAGGTGGTGGACCCCACCGGCTGCGGCGATGCCTGGCGCGGCGCGCTGCTGTACGGGCTGGAGCAGGGCTGGCCGCTGGCCCGCTGCGCGGCGCTCGGCAACCGGCTCGGGGCGCTCAAGGTCGCCTCGCGCGGGCCGCAGAACTATGTGGTGGATGGCGTGGCGCCGGGTGTCGCGTGAGCTCGTGGATGGCTCGCGCCGGCTGGTGAACCCTGGTGGCTGACCTTCGCGGCCTGGACGAGAAAAAGCCCGTCACGACGACGCGTGCCGGGCTTGGAGGGTGAAGGAAACCCCAGCCTGGACGGGGCGAGGTCTTCTTCGATGCTCAAGGCTTGTTGGGCGTCGGGAAGGGCCACGCCGCCTGCGGGCTCAGCGTGGTTTTCGCCGCGGGGGCGGCCTTTTTGGCTGCCGCTTTCTTGGCCGGCGCTTTTTTTGCTGCTGCAGGCTTTTTGGCCGGTGCCGCTTTCTTGGCGACGACAGCTTTCTTGGCCGGTACGGCCTTCTTGGCGGGCGCTGCTTTCTTGGCCGGCGCGTCCTTCTTGGCCGGCGCTGCCTTCGTGGCGGGCGCTGCCTTCGTGGCGGGCGCGGCCTTCGTGGCAGGTGCCGCTTTCTTCGCCGGCGCCGCCGCCTTCTTGGCGACTACGGCCTTCTTGGCGGCCGGGGCTTTCTTCGCTACGGCCTTCTTGGCGGCCGGTTTCTTCGCAGTTGCCATGTTTTTCTCCTTGATCAAGTTGAACCATCAACAGCAGGAAACGCTTCGTGCCTGTTGGGACACACAAAGCGATTCATGGCACTGGAGAAGAGTCCATCACCATGAACACGGGCGCAACCCAGCCGTGGCGCCAGGGCGCCACGGCTGGGTTGCTGATTGGATGAGCACACGATCTGGTCGCTTGGTCAGTCCCACGAGAGAGCGCCGCCCGACTGGTACTCGATCACCCGGGTCTCGAAGAAATTGCGCTCTTTCTTCAGGTCGATCATCTCGCTCATCCACGGGAACGGGTTTTCCTCGTTCGGGAAGAGTGCTTCCAGACCGATCTGCGTGGCGCGTCGATTGGCGATGTAGCGCAGGTAGCCCTTGAACATGGAGGCGTTCATGCCGAGCACGCCACGCGGCATGGTGTCTTCGGCGTAGCGGTACTCGAGCTCGACGGCTTTTTGAAACAGCGTTTTGATCTCCGCCTTGAACTCGGGCGTCCACAGGTGCGGGTTCTCGAGCTTGAGCTGGTTGATCAGGTCGATGCCGAAGTTGCAGTGCATCGACTCGTCTCGCAGGATGTATTGGTACTGCTCGGCGGCGCCGGTCATCTTGTTCTGCCGGCCCAGCGCCAGGATCTGGGTGAAGCCGACGTAGAAGAACAAACCCTCCATCAGGCAGGCGAAGACGATCAGGCTCTTGAGCAGGCGCTGGTCGGTCTCGGGCGTGCCGGTGTGGAAGTTGGGGTCCATGATCGCCTCGATGAAGGGGATCAGAAACTCGTCCTTGTCGCGGATCGACTGCACCTCGTTGTAGGCGTTGAAGATCTCCGACTCGTCGAGGCCCAGCGACTCCACGATGTACTGGTAGGCGTGCGTGTGGATCGCTTCCTCGAAAGCTTGGCGCAGCAGGAACTGACGGCATTCGGGCGCCGTGATGTGGCGGTAGGTGCCCAGCACGATGTTGTTGGCGGCCAGCGAGTCGGCGGTGACGAAGAAGCCGAGGTTGCGCTTGACGATGCGGCGCTCGTCCTCGGTCAGGCCGTTCGGGTCTTTCCAGAGGGCGATGTCGCGGTTCATGTTCACTTCCTGCGGCATCCAGTGGTTGGCGCAGGTGGCGAGATACTTCTCCCACGCCCATTTGTACTTGAACGGCACCAGCTGGTTGACGTCGGTCTGGCCGTTGATGATGCGCTTGTCGGCGGCGTTGACGCGGCGCTGGCTGGGGCTGGCGGCGGGTGCCGCGATGGCCGGCGAGGCCTTGGCGGCGGCGAATCCCCGCGCGGCCGAGGACAGCGTTTCGGACACCGGCTGCAAGCGAGGTTGCAGCGTGGCGGGTTGTGCGTCGTCGTCCCAGGTCAACATGGCTTTTCCAATGCTCCGATTATGGGAGCAACGCTATGAAAAGCAAAGCTTTCCCGCGCGTTGCTCAGGGGTGTGTTGCGACAAGGCATCGCGGCGCGCGCCCGTCGCGCGATCAGGCTTACTGGCAGGCTTCGCAGCCCGGGTCGTCGATGGCGCAGAACTTGATGTCGGTGGCCGGCGCGCCGTCGGCCAACTGCGCTGGCGCGGCCATGGCGGCGCGGTCGAGCGCGCTCATCGTGGCCGCCGACGCCGCCGCCATTCCAGCGTTGCCGCCCGAGGACACGGCGTTCAGGCGCCTCGACTGCACCGTCGATTTTTCTGCGTGCGTGGCGCTGGTGGTGCGCAGGTAGTAGGTGGTCTTGAGGCCGCGCAGCCAGGCCAGCGTGTAGGTGTCGTGCAGCTTCTTGCCCGAGGCGCCGGCCATGTAGATGTTCAGCGACTGGGCCTGGTCGATCCACTTTTGGCGACGGGCGGCGGCTTCCACCAGCCATTGGGGTTCGACCTCGAACGCCGTGGCGTACAGCGCCTTGATGTCCTGCGGCACGCGGTCGATCGGACGCAGCGAACCGTCGAAGTGCTTGAGGTCCATCACCATCACGTCGTCCCACAGGCCCAGGCGCTTGAGGTCGTGCACGAGGTAGTGGTTGATGACGGTGAACTCGCCCGACAGGTTGGACTTGACCGACAGGTTGCCAAAGCAGGGCTCGATGGAGGCATCGACGCCGATGATGTTGGAGATGGTCGCCGTCGGCGCGATGGCCACGCAATTGGAGTTGCGCATGCCGTCCTGTTGGATCTTGGCACGCAGCGCGTCCCAGTCGAGCGAGACCGAGCGGTCCACTTCGACGTAGCCGCCGCGCGCCTGCGCCAGCAGGTCCAGCGAGTCGATGGGCAGGATGCCCTTGTCCCACAGCGAGCCTTTGTAGCTGGAATAGCGGCCGCGCTCGCGGGCCAGCTCGGTCGAGGTCCAGTAGGCGTGGTAGCAGATGGCTTCCATCGAGCGGTCGGCGAACTCGACGGCTTGCTCGCTGGCGTAGGAAATGCGCAGTTGGTACAGCGCGTCCTGGAAACCCATCACGCCCAGGCCCACGGGGCGGTGGCGCAGGTTGGAGTCGCGCGCCTTCTTCACGGCGTAGTAGTTGATGTCGATCACGTTGTCGAGCATGCGCATCGCCGTCGAGATCGTCTTCTTCAGCTTCTCGTGGTCGACGCCGCCGTCCTTCAGGTGCTGCAGCAGGTTCACGGAGCCCAGGTTGCAGACGGCGGTTTCGGTGTCGCTGGTGTTCAGCGTGATCTCGGTGCACAGGTTGGACGAGTGCACCACGCCCGCGTGCTGCTGCGGCGAGCGCACGTTGCAGGCGTCCTTGAAGGTGATCCAGGGATGGCCGGTCTCGAACAGCATCGAGAGCATCTTTCGCCACAGGTCGGTGGCCGGGATGGTCTTGCTGGGCCGGATCTCGCCGCGCGCGGCCTTGTCTTCGTAGGCCACGTAGGCGCGCTCGAAATCGGCGCCGAACAGGTCGTGCAGATCGGGCACGGAGGAGGGCGAGAACAGCGTCCAGTGGCCCTTTTCCATCACGCGGCGCATGAACAGGTCGGGAATCCAGTTGGCCGTGTTCATGTCGTGCGTGCGGCGGCGGTCGTCGCCGGTGTTCTTGCGCAGCTCCAGGAACTCCTCGATGTCCAGGTGCCAAGTCTCCAGGTAGGTGCACACCGCGCCCTTGCGCTTGCCGCCCTGGTTGACGGCCACGGCGGTGTCGTTGACCACCTTGAGGAAGGGCACCACGCCCTGCGACTCGCCGTTGGTGCCCTTGATGTGGCTGCCCAAAGCACGCACGCGCGTCCAGTCGTTGCCCAGGCCGCCGGCGAACTTGGACAGCAACGCATTTTCCTTGATCGACTCGTAGATGCCATCGAGGTCGTCCGGCACCGTGGTCAGGTAGCAGCTCGACAGCTGCGAGCGCAGCGTGCCGCTGTTGAAGAGGGTCGGCGTGCTCGACATGAAATCGAAGGACGACAGCACCTCGTAGAACTCGATGGCGCGCGCCTCGCGGTCGATCTCGTTGAGGGCCAGGCCCATGGCCACGCGCATGAAGAAGGCCTGCGGCAGCTCGATGCGGGTCTTGCGCACGTGCAGGAAGTAGCGGTCGTACAGGGTCTGCAGGCCCAGGTAGTCGAACTTCAGGTCGCGCTCGGCCTTCAGCGCCGCGCCCAGGCGCGCCAGGTCGTATTGCAGCAGGCGCTCGTCGAGCAGCTCGTTGTCCACGCCCTTCCTGATGAAGCGCGGGAAGTAGTCGGCATAGCCTTCGCTCATTTCCGCGTGGGTGATCTCGCGGCCCAGCACTTCCTTGAAGATCGTGTGCAGCAGCAGGCGGGCGGTGGCATAGGTGTAGTCGGGGTCCTTCTCGATCAGCGTGCGGGCCGCCAGGATGGAGGCCTTGTAGACCTCGTCGAGCGGCACGCCGTCGTAGAGGTTGCGCATGGTCTCGGTGACGATGGGCTCGGCTCTCACGTGGTCGCCCAGGTTGGCGCAGGCCGACTGCAGCAGCGCATGCAGCGCCGCCGCGTTCAGCGGCACGCGCTCGCCGCCATCCAGCACGTGGATCTGCGGCGCGGCCGGCGCGGCCTGCTCGCCCTGCTTCAGGCGCTCCTGCGCGCGGCGCTCGCGGTACAGCACGTAGGCGCGGGCCACTTCGTGGTGGCCGCTGCGCATCAGGCCCAGCTCGACCTGGTCCTGCACATCCTCGATGTGGAAGGTGCCACCGCCCGGACGCGAGCGCATGAGCGCCCGCACCACGGCCTGGGTCAGGCCGTCCACCACTTCGCGCACGCTGGCCGAGGCGGCGCCTTGCGCGCCATGCACGGCCAGGAACGCCTTCATCAGCGCCACCGCGATCTTGCTGGGCTCGAAAGCGACCACCGCGCCGTTGCGGCGCATGATCTGGTAGTGCGCCAGCGCGGCGTTGGCCACCATCGGCGTGCCGCTGGCCGCTTGCGGCCCGGAGAGGGCGGGTTGACGGGAGGCGGGCGTGGCGCTGCGGGCTGTCTGCATGGAGTCCTCTGGTGAAAGCGTGAACGGGCGCACGGATGGCGCGGCATGGCGGCCGGTTGTCGGGGCCGTGGTCCGTGGCCCGGTGTGGTGATGTTATGGGGGCGAAACGGACGGACGCACTATATCTTGTGGCTGATCGAACAGCAAGACACTAGATGTAGTGGTTATGCGAGGTGCGTCGAATCGTTCACGATGGCCGCCGTCAGGGGGCGCGGGCCATCACCGCGCAGGGCGCGTCGTTGCTGGCAACGGCACCGCAAGTCCTTGCTGCATGCTGCTTGCCGGGCGATTTGGGCGGGCAAGGCGCATGACGGCGTGCTTTCCTGCCCGGCGTGCGCCGTGGGCGCGGGAACGGGGCATGACGCGCGGGCGTGGATTACCCTGCCGCGCCGTCGGGAAAAGCGCGCGCCGGCCAGCCCAGCATGCGCCGCAGCCGCGCCCAGTCGAACCCCGGGCCGGGGTCGCCCTTGCGGCGGGGCGCGATGTGCTCGTGTCCGGTGATGGCGTCGATCGGGTGACGCGCCGCCAGTGCGGCGCAGAGGCTGGCCAGGGTTTCGTACTGGGCCGGCTCGAAGGGGCCGCCCTCCAGGCCTTCCAGTTCGATGCCGACGGAGAAATCGTTGCAGTTTTCGCGCCCGGCGTGGCGCGAGACGCCCGCGTGCCAGGCGCGCGCGCCGGTGCCGACGAACTGCCACAGCGCGCCGTCGCGCCGGACGTAGAAATGCGCCGACACCTCCAGCCCGCGAATCTGCTGGAAGTAGGGGTGCGCGTCCCAGTCGAGCGTGTTGGTGAACAAGGCCTGCACGTGCTCGCCCTGGAACTCGCCCGGCGGCAGGCTGATGGAGTGCACCACGATCAGGCTCGCGTCCATGCCCGCGGGCCGCGGGCCGTGGTTGGGCGAAGGCAGTGCTCGCGCAAAGGCGTACCAGCCCTGGCGCCACAGCGGCGCGGCGTCATCCGCTGGCATCGTCCGCGCTGTTCTCGCCCGAGGGGGCGGTGATGCCCAGGCGCGCCATGCGGTAGCGCATCTGGCGCAGGTTCAGCCCCAGGCGCGCCGCCGCGGCGGTGCGGTTGAAGCCGGTTTCGCCCAGCGCGCGCACCAGCACCAGGCGCTCCTGCTCGTCGAGCCAGGCTGCCAGGTCGCAGGGCAGGGCCGGCGGCGGGCTGCCGGACGCGCGGGGCGCCGCCGGGGGGGCTGCCACGGCGTCCGGCACCGTCTCCACCGGGTCGGGCGCCGCCGTGCCGGCCGTATCCATCAGGGGCGCCGGGTCGCCAAAGACCGAGTCCCGGCCCTCGTCCAGGGCGATGGCGCGGTGCAGCAGGTTCTCCAGCTCGCGCACGTTGCCTTCCAACGGCGCGCTGGCGATCTCCTGCATCTGACGGGCCGGCAGGCGCGGCACTTCTGCGCCTGATTCGAGTGCTATCCGCGCAATCAAGGCCTCGCAAAGCGCCGGAATGTCTTCTCGGCGCTCACGCAGCGGCGGCACCGCGATCTCGATCACGTTCAAGCGGTAGAACAAGTCCTGCCGGAAGCGGCCGGCCTGCACCTCGGCCGCCAGGTCCTTGTGGGTGGCGCTGACGATGCGCACGTCCACCGGCTCCTCCTGCGTCGTGCCCAGCGGCCGCACGCGCCGCTCCTGGATGGCGCGCAGCAGCTTGGCCTGCATGGCCATCGGCAGATCGCCGATCTCGTCCAGGAACAGCGTGCCGCCGCGCGCCGCCTGGAAGAAGCCCTCGCGGTCCTGCAGGGCGCCGGTGTACGAACCCTTGCGCGCGCCGAAGAACTCGGCCTCCAGCAGGTTTTCCGGGATGGCGCCGCAGTTGACTGGCACGAAGGGGCCGTGGCCGCGGTGGCTGCAGGCGTGGACGGCGCTGGCCACCAGTTCCTTGCCCGTGCCCGATTCGCCCTGCACCAGCACCGGCGCCATGCTGCGCGCGACCTTGGCGATGCGCTGCTTGACGCCGCGCATCGCCCTGGACTCGCCGACCAGCCGGGCCAGCGCGCCGCTCGCCGCGCCCGTCCCCGCGTCCGCCGCGCCGGCGGTGGGCGCCGGGTTCTGCCCCGGCCCCTGGCTGGCGGCTTGCGGCGCCTGCAGCGCCGCGCTGACGACGCCGCGGAACTGCTTGAGATCGACCGGCTTGGTGAGGTAGTCGAACGCGCCGCACTTGAGCGCTTCCACGGCGTTCTCGGCCGAGCCGAAGGCGGAGATCATGATGCAGCGCTCGCGGCGCTGCTCGGCCGCCATGCCGCGCAGCAGCTCCAGCCCCAGGCCGTCGGGCAGGCGCATGTCGGTGATGACGACGTCGAACTGCTGCCCGCTCAGCTGTTCGCGCGCCTCGGCCAGCGAGCCCGCCGCCTGCACGTGGTGGCCCTCGCGCAGCAGCGTCAGCTCGTAGAGCGTGCGCAGGTCGGGTTCGTCGTCCACCACCAGCACGCGGGCCGTGGCGGGAGATGCCGGTGCCGCGTTCATGAGACCGCCAGATCCTCCAGTTGCCATGTCGATTGCCCGCCGTGCGCGCGGCGGAAGCTGACGAAGAATTCATTGCCCTCCACGATGCGGCCGTCTTCGCGGCAGATGAACAGGCCCAGAATCCACAGCGGGATGGACTGGGTCAGCAGGTGGACGCTCACATGCAGGCCGACGATCGCCAGCGCGACCAGCACGCGCGCCGACATGAAGGCCGTCCACAGGCGCGCGAAACCCAGGGTGTCGGCCTGCGCCGGCATGGAGATGCGCCGGGGCGGCGCGGGCGCGCCGGGCGGCGGCAGGGCGGACGCGCCGAACCAGGTGGGCGGTTCCGGCGGCGCTGGCCTCATCGGAGGGCCTTCGGCGTGGCGATGCGCGGGTTCATGCGCCCTCGGCCTCCTGGCGGTGGGCCGCGCAGCAATAGCCGCCTTGCCGGCCGTGGACCACCATGTCGCCCGGCACGTGCACGCCGCAGCGGGCGCAGCGCACCATGGGCAAGGCCGCCTGTCCGCTCGGGCGCGCCGGGTCGCGGGTGGGCGGCAGGCGCCGGCCGCGCCGCCACAGCCACACGCCGGCCAGCACCACCAGCAGCACGATCAGCAGCTTCATGCCGCGCGCTCCAGCAGCACTTCCGCCACGAAGCGCGAGCCCACGTAGCCCAGCAGCAGCAGCGCCGTGCCCGCATACAGCACACGCACCGCGCGCCGCCCGCGCCAGCCGAAGCGCCAGCGCCCGATCAGCAGCAGGGCGAACACGGCCCACGACAGCACGGTGAACACACGCTTGTGGTCCCAGCGCCAGCCGGCATGCGCCGAGCCGTAGAGCTGCTCGCCGAAGAACAGGCCCGCCAACAGCGTGAGCGTGAGCAGCACGAAGCCGGCGCCGACGAAGCGGAACATCAGCCGCTCCAGCGTCAGCAGCGGCACGCCGCCGTTGCCCGCCGGCGCGGCATGGCGCATCTGCCGCTCGGCGCGCGTCATCAGCCAGCCATGGGCCACGGCGGCGGCGAACAGCCCGTAGGCCGACAGGCCCAGCGCCCAGTGCAGCGCCAGCAGCGGCGAGGACGTGGCCGGCAGCGGCGTGCCCGGAAACAGCAGCGCCAGCACGATGGCCACCGTGCCGAAGCCCGCCAGCGTCCAGCGCGCCTTCATCCGCGGGTAGAGCTGGCTCTCGATGGCGTAGACGGTGAGCACCAGCCACACCGTGATGGACAGCGCCGGGGCGAAACCAAAGCGCGGCGCCTCGCCCGCCAGGCCGCAGGCCAGCAGCACGCCGTGCAACACCCAGGCCAGCAGCAGCACCCGGCGCGCGCTGACAGGGCCGAGCGCCCGCGCCGCCAGCGCCGGCACGGCGTAGGCCAGGGCGGCCGCCGCGCCGAGCAGCAGGCTGAGCGGGGAGGCGCTGGCTAGAATCATGGGCACAGTTTAGCGGTTCGCCCCCCGTCGCCGGGGCCGCGCGAGCGCCCCTTTCCCCGCCTTATCGCCCGCCCGCCGCGGCGGCGTGAACCCACCATGGCCACAGCCCTCACCGACAAACTCTCCAGCCTGGTCAAGAAGATCAGCGGCCAGGCCCGCATCACCGAAGCCAACGTGCAGGACATGCTGCGCGAGGTGCGCATGGCCCTGCTGGAGGCCGACGTGGCGCTGCCCGTGGTGCGCGACTTCATCGCCCGCGTCAAGGACAAGGCCCTGGGCCAGGAGGTGCTGGGCAGCCTCAAGCCCGGCCAGGCGCTGGTGGGCATCGTCAACCGCGAGCTGGCGGCGACGATGGGCGCGGGCGTGAGCGACCTCGACCTGGCCGCCCAGCCGCCCGCCGTGATCCTGATGGCCGGCCTGCAGGGCGCCGGCAAGACCACCACCACGGCAAAATTGGCGCGCCACCTGATCCAGCGGCGCAAGAAGAAGGTGCTGACCGTGTCGGGCGACGTGTACCGGCCCGCCGCCATCGAGCAGCTCAAGACGGTGACGCAACAGGCCGGCGCCGACTGGTTCCCGTCCTCGCCCGATCAGAAGCCACTGGACATCGCCCGCGCCGCGCTCGACCACGCCCGCAAGCACTTCTACGACGTGCTGCTGGTCGACACCGCCGGCCGTCTGGCCATCGACGAGGCGCTGATGCAGGAGATCAAGACCCTGCACGCCGCGCTGAACCCGGTCGAGACCCTGTTCGTGGTCGATGCCATGCAGGGCCAGGACGCCGCCAACACCGCCCGGGCCTTCAAGGACGCGCTGCCGCTCACCGGCATCGTGCTGACCAAGATGGACGGCGACGCGCGCGGCGGCGCGGCGCTGTCGGTGCGGCAGATCACCGGCGCGCCCATCAAGTTCGCCGGCGTCAGCGAGAAGATCGACGGCCTGGAGGTGTTCGACGCCGAGCGCCACGCCGGCCGCATCCTGGGCATGGGCGACGTGGTGGCGCTGGTCGAGCAGGTCGCCGCCAACGTGGACATGGAGGCCGCCAAGAAGCTGGCCGAGAAGGTCAAGAGCGGCAGCGGCTTCGACCTGCAGGACTTCCTGGGCCAGCTCCAGCAGATGAAGCAGATGGGCGGTATTTCCAGCCTGCTGGACAAGCTGCCCGCCCAGATGGCCGCCAAGACCACCGACGCCGACATGACCCGCGCCGAGCGCGACATCCGCCGCAAGGAAGGCATCATCAACAGCATGACCGCGCTGGAGCGCCGCAAGCCCGATCTGCTCAAGGCCAGCCGCAAGCGCCGCATCGCCGCCGGCGCCGGCGTGCAGGTGCAGGAAGTCAACCGCCTGCTCAAGGAGTTCGAGCAGATGCAGGGCATGATGAAGCAGATGAAGGGCGGCGGCCTGATGAAGATGATGCGCCGCATGGGTGGCATGAAAGGCCTGGGCGGCCTGATGCCCGGCGGCATGCCGCCGGGCATCGGCGGGCCGGGCGGGCCCAAGCTGCCGTTCAAGTGAGCCTGGGCGGCGGATTCAAAGCAATTTTGGCCTCTAGCCAGCGCCAGTATTGCGGTGATAGCTATTAAAAAATGAGTAACCAGGCGCGGCCCGCGAACCCTGAGCGCCCCGTGCGTGTGCTGATGGTCTGCATGGGCAACATCTGCCGCAGCCCCACGGCGCACGGCGTGTTCGAGCAGATGGTGCGCGACGCCGGCCTGGCCGGCCGCATCGCCGTCGATTCGGCCGGCACGCACGGCTACCACGTCGGCGCGCCGCCCGATGCGCGCGCGCAGGCGCACGCCCGCCGACGCGGCTACGACCTGAGCGCCCAGCGCGCCCGCCAGCTCACGCGGCGCGACTTCGACGATTTCGACCTCGTGCTGGTCATGGACGCCGCCAACGAGCGTGCCGCCCGTGCCCTGTGCCCGCCCGGCGCGCGGCAGCGCCTGCGCCGGCTGACCGACTTCTGCACGCGCCACGCCACCACCGAAGTGCCCGATCCGTACCACGGCGGCGATGCCGGCTTCGAGCAGGTGCTGGACCTGGTGGAAGACGCCTGCGCCGGCCTGCTGCGGACGCTGGCGGCGCGTTAGCGGCTACACCGCCGCCAGGCAGCGCCCCTGCGCCGCCAGCCGCGCGAAGCCCTGGGCCAGGAAGTCCAGCAACTGCCGCACCGCCGGCCGCATGCCCCGGCGCGAGGCGAAGGCGGCCTGGATCAGGCTCTCTGGCGGCGCCCAGCCCGGCAACAAGGCAATCAGGCGCCCTTGCGCCAGCGCCTCGTGCACCAGCAGGCGCGGCAGCGGCGCGCAGCCCACGCCGGCCAGCGCGGCGCACAGCAGGGTGGCCATGTCGTTGGCGATCAGGCGCGGCTCGTGCGGCACCTCGGCCTGCGCACCCTCGGGGCCGGCCAGCGTCCACAGCCGCTCCTCGCGCGAATTGCCCAGGCCCAGCGTGGGCAGGCGCGCCAGGTCCCGCGGCGTGGCCGGCGGCGCGGCGGCGGCCAGCAGCGCGGGCGCGGCCACCAGCACGTGCGGGCTGCGCGCCAGCGGGCGGACGATCTCGTCGCCCCGGCCCGGCGCGTGGCCGGCCGGTGCGGGCCGCGCGCGCAGCGCCAGGTCGATGCCGTCGTGCCACACGTCGGCGTTGCGGTTGGTCGATTCGACCTGCACCTGCACGCGCGGCCAGGCGCGCAGGAAGCCGGCCAGCAGGTCGGCCACGCCGTGCTGCAGCAGCGCGGGCGGGCAGGTCAGGCGCACGCTGCCGCGCGGCTCGCGGCTCTGCTCGGCGGCCAGCGCCTCGGCGGCCTCGGCCTCGGTCAGCATGGCGCGGGCGTGCTGGGCCAGCTCCTGCCCGATCTCGGTGATGGCGAAGCGCCGCGTGGTGCGCTGCAGCAGGCGCAGGCCCAGGCGCGCTTCCAGCGCGGCGATGCGGCGGCTCAGGCGCGACTTGGGCACGCCGGTGGCGCGCTCGGCGGCGGCAAAGCCGCCGTGCTCGACCACGGCGGCGAAGTAGCCCAGGTCGTTCAAGTCATGCATGGTGATTGTTCCATTGATGGAATGATGAATCCCATTTTGCCGTCTTTCATTGAGATTGGATCGGCCGTACATTCAATCCATGCGCTGGCGGATCGGCCAGCGTTCCGCCTCACAGGAGTCTCGTCATGAAAAAAGCGCTTTCCGTCCGCAGCGCGCCCGGCCGCCATTGGGTGGGCGACGGCTTTCCCGTGCACGGCCTGTTCGGCTACAGCGGCGAGGGCGTGGCCGAGCGCAGCCCGTTCCTGCTGCTGGACTACGCCGCGCCGACCGAGTTCTCGCCCGCGGGGCACCGCCGCGGCGTGGGCAGCCACCCGCATCGCGGCTTCGAGACCGTGACCATCGTCTACGACGGCGAGGTGGAGCACCGCGACTCCACCGGCGCCGGCGGCGTCATCCGCCAGGGCGACGTGCAGTGGATGACGGCCGGCGGCGGCATCGTGCACGAGGAGTTCCATTCCAGCGACTACGCCGCGCGCGGCGGCCCGTTCGAGATGGTGCAGCTGTGGGTCAACCTGCCCGCCCGGGACAAAATGGCGCCGGCCGGCTACCAGGCCCTCGCCGACGCGCGGATTCCCGCCGTGGCGCTGCCCGACGGCGCCGGCCAGGTGCGCGTGATCGCCGGCACGTTCGAGGGCGCGGCCGGCCCCGCGCGCACCTTCACGCCCATGAACGTGCTGGACGTGCGCCTGCGCGCCGGGCGCACGGTGGCGCTGCCGCAGCCCGAGGGCTGGACCACGCTGGTGGTGGTGCTGGCCGGCACCGTGGCCGTCAACGGCGACACCGTGCTGCGCGCGGCCGAGATGGCCACGCTGTCCACGGCAGGCACGGGTTTGACCATCGAGGCCAACGGCGACGCCAAACTGCTGGTGCTGGCCGGTGAGCCCATTGACGAGCCGGTGGTGGGCTACGGACCGTTCGTGATGAACAGCCCGCAGCAGATCACGCAGGCCATCGAGGACTTCAACAGCGGCCGCTTCGGCCGCGTGTGAAGAGTCGATTGCTTCAATATTGATAGCTGTTACCGCAATATTCACACCGGCTGAAGGCCAAAAACACTCGAAATCCCGGGTGCTTTGCCGGCCCGTGCCGGGCCCGCCATACTTGATCACCCGACTTTCTTCCAGGAGCCTCCCATGACCGATCTGCTCCCCGTCGTCCTCAACGAAGCCGAGCACCGCTTCGAACTGGTGGTGGACGGCCACAGGGCCTACGAAGTGTTCGAGCGCTTTCCCGGCGGCATCGCCTACCTGCACACCGTCGTGTCCCCGGCGCTGGAAGGGCGCGGCATCGGCAGCCGCTTGGTCAGGCACGTGCTGGACTACGCGGTGCGGCACCATCTTCTGGTGCGTCCCGACTGCCCGTTCGTGAAGGCCTACATCGACCGCCACCCAGAATACCAGTCCATCTCACTGGCGCACGGCGCTGGTCGGAGCCAGCCATGACCGCCGCCCCGCAACGCTACGCGTCCCGCGTCTCCATCGTCGGCGAGGACACGCCCGTCGCGCGCGCCCTGCCGCACCGCGAGCGCCGGCTGGTGGGCGCCTGGTGCTTCCTCGACCACGCCGGCCCGGTGCAGTTCGCGCCCGGCGCCGGCATGCACGTGGGCGCGCACCCGCACATCGGCCTGCAGACCTTCACCTGGCTCATCGAGGGCGAGGTGGTGCACCGCGACTCGCTGGGCAACGAACAGGTCATCCGTCCCGGCCAGGTCAACCTGATGACCGCCGGGCGCGGCATCGCCCACACCGAGGACTCGCTGCACGAAGGCGCGCGCCTGCACGCGGCGCAACTGTGGATCGCGCTGCCCCGGGGCGAGCACGCGCGCGAACCCGCGTTCCAGAACCATCCCGAACTGCCGCGCCTGCCCGTCGGCGGCTTCACCGCCACCGTGCTGGCCGGCAGCGCCTGGGGCCAGGCTTCGCCCGCCACCATCTACACGCCGCTGGTGGGCATCGACCTCAGCGCCGCCGGCGCCGCGCATGCCGAAGTCCCCCTGCAGGCCGACTTTGAATACGCCGCCCTGGTGCTGCGCGGCAGCGCCCAAGTGGCCGGCGAGGCGCTGTCGCCCGGCGAATGGCTGTACTTCGCGCCCGGCCGCACCGTGCTGGGCGTGCAATGCGACGGCGAAGCCCAGTTACTGCTGCTGGGCGGCATGCCCTTTGGCGAAGACATCCTCGTGTGGTGGAACTTCGTCGCCCGCACCCAGGCCGAAATGGAACAGGCCCTGGCCGACTGGAACGCCCAGCCCAACACCGGTGGGCGCTTTGGCACCGTGCGCGCGGGCACCCTGGCCGCGCCGCTCAAGGCGCCCAGCCTGGAGGGGGTGCATTTGCGGGCGGGCGGGTAGGCGGCTGCTGATATTTACCCTCTCCCTCTGTGAATGGTTGGTTCTGCGGCGCCACGCTGTCGATCAAGCGGAAGTACGCCGACAAGATGGTGTGGGGGCCAGCGAGGGGCTGGAGTGCGGCTTGGATCGCAGACGGCATCGGGCTGCGGCACGCCCCTCAACCCCGGGAAACCGATACCCCCATCCCCGCGCCTGGCATGCAAAAAAACGTCACCGATGACCCTGAGCCCTACGGCCCATACGCCTCATTTCAGATGTGCAAGCCGGCATGTGGACGGAGATACACGACAACTTTCACGCCGGCGATGCCGACGAATGGCTGTCTTCGGCCAAGAACCTGGGCAAGTGCGGCTATTTGCTGCGCGTCAGCGGGAAAAGCATGCATGCGCCCGGCGAACGCTTCAGCTTTCCGAAGGGGATGATCCTGCACGTCAACCCAGGCATGACCCCGCAGCCCGGCCAGTTCGTCATTGTTCGGCGAGGCGCCGGTCTCGCTGCAGCCACATTCAAACGCTATGTCTTGATGGATGGCAATCCGTATCTGGAAGCGATCAACCCAAATTGGCCACCGGACGAGAAGTACATCAAGCTTCACCCTCACCGCCCGCTGCCCGACGCAGGACGCGGCAAACCCATACGAGCAGATGCGCGTGCGCCTTGCCGAAATCGACGCGCCCGAGCGCAAACAGCCCTTCGGGAACGTGAGTAGACAGCACCTCGCGGCGCTGTGCTTCAAGACCGAGGCCACGATCCGGCAGACTGCGACGGATCGCTATGGCCGCACGGTGGCGCGGGTGGAGTGCCGCGGGCGCGATGCCGATCTTGTAGAGCGCCACGTCATCCCTGGGCACCCGCACTACACCAGGCCGCCAGGCGTTGAGCCGCTGTACTGCGGATGCCCGCTTTGTTGGCGGGAGTAGCTGACCCATCCCCACCCAGCCGCCCACCGAGGCGGTTTTTTGTGGGTGCAGGTGGTGCAGGACTGATTGCGCCTACAGCCGCCCCGCTTCCAGATCGGCCCGAAGCGCCTCGCTGGCCCGCGTTTGCCAGCCCGGCCCCGAAGCTCTGAGCGCTGCCAGCACGTCCGGGGCAAGGCGCAGCGTGGTCAGCACCTTGGTACTGGCCTTGGCCGACCCAGCCGGTCGGCCGCGCCGCTTGGCAATCTGCTCCGGCGTGGTCATGCGCCCCACCACACCCGTCGCCGCCTCTCGCAGCGATTGCCGCAAGCCTGGCAGCGCGTGGCCCGCGTCAGCCTCCACGGCACGGGCTACCTTTTCCACGTCCATCTGCTGGAAGTCTTTCAGGCTTTGAATGGTCTTCATGGTCATTTCCTCTTGATGTCCTTGGGCAGAACATTGGCCTGCACCGCCTTTGTGTAGACCTGCACCATCAGCAAGGCACCGTCAGCGCGCAGAACGTAGTAGATCGCGCGGGCGCCGCCCCGCTTGCCCCGGCCTTTCACCGCCCAGCGCACCTTGCGCGCGCCGCCAGCACCCGGAACACGTCACCCGCCTCCGGGTTCAGGCAGAGCCAGGCAAAGAAATCCAAACGCTCCTGCTCCGTCCACACCGCATCTGCTTGCTTGACGAATTCGGCGGTTTCGATGACCGTGAGCATGTATTGATTGTAGCTACGATTAATTTGTGCGGCAAGTCTTTGTTTGTAGCCACGCGGCCAATTCGCGGCCTATTGCCAGGGCTTTACTGGGTTCAGCATTCATGAAGTGGGGCTCAGGTTCACCTTCTCGCCAAACCCGCCCCTACAACAACGGCCCCACCGTCGCCATCATGTTGTGCCAGATGCGCCGGTACCAGGGCCAGTGCAGCACTTCATCCAGTGTGACGGGCACGGACTGGTTGATGTATTGATGCTGGCGCGCGCGCACGTCGGCGGTGGTGGCGGCGTCTTGCAGCAGCAGGTTGTTTTCAAAGTTCAAATCAAAGCTGCGCAGATCCAGGTTGGTGGAGCCGAGGAGCGTGACCTGGCCGTCCACCGTGAGGGTTTTGGCGTGCAGCAGGCCGCCGCGGAATTCGTGCAGCGCCACGCCGGCGGTGAGCAGGCGCCGGTAGGTGCTGCGGCTGGCGGCGCCCACCACCCACGAATCGTTGCGCGCGGGCAGGATCAGGGTGACCCGCACGCCGCGCCAGGCGGCGGCGCACAGGCTTCGAGCACGGTGGCGTCGGGCACGAAGTAGGGCGTGGAGATGGTCAACTCGCTGCGCGCGGCGGCGATCAGCACGGACAGCAATTGCGGCGTGGCCAGCGGGCGTTCGGTGGGGCCCATGGCCGTGACGACGGCGGGAAAGCCGTCGGCGACGGGGGCGGCCAGCGGCTGGAAGGGGTCGAAGCTCTGGCCGGTGGTCTGCATCCAGTCGCTGGCGAACAGCCACTGCATTTGCGACACCACGCGGCCGCGCACGCGCAGCATCACATCCACCCAGGGGGCGTATTTGGCCTTGACGCGAAAGGCTTCGTCGGCGCAGTTCTGGCTGCCCACGTAGGTGATGCTGCCGTCGATGAGCGTGATCTTGCGGTGGTTGCGCAGGTCGATGCGGCTGGTGAGCAGCACTTTCAGCAGGTTGCCAAAGGGCAGCGCGATGGCGGTCTGCACGCCGGCTTCGCGCATCTGGCGCCACAGCGGCGAATGGATGAAAGCGCGCGAGCCCAGGCCGTCGACCATGGCGCGGCAGGTGACGCCGCGCTGGGCGGCACGCATCAGCGCGTGGGCGGTGCGGGTGCCGGTTTCATCGTTCAGCCAGATGTAGTACAGCACGTTGATCTCGCGCTCGGCCGCGTCCATGTCGGCCAGCATGCGCTCGCGCGCGGCGGCGCCGTTGGCCATCAGCTCGCCGTGGTTGCCCGGCACCGGGTGCACGCCGTTGATGGAGGCCGCGTAGCCGAAGGCGGGCAACCAGGCGGGCGCGATCATGCGGGCGGTGTCGGCCGCGTCGCCCAGCACCTCGCGCGCGGCGGGGTGGCCGGCCAGGCGCGCAGCCATGAAGTCGGCCGTGCGCTGCTCGCGCCGCAGCACGTAGCGGCCAACGGTGACTTCGCCGAACAGCAGGTACAGCACGCAGCCCAGGTAGGGCAGCACGATGATGGTGGCCAGCCAGGCCATGCGCGCGTCGGGGTTCAGGTCGTCGCGCAGCAAAATGCGCCCGCCCACGCCCAGGACCAGCAAAGTGTGTAGCAGCAGAAACAGCATGGGCGGCATTTTGGCGCAGGGCGGGCGCGGCGCGTGCGCCAGAATCGCCCGCATGACCAATGGCACCCCCACAGTCCACGGCCCAGCAATGAAGAAGCGCTCACTGATAGACGACACCGTTCACGCAGTGGCCCTGTTTGAGGGCCTGAAGGGCCTGGCGGCGCTGGCGCTGGGGCTGGGGTTCAAGGCGCTGCAGCAGCGCGACCTGCACGAACTGGCGGTGGCGCTGGTGGGCCGGCTGCACCTGCACGCCGACTCGCACCTGCCGGCCGTGTTCATCGGCTGGTCGGACAAGCTGCAGGAGGTGCACCCGGCCCAGGTGCTCACGCTGGCGCTGGCCTACGCGGTGCTGCGCTTTGCCGAAGCCTGGGGCCTGTGGCGCGACCGGCCCTGGGCCGAATGGCTGGCGGCGCTTTCCACCGGCCTGTACCTGCCGTTCGAGCTGATGCACCTGGCGCACCGGCCGAGCGCGGTGTCGGCCGGCGTGGTGCTGTTCAATGTGGCGGTGGTGGCGCTGATGGTGTGGCGCCTGCGGCTGCGCCGGCAAACCGTAAACTCATAGTCAAAAAGCCCTCCAGCCAGCGCTGGACAAGCGCCATGCGCTATATATAGAATAGCTTAAACGTCTGTGATGTGGCAGGCGAGAGACCATGCGAGAGGTGTGCGCCATGCAGACGGAGAGCCGCTTGAACGAACGCCGTCGCCTGGCGCTGGCCCTGCTGGCGGCGGGCTGGCTGGCCGGTTGCGCCAGCCGGCCGGCGTCGCGCACCAGCGCGGGCGGAGCCGTCGGTACCGGCGGCGGCGGGGTGCGCCGCGCGCCGGCCGTGCCCACGCCGCCCAGCCTGCCGCCGCTCAACCTGGACCCCGCCGAGCGCGAGGGCGCCGTCGCCAACGCCATGCTGCTGGTGAACACGCCCTACACCTACGGCGGCAACACGCCGCAGGGCGGCTTTGACTGCAGCGGCCTGATTCAGTATGTATTTCAGCAAGTGACGGGCGGCACGCGCCGCCTGCCGCGCAGCACCGCGCAATGGGCCGCGTCCACCGTACCGGTTCAGGACGCGCAGATGCAGCGCGGCGACCTGGTGTTCTTCAACACCACCGGCACGCCGTTTTCGCACATGGGCCTGCTCGTGGGCGACGAGCAGTTCGTGCACGCGCCCAGCAGCGGCGGCATCGTGCGCAAGGCCAGCCTGGACAATCGCTACTTCGCCACGCGCTACCTGGGCGCGCGGCGGGTGTTTGCTACCTGAGGCCGGCCGCCGCCCGCAGCGCCTGGGCCTTGTCGGTGCGCTCCCAGGTGAACTCGGGCTCCTCGCGCCCGAAGTGGCCATAGGCGGCGGTCTTCTGGTAGATGGGGCGCAGCAGGTCGAGCATCTGGATGATGCCCTTGGGCCGCAAGTCGAAGTGCTCGCGCACCAGTTGGGCGATGCGCTCGTCGGGGATCGTGCCCGTGCCCTCGGTGTAGATGGTGATGTTCATCGGCTCGGCCACGCCGATGGCGTAGGCCACCTGGATCTGGCACTGGCGCGCCAGCCCGGCGGCGACGATGTTCTTGGCCACGTAGCGCGCGGCATAGGCGGCGCTGCGGTCCACCTTGGTGGGGTCCTTGCCGCTGAAGGCGCCGCCGCCGTGCGGGCAGGCGCCGCCGTAGGTGTCGACGATGATCTTGCGGCCCGTCAGGCCGCAGTCGCCCTGCGGGCCGCCGACGACGAAGCGGCCAGTGGGGTTGACCAGGTAGCGGGTGTCCTTCAGCCATTCCTTGGGCAGCACGGGCTTGATGATCTCCTCGATCACGGCCTCGATGAAGCTGGCCTTCATATTCGTGGCGGTCTCGCTCTGGTCGGGGTGGTGCTGGGTGGAGAGCACCACGGTGTCGATGCTGTGCGGCTTGCCGTCCACGTAGCGCATCGTCACCTGGCTCTTGGCGTCCGGCCGCAGGAAGGGCAGGCGGCCATCCTTGCGCAACTGGGCCTGGCGCTCGACCAGGCGGTGCGCGTAGTAGATCGGCGCGGGCATCAGCTCGGGCGTCTCGTCGCAGGCGTAGCCGAACATCAGGCCCTGATCGCCGGCGCCGGTGTTCAGGTGATCGTCGCTGGCGTGGTCCACGCCCTGGGCGATGTCGTTGCTCTGCTTGTCGTAGCAGACCATCACCGCGCAACCACGATAGTCGATGCCGTAGTCGGTGTTGTCGTAGCCGATGCGCTGGATGGTGTCGCGCGCCACCTGGATGTAGTCCACGTGCGCGTTGGTGGTGATCTCGCCGGCCAGCACCACCAGGCCGGTGTTGGTCAGCGTCTCGGCGGCCACGCGCGAGCGCGGATCCTGCGCGAAGATGGCGTCGAGGATCGCGTCGGAAATCTGGTCGGCCACCTTGTCGGGATGGCCTTCGGAAACCGATTCGGAAGTGAAGAGAAAGCTGTTCGCCAGTTCCATTGAATAAACTCCTGTGGTTTGAACGCCTGCGTTGCCAAACCTTGCGGAGCCCTGGCGAACGCTTTAGCAGATCTTGTTTAACGTCGCCCTGCAAGTAGTTCAGTAACTCGGCGACGCCCCGATTTTAGCCAATCCACCATGCTTGCCCTGTATCGCCTCGTGTCCGGCTGGCCGCTCGGCCTGCTGCACGCCCTCGGCGCGGCGCTGGGCTGGCTGACCTGGCTGGCCTCGCCCACCTACCGGCGCCGCCTGGCCGCGCATGCCCGGCTGGCGGGCTACCGGTTCGCCGAGGTGCGGCCGGCCGTGGCCCACGCCGGGCGCATGGCGCTGGAGACGCCGCGCCTGTGGTTCGGCCCCCCCGTGCCCATCCAGTGGGACGGCACCGACGTGGTGGACGCCGCCTACGCCGCCGGCAGGGGCGTGGTGTTCCTCACGCCGCACCTGGGCTGCTTCGAAATCACCGCCCAGGGCCTGGCCGAGCGCTACCGTGCGCGCTACGGCTCCATCACCGTGCTGTACCGCCCGGCGCGCCAGGCCGCGCTGGCGCGGGTGGTGGAGACGGCGCGCCGGCGCGAGGGCCTGGAGACCGCGCCCACCACGCTGGCCGGCGTGCGCCAGATGATGAAGGCGCTGCGCGCCGGCCGCGCCATCGGCCTGCTGCCCGACCAGGTGCCGCCCGAGGGCATGGGCCAGTGGGCGCCCTTCTTCGGCCAGCCGGCCTACACCATGACCCTGGCCGCGCGCCTGCTGCTGCAGACTGGCGCCACGCCGGTGCTGGTGTGGGGCGAGCGGCTGCCGCGCGGGCAGGGCTTTTGCCTGCACTTCCGCGCGCTGGCCCAGCCGCTGGCCGGCGAACTGGCGCCGGCCGTCGAACAGATCAACCGCGCCATGGAGCGCCTGATCCGCGAGTGCCCGCAGCAGTACCTGTGGGGCTACGGGCGCTACAAGACGCCGAGGCCGGCCACCGCATGATCCACCCCGGCGTCCTCTTCATGCGCGCGCTGGCGCCGCTGCCGCTGGGGCTGGTGCGCGGGCTGGGCGCCGCGCTGGGCCGCCTGCTGTACCTGCTGGCGTGGCCGCGCCGCCGGATCGCGCTGACCAACCTGCGCCTGTGCTACCCGGACTGGAGCGAAGCCGAGCGCCGGGCCGTGGCGCGGCGCAACTTCGTGGTCTTCAGCCAGGCGTTCCTCGATCGGTCGTGGCTGTGGCACGGCGACCCCGAGACGGTGCGCCAGCGCCTGCGCATCACCGGCGCGGTGCAGGACCTGACGCGCGAAGGGGCGGTGGTCATGTTCGCGCCGCACTTCTACGGCATGGACGCCGGCGGCAGCGCCGTGATGCAACAGATCGCGCGGCCGGCCTGCACCATCTACTCCACCCAGTCCGACGCCACGCTGGACGCCTGGATGCGCGCCGGCCGCCAGCGCTTTGGCGATGCCACCCTGCTGTCGCGCAACGAGGGGGTCAAGCCCATCGTGCGCGCGCTGCGCCAAGGCAAGATGCTGTACCTGCTGCCCGACATGGACCTGGGCCCGCACGAATCGGTGTTCGTGCCCTTCTTCGGTGTGCCGGCGGCCACCGTGCCGTCGCTGTCGCGCTTCGCCAAGCTGGGCGGCGCGCGCGTGGTGCCGGTGGTGACGCGGCTCACGCCCCAGGGCTACGAGGTCAGCGTGCATCCGGCCTGGGCGGACTATCCCAGCAGCGACGCCGTGGCCGACACCGCGCTGATGAACCAGCGCCTGCAGGGCTACATCGACGCGATGCCCGAGCAGTACTACTGGGTGCACAAGCGCTTCAAGACGCGGCCGCCCGGCGAGCCGTCGATGTATTGACGCCCGGCGCGCTACGGATGGCGCGCGATGAAGCCCTCGATCTCGCGCGCCAGCAGTTGCGGCTGCTCGTGAATGATCCAGTGGGTGGCGCCGGGCACTTTCTTCATCTCCAGCTGCGACACGTAGTCGGCCATGCCGTCGAGCAGGCCGGGCAGCAGGGCGGTGTCGTCGAGCGCCCAGAAGATGAAGGTTGGCACGTTCACCAGCAGGCGCTCGCGCGGCAGCACGGGGATGCCGTCCACGCCGGCGCCGGGCAGCGGCGGCTTCAGGGGCGTCACGCGGTAGAGGTTGCAGGCGCCGGTGAGGCCTTGGTCCCACACGGCGCGGTACTGGTCCTTCACCGCCTCGGTGAGCCAGCCGAAGCCGTCCGGCCCGGCCTTCATCAGCGTGAAGAAGGGCCACATGCGCTTGTAGTCGTCGGCCGCCAGCAGCGCCTCGGCATCGGGGCGGGCCAGGAAGTTCATGTACGCGCTCGCCTGCTGCTGCGCCGGGTTTTCGCGCAGCTCGCGGGCGAAGGTGCCGGGGTGGGGCGAGTTGATGATCACCAGCCGGCCCAGCTTGTCGCCGTGCAGGTTGCCATAGGCCCAGGCGAAGGCGCCGCCCCAGTCGTGCGCCACCAGGGTCTCGATGCGGCCGCCCTGGCCTTCGGCGGCGGCCAGCGCCTCGATGTCCTGCGTCAGCAGTTGCGGGCGGTAGGCCTCCACTTCCCTGGGCGCGCTGGAGCGCTCGAAGCCGCGCAGGTTGGGCGCCACGCAGCGGAAACCCCCGTGCTCGGGCTGGGCGAAGTATTCGAGCAGTTCATCCCAGATGAACGCGGCTTCGGGAAAGCCGTGCAGGAACATCATCAGCGGCCGCCCGCGCTCGCCGGCCGAGCGGCAGCTGAGCGTGATGCCTTGGGGCAGGTCGATGGTCCAGGTGTCGATCATGGGTGGGTCTCCTCTTTCAAGTGCGGTGGTGCGGGTGCATTGTGCGCCACGCCGGGCCGGGCCGGCATCGAGGATCGTCCTGCGCACGGATTCATGATAAAAATGGCCTTGGCCGGCGTGGCTATTGTGCCGGAAGCTATCAATAGGAGAGCGGCATGGGCATCCGCATCGTGCGTCTGGGCAGCCCGCGCGCGCCGGACGAGGGCGTGCGCATCGGCACGGTGCGGCGTCCGCCGCGCGGCGTGCCCAAGGCGCGGTTCGCCAGCGACGACTGGTACGACGTGTGGTACCCCAACCTTTCGCCGAGCCCCGAGCTGATGAAGCTGGCGCTGTCCACCCACGCGCATCCGGACAGTGCGCAGTCGAAGAAGGACTGGGCGTTGTTCACGCGCGGGTTTCGCAAGGCGATGGCCGAGCCCGACGCGGCGCGCACGCTGGACGTGCTGGCGGCGCTGTCGCACGGCGCCCATTTCTCGCTCGGCTGCTACTGCGAGGACGCGTCGCGCTGCCATCGTTCGATCCTGCGCGCCCTGCTGGCCGAGCGCGGGGCGGACCTGGCCGATTAGGCGGGTGCGGGGGCGACGTCCGGGGGCGGCCGCGGCGCCTCGTCCACCAGCCGCCGCAGCCACAGCGCCGCGTCGTCCACGCCCTGGCGCTTGAGGGCCGAGAACAGTTTCACCTCGCCGCCCCCCGCGTTCAGACGCGCGATGGACAAGGCCTTGGCTTGTTCGGCGCGGCCCAGCTTGTCGGCCTTGGTCAGCAGCACCAGGAACTTCAGGCCCTGCTCGACGCGCGGCCGGATGACCTCCAGCAGGGCCTCGTCCAGCTCCTTCAGGCCGTGGCGTGGGTCGCACAGCATGACCACGCCGGCCAGGTTCTCGCGCGAGACCAGGTAGTTGGCCATCACGCGCTGCCAGCGCACCTTGTCGGCCAGCGGCACGGCCGCGTAGCCGTAGCCGGGCAGGTCGGCCAGCACGGCGTCCATGCCGCCCTGCCGGCCGAGGGTGAACAGGTTGATGTGCTGCGTGCGGCCCGGCTTCTTGGAGGCGAACGCCAGTTGCGTCTGCTGCGTCAGGGTGTTGATGGCGGTGGACTTGCCGGCATTGGAGCGGCCGACGAAGGCGATCTCCGGCACCTGGAGCGCCGGCAGGTGGTGCAGTTGCGCCGCCGTGGTCAGAAAGCGCGCCGTGTGCAGCCAGCCCAGGGCTTCGCGCGCGGCGGCGCTGGGGACGGGCGGGTGGGCGGAGGAGGGGCGCGGGAGGGGCATGAAGGCGGGGCGGGAGCATCGTCCCCGGAGCGGGGGCGCGAGTGCGGCATTGTAGAATCGCCCCGCTAAAGCGCCCACGACCTCCACCATTCAAAAGAAGACGATCGCCCATGAAGTCGCTCGCTGCCCTTCTGACCGCCTCGCTGCTCGCCGCCACCGCGTCGGCCGCCGACGCCCCAGCCGCGCCCAAGGTCGACCTGGCCAAGGGCGGCGCCAGCTACGCCGCGGTGTGCGTGGCCTGCCATGCGGCGGACGGCAACTCAACGGTGCCCCTGCAGCCCAAGCTGGCGCAGCAGCACCCCGAGTACCTGGTCAAGCAGATGCTCGAATTCAAGAGCGGCACGCGCCAGGATCCGATCATGCAGGGCTTCGCCGCCGCGCTGAGCGAGGAAGACACGCGCAACATCGCGTGGTGGCTGGCGTCGCAGAAGGTCAAGCCCGGCTTCGCCAAGGAGAAGGACCTGGTGATGCTGGGCGAGCGCATCTACCGCGGCGGCATTCCCGACCGCCAGATTCCCGCCTGCGCGGGCTGCCACAGCCCCAACGGCGCCGGCATTCCCGCGCAGTACCCGCGCTTGGCGGGCCAGTTCGCCGACTACACCGCCAAGCAGCTGGTGGCCTTTCGCGATGGCGCGCGCAAGAACAACTTGCAGATGACGGGCGTGGCCGCCAAGATGAACGACCGCGAGATCAAGGCGGTTTCCGATTACATCGCCGGCCTGCGCTGAAAAGCGGGGCGGCGCTGACCTGACACCGCGCCCGGCTTGGCCCGGCGCGGTTTTTTATGAGCGCCAGAATGAATCCAGGTCAAGAAATCGCGTCGAAGGGGGAACGGGCGCGCTGGCGGCACGCTCCAATGGCGAGCGTCCGGCACGCCGCCGGAGCGCGCACTGGTTTCGCATGACGGCATCGGCAGACACCCTCCACCACGACGTCCCGCACGGCCCGCGGCCCTGGCGCCCGGGCGTGGAGTTGCTGTCGTCGATGCGCTTCGCCATCGCGCTGCTCACCGTCATCTGCATCGCGTCGGTCATCGGCACCGTGCTCAAGCAGCATGAGCCGGCGGTCAACTACACCAACCAGTTCGGGCCGTTCTGGGCCGATCTGTTCCTGGCGCTCAAGCTCAACGCGGTGTACAGCGCGTGGTGGTTCCTGCTGATCCTGGCCTTCCTGGTCGTCAGCACCTCGCTGTGCATCGCGCGCAACACGCCCAAGATCGTGGCCGACCTGCGCAGCTACAAGGAGAACATCCGCGAACAGAGCCTGAAGGCGTTCCACCACAAGGCCGAGGCGCGCCTGGCCGAGTCGCCCCAGGCCGGGGCCGAGCGCATCGGCCGCCTGCTGGCCGGCGGTGGCTGGAAGGTGCGCCTGCAGCCGCGCGACACGCCGGCCGGCCCGGGCTGGATGGTGGCCGCCAAGGCCGGCGGCGCCAACAAGATCGGCTACATCGCCGCGCACAGCGCCATCGTGCTGGTCTGCCTGGGCGGGCTGTTCGACGGCGACTTGTTCGTGCGCGCGCTGACCTGGTTCGGCGGCAAGACGGTCTACGCCGGCAGCGGCTTCGTGTCCGAGGTCGGGCCCGAGCACCGCCTGCCCGAGACCAACCCCACCTTCCGCGGCAATCTGGTGGTGTCGGAGGGTACGCAGTCGAGCACCGCCATCCTGAGCCAGTCCGACGGCGTGCTGCTGCAGGAGCTGCCGTTCGCGGTGGAACTGAAGAAGTTCATCGTCGAGTACTACTCCACCGGCATGCCCAAGCTGTTCGCCAGCGACATCGTGATCCACGACAAGGCCACCGGCGAGCAGCGCCCGGCGCGCGTCGAGGTCAACCACCCGGCCAGCTACAAGGGCGTGCAGATCTACCAGAGCAGCTTCGACGACGGCGGCTCGCGCGTGAAGCTGGCGGCCCTGCCCCTGAACGGCAGCGCGCGGCCGTTCGAGGTCGAAGGCACCATCGGCAGCTCCTCGCAGATCACCAACGGCAGCGACCAGCTGACGCTCGAATACACCGCCCTGCGCGTCATCAACGTCGAGAACCTGTCCGGCGACCCGCCGGCCGGCGTGGACGTGCGCCGCGTCGACCTGGGCCAGGCCGTGGCGCAGCGCCTGGGCGCGGCCGACAAGACCGTCACCAGGCGCGAGCTGCGCAACGTCGGCCCCAGCATCACCTACAAGCTGCGCGACGCGGCCGGCCAGGCGCGCGAGTACCACAACTACATGTTGCCGGTCGATACCGGCGACGGCGCGCCGGTGTTCCTGGTCGGGGTGCGCAACACGCCGGCCGAGTCCTTCCGCTACCTGCGCGTGCCGGCGGACGACGAAGGCTCGCTGGCCGGCTTCGTCGCCCTGCGCGCGGCCCTGGAGGACCCGGCGCAGCGCGAGCGCGCGGTACGCCGCTACGTCGCCAAGGCGGTCGAGCCGGGCCGGCCGGAGCTGGCCGAGCAACTGGCGATGTCGGCCTCGCGCGCCCTGGGCCTGTTCGGTGGGGCCGAGGCGGTGAACGGCACCCGCATCGGCGGCCTGCAGGCCATCTCGGACTTCATGGAGGCGGCCGTGCCGGAGGGCGAGCGCGAGCGTGCCGCCGAGGTGCTGCTGCGCATCCTCAACGGCACCCTGCTGGAGCTGAACGCGCTGGTGCGCGAGTCGCGGGGCCAGAAGCCTCTGTCGGAAGCCGACGAAGCCACCCGGCAGTACATGACGCAGGCGGTGTTGGCGCTGTCGGACGCGCCGCTGTACCCGGCGCCGGTGGTCTTCCAGCTCCAGGACTTCACCCAGGTGCAGGCCAGCGTGTTCCAGGTGGCGCGCGCCCCGGGCCAGAATGTGGTCTATCTGGGCTGCCTGTTGCTGATCCTGGGCGTCTTTGCGATGCTCTACGTGCGCGAGCGGCGCCTGTGGATCTGGCTGGCGCCCGAGGGCGCCGGCGCCCGGGCCACGATGGCCCTGTCGTCCAACCGCAAGACGATGGACGCCGACCGCGAATTCGAACAACTGCGGCTCAAGCTGCTTGCCGAGCCGTCCCACGAGACATCCCACGAGGGGGCTTCCAGGCCATGAACACCACCGTCGCACCCGCGCCCCTGACGCTGAACGAGGGCTACTTCGCGCGCCGCAACTGGGGCGATTGGGCGTTCGCCCTGCTGGCCGTGGCCGGCGCCGTCTTCGCGTTCCAGCGCTACCACGCGGCGATGGACGTCTACGAGAAGGGCATCCTCGCCGCAGCGGTGCCGGCGGTGGTCTGGCTGGGCTGGTTCTGGCGGCCGCTGCGCCACCTGATGCTGGTGGTGGCCGCCTTCTCGCTTTTGGCCATCGTGTCCTACGACGGCGACCTGCGGCGCGGCGACACCGTCTTCTGGCTCAAGTATTTCCTGTCCAGCCAGTCGGCCATCCTGTGGATGAGCATGTTGTTCTTCATGAGCACGGCGTTCTACTGGATCGGCATGTTCGCGCGCGGGCAGGCGGCCGTGTTCGAGGGGCTGGGCAGCAAGATCGCCTGGGTGGCGGTGGGGTTGGCGCTCGTCGGCACCATGGTGCGCTGGTACGAGAGCCACCAGATCGGCCCGGACATCGGCCACATCCCGGTCAGCAACCTGTACGAGGTGTTCGTGCTGTTCTGCTGGATGACGGCGCTGTTCTACCTGTACTACGAGGCGCAGTACCGCACGCGCGCCATGGGCGCCTTCGTGATGCTGGTGGTCAGCGCCGCGGTGGGCTTTTTGCTGTGGTACACGCTGGTGCGCGAGGCGCACGAGATCCAGCCGCTGGTGCCCGCGCTCAAGAGCTGGTGGATGAAGCTGCACGTGCCGGCCAACTTCATCGGCTACGGCACCTTCTCGCTGGCGGCGATGGTGGCGTTCGCCTACCTCATCAAGCAGCAGGCCGCCGAGAAGCGCTGGTATGCGCTCACGCCCATGTGGCTGCTGGGCATGGCGCTGTGTTTCGTTCCCCTGGCCTTCCGTCAGCGCAACCTGGCCGAGGCCGGCGGCAGCTACTGGTTCGGCTACGCCATCGTCGCGGCGCTGATCGTGGGCGGCATCCTGCTGGGCCGCCGGCGCATCGCCGAGCGCCTGCCCAGCTTCGAGGTGCTGGACGACGTGATGTACAAGTCCATCGCCGTGGGCTTCGCCTTCTTCACCATCGCCACCGTGCTGGGCGCGCTGTGGGCGGCCGAGGCCTGGGGCGGCTACTGGAGTTGGGACCCCAAGGAAACCTGGGCCCTGATCGTGTGGCTGAACTACGCCGCCTGGCTGCACATGCGGCTGATGAAGGGCCTGCGCGGCACCGTCGCGTCGTGGTGGGCGCTGGCGGGGCTGGGCGTGACCACCTTCGCCTTCATCGGGGTCAACATGTTCCTGTCGGGGCTGCACAGCTACGGCACCCTGTAGCAGGGTTGCGGCAGCGGCGCGCCGCGACGGCATGTTTTCAAGCCAAATCGGCCTTGAGCCCGCGTGGATATTTCGCTGATAGCTATTATTTTAATAGTAAACGTTCGATTCTGGTAGGCGCCGCGGGCCTGAGGGCTTGCGCCGGCCGCGCGCCGCTGTAACCTGGCGGCCCATCGGAACGAATGAACAGGTGCCGTCTCCAACAGTCGTCGCGCCCGCACCAGGCGGCCGGCGCCCGAACCCAGGCACACACTCCCGAGGCTCCATCATGCTGATCCGATCCCGCGACCCAGGCTTCGTGCACCCTCATCCCGGCGACGTCACGCCGCGCGCCGTCTACGAAGACCGGCGCGCGTGGCTGCGTCTGATGGCCGGCGGCGCGGCCGGCGCCGCGCTGCCGGGCTGGGCGGCGCGCGACGCCCGCGCGCAGGCGCCCGCCGCCGCACGCCCGGGCAAGCTGGCGCCGCTGCCGGGCGCCAGGTCCGCCGTGCCCGGCGCGGTGACGATGGAAAAGCCCACCGACCACAAGGACGCCAGCAGCTACAACAACTTCTACGAGTTCGGCACCGACAAATCCGCCCCAGCGCGCCAGGCCCACACGCTGAGGACCGCGCCGTGGTCGGTGGAGGTCGAGGGCCTGGTCGGCAAACCCGGCCGGTGGGCGCTGGAAGACCTGCTCAAGCTGGCGCCAATGGAAGAGCGCCTCTACCGTCTGCGCTGCGTCGAGGGCTGGTCGATGGTGATCCCGTGGGTCGGCTATTCGCTGGTCGGGCTGATCCGCCGCGTGGAGCCACTGGGCAGTGCCAGGTACGTCGAATTCGTCACCCTGGCCGACCCGAAGCAGATGCCCGGCCTGCGCTCCGGCGTGCTGGACTGGCCCTACACCGAGGCGCTGCGGCTGGACGAGGCGCTGCACCCGCTCACGCTGCTGGCCTTCGGCATGTACGGCGAGGTGCTGCCCAACCAGAACGGCGCGCCGGTGCGCATCGTGGTGCCCTGGAAGTACGGCTTCAAGTCGGCCAAGTCGATCGTGAAGATCCGCTTCACCGAGAAGGAACCGCGCACCGCCTGGAACAAGGCGGCGCGGCACGAGTACGGCTTCTATTCCAACGTCAACCCCGAGGTGGACCACCCGCGCTGGAGCCAGGCCACCGAGCGACGCATCGGCGAGGATGGGCTGTTCGCCAAGAAGCGCAAGACGCTGATGTTCAACGGTTACGAAGCCCAGGTCGGCCAGCTGTACGCGGGCATGGACCTGAAGAAGTTCTATTGACCCCCGCCGTGACCGTGCGCGCGCTCCTGCTGCGGCCGGCGGCCAAGCCGGTGGTCTTCGCGCTGTGCCTGCTGCCGCTGGTCTGGCTGGTCTTCGGCGCCGTGGCCGACCGGCTGGGCGCCAATCCGGCCGAGGCGCTGATCCGCGCGCTGGGCGACTGGACGCTGCGCTTTCTGTGCCTGACGCTGGCCGTCACGCCGCTGCGGGTGCGCACGCGCACGCCGCAACTGGCGCGCTTCAGGCGCATGCTGGGGGTGTTCACGTTCTTCTACGCCTGCCTGCACCTGCTGGCCTACGCCTGGCTGGACATGGGGCTGGAGCCGGCGGAGATCGGCCGCGACATCCTCAAGCGCCCCTTCATCCTGGTGGGCTTCGCCACCTGGCTGCTGCTGCTGCCGCTGGCCCTGACCTCGGCCAACCGCGCCGTGCGCTGGCTGGGCGGGCGCCAGTGGCAGGCGCTGCACCGGCTGGTCTATCTGATCGCGGGGCTGGCGCTGCTGCACTTCTTCTGGATGCGCAGCGGCAAGAACGACTTCGCCGAAGTGGCGGTGTACGGTGCCGTCATCGGCACATTGCTGCTGGAGCGGCTGGTGCGCTATTTCAAGCCAAATCGGCCTCAAGTCAGCGCCAGATAATCGCCAGTAGCTATATAAATAATAGCTACCTGGCGAGCCTCAGATCGACTCCAGACGCCACAGATCCTGCATGGGCTCGCGCCGGCGTACCACGCGCGTGCTGTTGCCGTCCACCAGCACCTCGGCGGCGCGCGGGCGGGTGTTGTAGTTGCTGGCCATGCTCATGCTGTAGGCGCCGGCCGATAGCACGGCCAGCCGGTCGCCCGGGCGTACCGCCAGCGCGCGGTCATGGCCCAGCCAGTCGCCGCTCTCGCACACCGGGCCGACCACGTCCCAGGTCGCGGCCGCCGCCCCGGCGGCCGGCTCGGCCAGCGGCACGATGCGGTGAAAGGCCTGGTACAGCGCCGGCCGGGGCAGGTCGTTCATCGCCGCGTCGACGATGCAGAAGCTCTTCTGCTCGCCGGGCTTGAGGTAGAGCACCTCGGTCACGCACACGCCGGCGTTGCCGACCAGCGAGCGGCCTGGCTCGATCATCAGCGCGCGGCCGCCGAAGCCGCGCGCGTCCAGGCGCGCCAGCAGCGCCGCCCACAGCGCATCGGCGGCCGGCGGCGCGTCGCCGTTGTAGTCGATGCCCAGGCCGCCGCCGAAGTCGATGTGGTGGATGGGGATGCCGGCCACCTCGATGGCGGCGACCAGGTCCAGCACCCGGTCCATGGCTTCCAGGTAGGGCGCGGGCGCGGTGATCTGCGAGCCGATGTGGCAGTCGATGCCCGCCACGCGCAGCCCCGGCAGGCCGGCGGCGCGCTGGTAGGCCGCCAGCGCCTGCTCGTGCGCGATGCCGAACTTGTTGCCCTTCAGGCCGGTGGAGATGTAGGGATGGGTTTTGGCGTCCACGTTCGGGTTGACGCGGATGCTGACCGGCGCCACCCGGCCGCAGGCCTGGGCGACTTCGCTCAGCACGTCCAGCTCGGCGACGCTCTCGACGTTGAAGCAGCCGATGCCCACGTCGAGCGCGCGGCGCATCTCCTGGCGCGTCTTGCCGATGCCGGAGAAGATGATTCTGCCGGGCGCGGCGCCGGCCGCCAGCGCGCGCTCCAGCTCACCGCCCGAGACGATGTCGAAGCCGCAGCCCGCGTCCGCCAGCAGCTTCAGGATGGCCAGCGTGGAGTTGGCCTTCATGGCGTAGCAGATCAGCGCGTCGCGCCCCGCCAGCCCGCGCTGGTAGGCCGCCAGCGCGGCCAGGATGGCGGCCTTGGAGTAGATGAACAGCGGCGTGCCGTGCCGCTCGGCCAGCGTCTGCAGGGGCACGTCCTCGACCATGAGTTGGCCGTCGTGATACGACACGAAGGGCGCCCCCGGCAGCGGCGGCGGGGGGAGGGCGGGCGAAGCGGTCATTGGATATCGGGCAGGTCGGGCAGCGGCGACGGGGGCACGGGGGTGGACGCCCGGCTGGCTGGCGCGGCGGGCGGCTGGCCGCCGCCGAAGACGGTTTGCGGCAAGGTCGCGCGCTGCGCCGCCGCCGGGGTGTGGGGGATGTAGAGCGGCCCTTTTTGGCCGCAGCCGGCCAATGGCCCCGCGAGGATCAGGCCCGCCGCGATGGCTAGAATGGTTCGAGGCAGCGGTGCGAGCGACATGGATGGAATTGTAATGACCGAGCTTGAATACATGGACCGGGCGGAGGCCCTGCTGCGCAGCGTCGAGACGCAGTGCGACCGCGTCAATGAGACCACCGAGGCCGACATCGACAACCAGCGCGTCGGCGGCATGATCACCCTGGTGTTCCGCGACGGCAGCCAGATCGTGGTGAACCTGCAGAAGCCCCTGCACGAAGTGTGGCTGGCGGCGCGCTCGGGGGGCTACCACTTCCGCCATCACGAGGGCGCGTGGCGCGACACCAAGTCGGGCGAGGAATTCTTCGCGCGCCTGTCGCGCAGCGTCAGCGAGCATGCCGGCATGCCGCTGGTGTTCCTGCCCTAGTTCTTGAACAGGTCGAGAATGCGGTTGCGCTCCTCGGAGGGGGCGGCGCTCTCGCGCCCTGGTTCCACCGCCACCGGCTCCAGGCCCGCGCCACCCAGGTTGCTGATGCCTTCGCCGCGCGCATACTCCTCGTAGTACCAGTCGCCGCCGACCTTGACGACGCCCTGTGGCGGCGTGAGTTCGGCCACCGGTACATTCTTGAGCGCGGTCTGCATGAAGTTGATCCAGATCGGCAGGCTCAGCCCACCGCCAGTCTCGCGGCTGCCCAGGTTGCGCGGCGTGTCATAGCCGATCCATACCGTCGTCGCCAGCGTCGGCTGGTAGCCGGCGAACCAGGCGTCCATCGAGTCGTTGGTGGTGCCCGTCTTGCCGAACAGGTCGGGGCGCTTCAGCGTGGCCTGCGCCTTGGCGGCCGTGCCGCCGCGCGCGACTTCCTGCAGCAGCGTGTTCATGATGAAGGCGTTGCGCGCGTCGATGGCGCGGTTGGATTCGACGGGAGCGGCCGGCTGGCTCTCGACCAGCACCTTGCCCGCGTGGTCCGTGATGCGCGTGATCAGGAACGGGTTGACGCGGTAGCCGCCGTTGGCGAACACCGCGAAACCTGCGGTCAACTGCATCGGCGTGACCGAGCCCGCACCCAGCGCCATGGTGAGGTAGGGCGGGTGCTTGTCGGCGTCGAAGCCGAAGCGCGTGACCCATTCCTGGGCGTAGGGCGGCGTGATCGTCTGCAGGATGCGGATGGAGATCATGTTGCGCGAGCGGGCCAGCCCGCGCTTCATGGTCATCGGGCCCTCGAACCCGCCTTCGTAGTTCTTGGGTTCCCAGGGCTGGCCGCCGGTCACGCTGCTGTCGAAGAACAGCGGCGTGTCGTTGATCACGGTGGTGGGCGAGAAGCCCTTCTCCAGCGCCGCCGAGTACACGAACGGCTTGAAGCTGGAACCCGGCTGGCGCCAGGCCTGGGTCACGTGGTTGAACTTGTTCTTCTCGAAGTCGAAGCCGCCGACCAGCGCCTTGACGGCGCCGTTGCGCGGATCCACGGCGACGAGGGCGCCCTCGACTTCGGGCAACTGAGCCGTCTCCCAAGAGCCGCGGGCCTGCTTGACGATGCGGATCAGGGCGCCGGGGCGAAGGCGGACGGCCGGCGCGGCCCGAGCAGAGAGGCCGGCCTGCGCCGCCCGCAGGCCGTCGCCCGTGATCTCCACCGCCTCGCCGCCCTGGCGCACGGCCACGATCTTGCGCGGGCCGGCTTCGAGGACGACGGCGGCCATCATGTCGCCGATGTCCGGGTGGCTGGCCAGCACGTCGTCGATGGCTTCGTCCCGCTCCTTCGAGTTCCTGGGCAGGTCGACGAACTTCTCGGGGCCGCGGTAGGCCTGTCGCCGTTCATAGTCGAGGATGCCGCGCCGCAACGCGGCATAGGCTGCGGTTTGGTCGGCGCCGTTGATCGAGGTATAGACGTTGAGACCCCGGCTGTAGGTCTGGTCGCCGTACTGGGTGAACATCATCTGGCGCACCATCTCGGCCACGTACTCGGCATGCACGCGGCCGTTGTTGCCGACGGGGCGGATGCGCAACTCCTGCTCCTTGGCCGCTGCCGCCTGTTCGGCCGTGATGAAGCCGTTTTCCAGCATGCGGTCGATGATGTAGAGTTGACGCTCGCGCGCACGCGTGAAGTTGGCGATGGGGTTGGCCGTCGAGGGAAACTTCGGCACCCCGGCCAGCATGGCGGCTTCGGCGACGGTGAGGTCTTTCAGGGGTTTGCCGAAGTAGGTCTCGGCCGCCGCGGAGAACCCGTAGGCGCGGTTGCCCAGGAAGATCTGGTTCATGTAGATCTCAAGGATCTGATCCTTGCTGAGCAGGTGCTCCAGCTTGAACGTGAGCAGGATTTCGTAGATCTTGCGGGTGTACGTCTTTTCCGAGGACAGGTAGACGTTGCGCGCCACCTGCATGGTGATGGTGGATGCGCCCTGGCTTTTTTCGCGGCCCAGGTTGGCCAGCGCCGCACGCAGCACGCCCACGTAGTCCACTCCGCCGTGCTCGTAGAAGCGTGCGTCCTCGATCGCCAGGACGGCGTCCTTCATGACCTTGGGAATCTGGGCAATGGGCGTCAGGTTGCGCCGCTCCTCGCCGAACTCTCCGATCAGGCTGCCCTCGGCCGTGTACACCCGCAAGGGCAGCTTGGGGCGGTAGTTGGACAGTTCCGAGACATCGGGGAGATTGGGGTAGGCGATCGCCAGGGCCATCAGCCCGGCCATGGCGGCGCACAGCACGAGGGCGATCACCGTCCCCCCGGCCCAGGCCAGGCCTTTCGCCAGCCATACCATCCAGCGCGAACCGGCGTTCTGGCGCTGCTTCACGCTGCGCGTGGATTTTTCAGGGGACATAAGACAAATCTAGAGGGAGTGAGTGCCGGCATCCGGCCCACCAAGACGATGAATCCGGCTTTGACGCAGATGAGGTGAACACGTTCCTGAGCAGGCTTCGCATTGTGAGTGGAGCGCAGCCCGACGCGAGGGGCGGTCGCCACGGCCGATGGCGTACTTTGCTGCCGCCGGTTACGAAACTCTGGTTTTCGTTAGTTTTTTGACAATGCGCATCAAAAAATGCGCGATCTTTCTCTTTGCCGGCGCAATGCCTTGCTGCTAGCATTCCACCGAATCCTTAAGCGTGTTCTACTTGTGCAATAGAACGTAACGGGGAGCTTTCTTGAACACTGGCTCGTTGTTCAGTCGCCAACCCCCGCCCATGATCGGGCTTGACATCAGTTCTTCCAGCATCAAGCTGGTGGAATTGGCCCAGGATCGCGGCGGCAACCTGATGCTTGAGCGCTGCGGCATCGAGCCGATGGAGCGCGGCTGGATCAGTGAAGGCAACATCGAGAATTTCGATGAAGTGGTAGGCGCAGCCCGCCGTTTGATCAAGAAAAGCGGCTCCAGGGCGAAGACGGTTGCCATGGCCTTGCCCACATCCGTGGTGATCAGCAAGATGATCATTTTACCCGGCGGTCTCAGCGAGCGTGAAATGGAGGTGCAGGTCGAATCCGAGGCCAACCAGTACATCCCGTTTTCCCTGGATGAAGTCAGCCTGGACTTCTGCGTGGTGGGGCCCAGCACGACGTCGGCTGGAGACGTCGAAGTGATGATCGCCGCGTCGCGCAAGGAGAAGGTGGAGGATCGCCAGGGGCTGGCCGAAGCGGTCGGCTTGACGCCCGTGGTGATCGACGTGGAGTCCTACGCGTCCAGGTTGGCCGTCAGCCGGCTCATCGAGCGTCTGCCGGGCGGTGGCGCGGATGCAGTCGTCGCGCTGTTCGAGATCGGTGCCCAGACATCCGCCATGCAGGTGCTGCGCCACGACGAACAGGTGTACGAGCGCGACCAGGTGTTTGGCGGAGCGCAACTGACGCGGATGCTGGTGCGCCACTACGGCTTCACGGCGGAAGAGGCCGAAACTACGAAGCGGGCAGGCGGACTACCGGACGACTACGCGGCGGTGGTGCTGCAGCCCTTCGTGGAATCGCTGGCCCAGGACGTGGAGCGCGCGCTCAAGTTCTTCTTTGCCAGCACGCCGCACAACCGCGTGGACCACGTCCTGCTGGCGGGCGGCAGCGCCAGCTTGCCGGGGTTGGCGGAGGCCATCACCCAGCACACATCGTATCCCTGCCAGGTCGTCAATCCCTTCGGTGGCATGGAGATCGGGCGCTCGGTGCAGGAAAAGAAGATGCGCCGTGAGGCGCCTTCCTATCTGACGGCGTGTGGGTTGGCAATGCGGAGGTTCCTGCGTTGATCCTGATCAACCTGCTGCCTCACCGGGAGATGGCGCGCCACCGGACGCGCCAGGTTTTCCGCGCGTCACTGGCGTTGTCCGCGGTATGGGGTTCCGTCATCGCAGGCGGGGCCTATCTTTGGCACCAGAACGAGATTTCCACGCAACAGGATCGCAACGCCCTGCTGGTTTCCGAAATTCGAAAGCTCGAGAGCGAAATCAAGGAGGTGGCCACGCTGCAGGAGGAGATCGCCACGCTGAAAGCGCGTCAGGAGGCGGTAGAAAACCTCCAGGCGGATCGCAATCTTCCCGTTCACCTGCTGAACGAATCGGTGCGCCACTTGCCAGAAGGGGTGTACCTGAAAAGCATCAAGCAGGAGGTCCAGAACGTCCTGATCCACGGCGTGGCGCAATCCAATGAACGGGTATCCGAGTTGCTGCGCAATCTGGCGCGGTACAGCGACTGGGTGACCAAGCCTGAACTGATCGAAATCGTGGCGTCCAACTTGGCGCTGAGCCCGCGTGAGCAGCGCCGCGTCTACAACTTTACGGTCCGTTTGCAGCTGCAGCGCGCCAGCGACGCCCAGGCGGCTGCATCGGCTGCGCGGCAGAGCGCCTCGCGCCCGACAGGCGCGGCCACCTGATCGTAGTCCTCCGTGCATCATGGCTCGCAAGTCTTCTTCGACCGTCGATGTCCTGGGGCCCCTCAGGTATGTGGGGGCGCAGTTCCGCGGCCTGGACACACGCGATCCCTCCTCATGGCCGGCGTTACCCCGTTGTGCGTTGCTGGCGCTCGTCGCGGCGCTGGTGACGGGACTGCTGTGGTTCCTGGGGCTCAAGAGCTCCGACGAGGAACTGGAGGGCGAGCGGGCCAGGGAAACCACGCTGCGCGCGGACTACCGGTCGAAACTGCAGAAGGCGGTCAGCCTGGAAGAGCTGAAGAAGCAGCGCGCCCAGGTGCTGCAGTACGTAAACCTGCTTGAAAAGCAGCTTCCCAGCAAGTCGGAGATGGATGCGCTGCTGTCGGACATCAACCAGGCTGGCCTGGGCCGGAGCCTTCAGTTCGATCTGTTCAGGTCGGGACAACCCGTGATCAGGGACTACTACGCGGAGTTGCCGATCGCCCTGAAGGTGACGGGGCAGTACCACGACATCGGCGCGTTCACCTCGGACATCGCCAACCTCCCGCGCATTGTGACCCTCAACAATCTGGCGGTGAACCCCAGCACGGACAAGGACAGGACGGGTTCGCTGGTGCTGGAGGCGACGGTCAAGACCTTCCGCTACCTCGATCCGGAGGAGATCGCGGCGCAGCGGAAAGCCGTCGCGAAGCCGGGTGCCAAAGGATGAAATTGCGTCCGTGCACCTGGACGCTGCTGGCTGCGACAGCGCTGACAGCCGCCTGTTCACCAGGCGTCGAGGATCTCCAGCAATGGATGCAGGAGCAGCGCCGGCAAACGGCGCCCAGGGTGACGGCGATCAGCGAGCTTAAGAAATACGCTCCTCTCGTCTACTCGGAAAGCGCTGCGGCGGAGCCTTTCGGCAGTCAGAGACTGACGCAAGCCCTGCGTCGTGAATCCGGGCCTGCCGGCGCGGGCGCGGCCCTGATTGCTCCCGAACTTCATCGCCGCAAGGAGCCATTGGAGGCCTATCCGCTGGATGTGATGGCGATGGTGGGCAGCCTGAACCGGGGTGGCCAGCACGTGGCCCTGGTTCAGGTGGACAAGCTGCTGCATCAGGTGCGCGCCGGAAACTACTTGGGCGAGAACTACGGGCAGGTGATGAAGGTTTCAGAGAGCGAAGTAATTTTGCGCGAGATCGTGCAGGACGCCGCGGGCGAATGGATCGAGCGCCCTGCCGTATTGCGGCTGCGGGAGAAAACACAGTGAGGAAGTGGGCCTTGTCAGTGTGGCGAACGCTGCAATCAACCGCGGTAGGCTGGGTGGCCCTGGGCGCGATGGCCGGTGCGCATGCCCAGGCGAGCATCGAGTCGATCACCAGTTCCGTGCAGGGCGGCGTCGAGGTCGTGCGCATCGATCTGACGCAGCCGCTGACGGCCGTGCCTGCCGGATTCGCGATGCAATCGCCGGCGCGCATCGCGTTGGACTTTCCGGACGTGGTCAGCGGGCTGCAACGCAACACGGTCGAGATCAACCGGGGCAACCTCCGCGCTGCCAATGTGGTCCAGGCCAGTGATCGCACGCGCGTGGTCCTGAACCTCCACCAGCCCACGGCCTACCGTGCCGAGGTGCAGGGTCGTTCCCTGCTGGTTTCGCTCGATCCGGTGGCGACCGCCGCGCCTGCCGCGCCAGCGCCCGCGGCATTTGCCGAAAGCCGCGGCGACAACGCGCAGCCGCTGCGCGACATCGATTTCCGCCGCGGCATGGACAACACGGGACGGGTGGTCGTCGACCTGGCCAGCAACCAGCTGGGTGTCGATATCCGGCAGCAGGGGCAGAACCTGGTGGTCGAGTTCCTGAAGACCAGCCTGCCCGAAGGGCTGCGCCGCCGATTGGACGTGAGCGACTTCGGCACCCCCGTCCAGACCATCAACACGGTCCAGTCGGGTGACCGGGTCCGCATGGTGATCGAGCTCAGGGGACCGTGGGAGCACAGCGCCTACCAAAGCGACAGCCAACTGGTCGTGGAAGTGCGCCAGCAGAAGATCAACCCAGACAAGCCGACCCCAGGCACCGGCTACCGCGGCGAGAAGCTGTCGCTGAACTTCCAGAACATCGACGTGCGCTCGATGCTGCAGGTGATCGCCGACTTCACCAATTTCAACATCGTTATTTCCGACGCTGTGCAGGGCAGCCTGACCTTGCGCCTGAAGGACGTGCCATGGGACCAGGCACTGGACATCATCCTCCAGGCCAAGAGCCTGGGCATGAAGCGCGTCGGCAACGTGCTGCAGATCGCCCCCAAGGAAGAAATGGCCGCCAAGGAGAGGGCCGAACTGGAGGCGCAGGCCGCCATCCGCAACCTGGAGCCGCTGCGCACGCAATCGTTCCAGCTCAACTACACCAAGGCCACGGACATCGCGATGCAACTGACCTCGTCCGGTGGCCAAGGCGGTGGTTCGTCCGGGGTCGTCGGCGAGTCCGGCCGCCTGCTGAGTTCACGCGGTTCCGTGATCGCGGAGCCGCGCACCAACCAGCTCTTCGTGTCCGACATCCCCTCGCGGCTCGAGCAGATCCAGGAAATGATCACCAAGCTGGACGTCCCCGTCCGCCAGGTCTTGATCGAGGCGCGCATCGTCGAGGCGTCAGACACTTTCGGCAAGTCGCTGGGCGTCAAGCTGGGCGGCTCGGACCTGCGCGGCATCCGCGGCGGCGATGCCGGCTACGCGCTTGGCAACGGCGGTCCACGCATCGCCTTCGGCGGCAGCTACAGCGCCGTCGCCGCCACGACCGGCGAGGCAGCCTCGGCCGGGCTGACGACCGCCACCTCGCAGTTCCTCAACCTGCCCGCGTTGGGTCTGGCCGGCGCGATGCCGGCGAGCTTCGCCATTTCGCTGTTCAGCTCCGCGGCCAATCGCTTCCTCAACCTGGAACTGTCCGCGCTGGAGGCCGACGGCAAGGGCAAGATCGTGTCCAGCCCGCGCGTGGTGACCGCCGACCAGACCAAGGCCCTGATCGAGCAGGGCACCGAGTTCGCCTATCAGCAGGCCACGTCCAGCGGCGCCACCGCCGTGGCTTTCCGCAAGGCGGTGCTCAAGCTCGAGGTCACGCCGCAGATCACGCCCGAGGGCAGCATCATTCTCGACCTGGATGTCCACAAGGACAGTCCTGGAGGGGTTGTCGAAGGGGCCATGTCGATCAACACCCGGCGCGTCAAGACGCAGGTGCTGGTGGAAAATGGCGGCACCGTGGTGATCGGAGGCATCTTCGAGTTGACCGAGACTGAGCAAGAGAACAAGGTGCCCGTGCTGGGTGACATTCCCGCGATCGGCAACCTGTTCAAGCAGCGCACGCGCCGCGCCGAGAAGCAGGAGATGCTGGTGTTCATCACCCCCAAGATGATTTCCGACCGGGGCGCGGTGCGGTAGGTCGACGTTGCCGGGCATTCGGCACGCCAGCGCCGCCGATTTGGCGGCTTTGAAGGCTTCCTCGCGGTGCTAGAGTGCAGGCCCATGCATCGGGCTATGTTCTTGACGACCCAACCATCCTGGGCTCGTCCGGGGATTTTTTCATCGCCGGGCCGACTCAAGATGAAAGACGCCCCCTCGGGGGGCAGCGACCCTGGCGCAGCGGGGGAGCGCGGGGGTAACTTTTCGTGATCATCGTTCTCGTCGGCATGCCCGCCAGCGGTAAATCCACGGTCGGGCGTTCGTTGGCGCGCAGGCTGCAGATGGCCTTCGTGGACTCGGACACGGTCATCGAGCGGCGCCTGGGTTGCACCATTCGCAGCTATTTCGACAGCCATGGCGAGGCGGCCTTTCGCGATGTCGAGCAGGAGGTCATCGGCGAGCTGACGCAAGGCCCAGCCGCCGTCCTGGCCACGGGCGGCGGCGCGGTGCTGCGCGAGGTCAACCGCCAGCGCCTGCGCGAGCACGGCACCGTGCTCTACCTGCGTTCCTCACCCGAGCAACTGTTCCGGCGCGTGCGCCATGACACGCGCCGGCCGCTGCTGCAGGTGGCCGATCCGTTCAAGCGCCTGCAGTCACTGTACGCCGAGCGCGACCCGCTCTACCGCGAGTGCGCCCACTACGTGATCGACACGCACGGTGCGTCGCTGTCCCTGCTGGTCAACCGCATCCTCATGCAACTGGAGCTGGCGCCGCCCGCCGCCCCGGTGTGACAGGCCCCATCGCTACACTCGATTCATGCCAGGCATCTCTTCCGCCCAACAGGTCCGCATCGCGCTGGGCGAGCGCAGCTACCCCATCTTCATCGGCACTGGCCTGCTGGACGACCCGGCGGCGTTCGAGGCCGCGGCCGCCGGCAACGACGCGCTCATCGTCACCAACGAGACCGTGGGCCCGCTCTACGCCGAACGCCTGGCGCGGGTGCTGGCGCGCCGCCACCGGAAGGTGCGCCAACTGGCGCTGCCCGACGGCGAACGGCACAAGGACTGGGCCAGCCTGAACCTGATCTTCGACACCCTGCTGGGCCACGGCGCCGACCGCAAGACGGTGCTGTACGCCCTGGGCGGCGGCGTGGTGGGCGACATGACCGGATTCGCTGCCGCCTGCTACATGCGCGGCGTGCCCTTCGTGCAGGTGCCGACCACGCTGCTGGCGCAGGTCGATTCGTCGGTGGGCGGCAAGACCGCCATCAACCACCCGCTGGGCAAGAACATGATCGGCGCCTTCTACCAGCCGCTGGCGGTGGTGTGCGACCTGGACGCGCTGCGCACGCTGCCCGCGCGCGAGGTGTCGGCGGGGCTGGCCGAGGTCATCAAGTACGGCCCCATCTTCGACATGGCGTTCCTCGGGTGGATCGAGGCTCACATCGACGCCCTGCGTGCCTGCGAGCCGGCGGCGCTGGCGCGGGCCGTCCAGCGCAGTTGCGAGATCAAAGCCGAGGTCGTGGGCCAGGACGAGCGCGAATCGGGCCTGCGCGCCATCCTCAACTTCGGCCACACCTTCGGCCACGCCATCGAGGCCGGCCTGGGCTACGGCGCCTGGCTGCACGGCGAGGGCGTGGGCGCGGGCATGGTCATGGCGGCGCACCTGTCGCGCGATCTGGGGCTGGTGGACGACGCCTTCGTGCAGCGCCTGGCGGCGCTGATCCACCGCGCCGGCCTGCCCACGCGCGGCCCCGTCATCGACGCGGCCGACAACGCCGGCCGCTACCTGCAGTTGATGCGCGTGGACAAGAAGGCCGAGGGCGGCGAAATCCGCTTCGTCGTCATCGACGGCCCCGGCCGCGCCGCCGTGCGCGCCGCGCCCGATGCGCTGGTGCGGCAGGTCATCGACCGCTGCTGCGCCAAATAGATGCTATGTTTTAAATAGCTTAAAGCATAATATCCATGCTGGCCAGAGGCTGATTTGACTAAAAATCCTGCCGATCTCGCCGCCTTTGCCAGCCACCCCGCGCTTTCTCGCGGCAGGCGCCACGCTGCCACTCCCGCGCCCACGCGCGACGCCTTCCAGCGCGACCGCGACCGCATCGTCCACTCCACCGCCTTCCGCCGCCTGGTCTACAAGACCCAGGTGTTCCTCAACCACGAGGGCGACCTGTTCCGCACCCGCCTCACGCATTCGCTGGAGGTGGCGCAACTGGGCCGCTCCATCGCCCGCTCGCTGGCGCTGAACGAGGACCTGGTGGAGGCCATCGCCCTCGCGCACGATCTGGGCCATACCCCCTTCGGCCATGCCGGCCAGGACGCATTGAACGACTGCATGGCCGCCCACGGCGGTTTCGAGCACAACCTGCAGAGCCTGCGCGTGGTCGATGAGCTGGAGCACCGCTATCCCGACCACGACGGCCTGAACCTCACCTTCGAGACGCGCGAAGGCATCCTCAAGCACTGCTCCGCCGCCAACGCCCGCGCGCTGGAGGCGGCCGAGCCGGGCGGCGTGGCCCATCGGTTCATCGACGGCACCCAGCCCAGCCTGGAGGCGCAACTGGCCAACCTGGCCGACGAGATCGCCTACAACGCGCACGACATCGACGACGGCGTGCGCTCCGGCCTCATCACGCTGGAGCAGCTGCGGGCCGTGCCGCTGTTCGCGTGCTTCCACGCCGAAACCCTGCGCGAACACCCCGCGCTGCAGGGCCGGCGCGTGCTGTACGAGGCCATCCGCCGCATGCTCTCGGCGCAGGTCTACGACGTCATCGACGCCACGCGCGCCGCCCTGGCCGGGGCCTGCCCCGCCGACGCCGACGCGGCCCGCCGCGCCGGCCCGCTGGTGCGCTTCAGCGCCGACATGCGCGCGCAATCCATCGCGCTCAAGCGCTTCCTGTTCGCTAACCTCTACCGGCACCCGCAGGTCACGCACACCACGGACCAGGCGCGCGAAGTGGTGCGCGGGCTGTTCGCCGCCTACCTGGCGCGCCCGGCCGAACTGCGCGCCGAGTTCGCCCAGCGCTCCGACCACCAGCGCGCCGTGGCCGACTACATCGCCGGCATGACCGACCGCTTCGCCCTGCGCGAGCACGAGCGGCTGACTGGGCGGCGCCTGCTGGTCTAATCCGCTCCATGCCCTCGCAAGCCGCCGTCATCGCCGACACCCGCCGCTGGCTGGAGCGCGCCGTGATCGGGCTCAACCTGTGCCCCTTCGCCAAGGCGCCCCACGCCAAGGGGCAGATCCACTACGCCGTGTGCGCCGGCGCCAGCCCCGCCGACCTGCGGGCCGCGCTGCGCGCCGAGCTGCAGGCCCTGGCTGCCCTGGATGCCGCGCGGCGCGAGACCACGCTGCTGATGGCGCCCGGCCTGCTGGCAGACTTCCTGGACTTCAACGATTTCCTGGACGAGGCCGACGCAGTGCTGACCGATCTGGAGCTGGAGGGCGCGCTGCAGATCGCGCCCTTCCACCCGCGTTTTCAGTTCGCCGGCACGCGCGAGGACGACATCACCAACGCCACCAACCGCGCCCCGTACCCCACGCTGCACTTGCTGCGCGAGGCCAGCATCGACCGCGCCGTCGCCGCCTTCCCCGAGGCCGAGGCGATCTACGAGGCCAACATGGCGACGCTGGAGCGGTTGGGCCCGCGGGGCTGGGCCGCGCTGGGCGTCGGCGCCGGCGGGGAGAGCGGCGCATGAAGCCCGTACGCCGCAGGATTGCTACTTATTCAGTAGCTAATGGCGAAGTGCCAGCGCGGGCTGACGGCCAAAAACATTCAGAATCCGAGGTGCTGGCCGAACTGCGCCCCGGCCAGTCGGTCGAGCTGCTCAAAGCCCTGCACATCCTCACCCGCGACGGGCGGATGAACCAGGATTCGCGCCGCAAGCTCAAGCAGGTCGAGCACCTGGTGCAGTTCATCGAGGCCGAGCTGGGCCGCATCACCCCCCACGCCGGCGAGCCCACGCTGGCCGACCACGGCGCTGGCAAATCCTACCTGGGCTTCATCCTGTACGACCTGCTGCTGCGGCCCGCCGGGCACGGCACCGTCCACGGCATCGAGACGCGGCCCGAGCTGGTCGAGCGCTCGCGCGCGCTGGCCGCGCGGCTGGGCTTCGAGCGCATGCGCTTTCTCAACATCAGCGCGGCCGATTCGGCGCACGACGCGGCGCTGCCGCCACGCATCGACGTGGTGACCGCGCTGCACGCCTGCGACACCGCCACCGACGACGCCATCGCCTTCGGCCTGGCCAAGCGCGCGCAGGCCCTGGTGCTGGTGCCCTGCTGCCAGGCCGAGGTGGCCGCCTGCCTGCGCCAGCACAAGGCGCTGGCCCTGGCGCGCACGCCGCTGGCCGAGCTGTGGCGCCACCCGCTGCACACGCGCGAGATCGGCAGCCAGCTCACCAACGTGCTGCGCTGCCTGTACCTGGAGTCGCAGGGCTACCAGGTGACGGTGACCGAACTGGTGGGCTGGGAGCACAGCCTGAAAAACGAGCTGATCATCGCCCGCTGGACCGGCCAGCGCAAACGCAGCGCGGCCGAGCGGTTGCGGGCCTTGCTGGAGGAGTTCGGCCTTCAGTCGCTGCGGGCCACGCGCTTCGCGGCGCTAGACGCCGCGCCAGCGCCCGCCTGAGCAGCGCTCGATGCCCGCCAGGTCGCGCCGCGAAGCCACGTCTTCGAAGCCCGCGCCGGCCAGCAGGGCGCGCACCGCCGCCGCCTGGTCCCAGCCGTGCTCCAGCAGCAGCCAGCCGCCGGGGCGCAGGTGCGCGGGCGCGCCGGCGACGATGCGGCGCAGATCGTCCAGCCCGTCCGCGCCCGACACCAGCGACTGCCGTGGCTCGTGCCGCAGCGCCGGCAGATGCGCATCGCCCGCCGCGATGTAGGGCGGGTTGCTGGCCACCACGTCGAACGCCTCGTCCGCCACGGGCGCGAACCAGTCGCCGTGACGCAGCGCCACCGGCAGGCCCAGCCGCTCGGCGTTGCCCTGCGCGACGGCCAGCGCGTCGGCGCTGGCGTCCACCGCCCACACCCGCGCCGCCGGCCGCGCGTGCGCGATGGCCAGGGCGATGGCGCCGCTGCCCGTGCCCAGGTCCAGCACGTGGGCCGGCTGGCCGGGCGGCAGCAGGTCGAGCGCCCAGTCCACCAGGGTTTCGGTGTCGTCGCGCGGGTCGAGCACGCGCGCATCGATCTGCAGCGTCAGGCCGTGGAAGTCCTTGCGGCCGGTGAGGTAGGCCACCGGCTCGCCCCGCAGGCGGCGCGCGGCCAGCGCGCTGAAGCGCTCGGCGCACGCGGGCGCCAGCGCATCGCCGTCGTGCGCCAGCAGCCAGGCGCGCGCGTGCGTGGGCTGGCCCAGCGCGTGCAGCAGCAGCATCCGCGCCTCGTGGCGCGGCAGGCCGGCGTTTTCGGCGTCGCACAGGGCGTCGGCCAGGGTCATGAATTGCTATTAAATATATAGCTTCTAGCGCAATATTGGCGCTGGCTTCAGGCTTTTTTGGATTGGAATCGGTGATTCAAGGGCCGGCCATGCGGTCCACCACGTCGCGCACGCCTGCCACCTGGCGCGCCGTGGCCAGGGCCAGCGCGCGGTCGTCGGGCGAGGCCACGGTGCCTTCGACGACCATCACGCCGCCCTCCAGCCCTTGCACCCGCAGGCCCGCCTGCGCCAGCCTGGGCTGGGCCGCCAGCGCGGCGCGCACGCGTTCGGCGATGCGCTGGGCGCCGGCCGTGGTGCCGGCCTCGATGTGCGCCGGCACCTGCTCCAGCCGGGGCAGCGGCGGTAGTACCGGGATGTGCTGCGGCGTGGCGCCCCAGGGCGTGCCGCCCGCGCAGGCGGCGAGCAGGGCGGCGGCGCCGGCCAGCGCCAGGGCAGCGCGGGAGCGCGAGGAAGCGGTAGAAGGCATGTCGAGTCTCCTTGGACAGCGGGGACGGCGGGCCCCTGGCCCATGATAGTGAAGGACTGGGGCCGTCAGGCCCGCACTTCCAACTCGGCCATCAGCTCGGCCTCGCGCGCGGCGCGCAGGGCGTCCACCACGTCCTGCAGGTCGCCTTCCATCACCAGCGCCAGCTTGTACAGCGTGAGGTTGATGCGGTGGTCGGTCAGGCGGCCCTGGGGGAAGTTGTAAGTGCGGATGCGGTCGCTGCGGTCGCCCGAGCCGATCAGGCCCTTGCGCGTGGCCGCTTCCTTGGCGGCGCGCTCGCCGCGCTCCTTCTCCTGCAGCCGGGCCTGCAGCACGCGCAGCGCCTGGGCCTTGTTGGCGTGCTGGCTGCGGCCGTCCTGGCATTCGGCCACGATGCCGGTGGGCAGGTGCACCACGCGCACGGCGGAATCCGTCTTGTTGATGTGCTGGCCGCCGGCGCCGCTGGCGCGGAAGGTGTCGATGCGCAGGTCGGCGGGGTTGAGGGTGATGGCCTCGGCCTCGTCGGGCTCGGGCATCACCGCCACGGTGGCGGCGCTGGTGTGGATGCGGCCCTGGGTCTCGGTCGCCGGCACGCGCTGCACGCGGTGGCCGCCGGACTCGAAGCGCAGCGCGTTGTAAACCCCGTCGCCCGCGATGCGCAGCACCAGCTCCTTGTAGCCGCCCAGCTCGGCCGGCGACTCGCTCATCACCTCCACGCGCCAGCCGCGGCCGGTGGCGTAGCGCGTGTACAGGCGCGCCAGGTCGCCCGCGAACAGCGCCGACTCGTCGCCGCCCGTGCCGGCGCGGATCTCCAGGAAGGCGTTGCGCGCGTCGTCGGGGTCCTTGGGCAGCAGCATGCGCTGCAGCTCGGCCTCCAACTCGGCCAGCTCGGCCTCGGCCGCGGCGATTTCCTCGCGCGCCAGCTCGGCCATGTCGGCGTCCTGCAGCAGCTCCCGCGCGGCGGCCAGGTCGGCCTCGCGCTGCCCGAAACGCGCCCAGCGCCCGGCGATGGCCGCCACGTCCGTGTGCTCGCGCGAGAGCTTCAGGAACTGGGCCATGTCGGGCATGATGTCCGGGCGCGACAGCAGGAAGTCCAGCTCGCCGAGGCGGGCGGCGTAGCGCTGGAGTTGGTCGCGGAGGAAGGGTTTCATGGACGAGGAAAGCGGGCGATTGTCGCCGGTTTCGCGCTGGCGGGGCTGGTGAGCGGCTGCAGGTGTGCCGCTCATCGGGTGTCGCGGTCCGTCTGTCTCGCGAACCTCGTCACTGGGTGGCTTGGTGGGCAGATTGCGAGGCCATGAAGATGCATGCATTCCGCCCGCAGCGCGGATTCACCTTGGTCGAGATCCTGGTGGCCTTGGTCATCTTCGCCTTCGGCCTGCTGGCGTCGGTGGGGTTGCTGCTGTCGTCCATGCAGGCGACGCAGTATTCGTCCAATTCGGTCGTCGCCAGCACCCTGGCGCGCGAATACGGGGAGCTGATGCAGATGATTCCCGACGGCGTGTCGGGCACCTCGTTGGCGACGTCGTCGTCGGCCAACACCCTCATGGTCGATACCGACGGCATCACGTCCGGCAACGCCAGCGCCTGCACCGGCGCGGGCAAGAACTGCTCGGCCACGGATCTGCTGGCCGCCGCGCGCGACGACTGGGCGCTGCGCGTCAAGTCCACCCAGGCCCTGCCCCAGGGGCGCGCCGTGGTGTGCCGCGATGCGACGCCGCGCAACGCCGCCGGCGAACTGGAGTGGGGCGGCTGCGACGAAGCCGGCGACACCGTGCTGGTCAAGATGGGCTGGCTGGGCAAGAAGCCGGTCGGCTCGGGCAGCGGCGTGGACACCCGCTGGATGACCAGCGACCGGCCCCGCTTCGCGGTGTCCGTCATGGGCAACCTGCGCGACTACGTCACCCCGCCCGCGGCCGGAGCCACGCCATGAGACCCTTGTCCGCTTCATCCCGGCGCCAGCGCGGCCTGACGCTGGTCGAGATGCTGGTCGCCATCGTGCTGATGTTCATGGTCACCTTGGCCACCGTGGCGCTCTACACCACCAACTCGTCCAGCAAGCGCACCATCGATGCCTCGCAAAGCCTGGACGACACCGCCCGCTTCGTGTTCGAGCTGGTGGGGCAAGCGGTCCACAACGCCGGATACCTTGGCGCCGTGCCGGTCGAAAGCGAGCAGGGCGCCACCCGCTACACGTTGGCCAATCTCTTCGACGCCTGCGAGGCCAGTGCCGGCACCACGCCTTGCCCAGTGCTGGGTTTCGACAACTCCCGCCCTTCGGTGGGTTCCCTCAACGTGGTTTCGGCCGGCAGCGTGGGCGTCAACGCCAGCGACAGCGTCGCCTTCCGGTTCAATGGGGTGGGCCGCAGGGACGGCACCACCGCGGATGGGAGCGTGCAGAACTGCAGCGGCACGGCGGTGCCGGTGGCCACCGTGGATGCGGAACTGGGGCTCAGCGTTTTCTCGGTGAAAACCCTGGCGGGCGAGCCGGAGTTCTACTGCACGTGGGGAAATGGCACGAAGAACGAGCCCATCGGCCGTGGCGTGGAGAGCTTCCAGGTCATGTACGCCGTTGATTGCCGGGGCACGCCCTGCGTGCGCGACGGCGTGCCCGACCGCTGGGTCAGCGCCGCCGGCGTGGGTGTGGCGAACTGGCGCCACGTCAAGGCCATCCGCATCGGGTTGATCCTGCGCGGCCCGCCGGGCAGTGCCCAGGCGGCGTCGGGCGACAAGCTGTATCCGCTGGGCAAGGACTTCACGGGTGACCTGAGCGAAACCGGCCTGGTCTTCACTCCACCCCTCGATGGGCGGCTGCGGCGGGCCTACACCACCACCTTCCTGCTGCGCAACTCGGTGTGATGGGCGCCATGAACAAACACAGGCGTTTCCTCGGCAGCCGGCCGGCCCAGCAGGGCATCGCCCTGGTCTTCGTCCTGCTCATGATGGTGATCGCCATCTCGGCCGCCCTGTTCGCCGCGCGGCTGACGCTGCTGGGCGACAAGGCGTCGCGCAACGACCGCGACCGGCAGGTCGCTTTCCAGGCGGCCGAATTGGCGCTGAACGATGCCGAACTCGACATCATGGACGCGGCTTTGGCCCTGGAGCCGAACTCCCTGGCGCGGGGATGCAAGTTTGGCAACCCGCGCGCGGCCTTCTTGCCCGATGCGGCAGGGTGCAACGCGACCGCCGAGCGCCGCGGGTATTGCGAGATGCCGCTTCAGGCGGCATCCGGAGCAAAGCCCATGTACAAGCTGATCGATTGGGAGGAAGCCAACGATTCGGAGCGCGTCTACGTCAAATACGGCGAATTCACGGGCCGAAGCGCCGAGTTCGCCACCGGCGACGGTTCGGCCGGCTCCACGGTCAAACCGCCCACGCCCGCCAAGCCGCCCAAGTACATCATCGTGCGCTCGTCGCCGGCCAAGCTTCAGATCATGCCGCAGGGCCAGCGTCAGGTCGTCAGCATCGAGGCCGCCTACAAGATCTATGCGCTGGGCTACGGCGTCAACCCCAACACCAAGGTCATGTTGGAAGGCGAGGTCTACAAACCCGTCGTCGAGAAGTCGTGCGGAAGCTGAAGAGCAGCGATGAGTTCCATGAAACCTGTGCCTGTTGTCCGCTGTGTGCCCCCATCGACCGCCGTTCGCCGAGCGTTCCGATGGGCGCTGCTGCTGGCTGCGTGCGCCGGGGGCATGAAGTGGGCATCCTCGCAAGATGCCTTGCCCCCGGTGGTGGACCTCGATTCGTCACCCGCTGCCAAGCTGGAAGAGCCATCCAACGTGGCGCTGGCGCTGTCGATCGACTTCACCACCATGGGTGCCGCGTACCGAGGGGCGGAATACGTCCATGACCTGGCCCATGCGCCCTACCTCGGCTATTGGGACATCCGGGGCTGCTATCAGTACAAGGACTCTGGCGACACCTCGACCCTGGCGGGTGAGTATTTCTACCGGGTGGGCACCGCCAATGGCGAAGGGTATTGCTCCAACGCCTACAGTGGCAATTTGCTGAACTACGTGGCCACTTCCACCATCGATATCCTGCGCCTGGCTTTGACGGGCGGCCATCGTGTGGTGGATACGGCCTCAACGACGGTTTTGGAGCGGGCCTACCTGTACAGCGATTGGGGATTGAACCAACCCACTTATTTTCCGCGCCGAAGCATCAACAAAGCCTTCTTGGGCAAGGTCGTTCCAAACGCCCCGGTCACGACGACGGGCGACTTTATCTATGCGGGCAGTTGCAAGGATAAAATATGGTTTGGGACGCGAACGGCCGACCATCTGAATTGCGACCATCCTACGCAAACTGCGGCGACCGTGTTCCATCACGGCGATCTGAACCCGAAAGACGCCGACAACGAGCCCTTGCCCATGTTCGGCCGTGTCAAGGTGTGCGCGGGTTCCGAAGCCACATCTCGGGGAGGGTTGTGTGCACGCTATCCCAGTGGCAACTACAAACCCATTGGCCAGATTCAGAAAAAATCGGATGGCATCAAGATATCTGTCTTTGGCTATCTGGCCGATGACAGCAATACGCGCTACGGTGGAGTCCTGCGCGCGCCGATGGGCTACGTGGGACCCACCAAGCCCAACGCGGCCGGTGTCGGCATGATCGCCAATATCGAGAAGGAATGGAATCAGAGCACAGGTGTTTTCGTTGAAAACCCCAGAAACGGGCCCTATGCCTACAGTGGTGTCATCAACTATGTGAACAGGTTCGGGACCACGGGAACGAAAGGCTATTACAAGAGCCTGGATCCTGTGGGTGAGCTTTATTACGAGGCGCTGCGGTATTTCATGGGTCTCGGTCCCACCGCGGCAGCGGTCGCCAGCTTTGCGGGCAAGGAAGATGGATTTCCTGTCTACACCAATTGGACGGATCCCATTGAAAACGCCTGCTACCGCAAGAACTACATCCTGACCATTGGCGACGTGAACACCCACTACGACCGCCAACTGCCGGGACATGGCGGGTCGGGCGCCCTCGCGGGGACCACACTGGACCCCGCGCGCTCTGCCGAGAGCCTGCTGGGGAGCGGCACGTTCAATGCAGCCGACTGGACAAAAGTCATTGCCCGCTTCGAGACGGACACGAACAGCACCTATACCAATTCGTTCGGCGTCAGCGTGTCGACCAAGGGCAATCCCAATCCCACTGCGGGTAACAACGATCTCGCCTCCAAGACGACGGGCTCAGGTGGCCGGGCGGCCTACTACTGGGCTGGCGCCGCGTACTGGGCGCATACCCAGCCCATCCGTAACGACACCGACGCCCATGGCAGGAGCAAAAGCCCGGTGCGCGTCAACACCTTCGCCATCGACGTCGACGAGGGTGGCAACGGGTCGGTCGAGGACACCAACCCGAGGGGCATCAAGCCAAGGCGCAGCAGTTTCTATCTGGCCGGCAAGTATGGCTGGTTCAACAATGCCGATGCCACCAGGGCCAGTCGCCTGGAGCCCTTGCCTGCGGGCGCGTTGCATGCCAACGAGCAGTTGGACGGCCACCCTTTCCGCAACGTGCTGACCGGCGCGTTGGACAACAGCCGCTGGGAATATGCGGGCGAGCCGAACACGCCGGACGGCTACGTGGTCGCCAGCCAGGCGAAGAAGATGATCGAGGGGGTGGCGCGCTTCTTCAACGCCCTTGGCGGCAGCAGCAGTGTCAGGGCGGCCTCGGGCACCAGCATGAGTTCGCTCGATCTCAGCACCACATCCCCCGATGGCGACCTGTTCGTGCCCCAGTTCGATCCCAAGACCTGGGCGGGGCGTCTGCTGAAGGCGACAATGCATTTCAACCAGGCCACGGGAGATGTTGCCGTCGCGTCGACCACATGGGACGCGGCCAAGATACTGACCGACGCGTCGGTGGCCTCTGGCGCGGTGACCGATCCGCAGGTGAAGCCGGCGGACCGCAAGCTGTTCACCTACTCCCGTGAGGGCGCCAACCGGGGCGGGCAGATTTTTTCCGTGGCCGAGAAGGGCAAGCTGGATCCGGCGGTGCTGACCGCGTTGGCCACCAAGCCCGGCAGCGCGCCCGCGGGAACATCCGACGCGGCGATGCAGAACGCAGCCATCGACTGGCTGCGCGGCGACCGTTCGCTCGAGGCCGGTACCGCTGACGGTTACCTGCGCGCCAGGACATCGGTGCTGGGAGCCATCGTCAACTCCAGCCCGGTTTACAAGCAGGGGGTGAGCGACGAGGTGACGGGGCCGGGATTCTCGGCCTTCGCGGCGGCGCAGAAAACGCGAACCGCCGCCGTCTATGTGGGAGCGGACGATGGGTTTCTGCACGCCTTCAAGGCCGGCAACGGCAAGGAGTTGTTCGCCTACATGCCTCGGGCCGTCGCAGAGAGCGTGCACCAGCTTGCCGATCCCGATTACGTGCATCGTCCCTACGTGGATGCCGTGCCGATGGTGGGCGAGGCTCAGCGGCTCGATGGAGCCCGTGCGCTGCAGTGGAGGACGCTGCTGGTGTCCGGCATGGGGGGCGGCGCGCAGGGGGTTTTTGCGCTGGATGTGACCGACCCGGACAATTTCTCGAAAGACGGCGTGCTGTTCGAATTCACCGACGCCGACGACCGAGACATGGGCAACGTGGTGGCCGCGCCGCAGCTGGTGCGCATGAGGGTGCCCAGCGCGACGCCGGGCCAGGCGGACGAATACCGCTGGTTCGTGGCGGTGAGCAGCGGCTACAACAACTACCGGGCCGATGGCGCTGATCGCGCCAGCGGCGACGGGGCGCAGGCCCTGTTTCTATTGAGCGTGGACAAACCCGCCATCGACGCCTGGCAGGAGAACACCAACTACTTCAAGATGAAGCTGCCCAAGCCCACGAACAACCGCGCGGCGGCCTTGGCGAACCCGGGCGTGGCCACCGATGCCATGGGCAACGCCATCATCTTCTACGCCGGCGACACGCAGGGCAATCTGTGGAAGTTCGATTTCCAGTCCGGCGTGAACGCCGAAAACGCCCGCGACGCGGTCAAGACGAAGCCGCTGGCCTATCTGAAAGATGCCGCCGGCAAGGTTCAGCCGGTCACCACGGTGCCGCAGGTGGCGCCCGGCCTGGACGGCGGGTACATGGTGATCTTCGGCACCGGCAAGTACATCGAAATGGGCGACGCCAACACCACCGAAGGCCACAGCGTCTATGGCATCTGGGACAACCTCGGCACCAGCGCCGACAGCGACCATGGAGTCACCCGCGCCAAGTTGTACGCCCGCAGCTTCCACGCCGCGACCAGCCTCGCGACCGGTGCTGCGACGTTCCAATTCGGCAAGGGCACCGGGCAATATCGCGGCTGGCGCCTGGATTTACCGCTCACCGGCGAGCGCGTGGTGATGGACCCGGATACCCGGTTGGGCTATACCGCCGTCAACTCCTTTGTGCCGCCCGCGGATTGCGCGGCCAGTGGGACGGGCGTGATGATGACGTTCGACAACCTGTACGGCACGAGCCGCAGCGCACGCGACCACCGGCTGCGGCCGCTCGGCAAGCCGCGCATCGTCGCGCTGGACATGTCGGCCGCCGATGCGACCACCTACACGGCGCGCACGGCCACCGGCCGGCGCGACCTGACGATTCATTCGCGGCCGGTCAGCGGCGTCGGGGGCGTGGGCGCCCAGGAGTCGTCCCTGTCGCAAGGTCCGATGGTGTCCATGAAGATTCCCGCCGGCCGCGTCGGCTGGCGCGAGATCAAGAATTTTGAGAAATGAGGAGTGTGTGTGAGGAATCCATGCCGGCTCAAGGGGTTCACGCTCATCGAAGTGATGATCACGGTGGCGATCGTGGGCATCCTGGCGGCGGTGGCCTATCCATCCTTCATCGAGCAGATCGTGAAGGGCAAGCGGACGGAGTGCCGGTCGGGCGCACTGCAGACCATGCAGCAGGAGGAGCGCTACTTTTCCCAGTACAACGTCTACGTGGAGGCCGCCGGCGGCGTGTCGGCGCCCGCCAAGGTCAAGACTTTCTCGGGTGACAAGCCGACCGAGAGCGCCTGCACCTTCAGCGCCGCCGCATGTGCCGACAGCGCGCTGGACCGATGCGTGGAGGTGCGCGCGACGCCGACCTACACCGATCCCAGGAAGATCGATTACCTCTACGTGACCAGCGAGGGCGAGCGCGGATGCTCGGTCGGCGGCACACGCACCACCACGGAGAAGTCGTGCTGGTAGTCAGTCGCCGGCTGAGCGCAGGCGCTGGGCCAAGGGGCTTCACCTTGATCGAGCTGATGGTGGTGGTGGCCCTGGGGGCCATCCTGCTGGCCCTGGCCGCGCCGTCGCTGCGCGACTTCGCCGCCAATCAGGCGCTGGCGGGTGCCACCTCCGACCTGATGGGCGCCAGCATGACTGCGCGCGCGGCGGCCATCGGCCGCAACGCCGAGACGGTGATCGAGCCGGAAGATGGCGTCGATTGGCTCTCGGGCTGGCGTGTCTATGTGGACAAGAACGGCAACAGCACCTTCGAAGCGGCCACCGACGAGTTGATCGCCTTCAGCCCACCCCTGCCGGAGACGATTGCCATGAACTCGGGTGTTGCCAACTGCACCAGGCAGGGCAGGTTTGTGTACAGAACGGCAGGATTCCTGAAAACCGGCGGCGGGTTGATCGAGGGCGGCATCCCGCTGAAGTCGACCGTCACGGGCCGCGACCGCTGCGTGGTGTTCAACAGGATTGGGCGCACGCGCATCTGCGGCACCGGCATCGACGCCTGCTGAGCGCCTATTCGCGGCTCGTTCGATTCGAGCGCAAAAACAGCCGCGCCACCGCCTCCGACATGTGCGCCCGATGGCCGGCGTCCCCGGCGTGCAGTTCCGCCATCGCCCCGTGCAGCATCTTCTGCGTCAGCCCGCGCGACAGGGCGTCGAGCACCGCCTCGACGTCCTCGCCGCGGGCCAGGCGCTTGCGCGCGCGGGCGACTTCCAGCGCGCGCCACTCGTCGGCCTGGGCGTTGAGCTGGCGGATGAGGGACACCACGCCGCCGGCCGGGTCGCGCTGGCCCATCCAGTGCACGAAGCTCTGCACGCCGGCGTCGATGATGGCCTCGGCCTGCGCCACGGCGGCCTGGCGGTTGGCGTGGCCGGTCTGCACCACTTGGGCCAGGTCGTCCACGGTGTAGACGTACACGTCGGCAAGCTGCCTGACCTCGGGCTCGATGTCGCGCGGCACGGCCAGGTCGACCATGAACATGGGGCGGTGGCGGCGTTTCTTCAGCGCGCGCTCGACGGCGCCCAGGCCGATGATGGGCAGGGTGCTGGCGGTGCAGCTCACCACGGCGTCGAATTCGGCCAGGCGCTCGGGCAGGTCGGCCAGGCGCATGACCTCGCCGCCGAAGCGGCTGGCCAGCTTCTCGCCGCGTTCCAGCGTGCGGTTGGCGATGGCGATGGACTGCGGGTTGCGGGCGGCGAAGTGGGTGGCCGCCAACTCGATCATCTCGCCGGCGCCGACGAACAGCACCTTGATGCGCCCCAGGTCCTCGAACAACTGCCCGGCCAGCCGCACGGCGGCGGCGGCCATGCTGATGGAGTGCGCGCCGATCTCGGTGGAGCTGCGCACTTCCTTGGCGACGGCGAAGCTGCGCTGGAAGAGCTGGTTCAGCGTGGTGCCCAGGGCGCCGGCGTCCTCGGCGGCGCGCACGGCGCTCTTCATCTGGCCCAGGATCTGTGGCTCGCCCAGCACCATGCTGTCCAGCCCGCTGGCGACGCGGAAGGCGTGGCGCGCGGCCTGGCCGTCCTGCAGCACGTAGGTGTGCTCGCGCAGGGCGTCGGCGGGCACGTCGCCCGAGCGGGCGAGCCAGCCCAGGGTGTGGTCGATCTGGGGGTTGTCCGACGCGCAGTACACCTCGGTGCGGTTGCAGGTGGACAGGATGGCGGCCTCGGGGTGGCGCGCGTGCGACTGGCGCAGCCCGGCCAGCGCGGGGGCGATCTGGTCGAGCGCGAACGCGAACCGGCCGCGCAGATCGAGCGGCGCGGTGTTGTGATTGAGTCCAAGCGCCCAGACGGCCATGAGGGTGGATTATAAAATTCGTGCCCGTTTCGGGTGCGGCCAAGTGGCGCGGACTTGACGGGCATCAAGATCATGGACTTCTCCGACCTCTTCTGGCACCTCGCCGGTTTCATGGCGCCCGCGCTGGTGCTGGCGCCGGCGCTGGTGCTGGTCAGCCAGATTATTGGGCAAAAATCGGTTTCAGCCCGCACCCTGATTGCCCAGGCTGCTATCAATTTTGGGGTCTGCCTGGCCGCGCTGCTGGGCGGCCTCGTGGTCACGGGGCATGACGGGCGCATGGGCACCTACGCGGCGCTGGTGCTGGCCAGCGCGGCCTGCCAGGCGTGGCTGCAGCGGGGGCGCCCGCCGGTGAAGGTCAGGCGGGACTGAACAGGTCCACGCGGTCGGTCACGATCCCGTCGGTGCCGAGCCGGATCAGCCGCTCGGCCGCCCACTCGTCGTTCACGGTGTAGCTCAGGGCGCGCCAGCCGGCGGCCTTGACCTGCGCGACCAGGGCGGCGTCCCACAGCGCGTGGTGGCAGACGATGGCGGCGCAGCGCAGTTGCCGGGCCGTGTCCAGCCAGCCGTCCCGCAGGGCGTCCAGCAGCAGCCCGCGCGGCAGGTGCGGGGCGGCGGTCTGGGCGCCGCGCAGCGCGTCGGGCGCGAACGAGGTGAGCAGGGGCGGCGCGCTGGTGCCCGCTGGCCACAGGCGGGCGGCCAGTTCGGCGACAGCTCGGCCGGTGCGCTCCTCGGTGCCGGGCGTGGGCTTGATCTCGATGTCGAGTAGGTAGCGGTTGGCCAGGCAGAAGCGCGCGACGTTCTCCAGCGTGGGGAGGGGCTCGCCGGCATGGGCGCGCGAATGCCAGGCGCCGGCATCGAGCCGGGCCAGCTCGCCCCAGGGCAGCCCGCCGGCCACGCCGCGGCCGCTGGTGGTGCGCTCCAGCGTGTCGTCGTGCAGCAGGAAGGGCACGCCGTCGGCCGACAGCCTGGCGTCGCACTCGAACATGCGCCAGCCGTGCCGCGCGCCCAGCCGGAAGGCGGCCAGCGTGTTCTCGGGCGCCAGCCGGCCGGCGCCGCGGTGGGCGATCCAGAAGGGGTAGGGCCAGGGTGCGGTGGTGTTCATGGTCGAAATGGGCATTGGCCAGCGTGGATATTGCGCCTGAAGCTATCAAAACAGGAGTTTCCTGCCGACTGGCGGCACACGGCCCGGCCGCTGCCCCAAGGCAGCGGTTGCGGCGTGGCGGTATTGCCATGGGCCTGATTGTGGGTTGTGGCCGGCCGCCCGTCGAAAATGCTGCAGCGCAGTAAAATCGCCGCCCAGCCGGACGCCGCGTCTGCCATGTGCCCCTGACCCTTTTCGCGCCGCGCTGGGCCACCCACATGAACGCTCCCGCCACGCTCCATCACCTCCTGGCCGCCGCCGACGCGGCGCCGCGCCTGCGCGAGATTCCGTACAACTACACCAGCTTCTCCGACCGCGAGATCGCCTTGCGCCTGCTGGGCGAGCGGGCCTGGGACATCCTGCAGTCGCTGCGCGCCGAGCGCCACACCGGCCGCTCCGCGCGCATGCTGTACGAAGTGCTGGGCGACATCTGGGTGGTGCGCCGCAATCCCTACCTGCAGGACGACCTGCTGGACAACCCCAAGCGCCGCCGCCTGCTGGTGGAGGCGCTGCACCACCGCCTGGCCGAGATCGAGAAGCGCCGCACCCCCGGCGACGACGGCGCCCGCGATGCCCTGGTGGGCGAGCTGCTGGTGGCCGCGCGCCGCGTGGTCGAGGCCTTCGACCGCTCGTTCGGCACGGTGCGCGAGCTGCGCCGCCGCGCCGCGCGCGCGCTGGGGAAGCACACGCACAAGGACAACATCAAGTTCGACGGCTTTTCGCGCGTCAGCCACGTCACCGACGCCACCGACTGGCGCGTCGAGTTCCCGCTGGTCGTGCTCACCCCCGACACCGAGGCCGAGATGGCCGCGCTGGTCAAGGGCTGCATCGAGCTGGGCCTGACCATCATCCCGCGCGGCGGCGGCACCGGCTACACCGGCGGCGCCATCCCGCTGGACTGGAAGAGCGCCGTCATCAACACCGAGAAGCTCATCACCCTGGGCAAGGTCGAGCGCCTGCGCCTGCCCGGGCTCGACCACGACGTGGCCACCGTCTGGACCGAGGCCGGCGTCGTCACCCAGCGCGTGGCCGACGCGGCCGAGGACGCGGGCCTGGTGTTCGCCTGCGACCCCACCAGCGCCGAGGCCAGCTGCATCGGCGGCAACATCGCCATGAACGCCGGCGGCAAGAAGGCCGTGCTGTGGGGCACCGCGCTCGACAACCTGGCGAGCTGGCGCATGGTCACGCCCGACGGCGAGTGGCTGGAGGTCACGCGCGTCGGCCACAACCTGGGCAAGATCCACGACGCCGAGGTGGCCAGCTTCGAACTGGCCTATTTCGACGCCAGCGGCAAGAAGGAACTGCGCCGCGAGCGCCTGGACATCCCCGGCGCCACCTTCCGCAAGGCCGGCCTGGGCAAGGACGTGACCGACAAGTTCCTCGCCGGCCTGCCCGGCGTGCAGAAGGAGGGCTGCGACGGCCTCATCACCAGCGCGCGCTGGGTGCTGCACCGCATGCCCGAGCACACGCGCACCGTCTGCCTCGAATTCTTCGGCAACGCCAAGGACGCGGTGCCGTCCATCGTCGAGATCAAGGACTTCATGTTCGCCGAAGCCAGGCGCACGGGCGTGCTGCTGGCGGGGCTTGAACACCTGGACGACCGCTACCTGCGCGCCGTGGGCTACACCACCAAGAGCAAGCGCGGCGGCCTGCCCAAGATGGTGCTGATCGGCGACATCGCCGGCGACGACCCCGACGCCGTGGCGCGCGCCGCCAGCGAGGTGGTGCGCATCGCCAACTCGCGCTCGGGCGAGGGCTTCACCGCCGTCGCCGCCGACGCGCGCAAGAAGTTCTGGGCCGACCGCAAGAAGACCGCCGCCATCAGCCGCCACACCAACGCCTTCAAGATCAACGAGGACGTGGTGATCCCGCTGCCGCGCATGGCCGAATACACCGACGGCATCGAGCGCATCAACATCGAGCTGTCCCTGCGCAACAAGATCGAGTTGGCCGACGCGCTCGAATCGTTCCTGGCCGGCGGCAACCTGCCGCTGGGCAAGGCCGAGGCCGGCGCCGAGCCGCCCCCGCCCGAGTTGCTGGCCGAGCGCGTGGAGCAGGCGCTGGCGCTGGTGCGCGAGGTGCGCGCGCTGTGGCAGGGCTGGCTGCGCGATGTGGACCGGCTGTTCCCGCGGTTGCAGGACCACAGCCTGCGCGCGAGCTGGAAGGCGCAGATCCGCCAGCCGCTGCGCAGCATCTTCACCGGCGCCGCTTTCGAGCCCCTGATGGCGGCGCTGGCGGACATCCAGCAGCGCGTGCTCAAGGGCCGCGTGTGGGTGGCGCTGCACATGCACGCCGGCGACGGCAACGTGCACACCAACATCCCCGTCAACAGCGACAACTACCAGATGCTGCAAACCGCCCACGAGGCGGTGGACCGCATCATGGCGCTGGCGCGCAGCCTCGACGGCGTGATCTCCGGCGAGCACGGCATCGGCATCACCAAGCTCGAATACCTGAGCGACGCCGAGCTGGCCCCGTTCGCCGAGTACAAGCGCCGCGTCGATCCCGAGGGGCGCTTCAACCGCGGTAAGTTGCTGCGAAATAATGAGCTGCCGGCGCAGGCGGGACGCGGGCTGAAGGCCGATTTGACCAATGCCTACACGCCCAGCTTCGGCCTGATGGGGCACGAGTCCATCATCATGCAGCAGAGCGACATCGGCGCCATCGCCGACTCGGTCAAGGACTGCCTGCGCTGCGGCAAGTGCAAGCCCGAGTGCAGCACCCACGTGCCGCGCGCCAACCTGCTGTACAGCCCGCGCAACAAGATCCTGGCCACCTCGCTGCTGGTCGAGGCCTTCCTGTACGAGGAGCAGACGCGCCGCGGCGTCAGCCTCAAGCACTGGGAGGAGTTCGAGGACGTGGCCGACCACTGCACCGTGTGCCACAAGTGCCTGTCGCCGTGCCCGGTCAAGATCGACTTCGGCGACGTCACCATGAACATGCGCAACCTGCTGCGCAAGATGGGCAAGAAGAGCTTCCGCCCCGGCAACGCGGCGGCCATGTTCTTTTTGAACGCCACCGACCCGCGCGTCATCAACGCCACCCGCGCCGCCATGACCGGCGTGGCCTTCAAGGCGCAGCGCGCGGCGGTCGATCTGCTGAAGGTCGCCGGCCGCCGGCAGACCCGGCACCCACCCGCCACCGTGGGGCCGGCGCCCGTCCGCGAGCAGGTGATCCACTTCGTCAACAAGAAGATGCCCGGCGGCCTGCCCAAGCGCACGGCGCGCGCGCTGCTCGACATCGAGGACAGCGCCTACGTGCCCGTCATCCGCGACCCCAAGGCCACCTCGGTGGACACCGAAGCGGTGTTCTACTTCCCCGGCTGCGGCTCCGAGCGCCTGTTCAGCCAGGTCGGCCTGGCCACGCAGGCCATGCTGTGGCACGCCGGCGTGCAGACCGTGTTGCCGCCCGGCTACGTGTGCTGCGGCTACCCGCAGCGCGGCAGCGGCCAGTTCGACAAGGCCGAGAAGATGATCACCGACAACCGCGTGCTGCTGCACCGCGTGGCCAACACCCTCAACTACCTCGACATCAAGACCGTGGTGGTGAGCTGCGGCACC